>Ga0307377_10000928_pt1 | contig 38881 bp, 45 predicted proteins | sample TR3MG_FD_202535 | JGI IMG/M metagenome (GOLD analysis project Ga0307377, IMG submission 202535) | Soil microbial communities from Risofladan, Vaasa, Finland - TR-3 | ecosystem: Environmental > Terrestrial > Soil > Coastal area > Acid sulfate soil | place: Finland: Risofladan, Vaasa | collected... | reverse complement strand
GTGCTTCATCGATCATCCGATCAACGCGATTGCACCAGCTGTTGTGGCTATACGAACAGCTACCGGTCATCCTCATGTATTGATGAACCAAACCTACGACGGCGGTCTGCCGGGTGCGGCGCGTCCATTGCCAGTGGTCGTAGGCGTCGTGAATGTGGATCAGCCACCGCACCTGATGACGGCGCAGCGGAGCGTCGGGCAGATCGATCCTGCGGACGGTCCCGATGGCGTGACCGTGGAAGAGAACGATGTATTCGTTGGGGCGCGGCCCCTTGCGGAGACGGGTGTTCGGATAGATGCTCATGCTACTCACCCTTCCAGCCGCACTCGTCGCACGGCTTATTCGTCGTCTGTCTCTCATTGATGTTTCGGAAGTTGGTTGTCGTGCTGGCACAGTGATCGCAGAACGAAAACACTATCGGATCATCACAGTCGAATGTTAGGACGTAGGTGCGAACCTTCCCGTGCAGAATCTGCTGTGCAGCTTCGCGCCGATCCATCGCTCGACAGAATGCGCGGTGGCGTTCCTCGGCAGCTTCATCAGGATCGACTTGATTATCCGGGTGGTCGTATCCGTAATTCCCCGTGATCCATGCGTCGAGTGCGTTCATGACTTCACCTCTTCACTCGCAGCTGCATTCGCTGCGGACACGGTGTATCCGATCTCCCGAACCGCATCGGCAAGTGCACCGGTCAGTTCGATGGTCATCACATTTGAAATTTGAGATGAGCAGGAGGGGACGTGAGCGGCGCGGCGCACCACGTCGTCCGTCATGATCGCGTGAAGCTTGAAGAGACGCTCGGTCGGGTTGTATTCCTCTTTCGGCAGATTGTCGATGATTCTGATGACGCACTGGGCAGCTTTGATTCTGGCAGCCGAAACCATCGCACCCTTGCCCCACTCGAATGCGTTCGTTGCTTCGTTCTTCAGATCGGCTGTGAACTTGTCGATGTTCTTCCGCTCTGTCTTGATCTGCTCAGCGAAGCGGCTGCGGAGGTTAGCGAGGCGTTTGGACGGCGTGACTGTGAACTTGCTCATGTGTGTTCTCCTGTTCTCTGTTCGGTCGTTATTCGGAGACGGTGAGTTCGATGCGAAGCCAGCACTTCTCAGAATCGGTGACCATAGCGGTAAAGCCCTTTGCGCCAGCGCAGCGGTCGGCAACCTCGACGACGTAATCGAACTCGGTGAACTCGGGCCAGTCGTCATCTTCGCAACCGGCGCGGTCGGTGAAGAGGTCGGGGCAGCGCATGTCCATCGAATATTTGTCGTGGACCTTCTGCATGGGGTCGTTCGCGTAGGGGGTCAGCTCAGCGAGGATGTCGTAGAACACCGAGCGCGCTGCGTTCGTGTAATCAATCGGATGCTTTGTCATGATGTGTCCCCTTTCGGTTCGGTCAGTTTTTGTAGCGGGTGCCGGGATACGACACGTTGCGTTCGGGCTGAGGTGTAGGGAATGCCATCTCCACGGCGGCATTCCAGATCGAATCGAAGTCGGCCCCTGTGTTGATCGCTACCCAGGAACAAATTGCCTTTGCCGTGAGAAGCGGAAGAGCAGTCGTCTGTGTTGGGGATCCAGCCTCTGCAATGAGATCCGCAATGCGACAGAATTGTGCAAACGTCGAGGTGTTGGTCTTGTGAGTCATGGTGGTCTCCTCATCCCCTGTAAGTCGAGTGGAACGGAACGCCGCGTTCGGCCAGCGCATCATGGACAGCATCCTCGTCAGCGAACCCAAGCGCGTTGAGTGCTGCGACCAACTTCCGCTCATTGGAACGGAAGACATCGGCGTAGCACTCGGACGGCGCGTGGAACATTCCAAGATCGTTTGCCATGTCGCAATCGGCTTGTGCGGATTTCAACATCGCGGAGCAGGCGCGGCTGAGATTGTCGTTCGTGTGTTTCATGGTGTTCTCCTTGTCCGTGTTATTCGGAAACGCCATACCGGGCGGCAAACGTCTTGAGAGCAGCAGCAGAGACGCTTGGGTCGGTATCGAAATAAATGCGGTTGTTCCAGCCGTCAGCGTAGAGACCATTCCCCGAAACGAGGAAGTCCAAAACGGAAGAGGCTGCCCACTCACCCGGCACGTCATGTGCGCAGGCTTGGTAGGTGTCTTCCATCGCCGTGACAATCTGGTCGACGGTGTAGGTGTCGGTCGCGGGGTCAACAGCAGGGGTGCATTTGAATGCCATGACCTCACCACCCCAACTTGCTCTTGGCTTCGCCGGGGAGGTAGCAATCCTGTTCGGCTTCACCGATGTACACGATGGGCGTCTCGTCATCGCAGAACTCTTTGTATTCGTCGCCGGGAATGAATTCGCCTTCCATCATCACGCCGAGTTCAGTCGAAGTGATCTTCACTCCTGAGTAGCCACGGAGACGGGCGCGGTGCTCGATCGCGCCGTCTTCGGAATTGATCTCGGCTTCGTCGAACTCGCTGTCGCCATCTTCGAATTCCACGAGGACTCCCCACCGGCAACCGTTGCTGGTCGGGATCACCTCGACCACTTCACCAATCGAATGTTGGAAGGGCCAGTTGGGTTGGGTAGCAAGCTTGACCTCTGCGTCGGGGTCCATGTCGTTGAGGATCTGGATGAGTTCGTAAGTCGTCATGGTGTGTTCTCCCTTTCCTGTTCGGTCGTTATTCAGATCGCATACATTTCGTTGGCAACGGCAGCGCGGAAGCGGAGGTGTGACATCTTCGCGTCGTGGCTTGTGAGACGGCCGGAAAATTCATCGCCGTATTCGGCAAGCCACATATCGGTGATGACTGTCTCGTCCCTGACTGAAAGATGGATGGTCGGGTCCACGACTGCCCCACAGCACTCGCACCCGTCGTAACCACCGAGCATCGGGTTGTCCCAGTCGCGTTCGTGATAGACGATCTCGGATCCGCAGCAGGTGGATCGGTCGGTGTCAATGTCGATGGAGCAGGAGCGATCGCAGCTGAGCGGATTCTGAATTGCGAATGTGGTCATGGTCTGTTCCCCCTTCCGGTTCGAGTCGTTGATCTTGGTGGGAATGCCCACGCGATTCGTCAAGGTGGAAAGTGTTCTCGGCATGGTGTCCTCCCTTTCCTGTTCGGTCAGTTGAGTTCGGAGGTGCGAAGGATGAGCAGTGCGATCATGTGGCCCGGCGCGGTCGCCATCGTCTGCCGTCCTTCAGGGTCGATCCCTGCGACCTGGATGTGCTTGCCGTCTTTCCCGAGTGCCTCGACGGTGATGACGGTGTCCTGTCCGATGAGAACCAAATCGTTGATTTTGATTTCGCTGACGGTGATGTTGCGCATCTGCTTCATGGTGTCCTCCGTGTTCGCGTTTTCCCCAAGGATAAGAATTGCCTCGGTCGTGGGGGCTTGCGGGGCAATGAAATGGCGGTTGTTTGGCATGAGATAAATGTAATGTCGTAGCTACCCCCTGTCCATAGCTCGTTAACTCCAACGTGTCATCGGACAACGTAGTGTTGAGACAGTAAGGTTCGTGGTTCCTTGTTGCGTTACTCGTTACGCATCTTCACGGGGACCAAAAAAAAGTTCTTGTTGAGATGTAAAAAAAACAGTTTTGAACCCATGTCTCAGTTACAGGCCCAAAAACAGGGTTGTTGAACCAGAGTGTCAGAATGATGTTGAGACCGTGTCCACGGCAAAAACCGTGCCACAGTGGGCTAAATTGCTTCAGGCGTAATTCGGGGTAAACGGAAAAACGGCCCGACCCCAACGAAGGATCGGACCGCTTTCAGCCGTGCTGAATTCACTCTGGTGGGGTGGGTGGTGGGGCGGGTGCCTCGGTGATGAGTTCCACAAGCCGTTCATACAAAAACCGGACGTGTGCGTCATCCCCGAGACAGGCAGTGAGGTCTTGGATGATCTTCACCAACGCCGCGTTCGGGTCGGCTTCAGCTTCGTCCAAGGTCAGGTGTGGAATCCCATACGACGGTTCGTCTGGAAGAGCGGCAACGTTGGAAGGTGGCGACCAGTACGGCTTCGGCACCTCGACCCTTTCATACTTGACCACGGGGGTTGACGCGCAGCCGAATGAAAGAATGAGAACGGCGAACACCATCGCAACAACCACGACTGCGATGATGATCCTGTCAACATATTTTCCTTCCGTCACGATCCACCCCCCCACCCAGGAAGCGTATGCAGAAACTCGACAGCTTGGACTACAGCAGTCGGGCAGTCCTCACTCGTCACCGCGTCTTCTGCATCATGCCAACGATCGCGGTACACGATCACCTTTTCAGGTGGCGCGTTCACCGCTTCGTCGTACGCTCTCTGAAGAGCATCACGATGGCGTGTCATGGAATCAAGTTCCTTCCCGATCCTGGTAACGTCCGCAACACACGCTTCCGCAAACGCTCGCTTCTCGTCTCGTTCAAGGACGGCAGCATCGCGCTCGGCCGTCAGGCTTTCGATTTTCCCGCTGGCCCTCCAGTTCGCGACGGTCCACCCTGCCCCGAACAGAACCCCTACGATCACCAGACCGATTGCTGCTTGCAACCAAATTGGTAACAGCTTCACGACCTCTCCTTTCCGATCGCTCGACGATCTCCAGAGCCATCGCTGCAGCGACCCGTCGCTTCCAGATCCCGTTCCGTTCTTCCTCGGCCATCCACCGGCACCTCAACAGTTCGTAGCCGAGTTCGGCAGCTGTAACCGAAGCTGGTACGCTGCTCATTCATTCGCTCGCTGCCGCAATGTTCGCGTCGTTGTACAACTTCAGAATTGCTGCATCGACCACACCCCATGCTCCGATGATTAATGAGATGTCACCGCCGTCCGCTGCCAGCTTCACGCAGCCAAATAGCCCCATTGCCGACACCACAACGAATGATGAGATCGCGATGATGAATTTCCGCGAGCGATACCGAGAACTCACTGCTGCCGATGACGTAGTGATCTGAACCATTCTCGTACCCTCGCTCCGAGGCTGTCGGCTTCAGAATTGAAATAGGTGATGTACAGAATCCACAATGCAGAAATCCCGACCACGCCGGTCAGAATGCCAAGCAAGAACATCAGCACGATTACCTCCTCGCCCCGCCGCGTAGAATCGTAAGCGGCTCGGCAGTCCGGGGCGCGATTTTGTAGACGCGCCGAGTGAACAGATCCGACTCCAGATACCAGAGGGGCGTGACGAATTCAAACACGCCTTCCACATAGGTCGCGACATCATTTCCTTCATAGGTGAACGACTCGTAATTGAAAAACGGATAGGTCGCTGCTACCGATGAAAGATAGAACCCGATTTCGGAATCACCGACCCACGGTAAAACATGACGACTGATTTTACGAAGAGGTCGAAGAGCAGAATATTGGTCACAGATCGGGCGGTCGTCGACACTTCCCCACGGGGCCGACCGACATCTTCGTGATGCCATTTCCTCAAACGTCAGAACAACAGTGTCACCTTCCAGACACAGCGTCCCGAAAAGAAAAAACGATCCCGTAGGATTTGGCATCGACCAAGGGTTCATATCGAGATAGCAAGAGAGGTATGCCTCCACGTCCACACAATCGCCGTCAGCCAGCGGGAGAGGACTCCCCATGTATACCTCAGGGTATTGGGCTACGGACGTTCCTGCGGCCATCAGGATGACCGCAACGAGGATGATGATTTGACGCCTCATTCAGCACCTCCGTTCAAATCGCGGAGACGATTGCACCAGCCATTCTCATGCGCCAGCCAACGTCTCTCAACCAACGCTCCTCCAGAACGTTTGAGATGAACGCGCACTCAATCAAAACTGCAGCCATGTTCGTACCTCGAAGCACGGCGAACCCGCTCTCCTTGTCACAGTCGCCGTCGCTGAGATCCACTCTCGGCAGCAGTTCTGGAAATGCTGCTTTGATTGATCCGAACAGGCGGGTCGCAATCGGATCTGCTGCCGTCTCTCCTCGGCTCGTCCACACTTCAAATCCGTGGGCAGTCGGATTGGAAAACGCATTGCAGTGGATTGACAAGAACAGATCCGCTTCATAGGTGTTGGCTTTCGCGCAGCGTGTTGGCAAGGAGACGAATGAATCATCGTCTCTTGTCAATGCCACCTCACATCCAGAATCAATCAGGCCAAGACGGATGTACCTAGAAATTTCAAGAGCGATCGTCGATTCCCTCGTTCCGCTTGGGCCGACTGCGCCGCTGTCTTCACCGCCGTGTCCAGCGTCGATCCAGACTTTCATCTCAGCCTCCGTTGATTGCCTTGTGAAGCAGCAGCTTCAATTCGTCTGTATTGTTCCGCTGCTGTGTGGCGAGTTCCTTTTGCCCGGTGACCAGTTCGTTTTGTGTCTGTTGAATTGCTGTGACCTTGGATTCGAGATAGTCCATGTTCCCCTGCACGATCCCTTCCACTTCGTCAATCATCTCAGTCCGTGATGTTTCAATCTCGTGTGTGATCATTCCCTCCGGGCCGCATTCAACTTCGATGACCTCTCGTGCATTGGTTGTGATGCCGAATTTCACACCCGCAAAAATTCCTCCCACGACGACCGTAAGGATTGTCAATATTGAAACGATCAGCCCGGCAACGGCTCTCATCCTGTCGATGCTCAGCACCCACTGGGTGGTCCCTCCTCCATTGCCATCGGAAACCTTGATGCTTCTCCAAATCTGACTGGTCGTTTCTTGTCTTCGTTTCGTTGCCATGTACCCTCCAGAGCTTACATACCGTATCCAAGATTCAAAACAAGCTCCTCATGGCGCGTATCGGCACCTGCCGGAATCTTCACTTCAATGGTGTCTTGCTTCGTTTCGCCAGCGGTGAATGCACCCAAGCTCACGGCGGCAGTCCGCGAATCACCGACAGCTGCATATGACCCCGCGCCGATCTTCACGCGAAGTCGATTGGTGATGGTCGACCACAACAGGAGATCGGACACAGCTTCGGAGGCATGGAAGTCAACCAGGATTTCCGTTGCCGTATCCCGCACCTGTTGATCCAGACGGTGGCCCCTCATCGGCACCGCTGCGTTGCGCTGCCTCACTTCTGGTCTTGGCATTCAATAACTCTCCCTTCTCGGCTTGGATGGCCGCTTGCGTTTCCTTCATCTTGTCAATCATCGGGCCAATCTCGCCACCGATCTTTCGCTGCGCCCCGGCGATGGTGGCTCTGAGATGAACCATCTCGGACGCCATCGTTGCGGACGCGCTCGCATTCTCATTCACAGCTTGGGACATCGTGTTGATTGCAGCCGTGTTTGCCTTGACCAATTCCATCAGGGCAGCGATCACTGTTTCATCACTCATTCATTCCTCCTCAGTACGCCGCGAAGTCGGGATCCAGATACGAACCGATCACGGTCCGAGCATACTCGGATGTCAGGTCGCGAATCTGTTTGAACCACACCACGTCATCTTCCCCAGTCGTGTCATCTACGTGGGCTATCCCGAGAACGATGTCGTTCGCTTCCGGTGGGTAGAGCCACATCGCAAGAGTCGCCGGATCGTTGCCTGCGAAGATGAACGCTTCGCTTTGGGTCCACCACTGTTGGTCGATGATTTGAAAGCGCAGGAAGGCAGCTGCCCTCGACTGGTCAAATGCATTGTTGATTCCCTGATCGTACGACCAGAAGGTTCCGTTGTAGGGGTAGCCTGCTGTCTGAGTCGTGTGGAGCAGATCGTGTCGACTCGGGTAGATGGGTGGCCGGTCGAAATACGCCTGAGTAAACGTCAGCGTGACCGGGTACATCTCGAACCAGGAGACGTAGATGTAATTCGCATACACCGTCGCCACCCACCGCCAATTCGCCGGACGAAAATAAATTCGGTAGTGGCCCTCTGGCCGCAAGCTCATCGCTCTCAATTTCGCCGCGTCTGAGATCGCGTTGCCCTCTTGGTCTTGTGCCTCATACCACTCTGGCCGGCGACCGTCGAACGGCGCGAACAGCGGGTTGTAATCAGCGACAATCCGGTATTCATCCCCGGTGTGACCTTCGTGGATCATCTCCACCGGTTGCTCCAGCGCACACGCGGCGTAGCGGCTGCCGCCACGCTCGTTCTGGAGTGGGCGCCGCAGCCAGATTGTGGGCGACGGCTGCTCTGACTGAATCTCCGTCATCGTCTTGCGATCACCGAGCCGCGCATCCTCCGTAGATGCGTTGGGGTCATACGCGGCGTCAGTGGGTATCTGAACCAGAGCCGCAGGAACCTCTGCGTAGTCCTCTTCCCCGAGATCATACCGGTGCAAACGGATCTTAGGGCCCCCATCCTCGCCCTCGTATCGTGGCGACCAGTCCACCCAACATCGACCTGGAAACGGCACCGGCCACGGCACCAGTGTTGCGTGCCTCGTCGCGGCGGTCAGTCGGTCATTGATGTCGCCTTGGATGTTCTCGGTGAACCTCCACTCCATGTCGATTCCGCGGAAGTAGCCCTCGTCCATTCCTGGCACAGTTCGATTGGGCAGAATATTGAGGATTGTCCCCGCGTCAAACAGCTCCGCTCTCATTGCGGACGCGGCCGTTCCTGCAGCGTCAAGACGGTCGTTGGGGACTGCCACTCACCGTCCGCTCTGCTGCGCTCAATCGTTCTTCCGAAACCGATCACCATCCAGTTCGTCGAGTCGGTCTGGGTCGCCAGATGAATCGCGTTGCCGTAAGTGTCCCAACCGACATTCGGCATCCCCACCTTTTGGCCCCACTCCAGCGAGATCAGCGGGTGCGTGATGACCATGCGAATCTGAAAATCCTCTTCACGATTCATGGCGAATTGACGGTTGGCGATGTCATCTGCAGGGCCAGAGCCGTCGCCGTAGGGATCGTCCGCAGGAAGATCGAATTCCACCACCTCGCCGTAGTCGTCTCCAGGGTAGATCGGATCGTTCGCAGCGATGGCGTCCACGACATCTTCCTTGTCAATCAGCCGGTGCCGTCTGAGTCCGTCTCCAGAAAACGTTTGCGTCTCGTGATTGGAGTTGGTCGACTCTTGGTCTCCATACACCGAGGTCGCGTAATATTCGTACCCGGCGCCATCCTCGACATCGGTATCCAAGAACGTGCCGTCGCCGCATTCCGTCTTCGCTTGGGTGTTGGGTGATTCCCCGATCCTCACGAACTCTGCTTCTGGAGGCTGAGGCTCGGGTTCTACGTCGTGAGGCTCATCATAGGTGGACGCCGTGGGCAGAGCCGAAGAGGGTGCCCCATCGTAATCCGTGACGGCTGTGTCCGTGATGATTCCGGGGCGCGTCGGTGCAGCGGGTGGCGTATTCCAAAGTCCATGCAGATTCGGATCGGGAGTGCGGTCTGCTTCACTCACGACCTTCCGATAAAAGTTGTACTTCTGTGGGGCAACCTTATAGGTCCCGCTTGATCGGAAGTATCCGTTGGAGATCGTCGTGCAACCCTTGATCGCGTGAAGCCGAATCCCACCGTCAACATTCGTCGCTTCCAATTCGGGCGGCTGCATCGGGACTGGAAGCCTATATGAGAACGATTCCTTGCGCGTGTACTTGGGTCCATCCCACTCAACACCAGCCGAGCGAAGTGCATCCTTTTTCAGAGTCCACGTTGTCCATTTATCGAATTCCTCTTCCACCATGTCTTGCTCGACGATGACGCCCTCGACCCACTTCGTCGTCTGCCCAGTCGCGGCATCCTCGACGGTCGAGTTTGAGAGGTTGGCCGAGCTCCACAGCTTGCCGGAACTTACGATCCTGTCACGGGTTACGCCGGGTGTCATTCCCTTCGAAGTCGCAGCAGCCTGTCCAGCAGAACTCGATGGAGCAGTAGGATCCTCGGGGAGATCGTAGACAACGTACGCATTGACGACTCTCGTGCGACCGAGATTGTCGCCGTCGTTCCACGGCGCAAACGCCCAGAAGTACTGGACCTCTTCCTCGACCAATCGCAGCTGCCGACCTAGCCCCGGCAGGAATGCCGACGAATAGGTTTTGTGTTCGTATCGGATGGGTGGTGCGCCGGGAACATCGTACTGCCAATATTCAACATCGCGCCGCATCACCGTGCCGAATTGATTCATCACGGTTTTCTCACGGTCAATCAGAATTTCCTCATCGGGTCGCGTCGGGTTTTTGTAGTGACCAGTGGTCACTGCAGTCGCTCCGACACCCTCGGTCCAGACTGCCTGATCGGGTCCGGGTTCTAGCGTTACCGTTGCGAATGTGTTTGCGTTTAGAGCCATCGTGTCTTCCTCATCAGAACCCTGCGAATGCGTCGGAGGTGTTGCGGCTGGATGTCCATACTTGAAATTGCATCGCTTGGAATATTCAGCACCGATCCAGAACCCATGATCGTCGCGGTCGCGTCCGCAATCATCATCGTATTTGTCGATCGGATGTAATACCGAACCGGCGCGTATGGGGCGGTCAGTTTTTCGACGGCCCCCCAATATGAAAGCGTGGGGTCAATCACGTAGGGAGTCATGTCGTAATCGGGAATTCTGATCTGCACCCGGACCCCCGCCGCATTCATCAATTTTCTCACTGCGCCGTGGAGAGTTCTGACGCCGCCCCAAACCCGACATGCGCCCACAGAGCGGTTGCTGCCATAATTCTCCAGAGCGATCCCTACATCCTGCTCGACGTTGCGTCTCGAAGGCACGAGAATGATCGTCTCACGGGGCGCACGCCTCTTCGCCAGGTAGACATATTCGTAGCCCTCCGCGACGATCTGAGGCACCACTCCGGGGTTCACGCGAACCATGCGTGTTTTGTCGTTCGGAATCACGCCATTACGGATCGTGATCTCAGACCTCGGATTCGTGCTGTCGTACGACTCGAAGATGTCCCATCTGTTTGAGTCATCGAACTCATGCCAGCCTGAAAACGTCAACGAGAATTTTCGGTTGATGGAGTCAAGCTGTTCGATCTTGCAGCGCAGCACCCACGGCGTCACGTCGCGTTTATCCATGTAGACGGTCAGCGAATACTTCACTTCAACTCCTCGTGAACCCGAGGGCCGTCAGTTCGTCCCACGTCGCATCCGAAATGATATTGACCTCGATCATGCCGGTTCGGTTCACACCGTACACGAGCAGCGATGCGGGATGGTCGTTCAGGAATCGCAGCGCGACGAGCGCGGAGACCGGGTGATCGTTGATCGTCCAGATGCCGACCGAGTACGACATCGGCTGCGCGTCGAGCTTCCATCCTTGGATGATTGCCGACAGTGGGTGGGTGTCCCGCTTCCAGGCGTTCGCCGTCACCGACAGCTTGTGATCGTCGATGATCGGAATGGCAAGGACGAAGGAAATCGGCTGGTTGTCAATCTGAGCGTGGCCGACAAGATATTTGACGTCTGCGTGAATGGCAGAGCCTTTGTCAACGATATTCCACTCGTAGGTTTTCCCGAACGGTTCCCACTTTGAATATACGGTGTAGTTGAATTCGTTGTTGCCAGACGCCCTCGGTATAGGCGGCACGCTCCAATAGAATTCTTTCCCATCGACTGCCCGATCCAAATCCTCGACCGTGATGAATGATCCAGTCAGAACGGTGTGCCCGTAATAGTCGACCACGATGTCGAATGGGTAGAGGTGAGACAGCAGCCGTTCGTACTTCGTTTCGAGATAGAGGTCGTCCCAGGTGGCCGACTCCTTCGTCGGCACTCCTCCGCTAACATCGCCGACCCACCCCTGCCCCCAGTGTTCGAGGTTGCCGAGCGCGGTGGTGTGGTCATCCCCATCCCTGGTCAGGCTCAGCTGGTCGACTCGGCACGGCTCGAAATACAAACGGATGTTCGACAAGAGCGGAGTCTCGTAGGTGTCGGTGGTCGCCAGTGACGCTCGAATTTCCAGCGTGGTCTTCGACGTCCCTGCCTCGATCTTCTCGCCGTAGTCGATACCTGGGAACTCACCGTCGTTAGTGACGGTAAGCCACGACCCTCCAGCCCATCGAATCTCCATCGTCAACGAGGTGCCGGTCGGAAGGTCTTCATCCCAGGTCAACGACCCAAACGAGTACGCCTTCACCGGGGTCACGTCCACGACTTCACTGACCCAGGTTCCGCTCGTCTCGCGCTCCGGTGGGATTGCCTCTATCGTGACAGGCCCGGCAGTGATCTGGTCATTCGAGAAGCTGTTCGTAAAACTTACCCCAGCCGCACCGTTGTCAGTGTGAACCGAGTTCAATGTCCCGCCTGACCATGATGTCGGTTCCGTTGCGCCGACGAGCCAGAGCTTGTACCAGTGGTGGTGATCCTCGGTGATCTTGTACGCCATGTTGAACCACTTGTTTTCGTAGTTCGCTGCGCCGAAAAACTGAGTGATCAGAGCCGTTGTTCCGTCGCCAGTGATCCGGGTTAGGATCATATCGTGCTGAGTGAATCTGTATTCGATCCGGTAGCCGCGACACGCAGTCCCCGCCCCAGTTACCCGGGCGATCAATCCTGCCGAACTGTTGAAGCTGGTGCCGTAGAACGACCCACGGATTTCGATGCCTGCAGAAAGCGGCCCACCGTCATAAGTCCAGAAACCAGTTTTGTACGTTGCGTTGTACCGAACCTTCCCATCTTCCGCAGATGATGAGATCGTCGCGGCAGCACTCGTGCGCTTCGTCCAGTTCCCGGTGTCAGCCGTCTCGTCCCACAATTCGATGCCTTGGATGGCTGCAAGTTCGATCTTGGCGTCGTTTGCCCTCGCGTTGATGAAAGTACCAACGTCATAATTGACGTTCGTCGTCCATCGCTGCGAGAGCATTTCCGAGTAGACGGCTTCAAAATTCAGCGTGATCGGTTCGGCCCTCCGCACCAGGTCGGTGATTGGAGGAGACCACGACTTCAGTTGGATGATCTTGACGCTTGAATTGATGACTGGCGATGCCGCGACGGATCCAGCCAACCCACCGATCAGAACCTCGGTGAACTGCTGCCCGCTGATCTGGGAACGCGGAGCGCGACCGCCAGCCCGAGCGACCTGGGGAGTGGTGACGCTCACGTCCCGCCCCTACAGGAGTCTCGCGTTCAACCTGAGTCGCTTTAGTTGCTCCGCAGTCGTCGGCGTCGTTACCGCTCTCATCCAGAATGCAGCCTCGCCAACCCCGACCACTGTGACGAAATCTCCGTCGATGTAGTCCTGGGTCATCGCACTCGTAAAGTCGATGTAACCGCTGCCGACTGTCTGCACCTCTAACGTCTCACCAGTCGATGGTGACAAGGGTGTCTGAACGAACACATCTTGGCTCGCTGAGAACCCTGCGGTGTCGTCGATGTAGAGACGCGCCGGGTTCGACTCACTGACGCCGCTGGCAGCATTGACCGTAGTGAAGATCGCAGCGTCCACGTCTCTGATTGGTAGGCTCGTCCCAATGATGGATCCACCACCGTAGACGTTACTGTTTGCGGTGAGTGATTTCAGCGTGATGCCCCACGTCTCGATGTCCGCATCCCAGTAGTCGTCGAGAACGTGACCAGTGGTCGCAGCAAAGCTGATGATCAGCCCGTCGACAAGCTCGGTCCCTGCCAGAGTGCATGGGACTGCAGTGGCTTCCCACGTCGAGCCGCCGTCGATGCTCCAGGTAAATGTGTTGGGTGATCCGGTGCCGTCAATCTTCACGCGCAGGGTGTTGGTCCAGATTCCGTTGTAGTTGCCGCTGATCGTGATGTCATCGTTCCCAGTACCAGAGAACGAAGTGGAACCAATAGACGCCTCCTGCACCGAGTCGATTTGGCCCTCGTTGATGGATGCGAGGTTGTGGACAAACGCTCGATTGTCGACAGGCCAGTCAACCGGATTGATCCTCCGCGTCGGGAAGAACTTGGTCGTCGCGTCCACGGTGATCGAACCCTTTGTGAGTTCTCGGTGACCTTGGATGGGTCGCCACCCGGTCGCGTCTGCCGATCCCGCATTGTCTCTTGTGATCTCGACCTGATCGTTCGAGTCTGCCGGCCACGCCGTGTCGGTAGTGTTGCCGGTGCATGCGATCTCGTATTCGTCGCCTGTCGCGGTGCCCGTCTGCCAGGCGGCTGCTGGAATCGACAAGCCACCTTCCGGCGCGGTGAAGTTGGTGCTAACGGTTCCGCGCCACGTCGCATCGGCATTGATCGCCGGGTGATATGAGACAGCATTGTCTCGGTAGGTTTCCGCGACGATCTCGTACTCCGTATTGGAGTAAAACACGACGGTGTATTTCTGGCTCGTAGCGGGTTCGCTCAGTACGACATAATCGAGGGTCGAGGTTCCGACGCGAGTGATCGGCGTCGAGTACTCCGGGTGGTCGTCAAACAACTCGACCTGCTGCTGGCTTCCAGAATAATTTTTCAGGTGTCCCTTCACCGCCGTGCTCGTCTCGTTCGGACCCACCGCACCGAGGTAATACTCTTCGCCTGGAACGTCTCCGATCACCGATGCCAGATCAAGATCCCCAGCCCCGTCGTCCTTGTAGAACTCGACCGGATAAAGGTAGACGAACGAGTAGTACTGACGCTTGGCTGAGGTGTCGCTGTGATCATAGAAAATGATGTCGCCGGGAGGCAGCGACCCAGGTGAATAGTTCACTCCCAAGCACATCCTGATCTCGTCATTGTCACGCAGCGCACGCGCCACGATGTCTGTGCAGAGCAAATACATTTTATCGTCGAGACCGCTGGTGTGCGAATACGCCGAAATGTGAACTGCATCCAACGAGACGTCGTAGCCTCTGACGAGGTGCTTCTTGTCGCCGTACCACGGCTCTGATGCGCTGTCGTCTTGGAACCAAGAGGTGTAATCGGCGGTATCCCAATCGTGAAGGAATCGACGGCAGTACCATTGACCCGCCGTCGTTCCGTCAATGGAGACTCCGGTGAGGACCAACTGCGCCTGAATCAACACGGGCACCTGGCCGAGCTTCTGCCTGAACGCAGCGATGGGACAGCGGTGGATGACCTCGACGTTGAACTGTCCGCTGTTGTGACCCATGGTGATGTAGTCTGTGCCACTAGTCGGATTGAATTCCTGATCGTAGGTCTGTCCCCACGGTCCACGCGATGCAATCTGAGTGAGGGATTCCCACACCTGTTCCGGCCACTCAAGGTCGCCCTGGCCCCATTCCCAAAATCGCATCGTGACCTCCTATACCGTCAAGCCGCGTGCGCGGAGATTGACGAGCCTCATATCGCCGGGGTCCGCAGAGTCCGGCACGTTTACTCGGATCCAGAAAAACGCATGGCCGCCAGCAGTGATGGTGCCTGTCGTCTCACCGAGTTCGGTAAGCGTCAGCGGTCCCGACTGCCACGTCCCCGGAGCACCGCTAGAGTCGGGTGCGAATTCAATCCAGTCGTCCCCATCTCGTGCGTGGATCGTGAAGGTCTTCGACGTTGGATCACCGTTGTTCAAAAGCGCGATGCCGAGTCCCGGCAGGTAATCGCCTCCATCGATATAACCCGTGACGCCGTATTGGTAAAGCGTCTCGTTGAGTTCTGCATCCTCGATGGCCTTGTTCGCCCCGCCCCCATCCTTGTTGACGTACACGTCCACGGTGTCCGTCGCGCCGCTTTGGTAGTCCGCGAACGTCAGCACGTAATCGCCGGGGATGAGGATGCCGTGACGCGCCGGGTCGGTGTGGTTTTTCAAGGTCTTGATGTAGTCGGCCACGCTCACCCCGGAGACGTAGAACCCGGGCAGCGCATACACCTCAGTCTCGGTAGAATCTTCGTCGCCAACATTCCTCGCAGCGATCCGTCGCTGTGTCGATACCTCGCCAGATTCTATGGTCCCTACATTGAGTCGCTTGGAGGTGGTGCCACCGGTATCCATCAGGGCCCCGATTGACAGCTTCGCAATCCAGCCGTTCGCCAGTGAAGCTGAGAAGACAATCGCGACTCCGGGGATCACGTCCTTGTTCGCCGTCGCGCCATCAGCGACGACCGACTTCCCCGACTGGACGAGTTCGTTCTTCGGATCCTCTGCGGTGATATCCACGGCCGAACCCGAGGTGGCCGAGATCGTGTACGAACCCGCAATTGCTTCCCCGTTATCAAGCCACGTCGCGGAAACAATTGGTGCACTCGTCGTGTTCTCATAGCGGAGCAGCAACGACGCATCTGGATCTGTCGGGTCGCTTGCGTCTCTGAACTGAATCTCTGAACTCATCGTTGCCTCCCTACATTCGCAACATCATCAGATCGACTCGGTATTGAATGAACGCCGCGTCGACCGCCGACCCGTCCGGTTTCCCCGTCGCGTATTCGTCATTGAACGGCATGAACTTCTGCTCGGCCCGTGGACCAAACATACACTGGATCGTCGTGGCTGACCCCGGCGTCAACTTCACCGTGACCGGACCCGAGCCAGCCATCAGCGTTGTGAGTGTCGCGACATCGGATCCGGCCACCAGCCGCAAGCGGAATCGAAGGAACGACTGTGTCTGTGTTCTGACGAACTGGGTCACGACGGGTGCGCCGGTCAACGAGATTTCATACGCGGCGTCTGCCGCATCTTCGGCATGGCGTTCGAGGATGATTGGGGCCGACTCGAAGACCAGCTTCGTCGCGCCACGCTCGATTCCAGTTTGATTGATTGTGAAAGCCATGCGTCACCCCGTCGTGTTCGGGACGCGACCTTCCATCGCGTCCTGTACCGCTTGGTTCCAGCCTTCAAGATTCGGCTGCACCGGGATGTAGATTACGTCCGATTCGAGACGCTTCACAAATTCGTCAATGGCGACCTTCCCGCTTGCGATCCCCTCTGTGATCCCGTTCTTGAATCCCCCGGACAGAGCCGCCTTCGTCGACTCCCCGGTGGACCACATAATCCCGTCGATTACCTTGCCCGTGTTCGTGAAGTCGTTTCTGAAATTGACGGACTGGTCGATAAGGTTTTTCATCCCCGGTGCCAGCTTGTCTCCGAGGGCTGAGGCGGCATCTTTGAACGGCTGCGGAAACGCGACTTTGTTCTCGGCTGCAAGCTTCGCCATCTGAAGCATCGGCTCGTTGAACTTCTCGGCAAGCTGCGTCGTGTCCACGGTATCTTTCAACGCCAGGAAATCAGCGGCAATGTCGTTCATCTGAGCCGCGATGTCGTCCTTGGACAGAACGTCGTATTTCTCCTTCAGAGCATCGAGGTGTGCCGCCTCTGCAGCAGTCTCTTCCTCAATCGCCGTAGTGATTGCCTGAGCGTTCCTCTCCTGCGCCGCAGCCTCTGCGTCTGAGGCTGCCAAGGACTCGCGCATGGTCGCGCTTAGAGCCGATTTTTCTCGGGCTAGGGCGGTGACCTTTTCCGTGACGTCATTCAAGCGCGATGCGTTCTCCCGAGTGAAGTCCGATTGCAGCTGCCACTCTTTTCCTTCGAGACCGAGTTGCTTGATCATCTTCCGCGTGACATCGAGTTGCGCTTCGTACGCATCCTGGCTTTCGGCCAGACCCTCGTGAAGATCATTTTGCTTCTGTGCGACCAGCCCCAACGCTTCGTTTAGACCGAGGAGTTCATTGACGTAGGGTCGGATGTAGGTTCCGACCACGACTCCGATGCCAGCACCTACTACGATTGCACCAGCCGCCATCGCTACGAAAGCAATCCCCGCTGCTGTTGCTGCAGATCCAGCTGCGATCAATGACGCCTCCGCTGCAGTCAGAGCCGTGGCAGCCCCTACCGCTGCCGTCCCTGTTGCCGTCACCGCAGTCGTAACCGCTCCGAATCCGAGAAGACCTCCGATCGCCCCAACCACTGAACCGACGATTCCGAAAATGGCTGCCAATCCATTCGCCAACGATCCAAGAATGATGACCAGCGGGCCGAGGGTGATCAGTAACCCCGCCGCCTTCAGAATGAAGTCCTTCATTCCCGGCGACATGTCCTTCCACGCCGTCATCCACTCTTGCATTTTCGCCGTGAGTTTTTCGACCCACGGTACGAGCTTCGGCAGCACGTCGTCTCCGATCTTGATGAGGAGATTCTGGAGCGCGACGAGTGCCTGATGGAATTTGAATCCAGCCTGTTCTTCGGCAGCTGCAAACGCGACAGCCAAATCATCGGTCGTGGTCTTCGCCATGCGAGCGAAAATTGCTGTCGTCGCCTCTGCGGAATCACCCATCATGGCAAGCACACCGGAGAGCGCACGGATGTTCGGAAAGATTTTCGTCATGGCTACTTCGTCTTCGCCAACGGCATCCTTGATCTGCTGCAGACCTGCAATCAGTCCATCTTCCTGAATCGTCTTGCGAAGTCGCTCAAAACTCAGACCCATTTCAAGTGCAGCCTTTTCTTGAGCGGGTGTCACCTTTGTCAACTGAACCATCGTTGCCCGGAGTGAGGTCGCGGCAGTCGCGGCATCGAAACCGATCCTTGTCATTGCAGCCAGAGCCGCCCCAACTTGATCGAAGCTGACGCCGAGGGTATTTGCTACCGGGAGGATGCGACCGAGAACGGGAGCAAGTGAGGCGGCTTCGGCTTTACCCTCGCGGACCGTGGCGACCAGAACTGCTGTCGCCTGCTCTGCTGAAATATTCGATGTTGCGTAGGCATTCATCGCGGACGTCACCGCATCGGCAACGACAGCTGTGTCACCCAATCCAGCAGCTGCGCCTTGGGCTGCCGCCTCCACGGTCTTCATTACTTCAGCCCCACGGATACCAGCGGACGTGACGAAGAACAAAGCCTCGCCCAATTCCTTCGACGACTTCCCTACCGAGGGCCCGAGTTGTAGGATCTCATCACGCCACGCTGCGACCTCCTGCCGAGACAGACCGACAAGACCCACGACGCGGGAAAGCGTCATATCGAAATCCGAAGCGAACTTGACCGCTGCCACCCCTGCAGCCAAGAGCGGCAACGAGATTGACATGGAAATCTGGCGACCGATCGCCGTCATCGTCGCGCCCATCTTTTTCAGCTTTGCCTGAGCAGTTGCCATCGCCCCAGTGAACTGAGTCGTATCGCCCCTGAGTTTTACGAGCAGGTCACCTACGATGGTTGACATCAGGCTTTCCTCCAAGCGCATTCAGACCTGCGCTGATGTGGCCGAATACAGCTGCCGGATCTCGGACCACCTTCCGCTTTCGTGGCGTCGTGAGACCTGTCACCGTCCACTCTTCCAATGAGTATGACTTCCGACGTTTTTTCGGATCTCGATGTGCTTCTGCGAAAACCCACGGCGTCACCGCTGCCATCACCTCGACCCACTTCGCATCGTTTCGATGTCGGCGCATCAGAAGTTCGAATTCGTATGGCGTCAGATTCCAAAACAGTTCCTCACTCAGCCGGAGGTCGTAGATTCCGACTGACCAGATATCCCCCCACGTTGGGGGTCTGGAGGGTCCGACGCATTCGCGCCGTCCTCCGTGACAGACAATTCAGGCAGGGCCACTTGGATTGCAGCACCGATGTCTTCCATCGACTTCGCGATGCCATAGTCCTCGATGAGATCACCCACCTGTTCCAAGGTCAGCGCAGGATCTTCATGAACCAAACCAGCCCACATGATTGCCCGTATCGCTCGCAGCGACGTGAGGTCGAGTTGACCGGACAGCATCGACTTCCCGGTCACCTCCTCCACCAGCACGAATGCGTTGAACGACAACAGGATCGTTCGTGGCCGATCCAGCACAATCGGAACTTTGACTCTCGGGATGCTCACTCGTTTCTCCTTTCTTGGTTACGACCCTTTGGTGAACACTGGCTGCCCATTTATTTGCAGGGTGATGGATGCCATGAGGATTCCGTCAACCGGCACGTCTTGGTCAAACCCAACGACGTAGCAATCCATCTTCCAGTCGGATGCCGTGCCAGCACCGGCATCGTTGTAGACGAGTTGGAACCCGGTGGTGTGCTGCAGACCGATGAGGGCCAGCAGTCCCGTCGAGTCGTCGTGGGTTTGGTTCTTCGGAATGAGGTTGATGTCAAAGGTCATCTCGCCTGCGGATACAAGACCAGCGACCTTTTTCATCCAGGTGATGTCTTGGCTCGGGGCGTCGTGCGTGGCTTGCTGGAACGATGGTCCAGAAGCATCTACGACTTCGGCAACGGTCGTGAACACCGCGCTGACCGTAGCTTCCCAATAATCATTGAGGGTGTGGCCGGTGATGGCTGCGAATTCGATGACCAATCCGAACGGCAGATTGTAGGACGTCCCGGCCCCAGGAATGGGGATGCCTTCCTCTTCCCAAGACACGCCACCGTCGAGTGACCAGCGGAATGTGTCGTTGGTGTCGGCTAGGTCGATCTCAACTCGGATTACTCGCGTCGGTCCACCTTGGTACGCAGCGAGCGCGTCCCACGATAGATCGTCGAGACCTACCCCCGTTTGCGACCACGCGCCGAGCGTCCCGGCGTTGTCGCCCATTTTCAGCAGAGTTCCATGAGACGAAAGTGGTTGGGTCATGGCTTAGGATCCTTTCGTGAAGGTCGGCTGTCCGTTGATCTGGAGCGTGATGGAAGCCATCAGGATTCCATCCACTGGAACGTCCTGATCGAAGCCAACCATATAGGCGTCAAACGTCCAATACGATGCCGTGCCAGCACCAGCGTCGTTGTACAGAAGTTTGAACCCATTGACGACCTGCGCTCCAAGGATGGAGAGCAGCCCCGTGGACGCATCGTGCGTCGAATTCTTCGGGATGAAATTGATATCGAACGTGACCTCTCCTGCGGAGACCAGTCCGGCTACCTTTTTCATCCAGGTGATGTCTTGCGATGGCGCGTCATGGGTTGCCTGTTGGAACGAAGGACCAGAAGCGTCGACCACTTCCGCAATCGTCGTGTAGGGTCCACCGCCGCCACTCGCTCCCATCTGGAGCAGGGTGCCGTGTGAGGACAGGGGCTGTGTCATGTCATACCTCCTCGGCGGGGATCACCCGCACAATCTTGGATCCATCTTCATCGATGAGTCCGGTGTCTACGATTCGCTCCTCGGGTTTCTGAGTGCAATGCTCTTTTTCGAAATGCTGAATGGCGTCTGCCCGATCCAATGTCGCCATCGCACAGAAGCGGCATTCGTGATTCGGCAGCCCTTTCCAGGTGCTGATTGAATACGCGACTCCGAGATATGGGTCCAGAGACGCCGTGCGGCTCACGCCTTCCCCCTCAGGATCTCGGGTAGCCTCCATCGCGGGTGATTCCACGTCTGGAGTCTCCGCGCGCTTAGAGGGCCGATTCTGCGTGTTTTTCTTCCGGGCCATATTCATCCCCCTCACACCGCTTTCGTCACAGCAAGGTTGGTTCCGAACAGATACCGGCGATTCGAGTCCATCTCCACAAGGAACGGAGACTGCAAGGCAGCGATCCTGATGTACGCGACTCCATTGATCGTCTCGTTTACTCGACCGTCCAAGAGGTCCCACATCGACTGAATAAGGCTGCGCCCTGCCGAATACGATTCGGAACGGCAGAGGAGTTGGATCCGGGGACGCTCGCCCGACTGCGCACCGGAACGAGCCGCCCCCTCGGATTGATTCCTTAGAGGTTGTTCACCCCCGTATTCCAACAGGGCGCAGCACACCGCTGGCGATTCAGGAAGGTGGCCGAGAAAAAGATCGGTTCCGACTGTGGCGAGACCGTTCGTCTCGATGAGAACGCCGAGGTCTTCCAGAACAGACATCTAGCCCCTCCGTCGCGTTTTCGCTGCCGGTTTTATCAGCGCATCATTGATGTCTTTCCCGAGACGTTTCCCCATGTCGGGGATGGCCAAAAGCATAGGACGCTCTAGGTATTTCCGCTGACCAATCGAGTGCTTGTAGTGGGCTTCGTGTTGGACGAGAGCGTACGCACTCGCAGGACCTCCGTATCCGAGATAGACGACCGGCCCTGGCTTCGGCAGCTGTACGTGTCCAGACCCCTTCAGAATTCCGGTATCGACTGGAACGTAATCGCGCTTGGACACGGCCATGATGCGTTCGCCCTCTCGGTAGAGCGCACGACCCAAAGCCCAGTCTGCTCGCTTGCCGAGCTTGCGGAGGTTCTCGATCAACTCCGGGGTGCCAACGACGTAGACTGCCATCAGACGATTACCACCTGATGATGGAGCGATGGGTCTGCCGTCTCATCGGGATATGCGACCACGGTGATAATCGGCGGCGTCGACCCATCTGGCAGCGTGATCCTGTCGCGGATATCCCATACCGGATCTGGACCGAGATACACGCTCGCCTGCGCTAACGTCTCACGAACTGCACTCGTGATCTCAGATGAACCCGTCGCAATCACGTGCGCCTTGTAGACGACCCGAGCTGGCAGGGATTCACTCCCCGAGTATGAAGGCTCACCGAAGTCGTTGCGGCCTACGAAAGCCTCCCGCGTCACGACGTCGTTCATGAACTCTTCGAATTCTGTTTCCCACGACATCAGCGAATCCTCCGTGACAGCAGCGCACGTGCGCCAGCAGGGAGTCGGAAATCATCGTGTTCAGCTTGGACAGCAGTCGGCGATTTGTAGGTGATCGAGAGGTCCCCAACCGATTTCGATTTCACGGCGTCGTCGCGCTTCCCGCCTCGATACCAATCGACGACTGTTTCGATACACGCCTGTTCGATGTGTGCTGGAAGATTCGCGTCGGGTTCTCCTGGCAACAGATAGCCGCCCTCGTAGGTCACGGTGAACATCGGTCGCTCGGTCCCTGGCAGCGAATACGGCGAGGCATTCCATCCCGCCCATGCCGCAGAACTCCAGCCGACTGCCCGGTACAGAAATCCAGAATCTGGATCCTCAACCTCGTAGTCGGTGACGGCCGTCCCGTCACACAACACTGAGGTGACGCTGACGATTGGTGTATTGGTCAGAAGCAATCTTGGATAGCCGGAGCCGACTACCGTTTCAACATAGGTCTGTTTGGCATAGACGTGACCAACGTAGACGGAGATGGCAGAGGTGGCCGCTGCGATCAGGCGATCCAGTTCCGCGTCGAATTTTCTCGATGCAACTCCGAGCGTTGCCTTCACCGCTGACACGGTTGTGAGGTTCGTAGACTCCGCTGCGACGCTGACCGTGACGGCCATGTTCTATCCCTTCCTCACCGTGCTGTTCGCCAGCACCGGTTTTGTCTTGATCTTCGGTCGTACTCGAACGGCTCGGCCATCGCGTTCCAACTGCATCGCGGTTCGCTGATCGAAATCAACCTCCTGCCCTGGGAGGAATCCAGCCCACGCCCTGAGGAACTCCATCGTGATCAACTTCCCGTCATGTTTCGGTGCCATCATCCAACTCCTGAAAATGGGGGGGCGGGGCAGCCAGCACCCCGCCCCCCAGATGTGCTCTCAATGCCCACGTTACCTGTCTTTCACTTTGCGTTTGGTGGGCGGCTTCCGCTCCACCTTGGGAGTCGGTTTATCGACTGGCAGCACCTTGCCTTCGATGTCGAGTCCGGGTGGCGGTTCTACGAATTCCGCTTTCCCAGCGTCCACCAACTTCAGCGCATATGCCGGATTGAATCCAGCACACTCGCCAGCGAGATATGGAGCATTGCTGGAGCGGAAACGAACAAGGATCAACTCAGAGGTTTTCATTGCTCCTCCATCCCTCCTCAGCCGTCAGCGACTGGAGACGAATCACAGATCGCAGCAAAGCCGAAGCCAAGCTGGAAAGTGTCGGTGCCGGTGGCGTTGAGGTCGGGAGTGACCTTGACCCGCCAATACCGTTTGACCCCGTTCAGATTGATCGACTGCTTCACAGTGAACAATTCGGTGGTACCTCCTGTTTGCCCGGTGCCCACCGCAGCGAAATCGACCTCGGTGTTGAAGTCAGCTTTGTCGGATAGGTTCGCGGCATCACCATGCTCGATACCGACATCGTTGATGGAGATCGTTTTGGTGTCGGCCAGTACTGCCGATCCAGCAACGAAAAGGAAACCGGACATCGGGCCGTCTTGCGCCTGCATGTCCACGATGGCACCCACGGCTTCGGTGTTGTCGCCAGTACCAGCGGCAACGCCTCGGGCACCTCCACCGCTCAACAGTTTGAACGGTGCGCCAGCGTCTTTGTCATTGATGATCATTTGCTATTCCCTTCCGATCCCTTACGGGATCCACTTGACGGCGGTGATGACGACGATGGAGGCGTCGTGCCGCACCCCGAGGTCGTGGTGAGCGATGACGCGCATCAGCGTCAGGTCTTTTGAGTAGGCCGACTGGAGAGCGGAGCCATCCCAGTAGGACGCCTCGGTCGATGTGTCGACCATGAGTTGCCCAGCTTCACCGAGGATCATGTCGGCATAATCGACGAGGTAGATTTCAGACTCGGTGCCGCCGCCGAGATTGATCGGGATGTTGGTGGTGTCGAGATACGGGAAGCCCCAGAACATTCCCCGGTCCATCTCATCCTTGAACGCAAAGTTGCCGTTGGTGTCGCGGATCTGTTTCAACCACATCGTGGTGCGCGGATTCCACAGCCAGCCAACTTTCAGCATCCGGCAATGTGCATTCCGCAAACGGAGCAGAGCATCAGCCACATCAGAGGTCACGTTGGCGAGATTGACGGTGGCATTCGCATCGAAGGTGTTTGCGCTCGGAACGTAGTGCAGCATCCCCTTGGGAGTGTGCTCGGTTCCGTCACCACGCATGAACGCGAGGTCTTCGCGGGTTGCCAGCGCAGCCACGGTGTCGTTGCGAATCATCGAGTCCGCACCGTAACTCTCGTACCGCAGGAAGTCGTTGCTGATCGGGATCATCGCTGCCAACTTTTTCCAGGTCAAGTTGATCATGCCGGTGGTCTGCTCAGTGATCGCGATGTTCTGCGTCTCACCGATGTACGACGCGGTCGCGCCGCCAGTGATCTTCGGAATCTGCAGCGAGCCAGTCGGCATCGGAACGATGGTCGGTCCCATCGCACGGAACACCGCCCGTTCCTGCAGCAGTTCGATCACTTCAGACGAGATGCCGGTCGGGGCAAACACGCCACCCGCCGAGTCATCAGACGCCTGGAGGATCTTGGTGATCTCGTTGTCTGCACCCCAGAGTTTGTTGGCGTATTTCGCCGCACGCTCTGGGTCGCCCTTGCCGCTTGCCATCGCACGGAGGAAACGGGCGAACCCGAGTCCCTTTTCGTTGCGCTCCGGCTGCGGTGCCGGTGCGCGGAGTTGTGACATGGCTTTCACCATGTCATCGAACCCGACCGACTGGGGTGCGGGTTCACGAGATGCCATCACCTCGGTGGCGATTTCCTTCGCCAGAGCCGCGATGCTTTCCTTGGTCAGTTTCATTTTGGTTTTCCTTTCAGCCCGGCAACGCGCCGGTCGTGGCGGTGATCGCCTCGTTGACCGCACCTGTGATGAGTGCTTTGAGATCGTCCGCAGATAGGTCCAACTCCTCATCAGAGTCGTCGGGTTCCTTTTCCTTTTCGGGAACGACCAACTTCGCCTCGATCTCCGCGCCCACCTTGGCGGCGATTGTCTCGGGCAGCTTGGCGACGTTGTCGTTCAACTCGCGGATGACCTCGGTGAGTGCCTTCATTGCCTCTTCCATAAGTCTCTCCTCGTTGTCGTTGGTTGGTATTGTGTTAGACACGGTGATGGGATCAACAATCGTATCCCCATCCTTGTCGAAGATGGCATCCGAGGAGGTGAACGTCGATCCATCCTCACCCGTCCAAGTGCTGGTGCTACTCAGGCTCACAGCGACATTGGAGAGTTCCGAGTGAATCTCGGTCACGAGACTCTTCGGCAGCCACAGAGCGATCTTGTCCCCATCGGGATCACGATCGAGAATTTTTTCGGCCCACTCTTTCATCGGGGCGAGGTCGATACCTTGCGCTGACGCAGCCATCAGTGCTTCCGGGTTTGAAGGCACCGGAACAACGGAGTGCTCCATGAGTTCTTGCTCTGCAAAGTCGTACCCGCCGTGCTCATCGTTGTAGACGTATTTCCGCGGACGGAAGCCCACCGATGTCGCGTTGAGGAATCCGCCCTTGATCATCTGGTACACCATGTGGCCGAACGGATTGATTTCCTGCGGCGTGAACCGATCACGCGACAGAAGTTTTTTCCCCTTCACCCACACCTTGACCGACTTCCCAATGGGCGGCTTGCTGTAGTCGTGTGCCCACAGAACGACAGGGTTCCTCTGGTAGTGATCGAGATCCCAACCGCTCTGATCAATCACGTCGTTATCCCGATCCAAAGCAGGGGTCGAGATCACGAAGTCGATGTCCATGAGTCCGGTCACTGGATCCACGTCCTTGTGCTCAATTTCAAACGATCCGAATTTGCGAATCGCGGGGAGTGACCCATCCACCAGCGGCTTGCCACCAGTGGCTTTGAACCACGAGTCGAATTGTTCGCGGGTCAGGAAGTGTGCCATCGTTCGTCTCCAATCAACCTGGATTCAGAATCTCTGTGCATTGACAGCGGACGTGGATTTCATTCGGTGTCATCACCGGCCCCACTTGAGTTTGCCACGGTTCTCCAATTCTCGTTAGTGCGCCGTTCATTGGAGCGCAGAGCGGACAGACTTTATCGCTCCCCGTCGTCAGCCATTCACGGGTAGCCTTTTTCGGATCAATGTAGCCCTCCTGTGCGGCTTGATCCCACAGCATCTCTTGTCCCTGATTGCTCGCGGTTGCGAGCTCGTTTTGCGCGATGTTGTTTGCACGCCATTTGATCTTCGCTTCGGTCCAGTCCGCGATGAACGCATCCACCTCGGATTGCGTAGCACCCGCGTCGAGCATATCTGCAATCAGCTTCGCTCGCTGCCGCTCCATGTCGGCTGTAAGACCGATGGAGTCGCGGATTCGTTTGGCGGCTTCGGCAGGGGTCAGCCCAAGCTCGTACGCCTCAGCCAGCGCAGCACGAATTGCTTCCATCGTTTCCGGGGTGATATTCGTCACCATCGCCCCGCCATAGGTCTCCAAGAACTCGACTGCATTCGGATTGATAAGTGAGAATGCAATCGTCTCACCGAGGAAGGTCGACAGCTCGGCGGCGGCAGCTTCACCCGCCGACACCAACGCCTCTTTCAGAATCTGTCGTGACCCTTCGAGTGAGTCGGCAATGTCCGCTTCGCTGATCAGAGCCAGCACCCGATTGACGTTCCCCGAATCGAAGGCAGCTGCTAACTCTGTGAGGTCGACCTCGTTCCGCAGAGCCATGAACGCTCGGATGATTTCCTTCCGCATCTCCTCGGTGTAATTCATCGCCGCCGTGACCGCCTGATCCCCGCCCACACCCTTTCCCAAAATCGGCTCCGTAGAGCGCGGTAATGCCCCGTGGCTGTGGATGCCCTCTGTGCAGCCGCACGAAGGCTCAGACCCGTCGCCAGACGCCAGGAATGGGGTTCTTTGTTGATACCTCACGCCTGCCGCCAGCGGATCCACAGTCGGCTCCAGCGACGACACGACCTTGACGTTGAACGGCAGCAGATACACCTCATCCTTTTCGTCCCACGGCTTGCCAGCCTGCTGCTTCCATTCCGCAATGGTGAACGCTGCCGGGTTTGCCTTCATCACTTCGAGTTGGTAGGCAGCATCCTCTTCCACTGGTGACTCGTATCCGAGGATCAATCGGTCGTCGTAGATGGGCAGCAAGTTGTATTGCAGAAAGGTCCGCTGCAATTCGAGTCGGGGAGTCAGAACGTATTTCGCCATGAGGTAGTCGGCAGCCTCGATGGTGGCGCGGTTTGAATTCTCGATGATGCCCAGGATCTCAGGAGGCATCCCGATCCCGTGGAGGATGATGTCGCGCTCCCACGCACGGAGCGGACGCATTTCCATGTCGCTGAATTTCGACGACAGAATCTGCACATCGACCTTCTTGGAAAGGAACATCGGCTTGTGTGCTCGCATGAACGACCCGACCTGCTGCATCCATGACGTTTCCATTCGAGCGGTATCTGAAGGGTCGAGGTCATTCGACGTGATGAGAAGGTCAGGGCGCGCCGAATTTAGGAACCAGTTCTTCGTGTACTGTGCAGCGTATTCGTCCGTGTCGATCTCATCACCGAATGCGCGGAGGTGAGCAGAGCCACGACCATATGGATTGACAGGGTCAGGCGTCACGAACCGAAACACCGCTGGCACCGGAAGTTTGCCCTGCCAGTTCGGAGTCGATATCTGCCAGTAGGGTTCCTCCTGTGAGGGCATCCCTCGCACCCATGTTGCGGGAATCAACCAGAATCGCTCTGGAACCGCTCGGCCACCCTGCCACTCAGGATCTAGGATCCAAAATGCTTCACCAGTGAGTTCTAAACTGATGCTCGTCTGCGCTCGACCTACCGATCCTGGGAAGAGTGGGTTCGCCGTGTTCAGCAGCCGAAGGAATGGGTGATCGGTGATCGGCACCAGCTCCTGCCCACCGTCAAGGTCGAGGTTGCCGAGCGCGAAATCCTTGCGCGAGATCCCTTTCGCCTGAAGACGATTGTGCTTGATAAACTTCCCGCCAGAACCCTTGACCGCGAACAGACCCCATGAGGTTGAACCAATCGATTCAGCGATCTTCCCTACGACTGCCCGCACCCACGGGCTGCGCGAATATGCGGTAAGCATTCCGTTAACGCCACGATGTGGTGAGGTCTTATATCCACCGGGGATGATCTTGGAGAGGATTCGCTGTTCATCCTCGCTTACCTGCCCCAAGAGTTTCGTTGCAAGTCGGAGGCGTTTGAACAGTCCGAGTTGACTCGACATCTCACACCACCATCAGATCAGCTGCGAGAGTCGTAGTCCCAAGGATCGTTCCTTTGAGCCTTCTGGATTTCGTGATGTCTTGGAACAATCTGTAGCCGCCTTTTTCGATCGTGCGCCGGTATCCTTGCGTATCAATCATCTGGATGTCGAAGAAATATTTCCCGGGGTCTGTAGTCCCAGGAACAGGGAACGCGACTCTGCCGGCTGCTGGATCTCCGATGATCACGCCATCAGATTGGAATACCTCGTCTTCGCTATCAGAGGGGTTCGCCCTTTCGTTCACCGTGAGAGTGAAAGAACATCCGTCAATTGGCATGACAGTCCCATCCTCTCGACGGATGGTTGCGTAGATCGGATAGGTGTCATTTCGGTATCTGCTTATGTCGCCCACGGCGTTCCTCCGATCACGTCAACGGTCCAAAGTCTGCTCCGTAATTTCCATCATCGAAATCCACCCACACCCTATCGGATTCATCATCCACGACTGCGTAGACATCTCCGTTGTAATACTGTCCGAGATCCCCAATGACCGTCGCTTGCGACTCGATGTTACCAGCAAGCGGCCACGCCCCTAGCGGAAGCCAACTCAGATTCGCCGTCAATTCAGATTGAGCTTCGACTGATCCAGCCAGAACCTGATGGAGAGTGAGATAGGCGGAGAGCGCAGAAGTTGCCTCGACAGCACCAACGAGCGCGGCAGTCTGTGACAGATGCCCGGACAATTCAGAGGTCGCTGCGATGCCTCCAGCCAAGGACCACGACGCCTCGATCTTGGTCAGGTCGCCAGTCACGTTTGACGATGCGGCAATCGCCCCCGAGAGAACTCGACTGCCTCCAAGATTCCCGATTACGCTGCTCTGCGCCTCGATGGTTCCGGCCAGCTTCATCGTGGCTGCCAAAGTCCCGCTGACATCGGATGTGGCAGCAACAGAACCTTCCAGCTTGCGGATCACCTTCACGTCGCCACTGATGCTCGACGTTGCCTCGACCCCACCAGCCAGCTGCCACGCTGCTTCAACGACATTCAGATCACCAGCGGCAGTCGAGGTCGCCTCGATTGCACCTGCAAGGTTTCGCGTGACCTTCAGATCCCCAACGAATGAGGACTGGGCAGCGATACCCCCCTGAGTTCTGAGCGTCCCGGTCAACTCGCCGGTCAACGATGACGTCGCGTCAATCGTTCCACTGAGGGGCCATGCAGCCTCCTCGGTCATCAGATTCCCGACCACGACACTCTGCGCTTCGATGATCCCGGCAAGCTGCCGCTGTGATGTGATCGTTCCGGTGACGGTCGCAGTCGCGTCGATGCTTCCAGCTAGCGACCACACCGCCTCGATGGATTCGAGATTCCCGGTCACCTCGCTCTGCGCTTCGATGCCTCCAGACAGGGCAATCGTCTGCGTGAGTTCTCCCGAGACATTGACCGTTGCGGATATGTCGCCAGAAAGCGGCCATGCCGCCTCGTCAGTCATCAAGTTGCCGGTCACTACGGACTGTGCCACGAGGCTACCGACAAGACGCTGAGAGAGGCTGAGAGACGCTGCGAGATCCGATTGCGCTGCGACCGTTCCACTCAGCCCACGAGCCGCCTGGAGGTCTCCGAGCAGTGTGCTTTGTGCGGCAATCGATCCCGCGAGTGACCGCGACGGTTTGAGATCCCCAACGAGATCGGATTGCGCCGAGACGCTTCCAGCCAATCTCATCGTCGTCTTGAGATTACCGACCACTGACGACTGCGCTTCGATAGTCCCGGCAAGCGGCCATGCTGCCTCATCTGTCATCAGGTTGCCGAGGAGTTCCGACTGCGCCGCGATCACTCCGACCAGCCGCTGATCGAGGGTGAGTGTTCCGCTCACCTCAGCTTGTGCGGCTATCGTTCCCGCTACTTTTCTGGAGACGAGCAGATCCCCTGCCAGATCGGATGCCGCAGCGATATCACCAGCCAGCTGCCACGTCTGCTTCGGCTCCCCGAGATCGCCCGTGACCGTAGAGACAGCACCTATCGTTCCCGACAATTCTCGAACGGGTTTGAGATCACCAGTAAGAGCAGCGGTTGCGGCTATGTCTCCTGCGAGATCGAACGTCTCTGCTGCCAGAGTGAGATCACCAACGAGAGACGATTGAGCAGAGATCGCACCCGCAAGTTTTCGTGTGGATTTCAGATCGCCTGTCAGTGCTGCAATTGCAGCGATGGCCCCTTGGAGTTGTCTGGTCGTTGAGCCAGTATCGTAGATGTAGGCACCCATGTCCCACGCGCCTGTCGATGGCACGATCAGATTTCCGGCCAGCGTGGATTGCGCTCCGATGCTTCCGGCCAGCTCGCGTGTGGGTTTTAGATCACCGGCAATCGAGCTCTGTGCCGCGATCGATCCAGCCAGTTCCCATTCACCAGCTAGAACGAGATCGCCAGTGAGAACAGACTGTGCGCCAATGGATCCGGCAAGTCGATACGTCTGTGCGAGCGTCCCGGTCAGTGCAGAGGTGGCCGCGATAGCACCGGCAAGCTGCCGAGTCGTAGACCCGGTGTCATAGATGAACGCACCCATATCCCATGCGCCGGTTGACGGGATGACGAGGTTGCCAGCAAGTGACGATTGCGCCGCGATGCTCCCTGCGAGAACCTGAGTCCCAATGACGCTGAGGTCGCCACTCACCAATGACGTGGCAGCGATCGTTCCTTGCAAGACATTCGACTCGGAAGGCGGAAGCAGAGCCAGCGTGAACGTGATCCACGATGCTGATTCACCGAGAGTCCCTGTTCTCGCCGGTTCATTCCCTGCCGAGGGCTGCACGAACGAGTCCGCAGCGAATGCCGCATCCGAGGTTGCGATCAGCGTCAGATCGCCAAGCACGGTCGACTGCGCTGCGATCCCTCCTGCCAGATCCCGCGTGACGCTGAGGTCGCCAGTCACCACAGACGAAGCAGCGATATTACCAGCTAGGGCGAGAACAGAAGTTGGTTCACCCAGGTCTCCGATGAGTGTCGAGGTAGCCGCGATTCCACCAGCCAATATCAGACGACCCTTGAGATCCCCAGTAGCTGTTGTCTGTGCCGAGATCGCTCCGGCGAGTTTCCTAGTGATTGCGAGATCACCAGCCAGCGAGGATGCGGCAGCGACATCTCCAGCGAGTGACCACGCTGCTAGGGTTTGGGTGAGATCGCCAACGACTGCCGACTGAGCCTCGACAGCACCGGCCAGACCTCGGCTGACCGAAAGGTCGCCACTCACCGATGCCTGTGCATCGATGCTTCCAGCTACCGCATTCGTGATCGCCAGCGTCCCACTCACATCCGACTGTGCGGTAATGCTGCCACCGAGCGGCCATGATGCCTCGGAGGTCATCAGGTTCCCGACGAGACTCGACTCTGCCGCGATGGTCCCGACCAATCGTTGACCGAGGGTCAGTGTTCCGGCCACTGATGATTGTGCGTCGATGGCTCCGGCGATTCCCCTGGTGACGATGAGATCGCCTGACAGATCAGACGCAGCGGCGATGGCACCGGCGAGGCCCTGCACCTGGGTCGGCGCGCCGAGATTCCCTGCCACCGTTGATTTCGTTACAGCGTGTCCGCGCAGCGCCCAATCCGGTGTCTCAAGGAATTCACCGAACAACCGAAACGTGAAAATGCTTGCTGGATATTCGGCCTTTTCAGATAGGTAATTCCATCGCCAGCACGGCGACCACGCCTTCACCGCTGGAGCATCGGCAACGGGCAGATACCACCATGCGACGTATCCGGGTGCGCCGAACGATCCTATGCATTCGACCTTGAAGTAATAGGTCTCGCCAGCGGTCAGTTGCGGCCCACCTGGAAACTCGAACGAGACCCAAGTGGAGTATCCGATCCCGTCGAGGTCTTCCGTCGTGGATGTCCCGTTCGCTATCGGAGTGTTGCCCGGTTGCCCTCCGTCGTCTGGCAGGATCAAGCACCTGTAATTTGGGAATGTGAGTGGACCGTGTTCATCGACGAAGATGTCGAACTTGGAAATACGGACATCATTGAATGCTGTCCATTCTGCTGCCCATGCAACAAGGTTCGACGAAATAGCAATCTGATAAAGGGTCGAGCCGCCGTGAGCCTCTTGCTTCTCGAAGAACTGGAGGCGCGTGAGATCACCAGTGGCAGCGGAAGTCGCCGCGATCGCACCAACTAACGCCCTGGTCTGTTTGAGGTCTCCGATCAAGACACTCGATGCCGCGATGTCACCAGCCAGATCGAAGGCCGTAGTCGGCTCACCGAGGTCGCCAGTCACTGTGGCTTGTGCCGAAATTGATCCGGCTATCGCCTGGGTCAAGACGAGCGTTCCGACTGCCGCCGCCTGTGCCAGAATCGAACCGGCCATCTTGCGGCGCGGCTTCACATCTGCCGTTACAGTGGCGGCAGCCGCGACGGTTCCAGCCATCTTCCGAATCGGCTTCATGTCTCCAGCGACATTCGCCTGAGCCGCCACCGACCCGGCAACCTTCCGGGTCACTTTCGCATCACCTGTCGCGGTGGCAGTTGCCGCGATGCTTCCGGCGAGCGAGTAGATCGTCCCGGTGCTTGGAGGCAGTAGAGCGAGAGTGAACGTGACCCAGGATGCCGACTCACCTAGCGTCCCTGCTCGTGCGGGTTCATTCGTCGCTGTTACTTGTTCCGCTGAATCGGCGGCAAAGACACATTGCCCCGCTGGAATCAGTGCGAATGTGAACGAAGCCCATGAATCAGTGCCGCCGATTGATCCGGTTCTGGACGCCTCTGTTGCCGCTGTTGTTTGGGCGAATGAGTTTGCAGCGAATGATCCATCCGTACCAGAGGAATTATTTTCCTCGAAATTCTCAACGAAGTTCCCACCATCGAGTGTCCCGATAGCGAGGTTGTCTTCGATGTTCACGAGACAAACGACGCGCCTTTCATTTCCGCTCGGCGTGATTTCCTGTGACGTCCACGTCGTGGCTCTTCCGGTGTTGGAAGTTGGCGACTCGAACGGCGTGCCAGCAGGGGTGCACCCTGACCACCGCGAGATGATGCCGAAGAATGGACCCGTCGATGATGTGCGAGTGCAGGTGAGGTTCCCTGATTCAGAGCCGGTCGCTCGCTTCCAGTACCACGACATCGTCCCGTTCGTGCTTTGAACAACCTCCGTTACCTTGTTCCAGTCGGTGATCGCGTTGTGACTGTCTACCGCTGCCGACAGCAATTGGAGGATGAGGATGTCGTTCGCTTCGATGCCACTTGGATACGGGACATCGATTGTGAAAGTGAGGTTCCCAGCACCAATGCCGCCGTTGCCTTCATAGGCCGGAGCCGCCATCAGTGATCGCCGTCCCTCATGCCGAGTTCACTTCGAAGTCCTCGGCATAGTTGCCGCCAGCCAGCGTTCCTACTGCGGTCGCAGCCTCGGCACAGATCAGACAAACGATGCGGTTGTAGTTGACGGTCGGAGTGATTGACGAGGACGAAACCGTTGATGATGATCCATTGGCAGAGGTTGCACCCTCGAACGGTGTTCCGCTCGTCTTGCAGTTCGACCAACGCGAGATGATCCCAAAGAATCCTCCGGTCGTCTCCAGTCGCGTACAGGCCACGTTCCCGCTTTCCGTTCCGACTGCTCGCTTCCAGTACCATGCCGCCGTTGAGTTCGCACCCTGGTTCACTGAATTGGCAAAGTTCCAACCGCTCGGCGTATCGAAATCATCGTCCACCGTCGACAGCGTTTGCAGAATCAGGATGTCATTCTCGTTGATGGTCGTCGGATACGGGACGTTGACCGTGTCGCTGTCCTGGCTTTCACCGATCCCGCCGTGGCCTTCGTAGACCGGCTGTGCGTTGAGCAGAGTGAGGTCGCCCGTGACGGTCGCCGCTGCGCCAATGGTCCCTGCGAGAACCTGCGTACCACCGGCGTCGGACTTGTAGATTTCGATGTAGTGGGAATCATCTGTGATCTGGTTCGCCCACGACTTATCAGAGTAGTCCATCTCCCATTTGTAGAACCCTGCCGCGACGTTGTTGCCGCCCTCCCACCAGATGCCTCCACCATCGACGGAGTTGCTGCAAAGCATGATGTGGTATTTCGTGCTGGCAGTGATGGCTGGCTTGCTTCCGCTCCATGTGAATTGCTGGACCGCGCCTGAGTCGCTAACAGCAGAAACAGCAACCGTGTCCGAGGTGCCATTCGTGACGAGAGCGGTACGGGCCGCGTTCCAGACTTCAAGCCAGCAGTTCCCAACCTCATTATCCGTTCTCAGGAACGTGTTGATGTACTCGATGTCGCAGGTCTCGTCTGCGGCGATCCACTCGTTGCCGACAACGACGCTGCCGCCCTGGTAGTTGGTGCAGTTCGAGTAATCGTTGCTCTGGTCAGTCGCGGATACGACTAGCGTTGCCATCAGTAGTTGTCCCTATCGTCCGTCTCGACCGCATCGGGCCAGACCGAAGTTGGCAGCAGTCCCATGTTGAATGGCGAACCAAGAGTGTTGTCGCCCTGGCCGCGACACGGTGATCCAGATTGCAGCGTCAGGTCATTCGATGTAGGGTTGGTGAACAGCGGATCGCCGTCAACGTAAGTCCATCCAGAGTCGGCACCCGAAGCCGCGAGCCATGAGTCATAGGTCTCATATCGAGTGTTGTTTCCCCACTCGATGAAGTCGTCGGCGGGGTCCGGCTCTGCGCCGAAACAGTTGTTGTCGTAGGTGTTCCCGTTCCCGTTGATGTCGTTGTCGCCGCCGCCCTGCGCGGAGAGTCCGTACAGGGTGTAGCCGGAACAGATGTTGTTCGCGAACTCGTTATCCACAAGATATTGAATGGAGCCTTCGTTGCTGTAAGAGGAACACTTGATCCCGCACTGACCTCCGTAACAGGAATTCCCGATAATCTTGTTGTACTTGGCAGTGAGTGGCGACGATCCTTCATCCCGAGCGTCCACGACGATGTTCGCCGGTAGAAACTCATCCTGGCCGTTAGCGTTGAATCCATTGTCGCAACAAACGTTTGAATAGACGTAGGTGTAGTGGCTGATTTCGACGAAGATCCCGTTGCCGCCGTTGTCGTACACGAGATTGTCGTGGATGAGGTTCGGGTTGCCAACCGTCCCAATGCAGCCGTCGAAGTAGATGCCGACCCCGTCGCTCTGGTTGCCGTCCTGCTGCGGACGGCCATTGCTGTAGACGAGATTCTCGTACACCTGGAATCCCGAAATGAATTCGAAGTTGCCGAAGAACTTCATCCCGCCACCGAAGCCACCATTCCAATCGCTATTGTCGTAGCAGGTGTTGCGCCGGAAGATACAGTTGGTCAGGTCATACCCTGGACCGTCGCCAGGGCCGCATACAAAGTTTGTTCCAGCGGTGCCGTTGTCGTAGAACACATTATCCTCGACGAGCCATCCGCTGGCGTCTCTTCGTGCATCCGAAAAGTCGCCAACAGCCAACCCACCATCGTCAGCCCCGTGAACGATGCAGTTCCGAACGATACAATCATCGCCTGGATTCGAGGCCCGAATGATCGCGTAGGCATAGCCGCCTGTTTTCTCGAATTCGATACCGTCAAGAGTGACCCGATAGGCAAGCTCCATGCTCACGATTTGAGTTGTGTTCTCGAACTTTGGTGACCCACCAGAATTCGCCTGGAGCGTTAAGTCGGAGCGGCCATCAAGGTCGAGCGTGTCGCCAGAGTAGGTTCCGCCCAAATCACTTACGATGACAATATCGTCGGTTGCGAAGGTGTCACCGTTGAACGCTGCGGCATCCATCGAAGTTGATGCGTTTGCGTCAGACGTAGCACCCGTTTTGGATGAGAGCGCACCATCTGCCCTCATGTAGTAGGTCGCCATCTCCACACCTCCATCCTGTCAAGCGGTAGGCGTCAGCCGCCGCCAGTCGCAAGCGGCTGAGCCTACTCGGGTCAGTCGATGGTGATGGAGAGGTCGGTCGTGGCGAATTCCGCACTGTCACCGTCACCGAGGGTTCTGGGAGTCGTCAATGCGTTATACGCCAACCAGACGCCAGCGGAGACGAGGGTGCTAATTCCGAAACCGTTCGCCGTATCCCAAGCTCCCGTTGCCGGGCCGAAGGTAATGGTCGCGCTCGGGTTCATGGTCTGACTCGTTCGGGTGAACGTCACCGACTGACGAGCGTAGCCCGTGTCAGCATTCTCGACGCCGTTGGTCCCGATGTCATCAGTCGGTGTGGTGTCGAACAGACCAACCCACCATGCGGTCGGTCGCGTTGGCGATCCAGTGGTGAACGCCCAGTCGAGTACCCGCTCTTCAAGTTCGTTCGTGAAGTGTGACATTTCAAACCTCCGTCATGTTAGGGCGTTGCCCAGGTCAATACGTTGGCGGGAAGCTGTAACACCACCCCGCTCGGCCACTCGACGCTCACATCTCCAGCTTGTTCAGATTCAGGTCCACCGAGGTCAATCGCCAGGATCGCCACGTCACTCGTCACATGGTAGAGGATCGCCCAATACCCATCGAGAAATCCGCTAGCGTGAACCCCGATCACCACGTCATCAGCGGTCATCGTTGCGATGCCAGCAGCCATCGCCCACGCGACAGTCGTCAATGCCGGACCCCCGCTCGGATAATTTCCAGCGGTGCTGACCTGATTGGCTGAAAAGTCGGACCACGTCGGTGTGGTCTGATCGGCAGCAGGGGTGATGGTGTCATCCACGATCCCGAGCTTGAATGTGTCGGACGAGATGTCGATGGTGCCCTTACCGAATTCGAGCATCGCGCCTTGGAAAAAGATCGCGTCACCCTTCGCCATGTCTCACCCCTCTCGTTCTAAAGAAACGGCCCCGCCTGTTGCGCAGGGTCGGGGCCGGATGTCGAGACGAGCACTCATCTCGTTCTGGTTGTACCACGCGTGATCGTAGAACGCAAGGTGAGAGACGACGACCCGGACAATCCGGGTCGCGCCCCTCGACCAAAGTCGAGATGGAAGGAGGAGCATTTCCAGGGTAGCGCACGGGTCACCAGAACTCAATCCGGCGACGCCTATCGACGTACCATGCCAGCACCGTCGCATCTGCTATGTCAGGGCTGCGACCGAGCCGCGCTACGACGTCGTCTTTCGACTCGATGTAGATTCGTCCGTTGCGGACCTTCCACCGGGGCATGATCATCTCTGCTCGCAACGCTTTGTCCGGGGGCAAGCAGATGTCTGAGTACTCAGGATCGAGGGCTTCGCGGAATCCCCAGTACGCTGCTGCTCTGATATTGCCGAGCTTGTACTTGCCGCTCCGATCAGTCGCATCGTCAGCACCCGCACCGAAGTTGATTCCGCTGACCGTCGCCCCCGCGTCCACCAGCAGATCGTACGGCGAGGACCCGACGCCGATCACGTCGATTCCGATCTTCACTTCGCTTTGCACTCGACTCGTCATCTTCACGACTTCGCGAACCACCTCCCGCCCGGTGCGGCATTCCTTGCCGGGGACGAGATTGGGTCGGCCATACCATGCGCCGTGCTTCGGCATGAGTACTGTGTTGTCTTTCCCACCCCGAGCGACGTCAACGCCAAGCGCCGTCATGGGTCCAGCAGCCGCCTTCATTGCTTCCCAACGGAGTACCGCCATGTCGTACCACTCGGTCGGGATCACCTGCCACTGATCGTCATCCACAGACACGTCGAATTTTCCGTAGAGCATCTGTGATCGAAGAGGCTCGGGCAACGACTGGATGACGGCCCGGTATTCGTCATCGGTCGAGAGATAAGGATTGTCCGAGAGCAGAGCGGGGATAAACGTCCGCGACCTTGGATACAGCACCTCGCCATCGACCGCCACCGGCTCCGGCCCGTCGACCTCGATGTCTGTCTCCCCGTCGCTGTTCGTGACGAACCATCTGAGTTCGCCGGGTGCTGCTGGATTCGGATGGTTGCGGTCCAGCCACGGTGCCCAATATTCAATCACCCATAGCCCATCCGAAGTGGACGGCGGGTTGCCCGTCGCCACGATGCGGACGCGCTGGTCGGGCAGCGCAGAACGCGCCCACGTTTTGAGGTACATGAAGATGGGTCGAGTGAACGTCGTGATCTCGTCGAATGCCTTGAGATCGTGGGGCCGACCCTGCCAGCGATACTTGTCTTTTTCATGCGGACACGAGCCGAACTGTATCTTCCTGCCGGGCAGCTGCATGACCCCCGACCCACGGTTGATCTGTCCGTTCGCTCCAGCGATCTCATCGGCACGGTCAATCAGATCTCGCAGCTGCGGATACTCACGTCGGAAGATGACGGAGCGAGTGTGTTGAGTGGCCGCCATGCCGAGAAGCAGATCCGACTTCCCGCCCCCTGCCGCGCCGCCGTAAAACAGTTCGTCCGCTTCACTGACCAACGCCTGCGTCTGTGGTCCGTCGATGGGTGTCCAAAGAACAGGACCCGACTCCGGGGATACGGTGTCAGCCAGTCGGAGTAGAGCGGTCGAC
>Ga0307377_10000927_pt1 | contig 38882 bp, 42 predicted proteins | sample TR3MG_FD_202535 | JGI IMG/M metagenome (GOLD analysis project Ga0307377, IMG submission 202535) | Soil microbial communities from Risofladan, Vaasa, Finland - TR-3 | ecosystem: Environmental > Terrestrial > Soil > Coastal area > Acid sulfate soil | place: Finland: Risofladan, Vaasa | collected... | reverse complement strand
TCAGTTAAACATTTAGGTGTTAGAAAAGCTGTAATTTCTTTATTAGAAAAAGAAGCTAAATATGATGCAACTCTTGCGGGAATTCTTGAAAATTTTCGAGAAAGATTAGAACAAGAAATTCCTGAAGTACTTCTTTATGAAGATTTTATTTCAGCTTTATCGGGATTTAATTATCTTCCTGCTGTTAATACTGAATTAAATGCAGTTGGTAGCAGAGTTGATCAATATAAAAACGACGTAGATATTTCTAAGATTATTGCAATAATGAAAGAAACACGTAGTAATTATCTTATTCCACTTATTGAAGACGTTATAGATAATTATTTAAATAATAAAAATGAACAAAATAAACATGTTCTTAAAGAAACGTTAGTTAAATTCAGTTATGATCCGTTTATTACAGATATTATTAATATTTTAACATTAGACACTACACAATTACAATTAGAATACGCTAATGCAGAATGCGGAATTTCTGATAAACTTTTTTCTCCAATTCTTTATTTAGGAGAAAACGAAGTTTTATTTAATGTTAAAGGAACTTATTATGTAAAAAAAGGAAATAATATTAACAAAATTAAAAAAGATGATGTTTTTAAACTTGATGAATCATTTAGAGTACTTTGTGATGTTATAAATCTTCCAGTAGTCGAAGTTTCAAAAAAAGATATTAAAGTATACGTAGGTAATGATAATGCAACATTAACCGAAAATGAAGTTTTTATTAATGAATCTAAATTTACTAATGATCAAATTAATGAAGCAGTAGAAGTTGCAAAATGGAGCGGAAACGCTGAGTTTTTCAATATTGTTGGAATATTAAGAGAAAATTTTAATGAAATTGCTGAATTAGATTTTATTAAAAGAGTTCATCTTAAAGAAAATGAAAACTATGCTGCAGATATTTTTAAACTAAGAGATAATATTTTTATCACAACATTTGATCCTTTAAATGATAAAATAACTTTTTATCGTAACATTAATCCTATTCAAGCAGAAAGAGTTATGATGGAACATATGAGATTTGATGTTTCAAAAACATTTGCAGATATTCTTCCTAATAAAGAGAGAATATTAACTGAAATAGATGAAACTAAAAAAGAATATTCTGATTATATTTTTGATTTAGAAGAAAGAATAACTAAATTTTCTGATGATTATAATAATGAAACATCAAATGCAGTTGTTAAAGCTCTTACAGAAGAACTTGAAGAAATTAAAAATGATTATAAAGATTATCTTAATAAAGTTGAAACATTTATAAGTGTAAGTGAAAATCTAAATATTACAGTTCAAGATGATACATCTGGAAAATCTTATACAGTTGTTGTTCCAACTGGTGCCATGGCATCAAAGGGTGAAGAAAAAGATATAGGTGTTGAAGGCGACGAATTTGGAACAGAAGTTGGAGCAACAAGTTTACCGGCGACTGACGCAGGAGGAGCCGCATCAGCTGTAACATTCGATGATGATCAATCAGAACTTATAAGTGATGAACCGTCTATTGAACAAGATAAAGTTGATCTTGACGCAGATGAAATTGAAGCATATGCTGATAAAGTTGATGCTGAGTCAGAATTAGAAGAACCTGAAAAAGAACCTGAAACTGGATTAAATCAACCAACAAGTGGTGGTGAAGAATTGGGTGGAAGTGAAGAAGGAACTGCTGAATTAGATCTTGGTGAAGAACCGATTGAACCTGAAGGCGGCGAAGGAGAAATAGAAGAACCAGAGAAAGAAGAATCAGAAAAAGAAACAGAGAAAGAAGAAGCAGTAGGAGCTCCTAATAAAAATCTTGAAAAAACAAATTTCAAAAAAGATGCAAACCCAGATGATCTTGATGAACCAAAGAAAATAAAGAAAGTTTTCTTGAAAAGACCAAAAACAAAAAAATAATAAAATAAAATCTAAGATCATGTTAAAATTCAATAAACAAGAATTAAATTTGATATATGAAGCACTTATATGCTTAAATCGTGAAGCTTCTCAAGAAAAAGTTTCTATAATAATGGAAATGATTAAAAAGTTACTTCATACAGGAAAAATTGATACTAATGAATCTCTTAATGAAAATTTTCAAATATTAGATAAAGTTAATATTGATAAAGATAAAGGATATATCATTGGACAAATAGAGGGAAAACTTCTTGTACAAGTTCAAGGATGCACATATTTGGTTAATCCTACAGAACTTAAAGAATTCAATAAAAAAACTGATCTTACTACACTTCCTCATATGAAATTTGATGAAAAAACTCAAGCATTATTATTTGAACAATATGTTAAGTGTGGTGTATTCTATGGAAATGTTCCTATTAAATTAAGTGATTGTTATGTTAAATATAATCAATGGGAAAAAGCTTTACCAGATCAACAAATAAAAGTTCTGATTGAAGGAAACACAGAATTTATGCCAAAATCACAGGTTCGTATACTTGAAAGTCTAAATGATTTTGCCAATCCTGATAATTATGTTCCAGGAGTTTTAATTGATGAAGCAACTGGTGACGCGCTTGAAAATATTTTAGTTGACGCAATTGATTATACAAATGCAATTGGCGACGCCGATGCTGTTAAAATAATTAAACAGGGCTTAAATGGAGAGCAAGAAATGCAAACTGCTCCAAAATCAATGATTAGAACATTAGCAGTTTAAAAAAATGCTATTAAAACTTTTTGAATTTTTAAAATTATATTGGGGCTACTTCATGACTGTTGTAGCCACAGTTACTTTTATATGGACTCTTGGTGTTAAATCAGAAAGAGCTAATAATGAAAAAATATCTATTAAAGAAGATATACAAGAAATTAAGCAATCACAAAAAGAAGAAAAAATAAAAACCGATTCTTTATTATTTATTGTTAATAATATTCAAGAAAAACAAATTGAATTACTAGAAAGCTATAATTCTCTAAGAAATTCATATGTTAAATTTCTTTCTAGTGATGATAGATTAACAAAAAAATATTTTATTGAATTAATGAATGGAATAGAATTTCAATTATCTCCTACAAATACTATTGTACCTATTTCTCCTGTTCAACCCATAGATACAAATAAGATTGAATATAAAATATCCATTAAAAAAATAGATAAAGAAGAAAACGAATATTAATTAAATTTAATTAAAATGACTTAAAATATTAGCATGATAAAACTTTATTATGCTTTATTTATATAAATTAAAAATCTGTTAAATTTATTTAAACAAAATTAGATTAAAAATAATTATATTATGGGAATTCACGTCAAAAATGCCGATCTTAGAAATGAAATTATCAGGTGTAAAGAAACAGATGTATTAACAAAGGAAGCAATTGAAATGTTTATGCTAATGGCTAGAAAATTTTCTACGAAATTAAATTATATTTATTCCGAAGACAGAGAAGATTGCATTGCATTTGCAGTTTTAGATTGCTATTTATATTGGAGAGGCTATGATCCTATGAAATCTCAAAATGCATTTGCATATTTTACGCAAATAATTAAAAACGGTTTTGCAAAAGGATGGCGAAAATTATACGGAAATTTTCCAAAAAGCCGAAAAATTTCAACTTCAAGTAATAAAATATATAATATTTAATACATAAATGGCTTTTAATGAATCATATAAGCGTTGGAATATTCCTAAAAAAAATGTTTTCGATGAAAACGGCAAGCTTAAAAGGGGTCAAACTCTTCAGGGATATCTTCACGAAAAATGGGCATTACGACATCCAGAAAAATATATAGGAGATACACGACTAATAATTTTTCGAAGTGGATGGGAATTAGAGTTTTGTAAATGGTGTGATTCATCACCCTCAATTATAAGATGGAGTTCAGAACCTATTCGAATTCCATATTACGATCGTGTATCAAAATTAGAAGAATGCAAGAAACAAGGTTTAGATCCAAATAATCCAAAAAACTGGATAATAAAATATTATAATGTTGATTATTGGGTTGAAGTTAATAAAGGAGATGAGAAAACACAAAAAATGTTTATTGAAATTAAGCCATCATCTAAATTAAAAAAACCTGTGCCACCTTCTGTAAATGCAACTCTTAAAGAACAACGAAGATTTAATAATGATGCAAAGGATTATTTATTAAATGAAGCAAAATGGGCAGCAGCTGCAGCATGGGCTGAAAAAAATAATGCGAAGTTTTATGTATTTACGGAAAATACTTTACAAAATTTACTTGGTCGTTTTTCTGCTACTAATAATAAATAACATTAAATTATTAAGAAATAACGCGCAATGGAATCTCCAAAATTAACACATGAAACATTAAAACGGATTGATAATATTGAAGATGTCGCATATAAAAGATTATTTGAAAATTATTTAAAATTAGATCTTAAAGGTGATAAAAAAAGAATAGACATTGAATCCACAGATCAAGAATCATTATTAAATAAATTTATGCATGGAAGGCCGGTTCCGGGAATGATATATACCTTTATTAATATTAACGAACAAACTTTAAATGAAATTCAGAATTTTAAAACAGGAAATGTTATACAATTTCATGATTTAACTCCAATTCTTTTTTGCACATCCTTTAATTATATTACTCATGCGCTAAAGGGATTAAATTTAAATATATTGCCTAAAGGTGAAAGACTTAAATTTATTCAAGCATTTTGGGAACATTATAAATCATTTTTTGATAGAATAGAAGAAAAAACTGAATATAATAAACTTGCAATTAATAAAAATTATCAATTAGCGTCAGCAATGGGAAAAAATCCCGAATTATTTAAACTTTTTAATAAACAACAAAGCGCATTGTTTAATTACGCTTATCGTTCTTATAGTATGTTTAATACACGAAAATTTAGAATGTTGGAATACGAAGAATGGCGTTACATCCCATTCTATGACGCTCGGCAATCATTCAAAAAAGTTAATCTTGAACAACTATATCAAATATATTGGCAGAATAAAGCTAAAACTTAATATTACGATAAATATATAAAATAAATAAAATAATTAATTTATGGCTGGCTTTTCAGTGCGAAATCTCGACAGAGGACCTCGTTCCTTTCTAGATAATATACAACGTAATATTCGTTATCTTTCGGTAATGGGTATGAAATTTGATCAAAAAGTAATACGACAATCAAAAGCAATTGGTATCACAGAAACTCAAGAAGATTCGATGTACAGTCTTTTTGGACAACATCAATTAGTCGCTGGAATGGATATTGGGCAAAAAGAGTTTATTGCTTTTTTTGATAAAGAGTATCCTACAAGAAGAGATTTTCTTCGTAGATTTGCAATGAATGGAGAAATTGAACATGTTATTGAAGTTATTGCAGATGAAACTATCATTCAAGATGATGCTAACTTTTTTGCATATCCTAATACGAAAAAACTTAAATCAGTTCTTAAAGCTGAAAAGGCCAAGGAAATAGTAGATGATCTTAATGAAGCATATAAAAAAGTATATTATGCATATGGATTCAATCAAGGACATGATGGTTGGCATTATGCAAAAAAATTCTTGATTGATGGATTTCTTGCATTTGAAATTATTTATGATGGAGAAGAAAGTGAACCTGCAAAAAATATATTAGGATTTAAAGAACTTGATCCTGTTACTCTTGAACCAGAAATCCGTAAAGATGAAAATGAAAATGAATATCGAGTATGGATTCAATTTAGAGGAGATTCAGAAAAACAAAGAGAATTAGTCGATGGAAACATAATTTATATTTCTTGGGCAAGAGGAAATTTCATTTCAAGATTATCATATGTTGAAAGATTAGTTAGAGCATTTAACATGCTTCGTACAATGGAAAACTCACGTATCATTTGGAATGTTATTAACTCACAATATAGAATGAAAATTATTGTTCCAATTGGAACACAATCAGAAGTAAGAGCAAGAACTAGACTTTCTGAATTAAGAGGTATGTATAAAGAAGATGTTACTATAAATTATGACAGTGGTGAAGTAACAATTAACGGCACACCAAATTTTTCATTTGCAAAACAATATATACTTCCTTCAAAAGAAGGATCTCAAGTAGAAATTGATTCGTTTGAACCTAAAGGATATGATCTTTCTGGAACTATGGCGCTTGATTATTTTTGGAGAAGATTTATTATTGAGACAAAAATTCCTAAAGATAGATTTATATCAATAGGTGGAGAAGGAGAAAGTGGTGGTGGAAATTGGTCTACAGGTGGAGAAGGAATAGCAAGAGAAGAAATTAGATTTAATTATTTTATTAATAGAATTCGTACGATACTTCAAGAGATATTATTAAAACCTACTTGGATTCAATTTTGTCTTAAACATCCAGAATTCATGAGTGATAAATCACTTAGGGGCGCTGTTGGCCTAGAATTTACTGAAGAAAATTTATTTACTGAAGCTAAAAAACGAGATATTGCGAATAAAGGTGCAGAAATAGTTAATACACTTATGGGAATAAGACAATATGAGGTTAATACTGAGGGCGAGATAACAACAGAAGGCATGTATTTTGACCCTAAATTTTTAGTTGAAAAATACATGGATTTTACAGATGAAGATATGAAACTTAATGCAAGATATAAGAAAGAAAGAAAAGAACAACTTAAGCGTATTAGTGATGCAATTAAGCGTATTAATGCTGCTAAAGGTGAAGGAGAAGAAGGAATGGGTGGAGATATGAGTGGAATGGATTTCGGTGGAGGAGAATTTGGAGGGGGTGAAGAACTTGGCGGTGGAGCTCCTGAAGAACCCGGGGCAGAACTTGGACCAGAACCAGAAGGAGGAGAAACTGAATTAGGTGTATAAATTTTTAAATTAAATAATAATTAAATAAAATGAAAAACTTATTAGAAGTATTAATAGATATATGGCCAATAGTAGTCATATTCGTAAGTGGAATAGTATATTTACTATTCAGTAAGGATAAAAAGAAAAACAAAAACAATAAAAACAAAACTAAAAATTAAAATTATGAAAGAATTTTTTAAAAAACTTTGGGAAAAAATTAAAGCTTTTAGTTTAAAACTAAAAGCTTGGTGGCAAAAAACAGCAAAACCTTGGCTAAAGAAAAGTTGGATGCAAATCGTCAATATGATTGTTCTTGGCGCAGCATACAGCAGATTTGAATCATTAGAAAATCAACCAGTGTTAGAAGTTCTAACTGGTATATGGTTATTTCTTTTATTAGCATATTACATTTTCTGGAAATTATTAGGTGCAGAAAAGATGTTTAAAAAAGAAGAAACTAAAATTGAAGCAGGGGTTGCTCCTGTTCCTGTTGATGAATCAAAAGTTGAATCGCTTGGACCTGTTGAAGAAGTTAAAGTAGCACCAAAGAAAAGAGCTCCCAAGACTAAGAAAAAATAAGTTTAACAGAACTTTAACAAATATATAGTATCAAAATATGTTTTTTGTATTATATTGTTATATATAACAAAAATATATAAGATATATTAAAGCGCGCTTTAGAAATAGAGCTATTTACGAGAGACTGTTGACTGGACCCGGTGGCGGAAACCGGCATCTCCACATTCTCTTTACCTTTAGTAGGGAGTGCACAAAGGTTTTCCTGGTTGAACCAGCAAATCAACCAAGATGGGGATGACTTAGACTTGACAGCAATAAGGAAGTAGTAAAGATAGTTTTAATAACGCATGTAAACGGCGAAAATAGTTACGAATATCGTATGGCTGCTTAAGAAGCACTCATTCGATGGAGATTTACCAGCAGCCTCAGTGCTGGTTTTTTTATTCTATTCTATATGATTAAAGAATATATAAAAAAAGTATATTTATTAATGAGAGCCATTTTTATAAATGAAAAGTTTACAGAAGATTCAGATCCAATATCTGATATGAATATTGGATATCCAGCAAGACAAATTAATACAATGTCTTGGAAAATACTTAAATTTATTGAAAGTAAAGGAGAAGAAGGCGCAGGCTTAACTGAAATTCAATATTATATTTGGACTGAATTAGAGGGACATGATAAAAAAAGCTTTTGGGAAAAAGGACCTTCAAGACCACGGGGACACGGAGATCAATCACCACTAAGAAGAACTCGTGGACATTGGACTACTAATCTTTTTGGAGGGCCGAATTATCATGAAGGATTACTAAATAAATATTGTGTTAAAAATCCTAAAAATAAAAAATGGGTTCTTAAGAGATTGCCTAGACCTAATGAAAAATTTTATAGTTAAAAAAAGATATATAAAATAAATAATTTAATTAAATGACTAAATTAGTTAAAGAAAAAATAATTACATCTACTCTTAATGAAGAAATAGAATCAAATGACCTTTTTATACTTGATGATGGTTGGGATCATACCGGTTCTTTAGATGAAATAGGTCTAATGGATTGGTTAGATAGAATAGAAAGAATATCGTATGAAATTAAAAATGCAAGAAGAGGTAGTTATGCGATAAATGGATCGACAGCCGAAGATTTATTAAATGCATTAGTAGAGATTCATGAGGAATTGGGTGATATTCTTGAAAACATAGAAAGTAATCTTTAATTCAACATATAATTATATAAAAATTAGATAAAGATATATAAAATAAAGTGTAAACATATGAAAGTAGGTAATTTTAACATCAATGATTATTTAGAAAAACTTTATGAAGAAGCAGGAGAAGGACAACTCCCAGATAAAGAAGGTATGATTATTCCCGATGAGAATAAAAAATCATATGATTGGCTCAAAAGAGAATACCAAAAAGGGAAAACTGAAGTTAAAGTTGAAATAAATATGGGCGGAGCTAAGTTTGAACCTGGATATGATCTTCAAACAGATTTAAAATCCGTTAAAGACTTTAAACCAGGAATGTATGGTGAGATTAAAACCGCTGATACAGAATCTAAAACTGACGAAAAGAAACCTAGTTTAGATACTAAAAAAGATAGTGGGTCGTTCACAAAAAATGAAGGAGAACCCGAAAAGAAAGATGTTCCTGATAAAACTAAAGATAACAAAGAAGATATAAATAACAAAGAAGGCGAAGAAAAAAAAGAAGAAAAAGAAGACGAAAAAAAGGAAAAATCTGAAGAAAAACCTGAGGTCAAAAAAATTGATCTTAAAACTAAAAAGAAATGATAAAAGACAATTCACTTAGTGATAGATTAAACAAATTTAAGAAAAAGTCTGAATCTCCAGATGATGAAATTTCATCATTAACAAATAATCCTAATTCTATTTTTTATACTATAAGCAGTTTATTAGCTGGTATAATTGTTGTGCTTAAAATATTTGTATTTGGATATAGTATGAAAATTATATTTAATACAGATTGGTCTCTTATAAGTACTTTATGTATTGGTCTTGGAATTCAATTTATTTTAATGTATATATATGATTTATTTTCATAATAAACTTTAATTTTTTTAAAACATGGCATATGCAAAAATAATAGTACTAGAATCTCTAGATGGGGGAGGAAAAACTACCCAAAGTGATTTGATAAAAAAATACTTAGAAGAAAATAAACTTAAATATGAATATATTCACTTTCCTATTTATGGAAATAATGAAGCCAGTGAAGTTATTGCTGCATATTTAAGAGGAGAATATGGAAATATTAATGATGTTAATCCCATATTTGTTGCAAATATTTATGCGATGGATCGTTATTTATATCTTCCAACTCTTCAAAAACAACTTTTAGAAAATGATGTTGTTTTATTAGATCGATATGTATTCTCAAATATGGCGTATCAAGGTGCTAAATATTCAACGGAAAGTCAATCTCAAATAATAAGAGATTGGATTAATGAATTTGAATTTGGATTTTTAGAACTTCCTTATCCTGATTTAAACATTTTCTTTGATGTTCCCGTTGAAATAATTGAAAAAAGATTAGAAGAAAAAAGAGATGGTCTAGATCGTAAATATTTAAACGGAAAATCTGATATTCATGAAAAAGATATAGAATTTCAAAAAAGAGTTCGCGATAATTATCTTGCATTAAAAAATTATCAAGGATATAAAATTATTTCTACAGAATCAATGACTCCTGAAGAAATTTTTGATAAATATAAAAATTATTTAGAAAATATTTTGTTTAATAAAATTCCAGTCAATGTATAAAAAAACTTATAAACCATTTAAAGCAAAAACTGTTAAAGAAAAAAGCACTGAAAATATAAAAGAATTTTCAAATAAAATTCTTTATACGTTAGAAAAAGCTCGTTCTCCTCACACAATAGTATTTATTGAAGATGATATTGATCCTTGGTTTGTATTTGTTAAAACTTTTAAAACTAAAAGCGGTATAATTACAGATTCAAATATGATAATTGGTTCAGATGTAGAATCCTGGATATCTCATTTACAACATGTAGGATGGACACTAAAAAAATAACATAAAATTAACTTTTTTAAAAATTATTAACAGCAAAAATGTATTATATTATATAATATTCTAATAAAACTTTTATTGATTCTTTATATATAAAATTAGTAAAAATATTTATAAACTATAAAATAAATTTAAATTATGGCACCAGAAAAACAAAAAATTGTTCTAGAAACTCCATCTAAAGAACCCGCAGTAGATGCTACACAAACAGTTGAAACACAAGCATATGTTCCAACTTATAAAATTAAACCAGAATTCAAAAAAGCGCTTTTACAGGCAATAGGAGATCGTCCGTTTAATGAAATTGCAGGTCTTATTAATGCTATAGATGTTGAGATAATGGATCATCAAACATTAACACAAATAGTTAATGCAATAGGACAATTTCCATTTATAAGAGTAGAAAATCTAATGAAGAACATAAGTAATTATGTACAACAACAAATAGAAGATTAACAGACCAAAAATATAATTTTTAATATAAAATAAACATAATTTTTTTTATGAACAAAAAAAATATTAGTATTCAAACTATTGCATTAAACTTTATAGAAAACAAAAACAACAAAAATTTTACAAAACTAATAAATAGATTAAAACCCGGACTTTTATCATTTACATATAATATTCTTAAAGATAGAGATTTAGCTGAAGACGCTGTATCACAAACTTTTATAGCAATATTAGAAAAAATACATCAATATAAGTCTGCTTTTAATTTTTCAACGTGGGCATATGCAATTGCTAAAAATGAAGCGTTGGGTTTATTAAAAAACAAACGTAAATATTTATCTTATGATAAATATATGCAAAATAATTCTCGATTACTTCAAATATATAATCCTGTGTTTAATATGAATACAGAAATAATGGGTCCTATTGGAGAAGAATTGACACAAAAATTATTTGATGTATCTATTTCAGCAATAAATGAATTAGATGAACCTTATAAAAGTGTAATGATTGAACGAGAAATTAATCAAAAGCACCTAAATGATATAGCCAATGATTTATCTATGAATCTATCAACAGTTAAAACTCGTCTTCGTAAAGGAAGAAAAGATGTTGCGGAAATATTATATAAAAAATATCCCGATTTAGTAGATTCATATTTTGGAAATGAAAACTAAAAAAATGATTAATTTTATAAAACCAAAAAATTGGGGAATTGTTAAAGTTTATCGAGATTTTGAAAATTTTATAGATTGGAAAAAGATTATTGACAAAGAACAAAAAAATCCAAAATCTAAATACAATCAATGGAAGTTATCTCGAACTAAATTTTATGATGTATATACAGTTATTTCTTTGGATGAAGCAGATGCGCAATTGCCTGAAACTGTTCTTAGAACTAAAGTAATAGAATCTCTTAATCCCCTTCATCGGTATCTAGATACAGATCTTGGTTTTGCTGAATGTTTAGACATTGAATTCAATCAATTTGAAGATGATGAAGGAAAAGCAACATTATCATATCTTATTGTTTATCGTTTTCATTTTAATAAATTTTCGCTAAAATGGTTACTTAAATTCATAATTATTAATTCAACAATAATATTTTTAATATTAAGATTTGATCTTATTCCTCTTTTAATATCCTGGATATCAATGATTATTTAAAAATAATTATTATTTCATTTTTTCATATATAAATTAATATGATTTTTGAATTTAAAAGAGAAAATATCAAATGGCAAAAAGGTTCATATGGCCTCCCAGAATGTGTTTATAAGATAAAAGTACCAAGTGTTACAACAATAATTTCAGAAATTCCCGATCCAGAATGGGATGAATTTATTGCTAAAGTTGGAAAAGAAAAAGCTGAGCAGATAATGATTTCGGCTGGAAACCGAGGTTCATCAACACATTGTTTTATTGAAAATTTTTTATATAAATATGCTGAAACAAAGGATGTTTCAGAAGCACTTAAATATACGCAAGAAGAAAGTCCAAAAAAATTACGAGAAGAATTAATTCCAGACAACAAAATCGAAGAAGGAAGAAACTTTTTTTATAAATTTTATTATTCTGATTATTCGAATAAATTTTTAGATATATTAGCAATAGAATTAGGCGTATATTCTGAATCTTTATTTTATCGAGGAAAACTTGATGTTCTTTATAGAGATAAACTTTTTGGAATTTGCTTAACCGATTTAAAATCTTCGAATGGTAAAATTAAAAAAAACAGTGTAAAAGAACTAAAATATAAATATCAAATTGCCGCGTATATTTTGGCTATAGAAGAAATGTATAAAGAAAAACAATTAATAGTAAAAAAAGGAAGTGTTTTATGTATTGATAAACAGAGTGACATTTTACAAGAAATCATACTCAGCGGAAATGATTTAATAAAATATAAAGAAGAATGGATTGAGATGGTTAAAGATTACCATATTAAACATAATACAGAATATTTAATTATGCCATCGTAATTGTTGCGCAATTTTCATTTTTTCTCTTGTTTCTTTTGATTTTTTTACACCTTTTCTAGTAATAGACATTTTTTGTTTTGTTTCATCACTCATTTTAGTTCCTGTTTTAAGTTTTTTATTACGTTCACTTAATGCTATTATAAATTCTTTAGTATGTTTAACACCTGGTTTTCCGGTTTTTGTAATACTTATTTTTTTCTTTGTTTCATCGGATATTATTTTTCCTAATTGAGATTTTCTTATTTTTTCCTTTGTTTCCTCTGAAAGTTTTCTTCCTTTGCTTTTTAATCCTATTTTTATTTTAGTTTCTTCACTAACAGGTTTATTAATTCTTCTATTTTTCCAAGATTCTTTCATTTTTTTCTTTGTTTCATCTGAATGTTTTCTTCCTTTCCACACATTAGGAATATATGAGAAAAAAATAGCAGCTAATTCTTTAGCATAAACATAATCTTTTGACGAAATATAATTATTATATTTTTTATTATGTGTCATATAATGAAATGCTACTGATAATTTATATTCATTGGGATAAATATATGTTAATAATTTATGACAAATATAATGTTCTCTTGCTGTTAATAAAACCAAATTTTCTTTTTCATCTTTACCACCTAAACATCTTGGCATAATATGATGTTTTTCATAATAAATATATCCTTCTTGATTTTTTCTTAACTTTTTACGACTTTGTATTTTTGCTTTAGATATAATATTTTCGTAAATTTTTAAATGATTCATTTTTTATTTTATATATTCATATGATTTTTAAAATATGCATATATTTTAGATGAAATGTATAAAAAATTATATATCCATTAAAACTTTTTTAAAATTTAATATATAAAACTATAAAAATAAATATTATGGCAGAAGAACGAGAAAAAACAAAACTTACAGTAGTAAAAAATGGAAAAGAGGATATTAAAGAAATGAATAAACCTACACCAGAAGAAACTATTCAATTTAAAAAAGATTTTGATGATGCTGCAAAAGAATTTCAAGAAGCCCGATGGGAAGTTAGTGAAAAAGGAAAGTTTGGAGCTAATGATGTAGGAATGTTCATATTGGAATTTATGGATAAATTTGCGTTTTGGACTAAAACTGGTTGGATGGGAATGATTAAAATGAATGAAGAATTAAGAAAAGCATTAACATTAGCAGATGAAAACGCAGGTTTATGTTTTGATTATCAAACTCTTGAATTTTGTGCATATATGCTAGCAAACCCAGGAAAAATTGGACTACAGTCTGCATTAGAATTTGAAAAAATTGCTGATAAGTATTCTAAAATTGGTATTGTAATTGGACAAAAAATTGAAGAAGCCCGAGCTAAATTAAAAGAAGTTCAATATCTTCAAGAAAGATGGGCAGCAGCTGAGCAGGGGTTTTATCTTGCAGATTTAGAACCTATTAAAGAAGAAAAGCCCGAAGAATCACCCGATAACACAATTAATGTTGATTTATCTGAAGAAAAAACTGATGCTAAAGTTATTGAAATGAAAGTTAAAAAAGAAGAATTAGATCCTTCTGAAGATGGAGGTAAATAAAAACCAAAGAACTTAAAAATATCCTAAAAGACCTAAAAACTTAGGTCTTTTTTGTGATATAATATTTAACAGAGATATATAAAACAAAAAATATTATGGCGCAAACACCAGAACAATTCTTTTCAAAAAATCTTAAATGGTTTTTTTTAGTTATTTTAATACTTTTTACTTTTAAATCAATACAGAGTTGCAACAGAAAAACTATAATAAATATGGGGTCAAAACAATATATTGTGCAAATAGATTCTCTTAAAAAAGAATACTATAATTATAAAGAAACCGCGCAAGATAGCATTAAAAAACTTAACTTTGAATTAAAATTAGCAAATGAACAAGCAAAATCAGCAAATGAAAGAGCTACTGCGGTTCAAAGTGCTGTTGAAAAACTTAGAGCAAATACAACGACAACAGTTGTAGTTAGAGGTGTAGAAGAAGTAAAAGATACAGCTAATAATAAAAAATAATATTATATAACATAAATCATGAAATTAAAAAATTTTAAAATTACAAATAAAGGTCTTTATTGGGGACTTATAGCCACATTTGCTTTATTATATTTGTTTGTAGGATTTGTATCAACATTACACTCTATAACATTTTTTAATTTAGCAAATACTATGAGCCTTGCTATATTACTTGGAGTTACATACGAAATCGGCCAGGCTAGTGTGCTCTTCTCAATTCTTATGACTAAAAATAAAGATAAATTTTTACCATGGGCATTAATGTTTCTATTAACAGCATTACAAGTAACAGCAAATGTATATGCTAGTTTTAAACATATGGTTAACTCAGGCAGCGATGATTGGGTATATTGGCAAAAATCTATATTATTTGGAGTTCAAGCACAAAATACTGAAATGTATCAGGTTATTATTTCTTGGATAGCAGGAGCATTATTACCGATTGTTGCGTTAGGTATGACAGCATTAGTAGCTCAAAATATGAAATTAATGACGGAAGAAGAGGAAGAAAAACCCAAAAAAATAGAGAATGAAGAAGAAAAAGAAACTGTTATGCCTATCGTTGCAGATTTAAAAAAACCTTCAGAATATGTTAATTTTGATGAAATAAAAGCATGGGATAAAGCCATGACTTCAGATGAACCACAAAAAACAACAGAATATCTTGATGAAGAGGCTGAACAATTGACACCAGAATATTCTGCTACGCAAAATGATTATTATGAAACACAATCTAAAGAATTAATAAAAGATATTAATAAAGAAGTTTTAACAAATATAATTAAACCAGATAAAAAGAAACAAGGACGACCGCCAAAACAAAAAGATAAAGCGGTTGTGTCAAAAAAAGAACAGGAACTTTTACAAAAAGAGGAAGTAAGAGTTCCGCAAAAACGTAGAATAGTTAATCCTCTAAAACGAAAAAGTAAAAGAATAAAACCTCTTAAAAATCTTAAAGAAATATCTAAGCCATCAAAGGGCGAAGAAGTCATCGCGTTAATCGAGACACTTGAAAAAGATAAAGTAAAGGATACCATTACTCAACCAATAGAAGATATCGAGAAAACTCAAGAATCACTTCTAGTGCCTCCTGAGATTCTTACTCCTTATTTGGATGAATTTGGTGTTGAAGTCTTAGATGTAAAAGCTATACCTAAAGATGAAAACATAAAAAAAAACTAAAATTAGACAAATTTGGCATCCCTATTAATCCTGCCGAACCTTTAAACTTTGATAAAATATAATCAATATTCATATAAACAAAAAATTAAATTATGGAAGAAAAAAGATTAATCATAAAGTTTACCAAAGGTGTAACATATGTAGTTCCAGCAAGAATGATTGCTGAAGATAGAGCAAGATACTATGCCAGTGTTGATGGTTATGAAGAAGATTCACAAGAATTTTTAGATGAAGTAAATGCAACATTGGATGATGAATTTATGATTTTAGATTGGGTTGAAAATAATATGAATTGGTGTGATTTAGAACCATATGCTGTAAAATTAGGTGAAGATATTCTTGATTTAGAAGAAGAATGGCTCACAGAAGATCGAACATTATCTATAAATTGGTAAAAGAGGGTATGCCCTCTTTTTTTATGAAACAATGTTAAATTAGATTTTGAATAAATAAATAAAATAAATTATGTAATTATGTCTCAAGATCTTTTTAACAATTTATCAAACGATTATATATATCCTGATTTAGCTCCTTGTCCTGGAGATTCAGATGAAAATACGTTTGAGTTTTTACCCGGAAACCAAATTGGAATAATTTCTGGAAGCTCAATTATTGCAGCTATGGGACTAAATGATATAGCAATAAACGTTGATGGATGGGTTCAACAAACAAAATATTTACAATCTGGTGAAATTACTTTCATTACAGGATTAACAAAGGGAATTTCAAATCAAGTTCAATATTTTCCTTGGGATGGATCTGTTGCATACACTGGATCAGATCATGGTTTATACATGAGTGTAAATGTATCAATTAATTATTATAAAAATTTTAGATATTATCAAAATGCATTTTTTGCAACATCAGATTCTGCCGAAGAAATTACAATTGAAGATGCTATCGATACTAAACTTAGTGAATTAGGAATTTCTATAGGTTCTACATATGACACAAGTGGTTTAACATTTACTGGTTCTCAATCGGGGTACTGGTTTGATGTAACTGCCATAGATGTAAGTATATGGGAACCAGATGTTTCAGTTTGGGGAGAATCATTAGTTGAAGATATATCTTCAGCAGTTCCAGCATTTAAATATCCTAATACTGCAATGCTTGGATATGCACTTAAAATTACATATCCTACATCATCTACTATTGCAGATTCGGATAAATACGTTAAAATTAATCACGTACCAGACTATTTAACATATTATGAAGTTAGTACAGGAGATCCTAATTCTTATGTAAGATATTATAGATCTGTTGATGTTGGAATGAGTGGTGGAAGTTGCGCGGCAGATGATGTAATGAGTGCAGCTGATTATCTAGATAAAGTTGAAACAAACGGATTATGGGAAAAAGTTGGTCCTTTAAGAATATGGTTAACAGCTCCAGACCCTGATGATTCTGCCATTGAAAATTTAATAACAGGGTTTTATGTTTTTAATCCTCAATCATTTACTGTAAAATTAGATTATATTACAATACTTTAATGAAATATGTAAAAGAAATATTATATGAAAAAAATAATTTAAAAAATTATTTGCAATTTAAAGAAGATTCAGATCCTATTGAAGATATGAAAATAGGAGCGAAAACACTTATAAATAATTGGTTAAATTTAATGGATATTAAGAGTTATAAATTAACAAAAAGAAATTCTATTAATGTTTATAGTTATGTTCTTTTAGATAATAAAAATCTTGATAATATTCCAAGTTATATAAAATTTAATCATATAATGGGGGGTTTTCATATTAATGATAATCAAATAACTTCTCTTAAAGGATGTCCTTATAGTGTATCTGGATCTTTTATGGCTAGTATAAATAAATTATCTTCATTAACATATGGGCCTAGTGTTGTAAAAGAATGTTATGGAGTAAGTTTTAATAAGTTAAATTCTTTATTGGGTATATCGGAAATTATTGGATTGCATTTATATCTTAATAATAATAATTTAAAAAATTTAAAATATATACCCCGTGTAATATTGGGTGATTTAGTTATACACAATAATCCCATTGAAACTATTGATTATTTTCCTGAAATAATACACGGAAATTTAACATATACTCCGTCGCAGTTTTTAAATAAAAAAACTATTTTAAATATCTGTGATGTTAAAGGTCATTTAATTGAAAAATCTTAAAAAAATATATAAAAAATGAATAAAGAATTTTATCCTTCACTTACCGATTTCATCGATGAAGTAAAATATATAAAAAGTTTGAAATCTCGACCTATTTTAGAACAAAATGAAAATATTCCATCTATAACTAAACTAGAAGATATGGATAGTGTAGAGTCTCCTTATACTAAAGGTAAAATTATAAATGTTAAAAAAGTTAAACAAGATATGGAGGCCGCAAAATATAAAATCGTTACACAATCTCCTCTTTATAGACCATACGTACATGAATTTGATCCTATTATTTATACATGGGTAATACCTACAATGGCCACAGATGGCGTTAGATTATTCGTTAATCCAGAATTTGCAGATAGTTTATCTTGGATGGGAAAAATTTTTGTTTTAATTCATGAAATTTATCATTGTATATTAATGCACATGGAAAGAGGTGAAGGTTTTGATAATGAAACATTTAATATTGCAGGAGATTATGAAATTAATACTATTATTGTTGATACTACTGATGATTTCGATAAAGATTTTGTAGTTAAAGAATTAAAGGGAATGTATGATGAAAAATATTTAAATATGGCTGTTGAACAAATTTATCAAGATATTATTAAAAATCCACCAAAATTACCGCAGCCGCCTCCGGGTATGGGTCAAGTAGGTAAACAAGGACAACCTGGGCAACCAGGACAACCAAGTCAGCAAGGACAACCCGGGCAACCAGGGCAACCAGGACAACCAGGTCAGCAAGGTCAGCAAGGTCAGCAAGGACAACCAGGACAAAAAGATAAACAAAGTTCTGGAACCGGATCAACTGCAGATGATAAAGAAACGGCCAAAAAAATTGCCAAATCTACTGGAACAATGAAAACGGATCAAGATCCAAAAACAGGCTTAACTAATGATCAACGAGGTTTAGCTGAAAGATTAAAAAATTCAGATAGAGGACAGGCTGGAGGATTTTTTGATAGTAGAACAGGAGAACAAATAGCTCGAGCTTCAGGATATGACGAAGAAGAAATGAGAGCAGGAGAACAAGGTAGAGCTAAATGGGAAGCTAACGCTAAAGAAATGCAAAAAGCAGCACAAAAAATAAAACAAGCCGGAGGAGGAAGAGGAGATGCGCTAATAAATAAATTAGGAAAACTTTTAAAGGGAACTGTAGATTGGAAATCACAATTAAAAGTATACGTGGGAACTGCTCTTTCTCCGGAAAAACAGTATAGAATAGGAGCAAAGAAACATTTATATAAAAGTGCGGAATATCTTAAACGTGGTCTTAAACCTAAAACAGATGCAATCAAAAAAATTGTTGTTGCTGTAGATGTTTCAGGATCTATGTTTCATGGAGATACATTTGAAAGAATAATAGGAGAAGTAAATGATATTATATTTGCAAAAAAAGTTAAACAAATAACTATAATTTTCTTTGATGACGGTGTTGATCCAGGATCTGTGCAAACAATTAAACAAGGAACAAAAGTTTGGAAACCTAAAAATATAAAAGGTGGGGGTGGAACAAATTTTCAGCCGCCATTAGATTGGATCAAAAGTAATTATAACGACGCAATAAATTTATGTATATTTTTAACAGACGGATATGCTTCTAATCCAAAAGTTCCAAAATATTATAGAAAATTCATATGGGTAATTTATGATAATTATGATTGGGAAGCTCCATTTGGAAGAGTAATTAAGACATCTACTGGCGATATGTAAAAGAATATATAAAATAATAAAAATAATTAATTAAAATATGAAAAAATTAGTTCCTGAATCTATTGAAGAAGCTGTAAAGATTAAAAAAACTGAAATATTAAACGAAGGAGTAGTTACTGATTGGTTTAATACTATTAAAAATCTAGTAAAAGGAGTATTTAAAAAAATAGGTAAGTTTTTTGTAGGATTTTATAAAAATAAGCCTATAGCTGCCATGGCCCCCGTTAATATTGGAATATTATGTAAAGATGGGGAATTAAATAACGTTAACTATATTCCTAGTGATTCTGATATAGAACTTGAACCATCACTTTCTTCTTTAAAAGGGGGAAGAAGTATACTTGATAGAATTCAGCGAGAATACAGAGAACAAGCAGCTAGAAATAAAAGAATCGGAAAGTTAAAAGAAAGTTTATTAAATAAAAAATCTAGAAAAAAACTTAATGAAGCAAAAATTAATCTTAAATATTCAGGTGAGGATAAAATAAGAAATGTTAACTCTGACTTTCTTATTAAAAGAATTATGTTACAAATTAAAAATCCAAAACTTATGCCTCCACTTTTATGGGGAGCTCCCGGAATAGGAAAAACTGCTATAACTAAGGCCGTTATTAAATCATTAGGTCCAGGACACCGTGTAATTGATGTACAGACTGCAAAGATGATGCCAGATGACTGGACACTTCCAGCTGTGGTTACTGTAACAGACACAGGAACTCAACAAGCTATAGATATTCCTAAAAACTGGCTTCCTGTTTATGAACCTATTCCAGATGATGATGAAGAAAATACAAAAAGAAATGACATCGCAAATTGGGGAGAAGGGGGTATTATATTTTTAGATGAACTTTCAAGAGCTAAAGAAGAAGTTCAAAATACATGCTTAAAATTAGCTAATGAAAGAATTATTGGTGATAAGGTGTTAGGTAGTAAATGGGCCATTGTTGCCGCAACAAATAGACCTCTAGACGATCCAGAAGGAGGACAGGTAGAAATTGGAGCAGCATTAGCAAACCGTTTTCAGCATTTCAATTTTGTCCCAAGTGTTGATGAATGGATTGATTGGGCAAAAGGAAAGAAAATAGATCCAAGAATTACAGATTTTATAGACTTTAACCGCGATCATTTTTATTTTTTTGATAGTGAAGCTAAAGCTAATACTACTCCTCGTACATGGGAAGCGCTTTCAGATATAATGGCTGCATGTCAAGATTATGGAGATATAGTATGGAATAGAACAGATTTAGAAAATATGATTGGCGGAACACTTCACTCATCTACAGTAGAATCCTTTATGGCATTTTTAACTCTTCTTGAAAGATGGAGACCAGAGCAAATAAAAATGATATTTGAAAATCCCGCAAAAGCTCCTAAACCTTCACAAAAGGGTACTGGTTATGATATACCTCAATCTAATGCCTTAATCGGTGCAGCATGTTCAACATCCAGAGATATAAAATTAAGCGCTAAACAACTTGAAAATTATGTTCAATATTTTATAGATCTTGGAAATGCATCTCTTGCAGCAAAAGCTTTATGGCTTATTGTTGAAACTCACCCATACATTCACGAGGAAACAGGAGATATTAAAGGAAAAGTAAAATATAAACCCGCTATGGATATGTTTAGAAAAGCATTTGGTAATGTTAAATTTGGAAAAAGAGAAGATGTAATGGGATCAGCTTAAATAGTTAATAAAATTTATTAAAATAATAAATGAAAAAATCTGAAAAATTAGAATATAAAGGAAAATTTTATTGGATTAGTAGTGAAGATTTAAATGATCCTTCAGTTAAAAAACTTTTTGTTTATAAAGATAAAGATTTAACAAAAATCTTAAAAACTATATCAGGAAAAACAGTAATAGTCGATAAGAATAATTTAAATGATAAATTAAAAGAAGGCTATGGTGCCGGTTTTTCTTTTACTGGCGGATATCGAAGCATGCTATCTGGAACAAGAGGAGGATTCGGAGGAGCTAATAATCTCGGAGGACCTAATATGATGTATACATATGAGATTAAACCTCTTAATCATACTCTCGAGCAAAGACCTATAACTACAGAAACCGGACCTAATGAAATTCGATTAGGTTCAAAAATATCCGGATATCCCGTAAGATCTAATGCGACACCTGATAAAAAAAGAATTCAAGGAATTGTTAAGTCTATTCAAAAAACTGATGATGGCGCGATTAAATATTATGTTATATTTGATGAAGCAACTATGAATGTTGTTAAAATTGATCCTTTAAGCACTGAATTAATAATTCATGAACCCGTTGAATACTATTTTGATGCCACAGATAGTATTCCGAGCAAAAGAAGACAAAAAATTAAATCATTTGTTAGAGAAAATAAAATTGTGCCAGAATCATTAAAAGAATTATCTGAAAGAAAAAATACTTTTCTAAAATAACATGATAATGTAAAATATTCGCAATGATTAGTGTTAAGATATATATGTATAATTTTTCTTTTTTTAACATCACTTATAGTAAATGCAGAAATTTATTATATTTCTCCTACAGGAAATGATGTATCTGGAAATGGTTCTAATAGAAAACCATGGAAAACCCTATCATATGCGTGTTCTCAAGTAACTTATCCAGGTGATGTTATTAAATTAAAAACTGGAAAATTTATTGAAAATAATATATGCGCATTATCCAAAGGAGTTAGTATTGATGGTGTGCCGCGTGGAAGTACTATTATATCTAATGTTTATGATTCTCCTTTAATTATTCTTTTATCCCCAGAGAGTACATATGGCAATCAATATATATCCAATTTAATCATATATGGTGATGATCTAAAATCACATAGTGCTATCTTAGTATCAGGACGTAGTAATGTAAGTATTCATCATAATAAATTTTATAATTTTCGAGTATCAGCTACTGTATTTAATGGATCAACAGATACAATAGATATAAAATCAAGAATATCATTTGGAATTGATGTCACAGCTAATTTATTAAAACCCAAAATATACGCAAAAGAAAATAAATTTTTTAGAAATGAAATATCTAATTGCGCTATATTCTATCCTAATAATAGAGCAAAGGGTGCATTAATGATAGGAGGACAAAATGAAATACAAATATTTGATAATATTATTGTTCAAAACTCTAGACAACAGGGCCATAATGGATATCCCATAAAATATTATCGGGGCGGACATAATATTAATCCTAAGATATACAGAAATACCTTAATTAAATCCCATTTAATAAATACAGAAGATGAATTTTTCTTAGGCTGCGCAATTGAACTTTGGCATACTACAGGTTTAGAATTATATGAAAATGAAATTACAGGAGGATTATCTTTTACATATATAAAAGACTCAAAAATTCATCATAATAAATTAACATATGATTTTTTAACAGAAGTTCCTAAAACTGGAATACATATGTCTGGAGATATAGACAATATTACTATAAATAATAATTATTTTGAAAATTTTGCATTACAATTAGATTTTATTTCCTTTGTTGAAACCAAATTAGATAATATTTTTATTTATACTAATGTAATGTATAACATAGGTGTATCTACAGACGAATGGCAAGGTTCTGGAATTAGATTTGGTGGAATAACTTCAGATTCTATTACAAATATAAATATTATCAATAACACTATAATTGCAAATCCTGAAAACAGAAATACACGAATAGGAATTAATTTACCTACTACAGGCTATGCATCAGATATTTATATTCAAAATAATATATTATCAGGATTTAAATATGCATCTATATTTGCGGCCGGCCCAGACAGAATTATTGACGTGATTTCTATTGAAAATAATATTTTTTGGGATAATATTCAGTTAAACAAAACTTACGCAACTAGTGATTCAGTTTATTATACAAATATAAAGCTTCCAAAAAAAGAAACTAATCAAAATAATATTTTCCAAAATCCGTTGTTTTTATCACCTGAAAATTTTGAATTACAAGAAAATTCACCCGCAATTAATGGCGGATTATATATTTCTTGGATAACAAAAGATTTTAAAGATAATTTAATTAATGGTTCTAAATATATAGGAGCATATGCATATAAATCAATAGTAATTAGTCAAGATGAAATTGATTTATTAATTTATCCTGTACCATTTAAAGATCATTTTACAATTGTAATTAAAGATATATCATTTGAATCTGGAAATCTGGAAATGTATGATTTAAACGGCAAATTAATTTATACTCAACAATTAACAAATATAATTACGCACATATATCCAATAAATTTATCTTCAGGCATGTACATAGTTAAAATAACTACGTCTAAAAATGAAATTTTAATAGCTAAAGTTATTTCGTTTTAAAAATTTATAGATATTATGTTTTTAACCAAGGAACTATAAATTTATGAATTTTTCAAATTCATCATAATTTTTATCTACTATCATAAAATAATCGTATCCTTCATTAATAGTCGCTTTTTGTTTATTATCAATTATATTCTTATCTCTTTTTGCGTAATAGGAATTTTTAATTTCTATTATAAGATTTAAACTGGGAATAAAAAAATCAGGATGATAATATTTAATTTTATTATTAAATTCATATTTAATCGAATGAGCTTTTCTTATTTGAAATTTATCAAAATATTTTTCTAAAAAATCTAATTCATATGTTCCTTGATACCAAATATCGGTATTTCTGTATTGTTTAATTTTTTTCCCACTTAAAAGCTGTTTTTTATGTACATTTTCGTTTTGAGATTGGTGATCAACACCATATTTTAGTTTTATTGTTTCTTTTCCTTTTTGTCTTACATTTAAATTTGATAAAGCATATTCTGAACCATATTTTTTTAAACATGTTTGTTTATGCTTTTCCCAATTTTTAAATTTTTCGTTCCCATATCTTTCTAATTTTGTTTTTTTGCATTTTTCTTTAATGATATCTGACTGATAAACATTTTCTACGCCGTATTTTTTTGTGGAAGCATCTTTCATTTTCTTTAAATAGGCAGAAGATTGCATGACATATTCTACACCATATTTTTTTAAATTTGTTTTTTTGATTTTTTCTTGACGTTCGTTAGACGCCATATTTTTACTTCTTAATTTAAAATTACATTCGTCAGAACACGTTTTTTGATAAAATCTTGCAAAATTTTGAAAACGAGTTTGCTTTCCACAAATTTTACACTTTCCATCGTCTTCTTTTTTAATCCATTTTATTAAATATTGTTCAAAATTGTGTTTTTGTTTTATGTGTCTTGCTAAAGATCCGATTAATTTGTATGTTTGCCCGCACTCTTCACAAATAAATAAATCTTTCAAGGTTTTCCTAAAAATTTTCATTTTATTTTATATATCTATAGACCAATGTTCCTAAAAATATAGTCAATGTTAAGATATTATCCAGGGCACTTGAAATTTATGGATCTTTACGTCTAATTTTCGAATTGTCACTTGATTTGAGGGTACATTAAATAACATTATAGCGTTATCACCTTCTTTCCAATTTTCAAATTGATTTACTGCTTTATCAATAAGTTGTTGATTAAAATGATCTTTAGCACTCCAATTCTCAAGTTTCTTTCTAATATTTTTTCTAACCCATGCTCCATGACACATTCTAATTACATTATCAGGAAATAAATATGTTCCTATATTCCATGGATTAAAAATTCTTCTAGTTGGATCTGTAGGCCCCGGTGCTGGACCATTAAACGTATACTGAAAATATGTTGAGTGAATTCCTGGAACAAATGGACGAAATGGATAAACAAGATAATGGTCAAAATCTTTATAATAATTAATATAACTCCAATAAGTTATTGGCCATCCATTCTGATTTATTTGTTTTTTTACTTCTATAAATTGATCTTTATCATATAATTCATCGGCATCAACTGACATAACATGACTATATCCACGCTCTTTAGCCATTCGAATACCTATATTTCTTTTATCGGTTTCTTGTTCTCTATGAGGTTTTGAATAATCAGGTTTAAATTCTACAAGTTCATCAATTAGTCCTATTTTATGTAAACGTTGTAGTTCTTCAAAATCTAAAGGATCAATAGAATTACCGCAATATGACTTTGCTTGCCAAATTGCAGTAACATGATCCAATTGATCTCTAATTTCAGATAATGCAAGTTCAAGTAATTCCGATGCATCAAAAGAATTTATATTATAACACAATTTTTTTATGGGTGGCATGTTTAAAAGGTTTTATTTTTTTTATTACTTAAGAATTTTAGTAAATTTTTTTCACTTTTTCGACTATTTTTGTTTATTTTTTTTATATCTTTGTTTATTTTTATTAATAAAATAATTATATATATGATTGCTATACCTATGCCTAAAAAGAAGAAATATAATAAATGATGTTCAATCCAAGGTAATATATGTTCTTTAGAAAAAAACCAACTAAGTATCTCTAGTATTCTTTCAATCATTTTTTATTGTATATATCTTGTCATAACATTCTTTACAAAGTTGTCCAGCGCCTTCTACGTAATATTCACGATAATCTATATGTATGTTTATTGTATATGGAGTTTCTTTTCCACAAAAAACACATTTTTCTATTTTTTCTTGTTTGATTCTTAACAGATTATTTTCTTTCATAAATTCTGTTATATCATCTTCTTTGTTCATTTCATATCTTTTATTTTTTTAATCCAACAAAAAGTTCATAATCTAATTTAGAATGATTCTGATAATCACTTAGTTCAAAATCATCAATCGTTAATTTCTCTATGTCTTCAAGTGTTCTAATGTCTTTAAGTATTTTAATCTTAGGAAGTTTATATGGAGTTCTTTTTATTTGTTCTTTTACAGTTTCAATATGATTAACATAGATATGGGTATCACCGCCTATCCATGTTGCGACTCCAGGAACCATATTAGACGCCTTTGAAAATATTTCCAATAAAAGAGACATTGACGCCAAATTAAATGGAATCCCGCAAGCACTGTCACATGAACGTTGGTACATATTAAGATCAAGATAGAACTCAGGAACATAATTTTTGAAATATTCAACTTGTTTTTCTTTTGAATCCTCGTCCCACGCATCAACAACATCTCTATTTGGTTTTTTCACATGAAACCAATAATCAACTCTTTCTCTCCATGTTATCGGTCTCACAATAAACTGATACAGTAAATGACAAGGAGGGAGCGCCATATCTTCGAAATCAGCTTTGTTCCATCCGTCTATGATATGATAACGACTATATGGATTATCCCGAAGGCTCTCGATCACATCTCGAACTTGGTCGACACCGTTCTGGTTCCTCCATTGGTAACCATAAACCTTACCGAGATCGCCAAGAGCGTAATCGCTAATTGAACCAAACCAAGATTTTAGAGTTTCATATGAATTGTTTTTTATAGTTTTTATAAAATCTTCTAAACTTAATTCTACACACGTGTGTATCTTACTATAATCCAATTCCTTAAAATATTTTAAGTACCATCTGTAAGCGTCTGAATCCCAGATGTGAACACCATTATCGACTAAATACTTTATATTTACACTCTTAAATGGTATTTTAAACATATCATAAAATTCACGATCCTTTTTTATCTTTTCTATAAAATCTTCTTTGGATAAAGGACTTCCATCGGCATTAAGATATTGTTTTTTCATTTTCATAAAGTTTGATTCTATTTTTCAATTCTATTAAATCTATACTACATTTTTTACTTTTAAAACGATTATCTTCCCATTTAATCATTTGAAGATTTTCTATATGACCCATAATTTCCGGTTCAACTTTATTGAGGAAGCCTTCAAATATTGAATAAATATGATCTAACTGAAACCCTTTTTTACCATTTACGACTCTTTCATAATTATACGGATTTATAATATTTTTGTATTTTTTATAGGTAGTTTCGGTAATTTTTTTTACTTTTTTAAAATAAATTTTATAATCTGAGAGAAATTCGTCTGGAATTATCAACCCTCTTTCTATTTTTGTTTTTTTTCTTTTTTCATTTTTATGTTCATCATATATTTGTCCCGGATTTTCTACACCATATTTTTCTATGAGTATATCTTTTATTTTTTCTTTTATTATTTGAGCTTTAAATGGATTATCAACACCATATTTTGTAAGCCATGTATTTATTATTTTTCTCTTAATAGAGTCATTTTTAACCGGGTGATCAACGCCATATTTTTTTATTAGTGTTGTTTTTACTTTTTTTCTAAGTTCGGGACTCTGTAAAGTATATCCTCCATATTTTATATTAAATGTATTAGCTGTTTTATTTTTTCTTTCTATTTTTTGATCGGTTGATAGATTATTATATTTTTCTCTAAATTTATTTTTTGTTTGTTCTGAATTATTATTACATTTCGCAGAACAAAAAGTTTTATTAATATCAATAATAGGAGTTTGACAATTTAAACATGTATTAATGCAAGTTTTTCCTTGTAAAATATACCGAATTCTATCAATTATTTTAGGATTATTACCATTTAAAAAATGTGTAGTTTGAATTATATTTTCTAATAAATTCTTATCAATATTTACTAATTTTCTTGATGAAACATTATACTTTCCGTTTTTATAAAAACACAAAGTCTCTTGTATTTCCTTACATAAGTTCATTTGGTTTCTTTTATTATATATATCTAAAAGCCACTTTTATTTATGCGCATTTTCGCATTCCTTTAAATATTTTTTATACATTTCATCATATCTTTCATCAAGAGACGTATCGTCTCCTTTTAAGAACCAGAGTAATTCGTGGATAATCCCCTTTAAATACATTTTCTTTGTAGTTAAAAGAGGAAAGCCTTCTTGTAAGTCCATTTTAATCACACCATGAGAAATGCCTATCGTATTCGGCATATTTTCTCTTCCTGATTCCTTTTCAACTCCGTTATCAAGAATGTTTTGTAATAAATCTAAATATTGTTTCATATAAATCGTTTTAATTTATATGAAAATAATAAGAAGAGTTTTAAGAAATTGTTAAAAGATTGATATTATTTTTCTTTGATTTCAAGTTTTCCGCCCGAAGCACCATCATAAAATGTAAAATTGAATTCTCCATTTTTTGTTCCATTAAGTTTTTCTGCAATTCTTTGACCCATTTTATCAGCTATTTTATCCCAATCTGGTTGAGATACTACAGCAGTTGTAGATGTTGGTGATGTTTGAGTTGTATGTGATATAGGAACTCCTTTGGTTATAACAGCGTGTTGAGCAGTAATAGTTGCAAGTTTAGATAAATTTTCAGTATTTAATCCACTCATATTATTAACTAATAAACCTACGTTAGATGCTAGCAATCCCATTGAATTCGCCAATTTTTCCATACCTTCTTGAGATTTTGCTAATTTATCAAATTGTCCAATTATATCTGTAAAATTTTTAATTTTATTTTTAATATCTTTTGCTTTTTTCTCTAATCCACCCGAACCAGCAGCTACTTCAAATTTTGAAATAAACTCCGATATTCCCTTAACCATATTAGCAGCTACAGTATATACTGGCATTTTGCCTATAATTTCGCCTTTATCATTTTTTATAGGAATCATATTATCTTTTCCATATGTCGCATATATTGCTAACATATCTGAGAATTCAGTAACTGCATCAAGTAAACCAGGTTTTTCTCTTCCAAATATTCCTTTTTTACCCATCAAAGCTTCATTAAATTTTCTCATTTTATGAATATTCATTGATTCTAGTAATGGAGCTTTTGCTGCCATAAAATCTATAAATGATCCAAATGTAGATGTTATACTTTCAACAACAAAAGATATTGGAACTCCTTCTTTTTTTGTTTCATCTATGTTTCCATCTTTATCATATGTAGCAACATAAATTTTACGAGCTTTGCCAAATTCCGCATATGTTTTTAATGCTTCAGCAAATTGAATTACCCCCGAGATTAATCCTTTTCTTCCTGATAATGCCTTTGAAAATCTTCTTAATGCTCCTGCTTGATCTCGAGATAAATTTTCTGTGTTATCTATCATTGTTTTTATAAACAATCCAAATGTATCACCGATAGATTGAGCAATTTCAACAACATGAATTGTATCTCCTCCTAACACCGGTTTTAAATTTCCATCTGCATCTTCTTTATATTCTAAAGATGATATTTGACCAACTTTAGCAAAGGCTTTAAGACCGCTAGCAAATCTTGAAAGCGACGTAGATATCTTTCCAAACATTTTAATTGCTCGAGTTACTCTTCTAAATTCACGTAATTCTTTAATAGATAATATTCCATCTCCTGAAGTATCTAGTCCTTTTCTACCCGCTGTAGGATCACCCAATATACCGCGTACAACGCCGTCCATTACGCCTCCTATTAAGAGTTGTATATTTTGAGTTAGTGTTTGTATGCCTTCTTTTCCTCCAATATCTTTTACAGCTTCTGTGATCTTTTTAGTTGCTTTAACCATTGTTAATAATGAAAGTGATACTCCTATTAATGCGGTTGCTCCTAATAATACAGGACCCGAGACAATAGGTAAACCCATTGTCCAGAATAATCCAACTGCTGAAATTAAGAATAAACCAAATAATCCAAGACCTGTGCCAACTCCTGCTATTAATTGACCAAATTTTCCTTTAGATTTTCCTTCTTTAGTTTTTGCATCTTTATCTCCTAAACTCATTAATAGTTTAGAACCAAAAGCAACAGCTAATATTCCTAATGTTATAATTCCTAACGCAACACCTATACCCTTTGCTGCCATAATTCCTGGAGCCACTAACATACCAGCTAATCCTAATAATGCAATTGTACCAGCTAATCCAATTATAATTGCTGCAATAACTCCTACTCCTGCAAGAATAGCAGGTTCTCCTTCTTTATTTTTTAATCCTAACATTAGGGGCACTAAAAGTAATGTTGTTGCAAACGAAAGAACACCACCAGCTATAAACATCATAGCTATACCCATATCTTTAGCACTTTGAATAGCACCTCTATTTCGCCCTTTATCTCCTCTTATTCCTCTAAAACCTTTAAGTGATGTGTTTTGAGATAATATTCCCATACTTAGTTTTTCGCCGGCGGCATCTGCTCCAGAAAGCATTAGCATTGATATCGACAGCACTAAAAATGTTGCAGCTATAAATCCTAAAACTGCCCACGGCGATGTTTTTCCACTTCCACCAATATCTGCCGCGGCAAGTTTAAATGCACCTACAAATGCAGTTACACCTCCTGCTGTATATAAAAGTGCAAGTCCCATATCTTTTGCCGATGAAGCCATACCTCCAATTTTTTCCATACGACTTTTTCTGGGCATTTTTTCATATCTTTCTATAGAACTTATTAAGCGGTTTAATTTTGTTATATTAACTTTATCTAGTTCTTTATTTAATTTTTTAATACTATCAGCCATAGTGCTGATGCCATCATCAGATTTTTTTCCCTTTAATATTGAACTCAATGTAACACCTGTACCAAAAGCTGAACTTCTATCTTTTTTTCCAGTTACAGTATCCATTTTTTGATTAATGCTTCCCAGCACACCCAATATTTCAGTTAATAATTCTGGAGACGTCTTCATATATGTATATTCAAATTTATTTTATATATCTCATAAAAATAAAAAAGACTCTTGTAAAAGAGTCTTTATTGCTTAGGAATATTAAATTTCGGCATATCAAACTTAGGAGGAGCAAAACTTGATCCCGTATTCATTTTGTTTTGTTGTTTATCTATTTCTCTTTGTTGTTTTTCATATTCTTTATTTTCTCTATCTACATGTTCTTCGTATTCTTTAAGAATATTTTGAATTGTATAAAATTCTAATTTTCTTAAAGTAATAGGATCAATATGTAATTTAAAACAAAATATAAAGTCAATTTTATTCCAATTCTGCAAATGGATCTGAAATAAGGAAAATAGATTTAATCCCGCCTTGAAAATTAAGAGGAGCTATTTGCTCCGTACCTCCCTCATCTATAAATTTAATAACTGGATTAATAGTATCTGCAAATAATTGCTTAACATGAACCAATAATGAAATTGTTGTAACATCCCATTTAAGTGAATCTTCCACAAATTTTGAATATACATCATCGCTCAATCCCCTCCAATTTCTAATTATAAATGGTGCAAATGAAACATAATCTTCATCGATATATTCTTGTAATCGTTGTTTTCTAATAATATAATTTTTAAGCCACTGTGTAACACCAACAGAAGGAATATCTAATTTAAGAATTCTTCCAGATTTTAATTTAAGAATAAAACATCTTTCTTCTTCATTATAATACTTCATTAATTTAGGGTCTAATGAAACATAATTCACCATATCCTTTTTAACATCTATTTTTTTTGTATCAGAAATTTTAACTTGAAGTTTATTTTCTCCACTAGGGAATGTTAATTCATGGATTGCGAGAAGAATATAAAATCTATCAACCTCTTTAATGTCTTTCCATGATAAATGAGCTTCTTCAGGATTTCCGGGTTTTATTGTTACACATCTTTCAATAACGTAATTTAACATATCATCTAATGCTGAAAAATCATCTTCTTGAAGCGTTGACCAATGACGAATTTCTCCACCAGTTGCAGATCTAATAGCAACAATAGTATTTTTAGGATAAAATAATCCACGAGTTGGAAGATCTTCAACCTTTAATGGAATCCACCCTAGTTGATTTCCTATAGGAAGTGTCTTTTCCCATGGTAATTTTGTATCTGGAATTTCAGTTATTTTAGGTCCTACTTGAGGAACTGATGATACACCCTCTTCGTTGTCTGCAAATTCTTTAAGAATTTTTTCTTGTTTTTCGTTTCCCATTTATTTAAACTTTAATGATTCTATATTATATATTATAGTATGGTGAAAAAGTGTCAAAGTTTCATATAAAAGATAAATTTCTTTATTTTTTAAGAAAAAAGACAAAACTTCACAACCATTTTTTAATATATAATTAAAATTCACAATTATGAGAGGATATATTAAATGCGTAGATATAAATTATAATATTGTATACGCAAAAAAAGATGATTTAAGATTATTATCCAAAGAACTTTTTCCAATTAATAAAAAATATGTAACAACAAAAGACAAAAATGGAAAAATTAATATAGTTTTTGACAACGATATCAGACTATCAAACGGCGAATTATTTCCCTCTGCTTCAAAATATATTATTTCTTGTCCAATTCATGGAAGACAACAAATAAATTGTCATTATCGATTACAACAAGTAAAAATTCCCGAAAAATATAAAATATATTGTCCGAAATGTCAAGAATATTATCTAAGTGATAAATATATTCCTACTGATGATAATAAAAATAAATGTATTATCGCATTAAAAAATATACATTTTATATCATCAAATCAACAGACTCCTAAATATTTTAAAAAATATATGCCACAATTTTTTAAAATTATAGATAGTTTTTGTCTCAATAAATTAGATACTGAATTATCTTTTTCTGAAAAAATATATTTTTTAAAAAATGGTATCATAAAAACTCCAAAATGTCTATTCAAAACATGTAATAATGCGCCTATTTTAGTTAAAAGACCCGGGTTTGGATTTGGTTTTTATTGTGAAAAACATAAAAATAATAATTATGCCAGTAAAAAAGAAAATGAAATATATGATTTTATTAGGGAAAATTATAACGAAGAAATTGAAAAAAACTATCGAAAATTTGGAAATAAAGAAATTGATATTTTTATTCCCAAATTAAATATTGGATACGAATATAATGGCTTGTATTGGCATAGTGAAAAACAAAAAGAACCTAAAGATCATTATAATAAATTTATATATTTTAAAAACCAAGGAATAACAATCATAACTATCTGGGAAGATGATTGGAATTATAAACGAGAGATAATAAAATCAATCATTTTAAATTCATTGGGTATTATTAAAAATAAAATTAATGCCCGAAAATGTGAAATTAAAGAAGTAAATAATACAAATAAAAGAATTTTTTTAGACAATAATCATATTCAAGGAAATTGTTCTTCATCAATAAATTTAGGACTATATTATGATAATGAACTGGTATCTATTATGACATTTGGAAAAAAACGAATGATTTTAAGTTCAGAATCAAAAAATAATGAATATGAATTATTGAGATTTTGTTCTAAATGCAATCATATCATACGCGGCGGAGCATCAAAAATATTTAAATATTTTATTCAATTTTATCATCCAAATAAAATTTTGTCATATTCTAATTTAGATATTGGTGATGGTAATTTATATAAGATATTAAATTTTAAAAATAAAGGGTATACAAAAATTAACTATTGGTGGAGTAATTGTCAAAAAAGATTTCATCGAAGCGGATTTATGAAACATAAGTTAATTAAAGAAGGTTATGATAAAAATAAAACAGAAGCAGAAATAATGAATGAACGAGGATTTGTCCGAATTTGGGGAATTGGAAATAATAGATGGGAATGGGAAAAAGAAAAGGGAACATAAGTTGTTCCCTTTTTTATAATTTTTAAACTATCGTTTCGTCCCACATGTCAACTGCAATTCCAAATCCTGTAATTTTATAATTATCATTAGTTTGATAATCAATTTCAGGTGCTGGTAATGTAGTCATTGGAAATACATTGTAACATTTCCATTGCCAAAATGGTCTTGCCGCTCTATCATACATTGTAATTAACATCCATGGCGCAACATAATCAGCTTTAAGACCCGTACGTCCTGTAAGAGGATCATAAACTAAATCACACCATTTACGTAATGTTTTAAGAACATAAGCACTTGGCGTTCTATCAACGTTAACTTCAAAATCTAAAGTTAAATCCATTGTAGTTGTATCAGGTTTTCCGCCTGCAAATCTTCTTGCCGCCCATTTGTAATATTGAGTTACAAGTGATGTAGGCATTTTATGAGATACTAATCCACTTATTTTTTGTACATTTTCTAACATTAAATTCGTATTCTCTGGAGTCGAACCAACACCAACCGGTAGTTCTATCTGAATTGTAAATAGATTCAAATATACTGGTTCGTAATTCTCTTGTGCGGCGCGAGAATTTCTAAAGTGTGATAATCCGAATGAGCCCTGTGATGAAAAATCTGCCATACCGTGTTTTATTTATTTTATTTTTATTATATATTTTTAAAATACAAATCCTCCTGAACTAATTCCACTGCTTTTTTGAACAGTAATTCTATTAACAATTTTTGTCATAGCTCCTGTTACCCAAACACCGATATCTATTATTCCAAATCCGTCTGCAATTAAGTCTTCTGTATTATTAGTTTCATCCATAACTACTTCATATTTAATTAATGCTCCAGCATCTTTAGTAGTTTCAAGTATTGGAGTAATTGAATTTATAATATTAAGTCTTGTTACGGGATTATTAAAGTCATAAACATAAGGTTGTAATATTTCTTCAAATTGTATTTCAAGTGTATTTAATAATTCTCTAACATGTAAGTTATTAAAATCACTTTTAACAACTTGATATGCAGTTGCGTTAGAATATATCATTATCTGCCCTGTTGTAGGTTTTTGAATAATTGAGTTATATCCAAATGGTTCTAGATAATCTCTATCTGTTTTATCTATCATATATTCTATACCAACAAGTTTTGGATTTGATAAAATACCGTTACGGTTTGCAATAATTGCAAATGGATTTCCTCCTAAAAATTTTCTTACATATGCATTTGCTACATCAGCAGCAGGAGGAATGTTACTAATTTTTCCGCCGTCACTGTATTTTAAAAATGGCCCAAATACTCCACAATATTTAGATCCATTTTCTTCTGTTGGAAAAGTGAATCTAAAAGCTCTTGGCATATCAGGATTACCACCTGTAGCAATATATTCTGTACTAAATATCGGAATAGGATCAACTCCACTTACAAATGTATCACAAAAATACGGATTAGTAGATGAAGCAAATTGAGAAATTGAAGGAGCGCTTAAAATAGCTGTGCATTTTCCTCTTGCTTTAGCTGTTTTTGAAAGATATGCTTTTCCACCCATTTCATTTCTAAGACCATAAGCCATAGTATCAACTATATAACGAAAATTAATCATATCTGGATTAGTTAGACCTCTCATGATACCTTCATCATCTAACATACCATAAATCTTTTCGATTCCTTCTTCATTATTTAGAGCTCCATTTTCATCATACCCTGGAAGATGTTTGTTTTTAATTGTTAACCCATCAAGTTTAATAAAATTATATGCTGACGTAATTGAAGCATCATCAATAGGTTTTTGAATTTTTGCATTTGGTGCATCAACTGCTTCTGCAGTTTCAATTATATATGCTGAACCATCATAATATTTTGCTGTTACATATGTAACTCCTGGGATTTCTGATGTAGCTGATTTTTTAATAAAAGATCCTACAGTAATTGCAGTATATAATCCAGTAGAAGAATCATCTATAGAAAATTTTCTTTGAGTTGTATCACCAGTAGGATATGCAGAAATTGATACATCTGTATGAAGAACACTGTCAGATACATCAATATTATAGCTTAAGAATCTTATACTTACATCTGTAATATTATTAATTAAATTATGTCCTATTAAATCTACTTCATAAGAAGCCTGAACCGCTGAATCTTCTCCGATAACCCATTTATCTACATCTTCATTCCAAACTAATTGATCTAAAGCTTTATGATTAACATTAACCAAAATTCCGGTCAATGCTGTATTACTATTAACAATAGATTCAATATATTGTTCTGTTCCGGTTTGATCTTTAAAATCAGGAATAATTGTTCCCGTCCAAGAAGCAAGTAAAGTAACGTTGTCTGAATTAATAAAATTCTGAAGCTGTGAAGGAACAATACCACCAGTATTAAAAAATGCTGAATAATATGGATCTGATGAAAGTTGTGAATAATTTGTCCAATCTCCTTCAACAACAATAACTTGAACAAAGAAATCTTTAATGTAGTCATAAGGACGAATCCATTCATAAGGAATATTTCCTTCTCCACCATACCAATCTTTTGCATATACACCATATTGAGATAATCCTTGAGCTTTTCTTACTATGATTGATGTTTTCTTCGTTCCAATATTTGCAAATTGCAATAATGGAGCATTTTCAGTTGTTAAATTTCCGTATTTATTATTTACTACTCCTTGTAAATATTCTGGATCTGGTGTCCAAAATCTTGTACGATCAAAGAAATTAACATACATATCTGTATATCCACCTGAATAATTAGATGCTGATTCAAAAGTTGAACTATTTAATCCAAATCCTACTAAATCAACTATATCACCTCCACTAGCAGAAACATCATTAACATTTATTAGGTTAATAGCAAATACAGGTGCTGTTAATAAACATGTTTCTATTGAACGATGAAAAAACGAACCCTTTCTTTCTAATTTAGGATCAATTACACCATAAAATTTTTCAAGATCACGTGTAGATCTGATAAATACAGGTGTATTAAATGGCCCTTGTGCTGAAAAACCAGGAACTAATCTTAATGATTGTGTTGTTACAACTATACGTTCTGAATTATCAATTTCAACAGTATAAACTCCAGCTGATTTAAATTGTGATAAGTCTAATGCAATTCTTGCCATATTTATATTATTATTTTTATTCTATTTATTTTATTTATTCTTAGGATAAATGTTCTTTTTTATTATATATTCTAAAAATAAATGTCTAAATTATCTATTTCTCCAGGGAAAATTAAATCCAGTTTTTCTGAGTGTTGAACTTGGTGTATATATTGGCTGATTAAAAGGAATAATGGGATTATTTTCAACTTTTTTTTCATTTTCATCACTAAATAATGAAATGTAATTATCTTCACTTATATCTGAAGATTCAATATATTTTTCTAATAATTCATTTATTAGTTTTTTAATTGGTGAATCTTCAATTTCATCCAAAAAATCATACAGCCAATCATTATATTCATTTTCATCATATAAATGAGCGACATTTACTGCGCTCATTGCTATATCATCATGAGTACCTATTCCTTTCCATTTTCCTCCTTTTGTTTTTCCAAATGCTTTGAATTCTTTTATAGTTTCAATTTCATTTAAAATTAATGTTCTTTTATGCACCAATTTTTTTCCTAACTTACAATAAAAATCTTTATTTGATCCTGTTACTTTAAATCCTGCTTTTTTTCGTGGAGGTTTTTCTCCGGGAATAGGCTTTGTGTGATATGTGTGTAATACAACGCTTTCATCATATTTATCATGTTGTGAAAACTTATCAAGAAAATGTTTGCCATTAAAATTCATTTCAATTATAACTTTACATAATTCTTCTCCAAACTGATCAAATGTAAGTGACCGTGTGACCTTGGCGCAATTTTCTTCATCTTTAATATTATCCCTATACAAACCAACTTGAATGATCTTAAACATATTCTTAATAATCATCTCATCATTTCTAATCTTCTTTAATTGAACTATACTTTTAGGCTCTATTTTAAATATGTTACACACATTATAATCATTATCTTTTACTTCATCTTCATCCTTTCCCTCTCCTGTGTCAATACTTAAAATAAAACGGTGTTCATTTGTATTAAAATGTTTATTAGGATCAAAATCCGGATGCCATGATAAATTGCGATATAAAAGATCATCTAAATCTGTTTTTTCTAATTCTTGAAATTCATATTCTTTTTCAATTTTTTTCATGAATAAAAGATCGTTACCACTTAATAAAAGATTTGCACTAGCTGCATTAAAGTCAAGTCCAAATTCTTGTGCAAAGTTTTCTTCACCAAAATCTTTTTTCATTTTTTCAGCCCATGCTTCATCATGTCCTGGAACTTCCCACCAATCAACCCGTATTGAAGCAAATGAATTTTGTCCTTTTTGTGCTTTATCCCAAATTTCATAAAACACATTATCATCGCCATTAGGTGTAGATGAAATAATACATTGAGATATTTCAGATGATGCAAGTGTAGGATAAATAGATCTCCAGAAATCCTTTGCAATAAATGGCTGTATGTGTGCAAATTCATCAGCATAAAGAACATGAATTGTAAAACCAATTTGCGCAGTTTTTGTTGTTGCTTGAGAAAATAATTGACATCCATTATCTAGTGCCATTC
>Ga0307377_10000925_pt1 | contig 38938 bp, 34 predicted proteins | sample TR3MG_FD_202535 | JGI IMG/M metagenome (GOLD analysis project Ga0307377, IMG submission 202535) | Soil microbial communities from Risofladan, Vaasa, Finland - TR-3 | ecosystem: Environmental > Terrestrial > Soil > Coastal area > Acid sulfate soil | place: Finland: Risofladan, Vaasa | collected... | reverse complement strand
GGCCGCAAGGCGCGGATGCCGGCTACATCCAGCGCATCGTTGCGCACCACCTTCACTTGCTGTCCCAGCTCGCCCAGGTACTGCACGAGGTTGAAGGTGAAGCTGTCGTAGTTGTCGATCATCAGCAACATAAAGAGCCTATCTATTTGATTTTACTGATACACATTTGCCAGAACAGCCTACGATACCCGCAAGGATACCCGCAATTTTTTTGGCTGGCCGCGCATCAATTTCGTGCCTAGCAAGCCCCATGTTCTCACGCGCAGACGAAATCCCGTATGGAGTGATTGCATATGAGTGTCCAGACGGCCCTACTCCCTCATTCCTGATCGGACGAGTAATCGTTGGGTGATTCACAACAATGGTCGGCGCAGCCTCCATGCAGAAAGCACGGAGACTCCGACGATGCTCAAACGCTGCGTCTGCTGCGGCAAGCCCTTCGAACCCCGCCCTCAAGCTCCAAGCCAGGCCTACTGTCCCCTACCCAACTGCCAGCGCGCCCGCAAGCGCCAATGGCAGCAGGCCAAACTACAGACAGATCCTGACTATCGGATCAACCAGCGCGCAGCCCAGCAGGCGTGGTCACAGCGCAATCAAGACTACTGGCGCAGCTACCGCAATGCTCGGCCCGAGCGTGAGCACCACCATCGCAAGCAACAACGGGCGCGAGACGCAGGGCGCAATGGCAATCTTGCAAAGATGGACGTACGCAGCCTGCCGAGCGGCCTGTATCGCATCACGCGGCGCCCCGACTTTCCAAGAGGCGCCAGCGATTCGTGCATCGTGGAGATCACGTTGGTCTGCACAACGTGTCCGTGCAAGATGGACGTCTCAAGAGAGGACTTGATCGACACTCAGACAGGCCGCCCGTAACATCGCGTACTAATGGGTCTTCGAACATTCTGCATGGCAACGACTCCAAGCATGCGCGCTGTCGCCGTTCGGCGGCGGCACGTTCATTGAGGGGAATGACAGACCCGAAAACGATCTATCGCCAAGCGACCGGGTCTATGCAATCGAACGAATCGCTTCCAAGTCCTTCAGGAGCAGGGCCGGTGTTCCACGCCGCGCAGTACGTGCGCATGTCCACCGAACACCAACAGTACTCAACGGAGAACCAGGCCGATAAAATCCGCGAGTACGCTGCCCAGCGCAACATCGAAATCGTCCGCACCTACGCTGACGAAGGTAAGAGCGGTCTGCGCATCGACGGCAGGAAGGCGCTCCAGCAACTGATCGGCGACGTGCAGTCGGGCAAGGCCGACTTCCAGATCATCCTCGTCTACGACGTGAGTCGTTGGGGCCGATTCCAAGATGCAGACGAAAGCGCTTACTACGAATACATTTGCCGCCGCGCTGGAATCCAGGTGGCTTACTGCGCCGAGCAGTTCGAAAACGACGGCTCGCCTGTCTCCACCATAGTCAAAGGTGTCAAGCGCGCGATGGCCGGCGAATACAGCCGCGAACTTTCCGCAAAAGTATTCGCGGGTCAGTGCAGGCTGATCGAACTTGGCTTCCGTCAAGGCGGGCCTGCAGGTTATGGCCTACGGCGCATGTTGATTGACCAATCAGGCTCAGTGAAAAGCCAGTTGGCGCGCGGGGAACAGAAAAGCCTGCAAACCGACCGAGTGATCCTGCAGCCCGGACCAGACGAGGAAGTCGCCGTCGTCAACCAGATCTACCGTTGGTTCGTCGGTGACAGTCTGCTGGAATCGGAGATCGCCGAGCGGCTCAACACCAAGAGCATCCTCACCGATTTGGGGCGCGCATGGACACGGGCCACCGTGCGCGAGGTGCTCTCCAACGAGAAATACATCGGCAATAACGTTTACAACCGCCGATCCTTCAAACTCAAGAAGACTCGGGTGGTGAATAGCCCCGAGATGTGGATCAGGAAGGAAGGTGCGTTCGATGGCATCGTGTCGTCCCATCTGTTTTACACGGCACAGGGCATCCTTCATGAGCGCGCACACCGCTTCAGCAACGAGGAACTGATTGAGAAGCTACGTCGCCTGTACCGGCAGCGTGGCTACCTCTCTGGCTTGGTCATCGACGAGGCCGAGGGGATGCCATCGGCAGCGGCCTACGCACACCGCTTCGGCAGCCTGATTCGCGCCTACCAGGTGGTGGGCTTTACCCCAAATCGGGACTACCAATACCTGGAGATCAACCAGCTCCTGCGTCGATTGCACCCGGAAATCGTCGGCCAGACCGAACGGATGATCGCCGAGGTCGGAGGCGTAGTCGTCCGCGATCCGGCGACCGACATGCTCATGGTCAACGACGAGTTCACCGTGTCACTGGTGTTGTCGCGCTGCCAATCGCTCGAAAACGGACACCGCCGCTGGAAGGTGCGTTTCGACACCAGCCTGACACCCGACATCACGGTCGCCGTCAGGCTGGACGAAATGAATCAAACACTACTGGATTACTACCTGTTGCCGCGCCTGGACTTCGGCCAGCAACGCATCCATCTCGCCGACCGCAATGCCATCGAGTTCGACAGCTACCGCTTCGACAGCCTGGACTACCTTTGCGGAATGGCTCGACGCTATCGCATTCGGAGGGCCGCATGAGTCTGAGCAAGCAGCATCGCAGCGCCGAGCTTCGAATGATCCCGACGGGTAGCATCGAAGTGCTCAACACGCGCGAACGCAACCATCGCGTATTCCATGAGATCGTCGGCAACATCCGCGACATTGGCCTGAAGAAGCCCATCACGGTCACGCCGCGCCCAGATACAGATGGCCGGGAGCACTACCTGCTGATCTGCGGCGAAGGCCGCTTGAAGGCGTACAAGTCGCTGAAGCAAGGCAGCATCCCAGCGCTGGTGGTCGAGGTCGACACCGAGGATGCGTACATCATGAGCCTCACGGAGAACATCGCCCGGCGAAAATTCCATCCGGTAGAACTGTTGGTTGGCATCAGTCAATTACGCGACAAGGGCTACGACAAGAAGGACATAGCCGATAAAACCGGCCTCAGCCTGGAATATGTTCAGGGCGTGCTGTATTTACTGAAAAATGGTGAAGAGCGGCTGCTGATGGCGGTGGAATCGGGCCGTATTCCACTAAACGCAGCCATGACCATCGCAGGCGCTGGGAACGACGACAAGGCTATCCAGACCGCCCTCCAAGACGCCTACGAATCCGGCAAGCTGCGCGGCAACCAGCTCATCCAAGCCCGACGCGTGATCGAGCGTCGTCGCACACTGGGTCGATCGCTAGCGCGTGGCGCCCTCTCTGCACGAAAAGTCACATCATCCTCAGATGTCACGTCGTCGAGCTTGGTACGCAACTACCAGCGCGAAGTCGAGCGACAGAGACAGATGGTCAAGAAAGCCGAGTTCGCGCAGCGTTGCCTGCTGTTCGTGGTCGGCGCGTTGCATGAGCTGCTCGCCGACGAGAACTTCACCACGCTACTACGCGCCGAAAGGCTAGACACCATGCCGCAGTATCTGGCAGATCGGGTATTTCTACGCGGGAGCGGCGCATGAGCGACGTGCCATTGGGCTTCCTGTTCGATCCGCAAACCCTACCGCTCGATGCGATCCTTCTGTCGCACAAGCAACCTGTAGGTTTGCCCGACACACGCAAGTTCAAGCAGATCATGGCATCAATCAAGGCCGTCGGCCTGATCGAGCCGCTCTCGGTCAGTTCGAAGGACAGGAAAACCGGCAAGCACCTGCTACTCGACGGCCATACGCGGTTGGCTGCGCTTTCAGAGTTGGGCTACATCGACGCACCATGCCTGATTGCTACCGACGATGAGAGCTACACCTATAACAACCGAATCAACCGGCTCTCGACAATTCAAGAGCATTTCATGCTCCAGCGCGCCGTCAAGCAAGGCGTGGTTACACCCGCCAAGCTCGCCGAGGCGCTCGACGTGGACATCAGCAGCATCTTTAAGAAGCTGAGCCTGCTCGAAGGCATTGCACCCGAAACCGCCGAGCTTTTGAAGGATCAGCAGTTCTCAGCTCAACTGAGTTTCATTCTTCGTCGGATGAAGCCGACGCGGCAGGTCGAATGCGTGGAGCTGATGCTGTCCTCCAACAACCTGACCGTAGCCTTCGCCAAGGCAATGCTGGTCGCCACTCCCACACACCTTCTGGTCGGCGAAATCAAACCAAAAAAGATGGAGGGCGTAACCGCCGACCAGATGATGAAGATGGAGCGCGAGATGGGCAATCTCTACGACCAGTTCAAATTGATCGAACAGTCCTACAGTCAGGACATGCTCAACCTGGTGCTGGCACGAGGCTATCTCGGCAAGCTGCTAGGTAGCGAGGCAGTGTTCAGCTTTCTCTCGAAGAAGCATCCTGACATGCTCTCCGAGTTCGGCGGCATCGTCGAAGCCACGTCGCTGGAAAAATGAATGATCGCATCACCATCGCAGGCCAGTACGACTCGGAGTACCGCGACGAGGTGGGCGATGATGAAACGGCGTACTCACACCGTAGCGCGCCGCACCCCGACCCGGCCTGTCTCTACGGCCTGATCGGCGACGTTGCCCGTGCAGGAAGCGATAACACGGAAACCAACGCCTACGCCATTGCAGCCAACTTCATGGCTTATCTGTCCTGTGCGGTCGGGCGCGGCGTGTACCTGCCCATCGGCAATACCCGGCACCACGCGCGGCTGTTCTGCCTACATATCGGACGCTCGGGTCGTGGCCGCAAAGGCGATGCAGTGTCACTTGTACTGCGCATCCATCAGGTACTACGGACGCACAGCCCCGCATTCGCACCGCAGGTTCATCGTGGCGGCCTGTCCACGCGTGAAGGGCTGGCGATGCTGATCCACGATGGTTACCGGCAAGGTCGGCAGAACATTGCCGCCATCGACGACAAACGGTTGTGGGTGGTTGAATCCGAGTTCGCCAACGTGCTGCACCAAGGGCGACGCGACGGCAACACGCTGTCGGCAGCATTGCGTGACTGCTGGGATGGTGTCGATTTAAAACCGGCCACCAAGTCGAACCGTACCTATGCCAGCGATCCGCACGTCTGCCTGAGCGGCGCGATCTCGCCAAGTGAACTGACAGGCTTGATGAGCGCTCGCGAACTCACTAACGGCTTCGCCAATCGCTTTTTGATGATCTGGGCCGAGCGTACGCGGATGCTGCCGTTCCCAAAGGAAACGTCACAAACACTGGTCGAGAAGCTAGCGACTCGGATGCAGGAGACCCTATCGTTCGCCCGTGCCGACCAGTACGGGCTGCGCGACCATCTTCGGATGGAGCTGTCGCCGCAAGCACAGTGGCGCTATGCACAGCTCTACCGGGCCGAACTGAACGACGACTTGGGCGACGGCATCACCAGCGCCTTGCTGGAGCGCCGCGCACCGATGCTGCTGCGGCTGGCTGTGCTGATGGCATTGACCGATCTACAGACTCGCATCGACATCCAACACATTGAGGCAGCAATGGCATGGATTCGCCACGCCACGGCGTCCGTCCGCTATGTCTTCGTCAGCCCCGCTGAGGAAGCCCAGCTGAAACGGGTTCTGGAGTTGTCAGACCGAGTGCTGGCCTTCCTTCGCGAACGCGGGCAGGCCACGCGCAGCCAGATCAGCACGGAATGCCTCCGGGGCAAGGTCTCCAAGGCACGGATCGACGCCAGCTTGGAGTACCTACTGGCCAGAACGCAGCCTAAGATCAGCGTGGAATGGATCGAGCGCATCGACGGTACACCGGGTGCGCCGCTTCGGATGTACCGCTTGGCGGCAGGGTAGCGAGGGATTTTTCGCTGATTTCGCCGAAGCGGATCATTCGCAAGTGCCCGCCACGACACTAATTCCGCTGATTTCGCAAATTTCGCCGCGTGCCAATGCAAACCACCATACCGCCGGGTGATTGCGTCACGGATGTCAGTGGCAAAGATCTACTGCCATATGTCTAGTCTGCGCAAGAATTGGCTAGACTTGGCAAGTGACAGCCAGCAGGGGCGAAGCAGCAACATGACCGGTTCCGACGGGGAAATCCTCACGCTCGACGAAGTTGCCGCCTACCTCAAGGCCGGCAAGCGGACGGTCTATCGTTTTGCCCAGAACGGCGACATCCCGGCCTTCAAGCTCGGGGGCACCTGGCGCTTCCGTCGCTCCGAACTGGAGCGCTGGATTGACGCCAACAGCAACCAGCACAAGACGACAGGCAAGGGACGCCGCTGATGGAAATCCTCGACAACATCAATCACCTCTTCGGCGACGACCTCAAGCAGGCGCTCAAGCCGGGAGCCAAGCTCAAGATCGCCGCTTCCTGCTTCTCGATGTATGCCTACGAGGCGCTGAAGACTGAGCTGGAGCAGATCGAGGAGCTGCGCTTCATCTTCACCTCGCCCACGTTTGTGACCGACGAAGTCACTGATCAGGTGAAGCGCGAGCGGCGCGAATTCCACATCCCCAAGTTGGATAGGGAACGCAGCCTCTATGGCAGCGAGTTCGAGATACAGCTGCGCAACAAGCTCACCCAGCGCGCCATTGCCCGCGAATGCGCTGACTGGCTGCGCCGCAAGGCGCAGTTCCGCAGCAACCGAAGTAAGGCACCCATGCAGCAGTTTGCCGGTGTCGTGGCCCCCAAGGGGGCCACGGCATATATGCCGCTGCATGGCTTCACTGCCGTCGATCTCGGCTACCAACACGGCAACGCCGTCTCCAACCTCATCAACAAGTTGGACGACCACCCCTCCACGACAACGTATCTGAATCTGTTCGAGCAAATCTGGAACGACTCCGAGAAACTCGAAGACGTCACCGCGCAAATCTGCCAGCACATCGCTTCCGTTTATCAGGAGAACTCACCGGAGAACGTCTACTTCCTGATGCTCTACAACATCTTCAACGAGTTTCTCGACGACCTCGACGAAGACGTGCTGCCCAATGACCGCACGGGCTACCAGGACACTCTGGTCTGGAACAAGCTCTTCAACTACCAGCGCGACGCCGCCATCGGCATCATCAACAAGCTGGAGACCTACAGCGGCTGCATCCTCGCCGACAGCGTTGGCCTCGGCAAGACATTCACGGCGCTGGCCGTCATCAAGTACTACGAGCTGCGCAACAAGTCAGTGCTTGTGCTCTGCCCCAAGAAGCTTGCGGACAACTGGCTCAACTACAACCGCAACCTGAAGACCAACCTGTTCGCCAAGGATCGCTTCAGCTACGACGTGCTGTGCCACACCGACCTTTCCCGCACCAGCGGCGAGTCCTTCGGCACACCACTCAATCGCATCAACTGGGGCAACTACGACTTGGTGGTGATCGACGAGTCGCACAACTTCCGCAACAACGATGCGGTGAAGGAGCGCGAAACCCGCTACCAGAAGTTGATGCGCAAGGTGATGCGCGAAGGCGTCAAGACCAAGGTGCTGATGCTCTCGGCCACGCCCGTCAACAACCGTTTCAACGACCTGCGCAACCAGCTGGCGCTGGCCTACGAGGGCGACTCGGAAAACCTCAACAAGAAGCTACGCACCAGCAAGTCGGTCGAAGAGGTGTTCCGTAACGCGCAGAGGGCCTTCAACGCCTGGTCGCTTCAGCCGCTGGAGCAGCGCACGCCACGCGCCATCCTCGACGCCCTGGACTTCGATTTCTTCGAGCTGTTGGACAGCGTCACCATCGCCCGCTCGCGCAAGCATATCCAGACGTTTTACGACACCCGCGACATCGGCCCTTTCCCGGAGCGCCGCAAGCCGCTGTCGTTTCGTTGCCCGCTGACCACGCGGACTGATGTGATGAGCTTCAACGAGATTTTCGAGCAACTTGCCAAGCTCAACCTCGCGATTTATGCCCCACTGAGCTACATCCTTCCCAGCCGCATCAAGAAGTACGAGGAGATGTACGACACCCAGGTATCGAGTGGCGGCGGCGCCCTGCGACAGATAGATCGCGAGCAAAGCCTGAAGAAGCTGCTCACGGTCAATCTGCTCAAGCGCCTGGAAAGCTCGGTTGCTGCCTTCCGACTGACCTTGAAGATGTTGCTAGACAACCACCAGCACACATTGGGCAAAGTCGAAGTCTTCGATACCAATGGCGGCAAGGGCAGCGTGAGCGACCATACTGCCGCGCTGGAAAACCTCGAAGCGGATGACGACGACTGGCTGGACGAAGGCAACAGCGATTTCAACGTGGGCGGAAAGGTCAAGATCGACCTGGCGGACATGGACCTGCCGCGCTGGCAGTTCGATCTGCAGCGCGACCTCGACGTGATCGCCACGCTGTTCGCGGAAATGGAAAAGATCACGCCCGCGGACGACGCCAAGTTGCAACACCTGAAATCCCTGCTGCACGACAAGATCGCCCATCCGATCAACCCAGGCAACAAGAAGGCGCTGGTCTTCACCGCTTTCGCCGATACCGCCAACTACCTCTACACCAACCTGGCGCCGGAGCTTTGGGCCAAGGGGCGGTTGCACAGTGCCAAGGTCACAGGCAGTTCCCGACCTCAATCCACCCTCGCTACCCGCTACGACTTCCAGGAGCTGTTGACGCTGTTCTCGCCACGCTCCAAGGAAAAGGCCGTCGTGCTGCCACAAGAGCCGGCTGAAATCGACTTGCTGATCGGCACCGACTGCATCTCCGAAGGCCAGAACCTGCAGGACTGCGACTACCTCGTCAACTACGACATCCACTGGAATCCGGTGCGCATCATCCAGCGCTTCGGCCGCATCGACCGCATCGGGTCGCCGAACAGCAGCATCCAGCTGGCGAACTACTGGCCCGACATCTCGCTGGACGAGTACATCAACCTCAAGGAGCGCGTGGAAAGCCGCATGACCATCGTCGACGTCACCGCCACTGGCGACGACAACGTGCTCTCGGCCCAAGCCAATGACGTGGCCTACCGCAAGGAACAACTCAGGCGCTTGCAGGAGGAAGTGATCGAACTGGAAGACGTGAAGGCCGGCGTGTCGATCACCGACCTCGGTCTCAACGACTTCCGCATGGATCTCTTGAACTACGTCAAGGCGCACGGCGAGCTGAAGAACGCCCCCAATGGCCTGCATGCCGTCGTACCCGCCCATGCCGAACTCGGCCTGCCGCCCGGCGTGCTGTTTACCCTGCGCAATCGCAACGCGGGCATCAACCCGACAGCCAATCAGCCTCAGCACAACCGCCTGCATCCGTACTACTTGATCTACATCGGCCGCGACGGCAACGTCGTCCACGACCAGACCGAAGTGAAGCGTCTGCTCGACCTGGCGCGTACGTGCTGTAAGGGGCAAGACGAACCTTTCCTCCCACTGTGCGACCAGTTCAACCGGGAAACGGCGGACGGTCGCAATATGCAGGCCTACTCCGACCTCTTGGGCAAAGCCATCCGCACGATGGTCGAGGTGAAGGAAGAAAGGGATATCGACAGCTTGTTCTCCGGAGGCAAGACCACCGCACTAACCCAGACGATCGCCGGGTTGGACGACTTCGAGCTCATTGCCTTTCTTGTCGTGCTGGAAGCGGCATGAGCCGGCACGTACGCACAGCCCAGTTCGCCTATCCCGGTAAGGCCGCCTTCGGGCGCGTCGTCCCCAAGGCCAAGCTTTACGAGCACGGCACAGCCGGCGCCCGTCTCAAAGGCCTGTTCGCCGAACAGGTCGAACAGATCGTGTGGCAATACAAGCTGGCACCTGAAACCACTAATTTGTCTGCTTCACCCGTCGCACCGGAGATCCAGGTCTTCAGCATGCGGCTCAGGGCGCCGGAGCTTCACCACGACATCCTTCGATGCATCGACAAGGCCATTCCGTTTCCGCTCCTGTTCGAGCTGCATTACGAGGATCGTCTTCAGGTTGTCGCTTGCTACAAGCGCCCCAGCGAAGCCGAGGTCAGTCGGTGGGTATGCTCGGACTATTTCGCTGCCGATTGGATTGCAGCGGAGAGTCCACGTGCAACCCTACCGGTCGCGCTGAATCTGGGCGGGCTGTACGAGCAGTTGCTGCATGCCCTGATCCCGCTGCCCCATCGCCCGAAAGAGTCGCTATCCGATCTGGTCGAGCGTGTGAGCAAGGTGCGTATGCTGCGGAAAGAGGTGGAGAAAACAGTCTCGCAGCTTGCGACGGAGAAGCAGTTCAATCGCAAGGTTGAGCTCAATGCCATCGCCCGAAAGCTAAAGTCCGACCTAGAGTTGTTGAGGGGAAGCAAGTGAACAAACCCGCAGACGTTGACCTGCAAGCGATTGAGAACGCAGAGGACCTCCCCTCGCTCAACGAACTGCTTACGCAGTCGATGAAGCAGATGCAGATCCAGCAGCTGATTCGCGGACCGAACTTGGCGGCTATCGTCGAAAGCGTTGTTGCTCTAGCCAGCAACGCCCCTGCTGACGAGGAGCTGTTCGCCGCAGCCATACTTGGGCGGCTGGCAGCAGTTGCTCGTGGTCGCGAAGCGGAAGTCTTCTCTAGCGCATCCGAGCTGTTCAGCGAAGAGCCTTCCTCCATCGAATCGCTCAGCGACGGCGATGAAAAGGACTATGCGGCCCGTGTCTTGGGTTACACCGGCACTGATTGGCTGATTCCTTACTGCGCTCGGGAAGCGTTGGCCATTGACACCGCCAACAACGCTCGAAAGGAGTTGCTGAAAATACTGCTGGCACAAGCCGGCAGCATCGCCGACTGCATTCGCTTGCTAGTTGGGGAGCAAGCTGTCGTCAAAGGCATTGATCCACCAGATACCCGCATCAAGCGCGTTCGCCGCATTTTTGAGTCCTTGGCGGAAGTCGCACGGAATTACGATGGTGATGTGGGTCAGGAGCCCGGCACAGCCTTGTGCGCGCTCGTGGAATCGCTTGTGCGAGGAACAATCAGCACCGACACCGAAGCCGTGCACGCAACACTCGATTCCGCTATCAGCGTCTTGGTGCGTGTGATCGAGTTGCGCTTCTCCCACGCCCTGCATTCGGAAACCTATCAACTTTTGCAAGTCGGAAAGAAGCTACTGCACCCGGGTGCGTGGGCTCGCTTCATTGAGGCCTCAACGATGATCCACAAGGTGCAGACCAACTTGCTTGAAACGGCGCTGGTGTTGGCACGTCAAAACCGCACTGACAAAGAGATTCTCAAGGCCATGGAGGCCAGCTGGCCTTCCGTTACAGTCATCACTAGCGCAGTCAAACGCCACTTCAAAGACGCGGTGGACGTTGCCCCCGAAGTAGCCGAGTACTGGCTGAAGGTTGGCCGCGTCTCCCAGAGCGAACGCGCCGCAGAGCACAAGCTAGGCAATATCGAGGATCAGCAGATTGGCGAGTTGCTTATTCAGTTGGACGCCAACCGGGACTGCATGGACAAGTTGAACAGCGCCGTCGTGCCTGTTCTGAAGACCTTCGATCACTTCCAGGCCGCGACGGTGCAGCGCGCCGCCACCGGCTACCTGAGCATCGCCCTGGTAGCCGAGCGACTGGCCCGCATGCGCAAGCTGAGCAAGACAGATTGGCTGGGGGATATCGTGGAATACAACCCGATCGAGCATGAGATGGAAGGTGGACACCGCTCCGGCATCCGCAAAGTCAAGGTGGTGCGCGACGGCATCCTGAAAGAGTTCGGCGGCAAGAAGAAGACATTGGTCAAGCCACGCGTGGAACCTGAGGAGTAAGTATGGAAATCACGGAAGCGAAAATCATCCTTGCCAACCTGCGCGAGCGCATCGAACAGGGCAGCGACGGAAAGTACCGTCTGTCAGGCATTGTGACTACGGCCGAACTGGCGGCGCTGGACTTCTTCAGCGCCAAAGCGCCATCGCCGTCCATCACTCCCGTTTCCCAAGCCAACGCACCAACAGTTATGGAAGTCGTTGCCAAGCAGGCGGATCCCTCGCCAGCTGTCGTGACTACTACGGGAAAATCACCCGCCCTCATTGAGGAGAATGTCGATCTTGACCTCTCCACATTGAGCCTTCCTCAAGTCGATCAGCCTTACCGCGTTTGCCTGGACTTCGGCACAGCCATGTCCAAGGCTACCTTCGTCTATGACAACGAACGAGACGACTTGGAGGAGATCCAAGTCCTGATGCTTGGCGTTCCAGGGGACCAGGAGCAGGTCGACGAGGTCATGCTGGTTTCTTCCGTCTTCATCGACGCCAATGGCTTGCTTTGGTTCGGCCAGCATGCGGTGGAACAGGCCCAGGCCGCCCCTGAGGGCATGAGTGCCCGCATGGACAACATCAAGCGTGCGCTGTCCGAGGGCAACCTGGGCGAGCCCGTAGATCCCACACACAACCCGACCCAGTACAGTCTGACCTATGAAGACGTGGTGCTGGCTTATCTCGCCTTTTTCACCTGGACAGTCAACTACGCCCTACGTAATGACGTGGATGAGCCGAAAGTTGCGAGTAACTTCAAGCGCCGTTTCGCGATGCCATGCTTCCCTCGCTCCAACGCACAGGCGGTGAGGGACAAGCTCCATGTTCTCTTGGGCGAAGCCCAGATCCTTGCCGACACTTTCCAGGACGACATCCACGAAGGCCTCCCGCTCGGCAGATTCCTGGGCGCCCTCAAGCAATTGCGCTCCGAGAAGCGCAACTATCTCTTCATCGAGGAAAGTGTCACCGAACCGCTTGGCGTAGCCGGTTCACTGTTGAGCTGGAAGAGCAGCCACGACTCGCTCGCCCTCGTCGTTGACATTGGCGCAGGCACCAGTGACTTCAGCCTGTATCGCCTGAAGATCACCATTGACGAGGACGGTATGATTGATCGAGCCAAGACCACTGCAGGTGAAGTGGACGGCACGGCTCGTGGCATCACCGAGGCAGGAAATCATCTCGACAAGATCCTGAAAGCATTCATCCTCAAGCAGTCGGACGTGGATGCCACGCACCCTAGGTACCAGAACATTGCCCACGATCTGGAGCGCGACATTCGTCATCACAAGGAAGCGCTGTTCACCACAGGTTCGGCCTATGTCGTGCTCTACACCGGCGACACCGTCGAGTTCACGCTGGATGAGTTCATGGCGCTGGAAGCCGTCCAGGATTTCGAAACGTCGCTGCGCAAGACCATGGTCGACATCCTGGAATCCGCCGACCAGGCGTGGATCGACTGGGTACGCACCGACGCCAACCGTCGCCTGACCATCGTGCTGGCAGGTGGCGGAGCAACCTTGCCCATGGTCAAGCGCCTGGCCGAGGGCACGGTGACGGCCCACGGCATTACCATCCCGGTGGCAGCCGCCAAATCCTTCCCGGATTGGCTGCGCGACGACTACCCCGACCTAGAGACACCGTATCCGCGCATCGCAGTCTCGCTTGGCGGCGCGCGCAAGAACATCATCAGCTCAATGGGCGCGTTGAAGAGTACCGCTAGTGGCACCGGCAACTTCACACTCGACCGCTACTGACGCAACACGCCCCAGGAATCACCCATGGAAAAATTGAAGATGCACTCGCCCGATCTCACCCAAGACAACATTGCACGGATACGCGAGCTGTTTCCGGACTGCGTGACCGAGGCCAAGGGTGAGGACGGCGGCGTGCGGCTGGCGGTGGATTTCGACCAGCTCAGGCAGACCTTGTCCGAATCGTTGGTGGAAGGGCCGCAGGAGCGTTACCAGCTCAATTGGCCGGGCAAGCGCGAAGCGCTACTGACGGCGAATGCACCGATTGCCAAGACCTTGCGGCCTTGCCGCGAGGAAAGCGTGGACTTTGATACGACGAAGAACCTGTTCATCGAGGGCGACAACCTGGAGGCGCTCAAGCTGTTGCAGGAGACGTATCTGGGCAAGGTGAAGATGATCTACATAGATCCACCGTACAACACGGGAAGCGATTTCATCTACGAGGACGATTTCGCCGAAGACGCGGACAAGTACCTACTTCGCTCGAACCAAAAGGACGAAGAAGGCAATCGCTTGATTGCCAACACAGCAGCCAATGGCCGCTTCCACTCCGACTGGCTGACCATGATCTACTCGCGCCTTCGTCTAGCGAGAAACTTGCTTTCAGATGATGGCGTTATCTTCGCATCCATCGATGACAGCGAATCGGCCACCCTGAAGCAGGTCCTCGACGAAGTCTTCGGTGAAGAAAATTTCATCGATACGATCATCGTCGAGATGTCGACAACATCAGGCCCGAAGACGGTGAATGCGCAGCAAGGAACTATCGTAAAGAATGCCGAATTTGTTCACATCTACAGGAGATCAGACAGCTTCGACAAAAAGCCGCATAAGCCGCTATTCGATGGCATCGACTCGTACGACACGCACTATTCCGCGTGGCTCAATGACGATGGAACGCTTGGGTCGCTTGCGGAAAAATTGTTATCCGACGAAGCGGTAGGTGCGGAGATACGTCGCTTCGATCTCTTGGAGAGAAAGAATTTCAGCATAAATAACCTGGACAAGTTGCTCTTGGTGTCGGACGTAGCAAGATCATTCATTAACGCCAATCTTGAGAGAATTGCGCGTGTGGATAGACCACCTGTATCGGCGTCGGCGATATCTACGAAAGCTGGTCATTGGGAAGCCTTCGAGGCGGATCACAGGACATATCTCCTCACAACGTTGGCAAATGGCACCCTTCAGGCCCTGATGCCTCTTTCATTGAACTACCGTATGTCCGATGACTACAAGCCACGCTTCGGGCGGACTGTCATCCGGGGCGATCTGTGGAAAGGCTTTCATCAGGACATGGGAAATGTTGCCAAGGAGGGTGGGATTGCTTTTTCCAACGGCAAGAAGCCTGTTCGACTTATTAAGCAACTGATCCGTTGGGCAAATCATGCGGATGATTGTATCGTCCTTGATTTCTTCGCTGGCTCGGGGACGACGGCGCACGCTGTCTTGCAAGCGAATGCTGACGACGGTGCCAGCCGCCGTTTTGTCGTTGTACAACTTGATGAGATGCCTGATCCAAAATCAGAGGCCGCCAAGGATGGTTACAGGACCATCGCCGACCTCAGCAAGGAACGCATACGCCGAGCAGGCAAGAAGATCAGTGAAGGCAACTCGCAGGTAGACACCGGATTCCGCGTCCTCAAGATCGACACCTCCAACATGGCCGACATTTACTACACGCCCGATGCCATGACCCAGGAAGGCTTGTTCTCCGCCGTGGACAACATCAAGCCCGACCGCACGGCCTTCGACCTGCTGTTCCAGGTGATGCTGGACTGGGGTGTGGACCTGGCCCTGCCCATCGAGAAGACGGTGATTCAGGGCAAGGACGTGTACTTGGTGGACGGCAACGCACTGGCCGCTTGCTTTGATAACGCGGGGGGTATCGACGACGCATTCGCCAAGGAGCTGGCCGCACACCAGCCACTGCGTGCGGTGTTCCGCGACGCCGGCTTCAAGGACAGCACGGTGAAGATCAACATCGAGCAGATCTTCAAGCTGCTCTCGCCCGCTACCGAAGTGAAGTGCCTTTGAGGTGGCGTCATGGATCAAGTTGAACTGACACGATTGCTGGACGGCCTGATCGCCACCTGGGAAAACGAGGTGGCGGAGTTCAAGCAGGCCAACGACAACTTCAGCACCGACGATATCGGCAAGTATTTCTCCGCATTGGCCAACGAGGCCAATTTGCGCGGAACCGACTTCGGCTGGCTGGTATTTGGCGTGAACAACCAAAGCCGCTCCGTCATCGGCACCACTTACCGGCAAGAGGCTGAGCGCCTGCACCAGTTGAAGATGCAGATCACCCAGAACACTGATCCGCGCCTTACCTTCCGCGACATCCACGAGCTCCAGCACACCGACGGTCGCGTCTTGTTGTTCCAGATCCCGGCCGCGCCGCGCGGCATCGCCATTTCGTGGAAGGGGCACTACTACGCTCGCGCCGGGGAAAGCCTGGTCTCCTTGGGCCTGGACAAGCTGGACGAAATCCGCAACCAGACCCTCACGTTGGACTGGACGGCTCAGTTCGTTGCCACGGCAACGCTGGAGGACCTGGACGAAGCTGCCGTGCGCAAGGCGCGCGAATCCTTCGCTCAGAAGCACGCCAACAGCTTCGCCCCGGAAGACGTTGCAAAGTGGCCGCTGGAAACCTTCCTCGACCGTGCGCGTGTCACCCGGGATGGCAGAATCACCCGCACCACCTTGCTCTTGCTGGGCAAGACCGAATCGGCCCACCACCTCTCGCCTCATCCCGCGCAACTGACGTGGAACCTGGTCGGCCAGGAGCGCGCCTACGAGCACTTCGGCCCACCCTTCCTGCTGAGCAGCACACGCCTGTACCAGCGCATCCGTAATATTCAGCTGCGCATCCTGCCGCAAGACGAACTGGTGCCAGTGGAAGTGGCCAAGTACGACCAGAAGATCGTGCTTGAATCCCTGCACAACTGCATCGCGCATCAGGACTACGCCCGCAACGGGCGTGTAGTAGTCACGGAGCTGCCGGACCGGCTGGTGTTCGAGAACGAAGGCGCGTTCTTTGAAGGGCAACCAGGCGACTACATCGACGGCACCCGTACCCCTCGACGTTATCGCAACCCTTTTCTCGCCCAGGCGATGGCCGAGCTGAACATGATCGACACCATGGGCTACGGCATCCACGACATGTACGTACGCCAGGCAAGACGCTACTTCCCGATGCCCGACTACGACCTTGGCGACACCGGGGCCGTGAAGATGACGATCTATGGTGGCGTGGTCGACCCGGCTTACAGCCGCCTACTGATCCAGCGTACCGATTTGCCACTGGCCGACGTGCTGGCGCTGGATCGCGTGCAAAAGAAACTGCCGATCCCCGACGAAGCCGCTGCACGCTTGCGCAAGGGCGGACTGATCGAGGGCCGCAAACCGAAGTATTTCGTTTCAGCCGAGGTTGCCAAGGCAACGGCAAGCGTCGCCGACTACATCCGTACGCGCGCCCAGGATGACGACTATTACGCCAAGCTCATTACCGACTACCTGACGTTGAAAGGCTCGGCGAGCCGCACCGAAATCAACAAGCTACTGATGGACAAGCTGAGCGACGCGTTGAACGACAAGCAGAAGGACAACAAGATCGCCAACCTGTTGACCAACCTGCGACGCAAGGGGCGTATCCGCAACACCGGCAGCCGTGGGCACCCGGTATGGCTGCTTGCAGAATGAAAGCGCGCGCCGCTCACACATGAGTGCTTATAAATCAATTACTTAGTTCTTTCTGCAAGTAGAGCTTGCAGAAGCCTTGCAGAAAGGAACGCTCGCAGGAACACCATGAAGCTCAAGTTCAAGATCCAGCCCTATCAAACCGCCGCCGTGCAGGCGGTGGTGGACTGTTTTGCCGGCCAGCCGCCCGCCAGTGCCCGCGCTGTCAGCTACCGCATCGATCCGGGCAAACAGGCCAGGGGCCAGACCATCGGCAGCACCGTGGGCGGCGGCGATGGCTTCAGGAATGCCGACTTGCTACTGACCGACCAGGTATTGCTGGAGAACGTCCAGAAGGTGCAGCGCAGCCAGAACCTCACCGCCTCCACGACGCTCACCAAGACCAAGGTCTCAGCGGTGAATCTCGACATCGAGATGGAAACCGGCACCGGCAAGACCTACTGCTACATCAAGACCGTTTTCGAGCTGAACCGACAGTTCGGCTGGAGCAAGTTCGTCATCGTGGTGCCTTCCATCGCCATCCGCGAGGGCGTTGCCAAGTCACTGGCGATCACCGCTGACCACTTCCAGGAAACCTACGGCAAGAAGGTCCGGTTCTTCATCTACAACTCCAAGCAGCTGCACCAGTTGGAGAGCTTTTCGTCGGATGCAGGCATCAACGTGATGGTCATCAACGTGCAGGCGTTCAATGCCACCGGCAAGGACAACCGGCGCATCTACGAGGAGCTGGACGATTTCCAGTCGCGCAAGCCCATCGACGTCATCAGCGCCAACCGGCCCATTCTGATTCTGGACGAGCCACAGAAGATGGAAGGTGCGGCGACGCTCAAGTCGCTGGAGGCGTTCAAGGCCTTGATGGTGCTGCGCTACTCCGCCACCCACAAGACCCGCCACAACCAGGTGCACCGTCTCGACGCGCTGGACGCCTATAACCAGAAGCTGGTGAAGAAGATCGCCGTGCGCGGCATCACCATGAAGGGGCTGACCGGCACGAACGCCTATCTGTACCTACAGTCCATCGAGATTTCCAGCAAGAAGCCACCTGAGGCTCGTGTGGAGTTCGAGCGGAAGCTCGCCGGCGGCAAGATCAAGCGTACGGTGCGCAAACTGAAGAAGGGCGACAACCTGTTCACGCTTTCCGATGAGCTGGACCAATACCGCCAGGGCTTCGTCGTCTCCGACATCAATGCCAACACCGACACCCTGAGCTTCACCAACGGCGTGGATCTGGTGGTGGGTGATGCGACGGGCAACGTGAACGAGGCCATGCTGCGCCGCATCCAGATCCGCGAGGCGATCAAGGCGCACTTCGACAAGGAACAGGCCTTGTTCTCACAGGGCGTAAAGGTGCTGAGCCTGTTCTTCATCGACGAGGTGGCGAAGTACCGCGACTACGCTGTAGCCGACACCAAGGGCGAATACGCGCGCATCTTTGAAGAGGAATATCAGCTGTATTTGAACGAGGTACTTGAGCTGGAGGAAACGCCCTGGACCAAATACCTCAAGGGCATCGCAGTGGAGAAGACCCATAGCGGTTACTTCTCCATCGACAAGAAAACCAAACACCTCACCGACCCCACCGTGGCGAAGCGCGGCGAGAATGCGGGTCAGTCCGACGATGTAGACGCCTACGACCTGATCCTGAAAGACAAGGAGCGCCTGCTGTCGCTCACCGAGCCGGTGCGCTTCATCTTCTCGCACTCCGCCCTACGCGAAGGCTGGGACAACCCCAACGTGTTCGTGATCTGCGCACTGAAGCACAGCGACAACACCGTCTCGCGCCGCCAGGAGGTGGGTCGCGGCCTGCGCCTCGCCGTGAATCAGCAAGGCGAGCGCATGGACAACCCGGTCACCGTCCACGACGTCAACCTGCTCACTGTAGTGGCCAGTGAGAGCTACAAGGATTTCGTAGCCGGTCTGCAGGAGGACATGACCAAGGCGCTGTCCGAGCGCCCGCGCAAGGCTGACGAGCACTACTTCGCCGGCAAAGTGCTCAAGACCGACCAAGGCGATGTATCCGTCACGCCGGCCATGGCGAAGCAGATCTACAAGTACCTGCTCAAGAACGATTACACCGACGACAACGACAGCATCACGAACGTCTACCACCAGGCTAAAAAGGATGGTGCCTTGGCCGAACTGCCAGCAGAGCTGCGTCCTTACGAGGCACAGGTCGTCATGCTGATCGACAGCGTCTTCAGCGCAGCGCAGCTGCCCGACATCGACGATGGCCGCAAGCCGAAGCGCAATCCGCTCAACGCGAACTTCGACAAGCAAGAGTTCAAGGCACTGTGGAACCGCATTAACCGCAAGGCGGCCTACAGCGTGCATTTCGACAGCGATGAGCTGGTGAAGAAGGCCGTGAGCACGATCAACGATCGGGCCGACAGCGTCGGCCTGCGGGTGACACCGCTGCAATACGTGATCGTCAGTGGTGAGCAGGAAAACACGGTGGATCGTGACCAGCTCGAAAGCGGAAAGGGTTTCCGCGTCGGCGAGAGCGTGGTCGAGAACCATCGTGCCTCTGTCCATTCTGACGTGCGTTACGACCTGATCGGCAAGCTCGCTGAGGGAACCAAGCTCACCCGGCGCACGGTGGCCGACATCCTCAAGGGAATGAACGCCGCAGTCTTCGCGCAGTACAGGCTCAACCCCGAGAGTTTCATCGCCGAGGCCATCCGGCTCATCAACGAGCAGAAGGCCACCATGATCGTCGAGCACCTGGCCTACGATCCCGTGGAGGAACGTTACGACACGGACATCTTCACGGCAGGGATGACCAAGCAGGACTTCACCCATGCCGGCGACAAGCTCAAGCACCACATCTACGACTACGTGCTGACCGACTCGAAGGTGGAGCGCAACTTCGTCACCGAGCTGGACACCAGCAGCGACGTGGTCGTCTACGCCAAGCTGCCGCGTGGTTTCCTGATCCCCACCCCGGTAGGCGACTACAACCCCGACTGGGCCATCAGTTTCAAGGAAGGCCAGGTCAAGCACGTCTACTTCGTGGCGGAAACCAAGGGTTCCATGTCCAAGATGGAACTGCGCAAGATCGAGGAGACCAAGATCGAATGCGCCAGCAAGTTCTTCGACGAAATGAACCGACGGTACGCCCCTGAAAACGTCAAGTACGAGGTAGTGGACAGCTTCAGCAAACTGATGGAGATGGTGAAGTGATGGCCGTCAAGATCAAGGAATCGGCTGCTTCGCAACAATCTGCTGCGTATCAACCTCGATTCAATTTCGGAAACAACCCTGATCCGGCGGGGAAACAAATTGGAACCATCAAGGAACTGATTGCCGAATTGAATCAGGAGAGAAGCGATAGCAGTGGCTCCGCTTACGACATCAAGAGTCTCGGCACGGTACTCCGATTTCTTTCTTCAATCACTGGAAAGGAATACCGCAGCATCACAGAGATTCATCCGCTATCAACACTGAAGACGATCAAACTGCTGCGCAGGGAATCCCGGTACATTGACGCACACCTGATCAAACTGCTCGAATTCCCGGAAGGTGACTCGCATGGCACGATGGACTTCCTGACCATGCCGTCTTCCCCGGAGGGAGAAGATATAAAGCGCCAGATAAGCCGCATCATCACGGGGCTTGAAACGGAAATAGATCATGTCGAAATCGAACAGATCAATGCGATTGGCGACCCTAGGAAGCTCCGGGAGAACTACCGGCGTGACACGAACGAGGCAGTGGACGATATCCTCCTGACCCATATCCACATTGAAGACGAGCTGATGAAGGATGCAAACGACTACTTGGCAGAAAAAACTCGCCAATTCCTGTCGTTGATAAGCCCACTCAAGCGCGAACCACGGGCGCACGTCGCCACATGCGTCTATCTCAAGATCCTCGACTACGTTCACCGCCTCCACTTTCAGCTGGCTACGAAGCTTTCTATACCGCATGATCACCCTATCTCGAACATAAGCCTCAGCTTCGAGAAGATATGCGCTGACATCTCTACGCAGCTCGATCGGGACATCCTGAAAGACACCAACTTGTTGGCGCCGGGTGAAAACTGACCACCTCTGCCGGTTGAAAACTGACCAGGGCAAGGAAGCCGAGGGAAGGTCCCTCGGCTGTGGATAAGTATAGGTGCCTGCCCTTCAGAACGGGTCGATGACCTCTTCGGTTTCGACGGCGTCGGTGCTGCCGTCGCCCCGCTTTCGCGACCGCTCGCGTGAGCTGATTTTCGCCTTGGCGGTGGCGCTGCTGTGGCGGAAGCGGTAGGACGCGTTGCCGGTTTCCACGATGTGGCAGTGATGGGTCAGCCGGTCGAGCAAGGCGGTAGTGAGCTTGGCATCACCGAAGACCGTGGCCCATTCGGCGAAGGTCAGGTTGGTGGTGATGATCACGCTGGTGTGCTCGTAGAGCTTGGACAACAGGTGGAAGAGCAACGCGCCGCCGGCCTGCGAGAACGGCAGATAGCCGAGCTCATCCAGGATCACCAGATCCATGCGCATCAACGTATAGGCCAAGCGACCCTGCTTGCCCGTCGCTTTCTCCAGCTCCAGCGTGTTGACCAGCTCGACGGTGGAGTAGAAACGCACCCGCTTGCCGTGCTGCTGGATGGCGGCGACCCCGAGGGCGGTGGCGAGGTGCGTCTTGCCGGTACCGGTACCGCCGACCAGCACGACGTTGTGGGCAGTGTCAGTGAAGGCCAGCGTGGCAAGCTGCTGGATGATCGCTTCGTCGACCTTGGCGCTGGCGAAGTCGAAGCTGGCCAGGTCCCGGTGGATCGGGAAACGTGCGGTATGCATCTGATAGGCGATGGTGCGCATAGCCTGATAGGTGTGCTCCGCCTGCAGCAGGTGCTCGATCAGCCAGTGCGATGCCTGCAGGGCGGCGCTGCCGCCTTGCTCCAGCAACTCGGCATAGGCCTGTGCCATGCCATGCAGCTTGAGCGCCTTCAGATCGGCGATGACGTCAGTCATGGCTCACCTCCACGCAACGCAGCTGGTCGTAGCGGTCCGGATCGGCGATGGGCTCTTCCTGCAAGCGCAGCGCGGTGTCCACGGTGAGGGTGGGCGTCTCGCGCAGCCGCGCAAGCACGTTGCGCACATGGTCGACGCTGATCGCACCGGAAGCGATGACCAGCTCAACGGCCACCAGCACCGCCTCCAGCCCGAAGGCCGGTACACAGGCCAAGACGTCGGCCATGACGCGATCCCCGCCGGGGCGACGCAGCAGGGCGAGCTGCAGTGTACGCAGTGCATCCGGCAAGCCGCCGAACGGCGCACCGTTGCGCAGCGCGCCGGGCTTGCGCTCGATCAGCGGCACATAGTGCAGCCAGTCGTAGACAACCTGATCACGATCCAGTGCGCGCCGGTGGTCCGCGACCGCCTGCTGCTCGGCATAGATCACGATCCGCTCGGGATACAGCCGCACGCTGACGCGGTGCCCGGCCAGGTGACACGGCACGGAGTAGCGGTTGCGCTTGACCGTGACCAGGCAGGTGCTGGAGACCCGCACGACGATCTCCACATAGCCATCGAAGGGGCTTGGCATCGGCATCAGGTGCGGTTGCTCGTGCTCGTGCGCCTCGGCCACGCTCATGCCGGGATAGTCCGGGTGGGAGGCGGCAGCCCATGCCTTCGGGCAGCGTGCAGCCAGCCACGCGTTGAGCTCGGCGAACGAGGCGAAGCTCTCGGTCAGCGCCTCCTGCCACAGGCCACGACGGTTGTCCTGCACGTCCTTCTCGACACGGCCCTTCTCCCAGCCGGCGGCGACGTTGCAGAAGTGAGCGTCGATCAAATAGTGCGAACACATCGCCGCAAAGCGGGCGTTGACGATGCGCTCCTTGCCCTTGCCGACCTTGTCCACCGCCGTCTTCATGTTGTCGTAGATGCCGCGCTGGGCCACGCCACCCAAACCGGTCAGGCAGCGCGTGTGGGCATCGAACAACATCTCGTGGCCTTCGCCTGGATACGCCGCCAGCCAGAACGCCCGGCTCGCACAGAGCTTCATGTGGGCCAGCCGTATCCGGCGGTAGACCCCGCCAATCACGATGCCTTCCTCGCTCCAGTCGAACTGGTACGCCTCGCCCCACTCGAATGTCAGCGGCACATAGGCCGAGCGCGCGGTGACCGAGCCTGCCTCGGCGCGCCACCGGCGGATGCGCTCGGTCAACTGCGAGTAACCGCCGTCGTAGCCCTTGGCCTTGATCTGGGCAAACAATCGCAGCAGCGTGCGCCGGTCCCGTTTGGGGCGATGGGCATCGGTGGCCAGCGCCTGACGGACCTCGTCCAGATACGGATCGAGCTTCGTCGATCCGCGCGGCCGCGCGTACTTCAACTCGCTACGCTCGGGCTCCTTCAGCCACTTCCTGATCGTGTTGCGCGACAGGCTCGTGCGGCGGGCTATCTCGTTGATCGACACCTTCTCGCGAAGGTGCATCCGGCGGACTTTGGCGTACATGCTCATGGTGATCACCTCGTTTCCCCGCTGGTCAAAAACTCAGCAGGTTAGGTTGAACACCCTGGTCAAATTTGAACCGGCAGAACCCCTCTTTGGTGGTCAGTTTTCACCCGGCGCCAACAATGTAGCGGACTTCGGATTGCTCGATCTGCCAGTCCATACCCGCCTGCCTCTTCCACGTGTCAATGGATTGCTGCGGGGCCAGTTTGTTGCCAAGGCCGTGCCAGGGCGTCTCGCCGGCATAGGCCATCGTTTCAACCAGGTGCATTGTCGTTTCCTCGTTAGTTGACGGCATAAACACACAAGGCCCGGACATGCCGGGCCTTGTGTGCTGTGTTTGGGGTGGAGCGGATCAGGGAGATTTGTCGTTGCCGCACTTGGTGCACTTGATGATGCCAACCAAAACTGCCGTAGCAACCACCAGGATGCAGTAGACCGTGTCGAGTTTGCTGCTCATGTCGTCGGGTAGCCAAAGAGAACGCTGCGATGCGGAGCGTCCAGACGCGAAGCCGAAGGTCACGGACTTCAGGTGGGTAATGTGGATCTGATATTTCGTTGAATCGAAGTAACTTGCGCGCCAGCCTTGCAAAGTCGTGATACGTCGGGCTCGAATTCGACACGAGCGAGAAATGGCCTCAGGAGAGGCTGGCATCAGCTCCTGGCAGCGGGGCGCTCTTGCTGTCCCCGTGGAGATCACGCAAGCTGTGACGGGCAGAAGTCGACCCGTTTCTGCCGGTGGCGGCCGTCCGCTTTCGGGAGGGCTAGTTCGTGTATTGGGGAGGCGCCCACGCTCGACTTTCACAAAGGTGCCGACCGCTCGCAGAGTACCTTGTTATTATCAGCAGGCCGGCAATCTGGTGGCGTGGCTGTGATCTGAGGTGCAACAAGGGGGGCGGTATGCAACATGCGCAAGGTTTGACGCTCGCGGCGCTGTCGCTTGCACTGACACTGGCAATGCCGGCTGCAGCTGAAACCGCGAGCCAAGTGTTCCAGAAGGTATCGCCCAGCATAGTGGTGGTCGTTACCTACGATGCCGCCGGCAAACCGGCTGAACTGGGCAGCGGCGTGATGTTGCCGAACCGTACCGTGGCGACCAATTGCCACGTGCTGAAGGACGGTACGCAATATCGCGTGCGCTACGGCGACAAAGTTTACCCGGCGCGGTTAGACAAGAGCGACTGGGATCGCGACGTTTGTTCGCTTAGCGCGCCCGGCCTGCCCGCGCCACCGGTAGTGCTGGGCAACACGAAAACCTTGCAAGTGGGTGCGCCGGTGTACGCGATCGGCGCGCCCGAAGGGCTGCAACTCACGCTGTCGGAGGGCATCGTCTCCAGCTTGCGCCCGGTTGGCGGTGGTAGTTACATCCAGACCACGGCTGCGATCTCGCCTGGCTCCAGCGGCGGCGGTCTGTTCGACGATGAGGGTCACTTGCTTGGCCTGACCAGCTTTTTCGCGGCGCAAGGTCAACAACTCAACTTTGCGCTGCCGGTGGAGTGGATCGAGTCGCTGCCGCAACGTTCAACGCAACGCGTTGCGCGACGCATCAGCGAAGTCGATTGGCTCAATCAGGCGGCGGCGCTGGAGAAGAAAAAGGATTGGGCGGGCCTGTTGCGCTGGTCCCAGGCTTGGCTCAAAGCCTCGCCCGGGAACGCGGCGGCGTGGTTTGGAGCGGGCGAAGGTTACGGCTACGCGGGACAACTCTCGCAAGCCATCGATGCGTATCGCCAAGCTTTGCGGATCAGCCCGCAGTATGAAGGAGGTTGGTACAACTTGGGCGTCGCATACGCAAAAGCAGGGCAGTATCCGCGAGCCATCGAAGCGTTTCGTCAAGGCTTGCATATCAACCCGCAGTCTAAGGAAGCCTGGTCCAACTTGGGCCTCGTTTACAACGGCGCAGAGCAATACCCACAAGCCATCGACGCGTTTCGTCAGGCCTTGCAGATCGACGCGCAGAACGCGGAAGCTTGGGGCGGTCTAGGCTTGGCTTACACAAAAATGGGGCAGTTTCCGCAATCCATCAACGCCTATCGCCAAGCCTTGCAGATCAACGTACAGGACACGGAAGCGTGGGATGGCCTAGGTTGGGCTTACACAAAAATGGGGAGGTTTCCGCAATCTATCGACGCCTATCGCCAAGCCTTGCAGGTCAACGCGCAGGACGCCCAAGCTTGGGACGGATTGGGAATGGCCTACACGCAAATAGAGACAGGACAATATCCGAAAGCCATCGGTGCGTTTCGTGAGGCGATTCGCATCAATCCACAGTTTGCAAATGCTTGGTTCGGCTTAGGTCTCGTCTACTACGGGGCAGGCCAGAAGGCGCAGGCCCTTGCCGTGTACCAGCATCTGAAAACGCTGTCACCGGAACTCGCCCAGAAGTTGTTCGACGATATCGTGCCGAAGTGAACGCAGCACCGGGCGCGTCAAAAAAATCTTCGGCCGCTCCGGTGGGCATTGCGTGCTCAGCCGTTTCATATTTTGATTTTCAGGAGATTCCATGATTCGCAAACTTTTTACCGAGTCGGAACTGATAGCGTTTCTTAACGCGGAGATTTTCAAATTTGATGAATGCAAAAATTGCAAATTTACGAGCATAACTAGGCTGGATGAAGAAGACGCAGACGGCTGTAATTGGTCATCCGCCAATTTGCGATGCAGCGGCCAACCAGCCACCGTATGTGCATCGTCGGCAGACAAAGTTGTTAGCCTCGCTCGTGGCAAATTCAATGTGATTTAGTATTGAGGCACCTCGAAAATTCCAGACGCTATTTGGGTTGAGTCAAACTGCATTGATAGCGCAGGTTTGCGACGCTCAGTGCAACACCATCGAATCTCCTTCCATCGTGCACTCATTGGTGCCCGCCTTCCCGTAAAGTGACACCTTGGCAGTTATTCATCAGGCCATCACGCCGTGGTGGCCGGCTCATTTCGAGTGACCGCTTTACGGTGTGCATTTGAGGCAGCCGACCGGCCGTTCTGGGCCGGTCAGCGACCGTTGGTTGGCACCCATGTCCCCTCCGTCGCTCTGCGACCCATTCGGGCCCTTCGCGACTGTTCGCGAATGACGCCCAGGGCTTGCGCCCGACCCGGCGCACGCATCCGGCCCAGCACCGCAAAGGCGGTTGGGAATCGCTCAAAAAAGAGCGTGACACCACCTATTCATTCGTACCTACAATTTCTGGAGCCGCCAGCATGTTGCCGAAATCGAGTCCAGGACTCTTGATCTCCTCGAGCCCAGCCAACCGCTGAATCGTTTTCATGACATTGCGCAGAGCTGTCGCCTCGCCAGCTGATGGGAGATATCCCTCGTGGGCCACCCGGTTGCGAACTTTGAGCGTCTGAAGCGTTTCCTCGATTTCGGTGCTGTTCGCGCCGGTTGTGAGCAAGACGACCGCGACTTGAGCATTTTGCGTTGCACGGTCCCGGAAACTCTGAATCGCGCCTCTTGCCAATTCACCGGCGGAAACGAGTCGACGATCGACAACGAGTTCAAGGGCTGACAGTACCTCGATGAACGCCTGGCGGAGCTCACCGGAATCGAGTGCTCGGGTCGCATTACCCAAAAGCTGCACCTCGGTTGACACATCGGTAAGACAGCGGCTCCGCTGAAATCGTCGCCAGTCCTCTTCGGTGAGATATTCGGCATATCCACGACCCGGAGGTCTCTCCAGCAGGACTACTGATCCCGAATTGGTTGGTAAAAATCGACACCAATCCCGTGCCTTCTCGTTCCACCAGGTAAGCGATAGCACCGAGCTGCAGTAAGTCCCAAGGGTGTTCCGTTGAGAATCCCAAACTGAAAGCTCTTCGAGCCAATACTGGCCGTACTGGTTACGCAGCGTGCTGATGAAGTTCGTCAGGCGTGGCTGCAACACCTTGACCACGCGTTTGCCGAGAGACACATATGCCGGATCGTCCCCGGTGTCTTGCCCAAATGGCTCATTTAGATCTTTCGGGCAGCGCAATAGTGACGCCATCTCCTCGTCGGAAACTTCCATCAGCATTTCGCCACATAGCGGCCCACCTTCAAGCCTGCCCTGCCGCCGCATGATTGATTCGTCGAATTGAGCCCCATGCCGTTCCCACTTCAGAAACCCTTGTTCCAGCTTCGCAGAGCGCTCGAACCAAATTCGTATTTCATGAGGGTCGCCATCAGGTGTCAAAAATACGGCGTCGTTTGGCCCGTTCGGCACGAAGCGATGGAAAAGGGGGCCGACAACCCGGGGTGGCCCAGCAAACACGCTCGTGCCCAGATGCAGGTGGAATGACATTCTGACGGTCAACATGGTCTACCTTCGCCTCACCGCAACGTCCGATTGTAAGCCACGCTGGGGCTCGGGTGACCGCCAGTAAAAAATGGCGTCTGTCATCAGCGTATGTTCTTCCTAAGACCTCGGAGAATTGGCTGCACGCACCGTTTTTGTGTGCGCGTTGAAGGGCCGCTTTAGTGCGACGCGATGGAGGCGGCGATTGACCGGAGTTGGCCGGTCAGCGACCGTTTGCTGCCGTTCGCCGATTCGTCGGTTGGTCAGAGTTCCTCGCCGGTCGCAGACCGACCCATTAGGGCCGTTGGCAAACGTCCGCTTTGGGGAAGTCGCCCACGGGCTGGTTAGGTGCCAACGCCGAGTAGCGCTCCAATTCTCTTCTTTGTGTAATCTTCCAGAAGCTCCTTGGAAACCCGCCAAGAAGTGTCAATGCCAGCCTCCTTGAAATCTTTCTTGATTGTCGCCCGCTGTTCCGGCGGCGTCTGAACTCGGCACTGGTGTTGACCTTGCACGCCCTTGCCTAGTCACACATGAACCGTTCGTATCGTGCCTGACCGAACCACGCGGCCCGGCCGCCGTAGCCATTGCCAAGGTAGTCTATGACGTCCGGCCAATCCCGGTGGGGCCGCTGGCGCGCAGGCGTCTCATAGTCTTTCTTCCACCACCGATTGAGCACGGTAACGGGTCGCGGTGGCGGGTTCACGCGTTTCTTGGTGTTGCAGGGAAGGTCAAGAAAATAGGCGTGGGCCCACTCGGCCAGATCGATAGTTGGCTTCGTTGCCTTTGTCTTCTTGCCTGGTGGAGCGCTCGACGAAATCTCACCCAGCCAGATTTTCCGATCGCGAGTCACGGACTTGACGCCATCGGAAGTGAACAGCCGAGTGGACAACCGTGTCGCAATGCCAACATATTGCAGACATGGCTTGCCGTGTTGGCTCTTCCGCTTGCCGGCGACGAGATAGAGGCCGTCCTCGAAGTCTTCTTTTGCGGCGGCCGCCGCCTCCTCAACGCTCGTGTAGGGACCGAACCAGTCGACGGTAATGGTCAGATGTTTGTAACTCGCCGCCATGAAGTTCCTTAGTTCGGATTGTTTCGCTCGATCGCCCGTTTGGTGAAACCCTCAAGGTTTGTGCGATCGTCGACAACGTAATGGTCATACCAGATGTTCAAGTTGCCGAACGCGTTGCGGAAATCCTCCCAGTCCAACGGCTTCGAATCGAACGGGTCAATGTTTCTGGCGAAATCAAAATTCTTGTTGATGAGGGCCTGGAGCTGACCCAACCGATACAGATAGCTGATCAGGTTCGAGCGGTCCGAGTTGATTCGGATGATTCCATCGTCTCTCCTGAAAAACTCTCTCATCCGGGCGCCGTGCACCTGCATCTGAACCAGAATGCCAACGAGGTATTGACCGACCTCCGGCGTGGCGTGGCGGATGCACTTCTGGAAGATTTCCCTGTAATCACTGGGCAGTTGTGGTCGAGCGATGTCAATGTTTTCGTTCTCCTGCCTAGCCCAGGCGCTCGCCAAGATGGAAGCGCTGGACCTGAAATACTCGGACAACTCGCTGAAGGCTTGAGGGAGAAAGGCTTTGGCGGCCAGGAATTCGCGGCCCCGTTGTTGTTCCGCGTTGTAACGGGAAATGTTGAACGCGATGACGCTTGAGAGAAATGCCAGCATGCCGACGTTGAGGCCTTGCCATCTGTCCCACACGAGCTGTACGTGTTTCCAGCCCCTAGGGCTGACGAACCACGGATACACAAGCATGCTGATCGCGTAGAGGGCTCCAGCCAGGAAGCAACAAATGCTCAGCAAATTGAGAATTTTGCTTGACCGAAAATAGCCTTCGACACGCCCTCGGACCTGGCGAAGAGAATTAGAGGCTGCCATGACGGTAGGTCGACCGCTGTTCATGTGAGTTGATCCAATCCAGCATCGCCGATCGATTGGAGCACGGACAAGAGCGCCTTGTGGCAGGTCCACGCCTCGTTCGCGTTGACGTTCATTTCTCCATACCGCACTACAGGAGGGCAGTGGATGGAAGCAAGTGAAAGTTGTCCGCTCTGGGTTGCATCGACCAGCTGGAATTCCCGCCACGCGGTCAATTCGCCACTCACTTGGACTGGGCACTGGCAGGGGCGCAGTTACAGCGAGCAGCTGGCTCGTCATGTGTCCCAGTGGCTCCCTGCGGTCCGCGAGGGCCCAATTCCCCCTGTGGCCCGGGCGGACCTTCAGGTCCTCGCAGCAAAGCTCGGAGTTCCGCGTTTGAACGCAGTGCCTGCATCAAGGGAGCCTCACCCGGGGCTCGAAATGCTGCGAGCGACCCAAGCAAGCTCAGGAGGAGAAGGCCTCCGATGAAATTTTGGATCGCACGATGGGAAACCGCCATTGTGGTGACTTTCTTGTTGACCTGTTCCTGGTTAGTCAACAGTTGCTTAACCTTTTGTGGGATCCGCTTCCGCAACCAAATTTCTTCGGTCACCCCAGGCTCCCGTATGAGGTCTACTGCGCGATCTTTTTGATAGTTGGCACGGGATTGACCTTGGATTGCCCATCCAATCGCGACACACAGCTGAGTGACCAGATAAAACGCAAGTGCTGCAATCCCCCATGGGGCCCGTCCGCCTGGAAGCTTGAGCGTACCCGCAGCTTGCGCAACGATGAGTCCTGTCGCCAATGTCGCAGCAATCGATGTCAGCCCAACGATCGTTGAAAGGCGCGTGTCTACCCCCTTTCTCCGCTCATCATCGGCATCCAATAGTGCTTCTACACTGGTCAGCGCATCCTTCAGTACGGTCACGTCAGCTCTGGCCAACCGCACCTCGACTTCCGTGATCTGCTCCGCGCGCGCCTGCGCCTGCGCTGCCATCTGTTTGTCCGATAGCGGTGTAGCCCACGGAATGATCCAGTCGAGCCACGTCGAACCTCGCAAGCCAATCAACCAGCCAATCAGATTGAGTCGTTGCCACACTTTCTGAGGTGGCGACGGGGAATGTCCTGGCAGAGGATTTGGCTGCGAAGTACCAGTACTCATGGCGTGATCAACCAATCAGCAACAGCATCAGAAATGCCCAGGTCCAGTTGGTCGTCCAGCCATAGCCATTGACCGCTCGGATTGACCTCGAGGAATACGTACTCGCCCCTCGGTGTCTTAACTAGGTCGATGCATCCAAACTCGAGTCCAAGCAACGCCATGAGTCGCTGGAGTCTTTCAAGCAACGGATCAGGCAGTTCGATTTTCGAGTGTGGAAGTCCGGCATTCTCGGTTTTTCGCCAATCTATAACAGCAGCTGGGTCGGTCTGCGAGTGGATCGCGGCCGCGAAAAATTTGCCGCCCACGAACGTCACCCGAACATCGACTTCTTTTGGAACCAACTCCTGGTAGATGGATGGCGTCCATCTGGCGTCTTCCAGAGAGTCCAAGTGCTCTGCAGTCAACGCAGAGGTAAAGATGGCGTATTCCTGTCCACCTTGCCAGAAGTGTCCCGACCTCGCTGGCTTGACGATCATGCTGCCGAGCTGGGCTTGCGCCCGGGCGATTGCGCCAGGGTCATTCGAGACCAGTGTCTTAGGGATATCCAGCCCTACATCTTGTGCGACGCGCAGTTGAAACGGCTTGAACTCCGCTTGCCATACCGCCGCCGGATGGTTCATCCAACGCGCCCGCTGTGTCATCAAGCCGCCCAGCATGGCGGCCCGATTCTCTCGAAGACAAAAATCGTAGATTCCCGAGTCCATTTTCTCTGGCTTCGGAGGGGTTCGAACGCGTCTATACCAAATCGACCGGGCAGTGATTGCCTTTCCGTTGTACTTCAGTGTCGTGCTCGATGCGCTCTGAAAGTCAATGCTGAGCGAACCGTCGAATGGGAGGTCCTCGGTATTCATGCGCGTCACGTGAGTGCCACGTTCGCCCAAGATTCGAACGACTTCGTCGGTTGCAGCATCTACCGCGGTGCTGACGATCAAGACTTCCAACTCAGGCGTCATCGGTGGACTCTTGGCTCACACGCGTAATCCGGGTCTCAGACGCAAAATTCCGTCGTGATTCAAAGGTGTCGACCCACTCTCGGCCATTCCAAAGCTGCGAAACTTGTCGCGCCGGGTCATAACGAAAGATCTCATCGCGATCGTTACCAAGCCTCGTGGCAAACTGGGCAATAAGAGGCATGCAGACCGTATCAGCTGTCATCGGTCGTTTCCGAATTCACCTCGGTGAGGGAAGAATCGCGACTTACAATCCCTCCGTCAGGGTGTCGCAGGACAACCATCGGAAGCGGATCCTCCGAGATCCCGATATCTTGCAGCCTTATGACCTGATCTATTAGGTGTTCCGCCCGTCGGGTGACTAAGGGAGTGAATTGGCGAGCGCTGTTAGTTGTCATCGGTCGTCTCCTGAGCGACTTTGGTACACCTGGTTTCCATCGAAATGACCAAATCCCCAACGTTCTTAGCTGCGCATGCGGGCAATTCGTCGTCGGACGTGCCGGGACCGAGGATAGGCCGCCTCGGAAGTGCATCTTTCGTAACTAGTGGTTTACTCCCCATATACCCCCCAAGAGTGATCCGTTGTCAAACATCTTACCTATTCTTGCCCTGGCTCGCGGATGACATGCGTCAGAGTGGATTGGGCTCTGGAACGCGGAGTCATCGCCTATACGTCGAAGGGCAGCTTTTGGACGGTTCGATTGAGGCCACGACTGTCTCGAAGTGGCCGACGTCTGCCCGTCGCCGCTTTGTGGGTGGTGAGCCTGGTAAACACTGAGGTCATCAGCTGATCGTTACAGTGCTACGTACGTCCCCCAGCATGGACGGTGTCAGTTCCACGGCGTAGGGCAGAATGCGCTTGCCGCGAACGGCATCGCGCGGGATGACTAGGCGCGCGCTGGCGGTCCGTCGCGTCCCCTTAGGCCAGGTCGACTTCCGCGTGGCGGTGACCACGACGTCCACTTGCGCATGGTCTGCAAGGTCGTGCTGCTCGCTCTTGTAGACGCGAAGGACTCGGCAAGCGATTAGGCCGCTGTGGATGGTGCAGAGATAGGCGAGCTCTCCAGCCTTCAGCGTGGCACTCATGCTGTGGCCCTCTGTTTCGTGTATCGGGCAGCGAGATGCTGCCCCAGCGGCCACGTCTGCCCTGTGGTGTAGCAGGAGGTGTCCCGCTTGCTGATTGCGGAGTGTCCCGGCTCACCAGGGAACACGGTGTTGTCGTACCACTCACGGTCACTGAGGAACTGTGGCGCGTAGTACCACGTTGCGTCCCCAACATCGTCGCAGGGGCGCCGCGCCGCCCATGCCGGGACGTGTTCCATCGTGAAGCGGTGGATGTAGCGTGCGCAGGCTTGCGCAAAGGACGGGCGTCCCATGTGGACCTCCAGAAGAGAGATGGGCGCCCGTGGCGCCCGTGATGGTGTTAGTCGGTGTTGCACGGTTTGAAGGCAGGACAGTCCGTGTCCCCGCGGTTGCGGCGGTCGCCTCGCGGCAGGCATAGGCCCATGTCGGCGCGGGCAACCACTCACATCACATCAGCCCTCTACCAGCCATGCTGACGCACTCAGCACCCACGACGATGTGATCCAGGATCCGCACGCCAATCAGCCGAAGTGCGTCGCGGAGTTCATCGGTAATGGCCCGGTCGGCGGCACTGGGTTCGGCGACGCCGCTGGGGTGGTTGTGGGCCAGAATGGCAGCGCAGGCATTGACGCTCAGTGCGGCCCGTACGACTTCACGGGGATAGATGCTGGCGCCGTCGATAGTGCCGGTAAAGAGTTTCTGGCAGTCGATGATGCGGTGCCGGTTGTCCAGCCAGAGAATGTGGAATTCTTCATGCGACAGGGCACCCAGACGCATGCGCAGGAAGTCGTTGGCATCGGTTGGGCTTCCGATGCTGCCTTGACGTTTGAGCCTCTCTCCGAGAATACCTTCGGCAGCGGCGAGCACGTCCTGCTCTGTCGTCTCGCTGTCGAGCCTGTAGCGGGTGTAAGCCATGGATCGAATAAATTTCATGAGGTGCTCCTTTTGAGCGGCATAAACGCATAGAGCCCGGCCATATGGCCGGGCTCTATGCGCTGTCGCGAGGGAAGATGGAGAAAGCGAAGGGATTCGAACTGCGACGACTCGGCACAGCTGACGCGTGTGGCGCTAGCTCAGAGCCGGATCCTTGCGACTGACGTCAAAGACATAGGCGAAGGCCTGGCAGCTAGAGCTATCTGGCAGAACTTGGTCAATCGGCGCGCCGATTGCCGCACCTGGCGCACGGCCTGCGGCTCCACCGAGCAATCCGCCGAAGATCGTACTGGCAATGACGCACAGGAGATCGCCGCCCTTCGCCTACGTCATGACGTTCGAGGCCCCGGGATGGCACCAGCGACGCCACCAATGGTGGTGGCCCCGGTTTGCGCACGGCATCGAGGGACGACGAACGCCGTATGGCAACGCGGGCGCGATAGGTTCATGGGCGAGCCACCTCGCACTTTGTTACCGAGGTCTCCTCGCCGCCGTTGCTGTCGGCGACCAGGTAGCCGATCGAAAACACGATGGCAAACGCTACAAGGCATTCTAGAACTGGATAGTTGAACATCGATTTCTCCCATGAAGTGATTGTGAGCCAGAAGATCAGCTCATTCGCGAGAGCTTCTCGCAGCCCTCCATGGGGTGATATGGGTTTGAGGATTTTTGGCATCGACAGCCTTCATGGCGCAAAGTGCAAAACGCCAGAGATTTGCCCGCCGTCGCCACGGCAATTGACCAGCGTCCTAAGCGAAACAGACCACGGCGATGGCCACGCTGCCGATCGTTACCAATGCGTTGCCCATCGCCAACATAACTTGCCGCACTTGCCAACGCTTACTAGCGGAGTCGAACTTGCGCGAAACAGTCCAACAGATTTACTCGCGCGGCGGTGACGTGGAGGACGCCTTGGAGCTGTACATAGCAGGCGCTGGCATCACAGTTGCGGTGACGGGCCTGGCCGGCGTGGCGGAAACAGTGTCTGTTGCAGGACTGTGTGGCGGCGCAAACGGAATAGCCGGGTACGCCGGGGAATCCTTCGACGCTGGCGTGACGGACGTGGGCGCCAACACTGCCCAACCGCAGGCTAGAGTGAGCACAGCGACAGCCACTCCGCCCAGCCACGCGGTCCAGACGAAGGAACGCTCGGCCTTGCCCGTTGGCGTTACCACCATACGTGTGTATTCGACTTCAGGCAGGAAGCGGTACAACCGATGTTGCCAGTCCGTGCGCAACTGCCGCTGCAGACGCATGAACTGCACACCGGAGGAAATCACCATAGTGATGTACAGAGCGACCACAAACATGACAATGGCGATTAACTCCGCCGGTGCATTGGCTGCAACGCGAGCAGCGATCAAGCCAATACCTGTGGCCACAGACGCAGCCACCGAACCAGTCAACTGGCGACTGATGTCCGAGAGCCTGGCTGTTTCCTCGGTAACAGCCTTGCGCAGATCACTGAGGACTTTCAGTGTGTCCCGGCCTGTTTCGGCCAGTGCCATCTGGTAAGCAATTTGAGCGCTTTCCCACGCGTGAGCCAGATGCTGGCGTAGGAACACCGGCGTGCTTTCGGCAACTGCACCTGAGCGGGCCAATTCAGCGGCCAGCAAAATGTGGCGCATCTCTGCTTCGCGCTCATGCTCAAACACCCAGTAGGAGACTTCCATCAGGGTGTTGAAGGTAGCGTGATCCAGCACATCGGTGGCCACGTCAAATCTTGGCAGCGTCAAGCGCGGAGGACCACGAAGCTTTAACGCCCCATTGTCCGCGTCAATCTCATCGGGCAGGCAGCTGATCAAAGCGACCGACGCCGCGCCTACCCATACTTGAGCTGCCGGCTGAATAAAGAGTTCGGTCTCTAATGCCGGTGCCAGCCAGTAGCGCACGTCCTCCGGCACACGTCGTACGTTACCGAACTCCTTGACCAAAGCCCGGGGTGACTTGGTGGAACCTAGCGTGGCGGGCTCCTGCGCGCCCTCCCAAGACTGGATTACCCGCACGCCGGTAACCAAAGAACCCGCGAAGCGGGCTATATGCCAACGCAGCGCTCCATGGCCGATCTCTAGCCACTGTGCGAAGGCGTGGTTGCTCAGCAATCGCAGCGTGTTGGTTGGTGAGGCTGGCTTTTGAATGACTAGGCGGTACGGAGCGAAGCCGGGATCGGGGGCCTCGGCACTGACCCAAGGCTCACCCACGCTGTCAAACAATTCCACTGTCCAACCCAGAGGCTCGCACAACGCCTTTAATTCGGAGGCGTGCGCTGCCGAAAGCGCCGACACGGTGACGGCGTTCTCGGATTCAGCGACGAAGGCCTGCTTGGTCTCAACCAAGCGATCAATCGCTTCAGCGAGCGCGATCAGGGACAACGGTGTCCTCCACTATGCGGTCCGTGGTGATAGTGATGACCTCACCCTCCCCTGCCGGATTGGGCGTGCGCTGCACCCTCACTGCATTGATCTCATCCGGATACGTCACGGTAACGCCTTCGGTCGTGCGAATCTTGCGCAAGGGCGGTTTACGGAGGACCTGCCGATCGGGTGGGAACGCCAGTCCCGTTAGCCGTTGCGTCCGCAGCTTCTGGGTGGTTCGGCGTCGCAGCAACGTCTTCGTCTCCTCGTCGGCCGGGTGCCCAGCTGCGGCGATCACAGCATCGACGATAGCGTCTTCGTCAATCTGCTGGCGCTCGCGCAGCATACCCTTGGCCTGTTGCAAGGCACTTGCCACGTCATTATTGGGAAGCAGATCCTTGCAATCCAAGAAGGTCCTACGCAGCGCTTCGACCAACTCGCGGTTAAGTTCATCGTCGCTTCGCGTCCGTTCAACATCCAGAAATGTCGCGAAGTAGTCGGCGATCTCCGGCGCCGACTTGGTGCGATCACGTGCGGCCACCATCGCTTCGGCACGGCCATTGACGACACGAATCAGGGCGGCTTTCTGAATCGCCTTCTTGTCGTCGATGAACGCATGAATGATCCGACGCAGCCGCTGCTGACCGTCTTCTCCTTCGGATTGCTCGATGGCTTCGCGATAATCGTATTTGATCAAGCTGAAGATACGAACATTGGCGTCATCGGCCCGCAGATCAAAGATAAAGAAGGCACCATCGCGTGTGGTGGTGCCATGTTGACGTGAGAATTCCCGAGACAAGTCTTGGGCACCGGCCTCGAAGGTAATAGCTCCAGCGGCCATGCTTTGGAGTCGTTCCCTTGAACCGGACACTTCCTTGAACTGATAGACGGCCGCGGCATCAGTGTCCAGGATGCGGCCAATGAAGAAGTTGGCATGCTCGACCACACGGGCTGGTTGAGGGTCAAACTCCTCTTCGCCCACCACGTGCAGGATCATCGACTCAATGCGCAGTTGCCCGCGCTCGTCCTCGGTTAGAAACCCCATCGCTACTCGCCCCCCCAAATCCCTGTATGCATGTTCCAACCATCGTGGCATCGGGCACAATAGAACTGCGGTATCTCAAAACCTGCGACCACCGGCCATGCCTTCTCCTGAACCCGCTTGGTGTAGTGCTTTTCCCTGTTCAGATGAGAATGCTGCGTTTGTAGCCCGTCGCTGCGGAAAGAACAAGCGTATATGCGGAACGCCAAAGGAATCGTCCTTTTCGCCCTGATGGCCATGACCATTCTCAACAAACTAGCATCGTACGCCTCGCCAGGCGTGCCCGATTCCTCTGATATGCCCTTTTAAAGCGAAGTCGTGACCCTCCGGGTTGCAGCGCCTTTCCTAGTGCTGCGCACCGGATCATTCAAGAGATCTGCCCACTCCTGCATCATCGCCTTGCGCTCATCCATGTACTCAGCATGGTTATAGCTCGCACGCACCTTGTCGCGTTCGGCGTGCGCCAGCTGACGCTCTATGACGTCTGAACGATAGCCCATCTCATTGAGGATGGTCGACGCCGTGGCGCGGAAGCCGTGAGCCGAGAAACCGATGCTGTCCTTGCCATTGAATCCCATGCGCTCCAAGGCGCGATTCAAAGTAGTGGCGGTCATGCACTCGTTTGGCCTGCGATAGTTCGGGAACAAGGCATCCCGCCCACCAGTGTAGGTGTGCAACTCATGCAACAGACTTATCGCCTGCTTCGACAATGGAACGATGTGCGGTTCGCGCATCTTCATGCGCTTTGCGGGTATCCGCCACTCGCCGTTGTCCAGGTCGAACTCCGACCACTCGGCCTTGCGAAGCTCGACGGTGCGCACAAAGGTAAGCAGCATCAGTCGTAGTGCGATTACGGTAGTGCGATACCCACCGTACTTTCCCAACGCTTTGGTGAAATCGACGATCTGACTGCGTGAAAGCGGCTTGTGATGTACAACCTTCGGGCGATGAATGGCCCCTTTCAATGCGGCCGCGGGATCGCCATCGGCGCGCAGTGTGGCAACGGCATACCTGAAGATGGCCGAAGACCACTGGCGAACCAACAAGGCCACGGACTCAGCGCCCCGACCTTCAATGCGACGGATGATTTCAAGCAAGTGCGCCGCCGTTACACTACGAATCGGCAACCTGCCCACATGGGGAAATACATCCGACTCCAAGAACCGCTCCACCTGACGCAGGTAGTACGGCGTCCACCCGGGAGACTTCTTGGCAATCCATTCCTTCGCAACAGCTTCGAACGTGTTCGCGTTCGCCGCATGGTTCGATAGCCGTTCAGCCTGTCGGCTATGTGAAGGATGAATACCCTGCTTGACGAGTGCCCGCGCCTTTCCGTGCTCGGCCCGCACCTCGGCAAGAGCGATGCTCGGGTAATCCCCGATGGCGAAGACGTTCTCCTTGCCAGCGATGCGATAGCGAAAACGCCAGAGCTTCGCCCCTGTTGGACGCACTTCCAGATAGAGGCCACCACCATCTGCCAGCTTGATGGGTCTTGGACCAGGTTTGGTGTTGCGGATCTTGGCGTCAGTCAGCGACATGGTGCGGGTATCGGGCTTCGATACCCGCAACGGTACCCGCAATTTCTCTGGCTTACAACGGACACTCGCGGACACCTATGGCATGGAAACCGCCATTTTTAGGGCGTTTCAGGCGGTCACGCGGACTGTCATGGACATGCCCGGATGCCGATGCTAGTTGTCGATCATCAGGAGCATGCGGTGGCCTTCGTCGTTGCCGGCGCGCGCCGCTGGCGCGTCATTCAAGCATACCAAGCGCACCACCCCCTGCGCGTCTGCCGGTACGAACGCGACGCCACAACCAGACC
>Ga0307377_10000924_pt1 | contig 38996 bp, 37 predicted proteins | sample TR3MG_FD_202535 | JGI IMG/M metagenome (GOLD analysis project Ga0307377, IMG submission 202535) | Soil microbial communities from Risofladan, Vaasa, Finland - TR-3 | ecosystem: Environmental > Terrestrial > Soil > Coastal area > Acid sulfate soil | place: Finland: Risofladan, Vaasa | collected... | reverse complement strand
GTGTGGATATGAAAATCGCGCTCGGAGCGGATCACGCCGGGTATGACCTCAAGACGATTCTCGTGGACACCCTGCGCGAGTGGGGGCACGAGGTGGTCGATCTGGGGACCGGCAACGCGACGGAGTCGGTCGACTACCCCGATTTCGGCTCCGCCGTCGGGCACCACGTCGCGCGCGGTGACGCCGATCTCGGCGTGGCGGTATGCGGCTCGGGCATCGGTATCTCCATTGCGGCCAACAAGGTGCCCGGGGTTCGTGCCGCGTTGGTGCACGACGCGACCTCGGCCCGTCTCGCGCGTGAGCACAACCACGCCAACGTCCTGTGCATGGGCGCGCGCCTGATCGGTCCGCCGGTCGCCCAGGACGCGCTCGCCGCGTGGCTGGGTGCCGAGCCGGGGGAGGGTCGCCACCTCGTGCGTATCGAAAAACTCAGTCAACTCGACGACCGCGCCTAGCGCAATGAAAGGTTCCCCGTGAGCTCTCCCTTCGACTCCTTCATCACCGGTGACGACGAGGTCGTCGCGCTGTTGGCCCAGGAATGGGTCCGTCAGACCAGCACGCTGCAATTGATCGCCAGCGAGAACTTCGCGTCACCCGCGGTGATGGCCGCCACGGGTTCGATCCTGACCAACAAGTACTCCGAGGGCTACCCCGGACGTCGCTACTACGGGGGCAACCAGATCGTCGACGAGATCGAGGATCTGGCGCGTCGACGACTGATCGGGCTCTTCGGAGCGGACCACGCGAACGTGCAGCCCCATTCGGGTGCCAACGCCAACGTCGCGGTCTACCAAGCGCTCCTGCAGCCCGGTGACACGGTGCTCGCGATGCGCCTGGATCAGGGGGGGCACCTCACCCACGGATCGCCCGCGTCGATGACGTCCAAGGCGTGGCACTTCGTGTCCTACGGCGTGACGCCGCGCAACGACGACCCCGCGGCGCCCGGCGAGATGATCGACTTCGACAACGTGCGCGACATGGCGCTCGAGCACCGACCTCGCATGATCGTCGCGGGGGCCACGGCGTACGCGCGACGAATCGACCCGGCGCCGTTTCGCGAGATCGCCGACGAGGTCGGCGCGCTGTTGATGTTCGACTCGGCTCACGTCGCCGGACTGATCGCCGGAGGATCGCACCCCAATCCCGTGCCCTACGCCGACGTGGTCACCTTCACCACGCACAAGACGTTGCGCGGTCCCCGCGGCGGAGCCATCCTGTGTCGCAGCGACCACGCCAAGGCCATCGACATGGCGGTCTTCCCCGGACAGCAAGGGGGGCCGCTCGAGCACGCCATCGCCGCCAAGGCGGTCGCCTTCAAGGAGGCGGCCCAGTCGAGTTTCTCCGACTACACCCAGCGCATCGTCGCCAACGCGTCGGCGTTCGGCGACGCCCTGGCCGGCGAAGGCTTCCGCATGGTCTCGGGTGGCACGGAGAACCACATGGTGCTGCTCGACCTGCGCGAGTTCGACGCCGAACTCACCGGCAAGGTGGCCCAGGAGGTGCTCGATCGCGCGGGCATCACGACGAATCGCAACACCATCCCCGACGATCCGCGCAGTCCCTTCATCACGTCGGGACTTCGCGTGGGCACTGCGGCCGAGACCACCGCGGGACTGCGTGAGGGCGAGTTCGCCATCGTCGCGTCCCTGATGGCCCGCGCCCTGCGCGCGCGCGAGGACGAGGCGGCGATCGAGCAGGTCCGCGGGGAGGTCGCCGAGCTCTGCGGACGCTTCGACCCCTACGCCGCCTTCACGAAGTAATCCATGAATTCCCTGGGCACCTACGGGATCATCGCCCTCGTAGGTGCCCTGGTCACCCTGATGAGCAATCCGTGGGCGCGCAAGATCGCCCTCGCGGTCAACTACAGCGCCCAGCCCGATGAGCGCAAGGTGCACAAGATCGTCACCCCCTACGGCGGAGGCGGCGCGATGTTCGTGGGATTCTGCGTGGCCCTGGTCGTGGCCTTCGTCCTGCCGACCACGCGAGCGGTCATCGAATCGTCGCACGAGATGCTCGGGGTGTTGCTCGCCACCGGCGTGATGTTCGTGGTCGGCGTGGTCGACGACTTCCGCGAGATGAGCGCTCCGGCCAAGGTGGCGGGTCAGGTGCTGGCCGCCACGATCCTCTACTTCAGCGGTTGCACCATGTACCAGTTGAAGCTGCCCTTCGCCGGATTCATCGTCCTCGGTCCGTCGATCCTGCCGGTCATCACGGCGATCTGGGTGTTCGCGCTCTCCAACGCCGTCAACCTGATCGACGGACTCGACGGCCTGGCCGGCGGCATCGTGGCCATCGCCTCGGGCACGCTCTGCCTCTACGGACTGCGCCTGGAGCAACTGGGACTCCTGCCCTCCACCAACGTCGGCCCCCTGATCGCCGCGTTGACCTTCGGAATCTGCGTGGGCTTCCTGCGCGACAATTTCCACCCGGCGAAGCTCTTCATGGGCGACGCGGGTGCGCTCATGCTGGGGCTGCTCATGTCGGCCTCGACCATGGTGATCGGCGGGCGAACCCCGCCGGCGAGCGGCGTCACGTTCTTCTTCTTCGCTCCGCTGCTGATCCCCGTGTTCATCCTCGGCGTCCCGCTGACCGACGCGGTCTGGGCCTTCGTGCGACGCACGGTGTCGGGCCAGGGGTTCCACACCCCCGACAAGAACCACATCCACCACCGCCTGATGCGCCTGGGCCACGGACACCGTCGCACGGTCATCATCCTGTGGCTGTGGACGGCGCTGCTGTGCGGCTTCGTGCTCTTCCCGCTCTTCTACCCGCGCACCAACGTCTTCTTGCCGCTCGCGGTCGCGGTGCTGCTCATCGCGCTCTTCACGTGGTCGAGTCCCCTCCTGACTCGCCGGCGACGACTCGAGCACCAGGACTACGAACGTGACGAGGCTCATCGATGAGCGACCCCGCACCGGGTCCATCCCCGGACGAGAAATCAGAATCCCCTGATGGATCGGGACTTCCGGGGCTGGCGGCGTTCGCCGTCATGGGTTCGACGATTGCCGCGTGCGTCGCGGTGGGCGTGGGGCTGGGCATCTGGGCGGACCGGACGTGGCACACCGCTCCCGCGGGGTTGCTAATCGGGATAGTGTTGGGGACGGTCGCCGCCGTGGTGAGCGTGGTTCAGCAAGTCCGGCGTTACCTCTAGAACCCCATCACCGTGCTCGAAAACCTCTCCCCGTCAACACTGCCGCGTCTCCTGCGCCGTACGGTGCTATCGGCCATCGTGGCGGGAGCCATTGGATTCGTCATCGGCGTGATGATCGCACCGCTGGCCGGACTCGGCGTGGTGATCGGCGTGGGACTGGCGATCCTCAACCTGCGCTTCCTCGATCGTCAGGTCGCGCGCGTCGAGATCAAGGGCGAGCAGAACACCAAAGCCGTGCGCCGGCAACTCGGTAGCAACACCATGGGCCGACTCGCGATCATGACCGTGGTGGCCATCGGCGCCCTCGTTCTGGACAAGGCGCTAGGAATAGGTATTGTTGCAGGGCTCGTGATTTATCAGATCGTTTTCGTCATCAACGTCTTGAGCGTGATGGCGAAGCAGGGGGACATGAAGTGAAGACGCTGTACGCGGCGAAGACCATCGAAGTCGGGGTGCACCCGACCGCTCACCTCTTTGGCTTGACCTTCGACACCGACATCATCATGTCGACTCTGCTGGCGTTCGCGATCTTCATGTTCCTAGTCTTTCGCATGACGTCCAAGGTGACCGACGGCGTCCCCTCGAAGATCCAGATCTTCTGGGAGATGATCGTGGGCATGGTGAGCGACCTCGCCGAATCGGCGATGGGTGAGCGCGGCAAGCGTTTCGTACCGCTCGGGGTCACGCTGTTCCTCTTCATCTTGATCTGCAACTGGATCGGCTTCCTGCCCACGTCCATGCATCCCGGCCAGTCCGGCGAGATCTTCCCGGCTCCCACGGGTGACGTGAACCTGCCCTTGGCCATGGCCGTGCTGGTCATCGTCTGGGTGCACGTCGAATCGGTACGTGCCCGCGGCGTCGGTGGGTACTTCAAGCACTACGCCCAGCCCTACGCCGCCCTGGCGCCCATCAACGTGATCGAGGAGATCACCAAGCCGATCACGATGACCTTCCGTCTCTTCGGCAACCTCTTCTCGGGTGGACTGATGATCGCGGTGATGACGACGCTCCTGCCCGTCTACGCCATCCCCTTCGGCGAGATCGTCTGGAAGCCCTTCGACGCCCTGATCGGCGTCATCCAGGCCTACATCTTCATGCTTCTCGCCGTCTTGTACTTCGGCATGGCCACCAGCCATGACGAATCGCACGACGAGCACCACGTCGAATCCCTTGACGTGCTTCAGGCCTCTCACTAACCCAACCCAGGAGGAAAGACAGAAATGGCAACAAATCCAAACGACATTGCGGCCGCAGTACGCAACGCCGGTGCACTCATCGGTGGCGGACTCGCCCTCGGTGGAGGTGCCATCGGTGCAGCGATCGGTGACGGCCTGGCGGGTAGCCAGACCATCGCGGCCATCGCTCGTCAGCCCGAGATCGAGAACAAGGCGCGTCAGTACTTCTTCTTGACGGTCGGCCTGGTGGAGGCGATGTACTTCATCAACCTGCTGTTCATGGTCGTCTTCGTCTACGTCTTCAAGGCCAACTAGTTCCTCCGTGGCGGGTCCGAGAGACCTCGCCGCCGAGGCCGTTCAGTAAAGAAGGTCACCCGACATGAGTACAGGCTCCATCTTCCTCCTCCCCAACGGGACGTGGTTCGTCGAACTCGCGGTCGTCGTCATCATTCTGTGGGTCGTCACCAAGTACGCCCTGCCGATGTTGAACGCCGCGATCGAGGCGCGCCAGGACAAGATCCGTACCGCGCTGGCCGCCGCCGACGAGGCCCGCGCGGCCGCTGACGCCGCCGGGGACGAGCGCGCGCGGGTGCTGAACGAGGCTCGTGAGCAGGCCCGCGACATCGTCACGAACGCCCAGGCCCTCTCGGACCAGGTGAAGGCGGAGTCGGGGGCGCGAGGCCAAGCCGAGTACGACCGCATCGTCGCTCAGGCCAACGCCGAAGTGGCGGCGGCGCGTCAACGCGCCATCGACGAGGCGTCGGCGCGGATCGGTGAGATCGTCTTCGAACTCGTCGCCAAGGTCGTGGGACGCGAAGTGGACCAGAGCGCCCACCAGGACTTGGTGCGCGAGGCCGTGGCCGCCCTGAACGCCGAAGCCCAGAGGGAATCGAACCGCTAATCATGCTGCCCAAGCTCGAAGGATACGCTGCCGCCCTCCTGGGCGCCCTCGACGAGGCGACGCTGTCGACGGTGGTCGGACAACTCGCCTCGTTGGAGCGTGCGGTCCTCGCACAACCCGAACTGCACGGAATGTTGAGCGACACCTCGCTCACCGGGGTCGTGCGTGGGCAGGTCCTTCGTGAGGTCTTGAGCGGGAAGGTTCACGACGCGACACTGCGGGTCGTGATCTACGCCGCCACCGCGGCGCCGGCCCAGGAAGTCGCGTCGGCAATCGGTGAGTTGGCGCAGGTGGCGCTGGTGCTCGACGAGACTGGGGCCTTCGGTCAGCGCAGTCTGGGTCTGCTGGCCGCGCGCCGCCGCGTCGCGGGGTACACCGATGCGCTGCTCGAGGACACCGCGACCGAGGAGTTCGCGCGGATCGAGGAGGAGTTGTTCCGCTGGGCGCGCACGATCGAGGAGAACCTCGAGTTACGCCGGGTGCTGCTCGACCGCGACGCACCGTTGGGTTCGCGTCTGGGCCTGCTCGACCAGTTGCTCGCGACCAAGGTGGCGCCGGTGACCCTGAGCATCGCGCGCTACGTCATCGAAGGGGGGCGGCCGCGCGACGTGGTGGGCACCCTCGACTTCATCGTGGACTACGTCGCCCTGGCGCGCAACTGGCGCGTGGCGCGCGTCTACACCGCGCGGACCCTCGACGACGCCGCGCGGGCCGACCTGGTGCGATCGCTCGCCGCGTTGACGGGGACCGACGTGGAACTGCAGGTCGCCGAGGAGGCGGACCTGCTCGGCGGCGTACTGGTCGAGGTCGGCGACGTGCGCCTCGACGCCTCGACCCGTGGACGTCTGGCCGCGCTGCACGACTCGGTGTCGGCCGGCCACTTCTACGAATCAGCTTTGAATCGAAACGACTAGAAAAAGGAAACTGTGATGACTGAGCTCACCATTAGTGCCAACGAGATCACTGACGCCCTGCGCAAGCACGTCACCGAGTACAACCCGAGCGTGGGTGCCGAGCAGGTCGGCCGCGTGGTCGAGGTGGGTGACGGCATCGCGCGCGTGTCGGGACTGCCCTCGGCCAAGGTGAACGAACTGCTCGAGTTCGAAGACGGCACCGTCGGGCTAGCGATGAACCTCGACGAGGAGACCATCGGTGCGGTGGTCCTCGGTTCGGTGGACGGTATCGAGGAGGAGCAGGTGGTGCGCGCCACGGGCCGGATCCTGTCCATGCCGGTCGGTGACGCGCTCCTGGGGCGCGTGGTCAACGCGCTCGGCGAGCCCATCGACGGCAAGGGTCCCCTCGTCAACGCCGGTCAACGCCGTATGGAGGTCCAGGCTCCGGGCATCATCGGACGTCAGCCCGTCAGCGAGCCGTTGCAGACGGGGATCAAGGCCATCGACGCGATGACGCCGATCGGTCGTGGCCAGCGTGAGCTCATCATCGGCGACCGCAAGACCGGCAAGACCACGGTCGCGATCGACACCATCTTGAACCAGAGGGGTCAGGGCGTGAAGTGCATCTACGTCGCCGTCGGCCAGAAGAACTCCTCGGTCGCCCAGACCGTCAAGACCCTCGAGGACCACGGGGCCATGGAGTACACCGTCGTCGTGGTGGCCTCCGCCGGTGACCCCGCGCCCTTCAAGTTCCTCGCGCCCTACGCGGGTTGCGCGATCGGCCAGGAGTGGATGGACAACGGTCAGCACGCGCTCGTCGTCTACGACGACCTGTCCAAGCAGGCCGAGGCCTACCGCCAGATCTCGCTGTTGCTGCGCCGTCCGCCGGGCCGCGAAGCGTACCCCGGCGACGTGTTCTACCTCCACAGCCGTCTGCTGGAGCGTGCGGCCAAGTTGAGCGATGACCTCGGTGGTGGTTCGCTGACCGCGTTGCCCATCATCGAGACCAAGGCGGGGGACATCTCGGCCTACATCCCCACCAACGTGATCTCCATCACGGACGGTCAGGTGTTCCTCGAGTCGGACCTCTTCTACTCGGGCGTGCGCCCGGCCATCAACGTCGGTAACTCGGTGTCGCGCGTCGGTGGCGCCGCGCAGATCAAAGCCATGAAGTCGGTCGCGGGAACGCTCAAGATCGACCTCGCCCAGTTCCGCGACCTCGAGTCGTTCGCCACCTTTGGTTCGGAGCTCGACAAGTCGTCCCAGGCGCAGCTCGATCGCGGCTACCGCCTGACCGAACTGCTCAAGCAGGGCTTGAACGCGCCGGTGCCGGTGGAGGAGCAGTGCGTCGTCATCTACGCGGGTACGCGAGGCTGGCTCGACACGGTGCCCGTGGAGGACGTGCGCCGCTTCGAGCAGGAGCTCGTCACGACCTTCCGGGCCACGCACGCCGACCTACTCGAGCACATCCGCTCGACGGGCACCATGCCCGACACCGCCACGCTCGACGCGGCCCTCAAGTCCTTCCTCGACGGCTTCGCCGTCACGAAGTAAGTAACCGGAACGATCGAGCGAGAGAGGAGGAGCGATGGCCGGTGGACAAGAACGGATCCTGCGCCGACGCATTAAGTCGGTACAAGCCACCCGAAAGATCACCAAGGCGATGGAACTCATCGCGGCGTCGCAGATCGCCCGCTCCCAGGCGCGCATCGTGGCCAATCGTCCCTATCGCCGGGGCATGCAGCGCATCATCAGTGAGGCCGCGTCGGCGGACCCCCGGGCGGCGCGCAAGATGCTGGTCACCCCCGACAAGGTCGAGACGGCCATCGTCGTGGTGATCGTGGGCGACCGCGGGCTCTCGGGACCCTACAACTCCTCCGCGCTACGCGCCGGCGATCGTCTGGTGCACATGCTGCAGCATCAGGGCACCCGAGTGCGCCTCGTCACGATCGGCAAGAAGGCGCCGGCCTTCTTCCGCTTCCGAGGCATCGACGTGGAGCAGAGCTTCACCGGCTTCGCCGACCGACCGACCTTCGCCGACGCGCGGGTCGTCGCCAGTGCGGTGGCGGCGCCCTTCGTCACGGGCGAGGTCCAGCAGGTGTTGCTGGTCTCCACTCGTTTCCACTCCGCCGGCAGTCAGAGCGTCGAGGTGGAGCAATTGCTGCCGCTCTCGATGCCGGCCGACGTCGAGGTCAAGAACACCACCGGCCTCAAGGGGTACACCGAGTTCGAGCCGGAGGTCGAGCAGTTGTTGACCGAGCTCGCGCCGCGCGCGCTCGAGAGTGAGATCTTCTCGGCGCTCCTCGAGGGTGCCGCCTCGTTCCACACGTCCCAACAGCGTGCGATGGCGGCCGCCACCGACAACGCCGATGAACTGGGACAGACATTGTCACGAATTATGAACCGGGCCCGTCAGGACTCGATTACGACCGAAATCATGGAAATCGTGGGCGGCGCGGAAGCGCTTCGCTCGGGAAAGTGAGAAGCAAATGACCATGGCTCCTGAAAAGACCACTCTCGAAACGGGTCGCGTCGTCGCGATCGCCGGTCCGGTGGTGGACGTCGAGTTCCCGCCGCACGCGCTGCCCGAGATCAATCACGCCGTCGAGATGGACATCGTCATCGACAGTGTGACCGTGACCGTGACCGCCGAGGTCGCCCAGCAGATCGGCGAGGGCCGCGTGCGCTGCGTCTGCATGAAGCCCACCGACGGACTGGTCCGCGGTGCCATCGTCCGTCAGACCGGGCGCGGCATCACCGTGCCGGTGGGTGACGCCGTCCTGGGGCACGTGTTCAACGTGATCGGCCAGCCGCTCGACACCGCCGACATCGGTCCCGTCGAGGACCGGTGGGAGATCCACCGCAACGCGCCGGCGTTCGACCAGCTCGAGCCGCGCGCGACCATGTTCGAAACGGGCATCAAGGTCATCGACCTGCTGGCCCCCTACGTACAGGGTGGAAAGATCGGCCTGTTCGGAGGCGCCGGTGTGGGCAAGACGGTCCTGATCATGGAGATGATCCGTCGTGTGGCCGAGCAACACGAGGGCGTGTCGGTCTTCGCCGGCGTGGGCGAGCGCACCCGCGAGGGAACCGACTTGCTGCTGGAGATGCGCGAGTCCGGCGTCATCGAGAAGACGGCGTTGGTCTACGGGCAGATGGACGAGCCGCCGGGGGTGCGCCTGCGTGTGGCGCTGGCCGCCTTGACCATGGCCGAATACTTCCGTGACGTGAAGAATCAGGACGTGTTGTTGTTCGTCGACAACATCTTCCGTTTCGTGCAGGCGGGTTCGGAAGTCTCGACGCTGCTCGGACGCATGCCGAGCGCCGTGGGCTACCAGCCGACGCTGGCCGACGAGATGGGTGAACTCCAAGAGCGCATCACGTCCACGCGAGGCCGTTCGATCACCTCGCTGCAGGCCGTCTACGTCCCGGCGGACGACTACACCGACCCGGCACCGTTCACCACCTTCACGCACCTCGACGCCACGACCGAGCTGAGTCGTCAGATCGCGGCCCTGGGCATCTATCCCGCGGTCGACCCGTTGACCTCGACGTCGAACATCCTGGCACCCGAGATCGTGGGCGATCGTCACTACGCCGTCGCACGGCAGGTCCAACAGATCCTGCAGCGCTACAAGGAACTCCAGGACATCATCGCGATCCTGGGCCTCGACGAGTTGTCCGAGGACGACCGCGTCACCGTGGCGCGCGCCCGAAAGATCCAGCGCTTCTTGTCCCAGCCGATGTTCGTCTCGAAGATCTTCACGGGCATCGATGGCATCAACGTGCCGGTGAGCGAGACCATCGAGTCCTTCGAGCACCTGGTCAAGGGCGACCTCGACGCGTTCCCCGAGCAGGCGTTCCTCAACGTCGGCGGTGCCTCGGACGTCGAGCGCAAGGCCGCCGAACTGGCGAAGAGCTAGCCCGTGGCGTCGTTGAAGGTCGAGATCGTCACGCCCGAGGCGGCGCTGTGGACCGGTGAGGCCACTGCCCTCATGGCGCGGTCCTCCGAAGGCCAATTCACGATTCTGCCCCAGCACACCCCGACCGTGGGCGACATCGTCCCCGGTCTCGTGCGCGTGGCGACGGCGTCGGGTGAATTGGGTTTCTGCGTGCACGGGGGCTACTTCCAAGTGGGTCCCGATGATGAAGCGGGCGTGACGCGTGCCACGGTGCTCGCCGGAATCGCCGAGCGCGTGGGGGACATCGACGTGGCACGGGCGCAGACGGCGAAGGAGGCGGCCGAGGCTCAATTGGCCGCCGGTGGCGATCTCGACGATGCGGCGCGCGCGTTGTACGAAGCGTCGCTCGCGCGAGCCCAACTCCGTCTGCGATTGGCCGCCGCGCGCTGAGGACCTCGCCCTAGCGGGCGGTCACGTACTCGATCAGGTCGCGCTTCTCGTTCTCGAGTTCGTCCACTCGCCACTTGACCACGTCGCCGATGGAGATCATCCCCACGAGTGCGTCGTTCTCGACCACGGGCACGTGACGGATGCGTCGCTCGGTCATGAGCGACATGAGCGAATCGATGGTGGTCGCTTCGCCGCAGGTGGTGACGGTGGAGCTCATCACGTCCGCGATGGTCATGTCCAACGCCGGTGACCCGTGGGCTCCGAGTACGCGCACGACGTCGCGCTCGGAGAAGATGCCCGCGAACGGCCCCGACGGGCCCGTGACGACGAGGGCGCCGATCCCGCGTTCGCGCAACAGTCGCACGCCGTCGCCGACCGAGCGACCCTGCGAGATGGTGGCGACGTCACGGCCCTTCTTGGAAAGTATCTCCTTGACTTGCATCACTGACCCCCTCACGGCGACCCTCGATCACGAGGGTCCATGAGGGGACTCTAGGTCGCGACCTCGTGTCGGGGCAATGAGGTGGGCACTCTCGCTCGTGAGATTCTTCACGAAGTGCGGCGTCGCGGTGGCGGTCAGGACTTGCGATGGCTGAAGCGCATCAAGACCAGGGCCACCGACAGCAAGACGACCACGCCCACGCCCAGGGCGAGCGAGATGACGGCGTGGTTGAAGTTGATGCCCTGCAGCGAGCCGCCAAAGGTGAGGCGGGCCGAGGCACTCAAGATGTCCCGGACGCCGGCGAGGATGCCGATCACGAGGAAGGGGCGAACCGGAAACGTTGAACTACGTAGGTGCGCCAGGACCGTGTGGGCGATATCCAACAAGATCACCACGACCAGCACCCCGTCGATCGCGGCGACCACCGTCTCGGGGAAGCTGCCCCACTGTTGGAAGAACGTGTAGAGGGTCCGTCCCAGCACGGCCGTGGCGATGATCAGCAAACTCGCGACGATGGCGTATTCGAGTGCGGCGAGCAGACCCTGGACCATGCGGTCCAGGGGGGTCGATGAGGGGTCGTCAGAGGATGCGCGAGGGTTCACGTTCGAACGCTAGTCCCCGATCGGCGTGGACACGTTCCACGACACGGGACTAGAGACCCGTGGTGAACTCCTGGAGCTTGTCGTGACGGTGGAAGGTCTCGATGGTGCGCACGGTACCCGAGCGACTGCGCACGACCAGTGATTGGGTGGTGGCGCCGAACTCGGTGAAGCGCACACCACGCAGGAAGTCGCCGTCGGTGATCGCGGTGGCCGAGAAGAAGCAGTTGTCCGAGGCCACCAGATCGTCGGTGGTGAGCACGCGGGTGAAGTCGTATCCCTGGGCCTCGGCGGCCTGGCGCTCCTCGGGGTTGCGGGCGTGCAGGACGCCCTGGATCTCACCGCCCAAGCCCTTGAGGGCCGCCGCTGCGATCACTCCTTCGGGCGTGCCGCCGATGCCGATGAGGATGTCCGCTCCGGAGTGAGGCCATCCGGTGGCGATGGCGCCCGCGACGTCGCCGTCGGAGATCGAGAGGACCCGCGCGCCGGTCTCGCGGATCTCGAGGACCAAGTCGTTGTGGCGCGGACGATCCAACACCACCACGCCGAGTTCCTGGATGGGCTTCTTGAGGCGTTTGGCGAGTTCCTTGAGGTTGTCGGTGGCGGAGGCGTTCACGTCGACCGCTCCGCGTCCGCGGGGCCCCACCGCGATCTTCATCATGTAGAAGCACGGGCCGGGGTTGAACATCGTGCCGCGCGGCGCGAGGGCGATGACCGAGAGGGCGCCGTTGCGGCCCTGGGCGGTGAGCGAGGTGCCGTCGACGGGGTCGACGGCGATGTCGACCTCGGGTGGTTGACCGTCACCGATGCGCTCACCGTTGTAGAGCATCGGGGCTTCGTCCTTCTCGCCTTCGCCGATGACCACGATGCCGTCCATCTGGACCGCGCCGAGGACGAAACGCATCGCGTCGACCGCTGCGCCGTCGGCCGCGTTCTTGTCTCCGCGACCCGACCACCGCGCGGCCGAGACGGCGGCCGCCTCGGTGACGCGAATCATCTCCAAGGCGAGATTGCGGTCGGGTCTCGTGGGTCTCAGCACACCGCCAGCGTAGTTCGTCGGGCAAAAGCAGTCCACGGCGACGTGGGGCGAATTCAGGCAATACTTGGGGGGTGAGTTCTCTCGTTGTCCAGCCCCGGGGGCCCCTCGTGGGCGAAGTGCGGGCCTTCGGCGCCAAGAATGCGGTACTCAAGGAGATGGCCGCGTGCCTCTTGGCGAGCGGTACCCATCACCTCACGAACGTGCCCGAGATCACCGACGTGGCCATCATGAGCGACCTGCTGGTGGCGTTGGGTTGTCGGGTGGATCGCTCGGTCGCCCACGAACTCTTCATCAGCGTGCCCGACGCCGCCGACCTCAACACCGAGGCGCCGGCGCACCTGTTCGAGGCGATGCGGGCGTCGATCGTGATCCTCGGCCCCCTCCTGACACGTTGCGGCGAAGCGTCGATGGCCCTGCCGGGGGGCGATGACTTCGGACATCGTCCCATCAACTTCCACACCGATGGTCTGGGCTCGATGGGTGCGGTCTTTCACAACGACCGTACGTCCATCCGCGCCACGTCCGACGGTCGCCTGCGCGCCACGCACATCACGTTGGAGTACCCGAGTCACACCGCGACCGACAACCTGCTCATGGCCTGCGTCCTGGCCGAGGGCCGTTCCGTCATCGAGAACGCCGCCCGCGAGCCCGAGGTCGAGGACCTGGGGCGTCAACTCGTCGCGATGGGCGCACGTATCGAGGGCCTGGGGACCTCGCGACTCACCATCACCGGAGTCGCGCGGCTGTCGCCCGCGCGACACGAAGTCGTGACTGATCGTGTCGTGAGCGCCACGTATCTGGCGTCGTCATTGATCACCGGCGGCGAAGTGCGCGTGAGTGACGCCCGAGCCGACCACATGGTGATGCTGTTGCGCAAGATCGAGGCGATGGGCGGGGTGATCGACCTCGCGGGGGAGGGCGTCAGCGTGAAGGGTCCAACGCGCCTGCGGGCCTGCGACGTGGCCACGTTGCCCTATCCCGGCGTGGCCACGGACTATAAACCCTTGATCACGACGATGCTCAGTGTGGCCGAGGGCGTGTCGGTGGTGACCGAGAACCTCTTCGTCGGGCGTTTTCGCTACGTCGACGAACTGGTGAAACTCGGTGCGAGCATCACCACCGAGGGTCACCACGCGATGATTCGAGGCGTCGATCACCTCACGGGCACGACAGTGCACGGCAGCGACATCCGCGCTGCGGCGGCGTTGGTGCTCGCGGGGTTGGTCGCCGAAGGTTCGACGACCGTCCACGGCATGGAGCACGTCGCGCGGGGCTACGACGACCTGCCGGGGCGTCTGGCCAGCCTGGGGGCCAGCGTGACGTGGGCGACGTGACCGGCGCCGCGCCGAGGACGCCGTGATCGACACCGCGCCCGAACAACTGCTGGAGCGCGCCCGCGAGGGCTCTCGCGCCGCCCTGGCGCGGCTGATCACCTACGTCGAGGGCTCGGGCGAGCGTCACCTCGAGACGGTGTCACTGGTCTATTCGTCACCGACACCCCACGTCATCGGCCTTACCGGCGCACCGGGTGCCGGTAAGTCCACCCTCACCGACCGACTCATCACCGCCGCGCTGGTCAACCCCTCGTTCGCCGACGCCGGTTCCTTCGCTCGCGTCGCGGTCCTGTGCGTGGATCCGAGTTCGCCCTTCACCGGGGGGGCGTTGTTGGGTGATCGCTACCGCATGCAGGACCACGCCACCGACGAACGCGTCTACATCCGCTCGCTGGCGACCCGGGGCAATCTCGGCGGACTGTCCCTCGCGGTGCCCGACGCCATTCGGGTGCTGGGGGCGGTGGGTTACGAACTCGCGATCGTCGAGACTGTGGGGGTGGGGCAGATGGAGGTCGACGTCGCGTCGACGGCCGACACCACGGTCGTCGTGCTCAATCCCGGTTGGGGGGATTCGGTCCAGGCCGAGAAGGCGGGCATCCTCGAGGTGGCCGACGTCTTCGTCATCAACAAGGCCGATCGCGCGGGTGCCACGCAGACCCGACGCGACCTCCAACGAATGATGGACATGGGGCCCGCGTCGCCGTGGCGTCCGCCCGTGGTGGACACGGTGGCCAGCGACGGCCGCGGGATTGACGAGTTATGGTCGGTGCTCGGTCAGCACTATCAGTTCTTGGTCGGCGGGGCAATCAGCGAACGACGTCGACGCCGTGTCGAGCACGAACTCGACCGCGTGTTGAGCGCGATGTTGGGCGAGCACGTGCGCACCGGTGAAGGGGCCCATCGCTACGAGGAGCAACTCGACGCCCTGTTGGCGGGGCGGACCGACCCGTACCGGGCGGCCAGGGCATTACTGTTTGAGGGATGATTGCCCAAAGCGTTCCTTATGACCTCGTCTTCCTCGTCCACGTCCTGAGTGCGGTCGCCGTCATCGCGGTGTTCGTGGTGATGCGAGTATCGGCTAGCGCCATCGTGCGCGGGGCCGGTGACGAGGAGCAGAGGCGAAAGTTCCCCGATCGGCGCAACTGGGCGGCGCGCGTCCTGCACCTGCTCGTGATCACGGGTCTCACCATGTCGATCATCGGCGATCACTCGGTGTCGCTCTCGCAACCCTGGATCGGCGTGGGGATCCTGTGTTACCTCGCGGCGGCGGGCCACTTGGAAGCGCGCACGCTGCCGTTGGAGCGCACGGTGTCCGAGGTGATCGCCCACGATGGTCACGCCAGCGTGGACCGGGGGCGCCAACTGGTGCGCTCGATGGACACGTTACTGGCCCTCATAGCCGTGGCACTGATCGCCATGCTCGTGCAGTTCTAACACCGAGTCGACCATGGCGCCCCGCACGGCGTGCGACGCGCCGATGGGTCTTTGGTCACGAGTGAGCGCCCCGCGCCGTACGAGGTGACGTCGCCGCGCACTAGGTTCCTTGACATGGAGGTTTTCTATGTCTACGCTCCCCGAACCCAGAAATCTGAACAATCATCACCGTGACACGCTCGCGAAGATCTTCCAGCATCCGACGAGCCACAACATCGAGTGGCCTGACGTCATCTCGTTGCTGAGTGCGGTCGGCACCGCCGTGGAGCACAAGGAGGGGAAGTTCGAAGTCCGCGTCGGCGCCGAGGTGCGATACTTCGATCGTCCTCGCCACAAGGACATCGATGTTCAACAAGTGGTGGACCTGCGACACCTCTTGAGCTCCGCCGGGTATGGCCCGGCGGTCGAACCCCCCACGGACGAAGGGGTGCTGCACTGAACCGCGGATCGACTCGACCAGCGAGTGACCCGAGAGCGAGGTGCGTCGCATTCGCGGAGGACGCCGAAGGGGTCGACGATGACGGGTCACTTGGTGCAACCACCCGAGAGCGAGGCCACGCGTTACCATGACGGCGACATCCACAGAGGGCGAGGGGCGATGAACCCTCAACGTGCGCGCGAGGTCCCGCTCACCGGACGCGACGTCGTGACGCACTTCCTGCGCCGTGAGGTCAAGTCGATCGCGCAGTACGAACCACTGGTGCATGAGGGATCCGACGGCGAAGGTGTGCATCAACTTCGCGTGAGCGCACGACGAATGCGCTCGGAGTTGCGCGCAATGCGTGGTGTCCTGCCCCGCGACCCCTGGCGCGAGTTGGGCGATGACCTCAAGTGGATGGGTGCGGTGCTCGGGCGCCTGCGCGACCTTGACGTATTGGCCGAACTCTTCGACGAGCACCTGGTCGAGGGGTCGGGGTTGCGCGACTCGGTGATGTCGACGTTGGATCGGCGTCGGGCCGAGTGTCGCCGTGACGTCGATGAGCTCTTGGAGTCCTCGCGCTACGGACGACTGGTCAAGCGGCTCAGCCGTCTCAGCCGCCATCCCGCGATGGGTGACGTGGGTGACGTCCCTGCGTCAGAGCTGTTCCTGCCCTCGCTCTGGGACGCGGTGGGCACGTACTTCGCCGCGATCGGCGATCCCCACGATCACCGCAGCGACGAGTCACTCCATCTCGTTCGCATCGCTTCGAAGAAGTGCCGGTACAACTTCGAGGTGGCGGCGCTGTACGTGGGGCCGGAGGCGCGGGTGGTGGCCGAGTCCCTGGAAGAGATTCAGACGATCCTGGGTCAGGTCCATGATCGGTCGGTGGCCGTTGCCTTCCTCGATTCGCTCGGGCTCGAGCCCGATACCGACCTCGACGTGCGCCGCGTGCTGCGTTCGGAGATCGTCGAACTACGACCCCAGTGGATCCCGCATTTCCACGACGTGCAGCGTGACGTCGTGGCGGTGTTCGCGCAGCGTTGAGCGCGGCTCGTCAGAGGAACGACGCGCGCCCCACCATGCCCGCCGCCACCGTCGCGTTGGTCGCTTCGTCGATGATGACGAAACTACCGGTGACGCGGTTGTCGCGGTAGTCATCGACCGCGAGCCAGTCTGCCGTCTGCAGCGTCGCCAGACCGATATCGTTGGTCGCGAGCTCGCTGCCCGCGTGCACGCTCAGGGTCTCGATGTCGACGACGCCGGTGAGTTCGCTCAGGCGAACAGGAGTGACCTTCGTGGTGTGCTTGAGGCGAAGGCGCTGGCTCGCCCGCCAGGGTTGTTCGCCGAACCAGCAGATGGTCGCCGTGAACTCCTTGGTGACGGTCGGAAGCGGAGCGGTGGCGAGCAGGTCACCGCGGCCCGCGTCGGTCTCGGCGGCCAGGCCCACATCGATGGAGAGGCCGGCGGTGGCCGCCGTACGAGCGCCTGATCCTGAGGTGATCGACGTGACCATCGTCTCGATGTTGGCGGGGAGCAATGTGACGACGTCGCCGTGATGCAGCGTCGCACCGTTGAGCATGCCTGCGTAGGTCCGCCCGCCCCCGTTCTGGCGAAGGACCCACTGCACGGGTAGTCGAGCTCCCGAGCGCGTGTGTGTCCACGAACCCGCGGCACAGGACTCGAGGGCTTGCAGGACGGTCGGCCCATCGTACCACTCGAGGTGCGCCGAGCGCTCGACCACGTTCTCGCCCAAGAGGGCCGAGACCGGGACGGTGGTCACCGATTCGAATCCCAGGTCGCGCGCCAGCGTCGTGATCTCATCGACGACGCCGACGTAGGCGGACTCCGACCAATGGACCTCGTCCATCTTGTTGACCGCGACGATGATGGTGCGCACGCCCAGGAGGGCGGCGATGCACAGGTGGCGGCGCGTCTGCTCCTTGAGCCCGTGGGCCACGTTGAGGACCACGAGGGCGACGTCCGCGGTGGAGGCGCCGGTAGCCATGTTCCTCGTGTACTGGACGTGGCCCGGGCAGTCGGCGATGATGAACTTTCGAGTGGGGGTCGAGGCGTAGCGGTAGGCCACGTCGATCGTGATGCCCTGCTCACGCTCCGCCCGCAGGCCGTCGGTCACGAAACTCAGGTCGAGGTCGCCCACGCCGCGCTTCTCCGAGGCGGCGTGGACAGCGTCGAGCTGATCATCGAAGAGTTGGCGGGTATCGACCAGCAATCGGCCGATCAGCGTCGACTTGCCGTCATCCACGGAACCGACCGTGGCCAGGCGAAGAAGGTCCTTGGTGGCGAGTTTCATCTAGAAGTACCCCTCACGCTTGCGGTCTTCCATCGCCGTCTCGCTGAACTTGTCGTCACCACGGGTCGCGCCGCGCTCCGAGACGTTCGCGAGCGAGATCTCATCGACGATGGCGGCCAGGGTGGACGCGTTCGAGAGCACCGCGCCGGTGAGGTTGGCGTCTCCGACGGTGCGAAAACGTACGACGAGTCGTTCGACCTGCTCGTCGCTTCGCGCCACGACGTGCGGTCCGACGGCGAGGTACATGCCGTCACGAAGGATGACGTCACGTTGGTGGGCGAAGTAGATGCGGGGCAACGCCATCTGCTCGCGCTCGATGTACTGCCAGATGTCGAGCTCGGTCCAGTCCGACAGAGGGAACGCCCGTAGGTGTTCGCCCGCATTCACCTTTCCCTGATAGAGCTGCCAGAGCTCGGGGCGCTGCTGACGCGGGTCCCACTGACCGAAGGCGTCGCGGAACGACAGGATGCGTTCCTTGGCCCGGGCCTTGTCCTCGTCGCGACGCGCACCGCCGAATGCGGCGTCGAAACCGTGGTCGGTGATGGCGTCGAGCAGGGTCACCGTCTGGAGGCGATTACGCGGACCCAGCGGACCCGGGTCGGCCACTTTGCCCTGGTCGATGGAATCCTGGACCGTGGCGACGAGCAGTCGCGCACCGTGGCGCTCGACGGCGGCGTCGCGGAACTCGATCACCTCGGGGAAGTTCTGGCCGGTGTCGATGTGCAACACCGGGAAGGGGAGGGCCTGGGGGGCGAACGCCTTGGCGGCCAGGTGCAGCAGAACGGCCGAGTCCTTGCCGCCCGAGAAGAGCAGCACGGGTCGTTCGCACTCGGCGACGACCTCTCGGAGGATGAAGATGGCGTGGGATTCGAGCAAGTCGAGGTGGTCGGTCAATGTCGGTGCCTGGGGGGTCAAGGTAGCCATAGTGGAGGTAAGATGTATCTTACTCTACTAAACCACTAGAGAATGTTAGGCTTTTGCGAGAACTTACCTTATGACCCTTCTGACGCCCGAATTGCTCGAGGAATTGGACGCCACCGACGCTCGGTTGGCCCACGCGTCACCGAGCGAGATCCTGGCATGGACGTTCGAGCGCTTCGGTGGCGACGTCGCCTTCGCCTGCTCCTTCGAGGACGTCGCCCTCTTGCACATGATTCACCTGGTCGCCCCGCGGACCGAGGTCGTCTTCCTCGATACGGAGGGCCACTTCCCCGAGACGATCGCCTTCGTGGACCGACTCGAGCGTGACTGGAATCTGAACGTGACGCGCACGCATCCCGGGGTCGACGCGGACCCGTGGCCCTGTGGCACGGAGAGGTGCTGTGAGCTACGAAAGGTGGAGCCGCTCTCGCGTGCGGTGGCGGGCAAGGGCGCGTGGATCACCGCGGTGAAGCGCAGTGACGCGGCGACGCGTGCGACGATGAAGATCGTCCACTGGGACGAGAAGTTCGATCTGGTCAAAGTGAACCCACTGGCGACGTGGTCCGATGACGATGTCTCGTACTACTTGCGTTCGCACGAGCTGCCCGAGCACCCGTTGTGGTCTCAGGGGTACGCCTCGATCGGCTGCGCGCCGGTCACCGTCACGCCACTGGTCGAGGGAGACCGTCGCTCGGGACGTTGGGCCGGTGCCGATAAGGAGGAGTGCGGGCTCCACGAGACGTAAATCCTTGGAACATCCACCAATTTCAAGGAATTCACAACTACATTTGACATCAATGTTTGTGAGTGCTATCGACGAGAACCGCTGATGCTAGCGCTCATCGTCGCGTTGTTTTGGCTCGCGATCCTCACCCCGTGGGCCGTTGTGAAATTCCGCAACTCACGCGCGGAGAAGTCCATCGACTCTTTCCACGTCGAACACGAGCGCCTGAGCCGACAAGGGTATTCCGTCGCGCCGGTGCGCCGTCTCGATGACGCCTACCTCTACGAGGAGCACTCCTACGAACCCGAGCACGAACCAGCACGTTCGCGGCCGCACCTGACCGTCGTTCACGACAACGACACGTATTCGACCCTGGAGAGCCGCTCCTCGTGGGACGAGTGGGAGCGCGACTACGACTACGACCACCCGCGCACGATCGCGGCGCCGCAGGAATCGAACCACCACCGATACGCCGCGTACGCGAGCGCACCCTCTCGCGAGACGACCATGGTGCGTCGTGCCCCGGGCATCCACGACGACGTGTTCGTCGATGGTCCGATGCGAGTGTCGATGAGGGTCCGTCGTACCCGGATCTTCACGAGCCTGGGCCTCAGCGCCATCGTCACGACCGGACTGAACGTTCTTATCGGCCTGTCGCTCCTGCAGTACCTGGCGGTGCTGTCGTGGATCGGCCTCGTCTTCTACGTGGCGATGGCGCTCGTCGCCGTCAGTCAAGGGTATTTGGAGGTATCCTCGCTGATCGGAGTGCGTCGCACGAAGGCCTACGCGCCGACGTACTACGAAGACGACGTGCCCGGTGACGACGAGTCGCCCGTCCTCTACGCCGAGGAGGAGTATTACGAGGAGGCCCCGTACGAAGAGGCGCCCGTCGACCAACGGTGGCGCCGCGAGCCACGTCGCTTCGCGCTGGGCTAAAGTGGGTACTCCTTCGGGGGTGTAGCTCAATTGGTAGAGCGCTACGTTCGCAATGTAGAGGCAGTGGGTTCGAATCCCATCACCTCCACTCCGAGGAACCGGTTCTCGCGGTGAGCCGTGCGGGCCACGTGGGCGAGTGCGCCATGCGGGCGCTCGATTCTCAGGGGCGACGGCTCCGGCAATTCGTCATGGTCACCGTCGCAGCCGCGTGACGTGCCAGTGGAGCGCCCGTGAATCGGGCGACGGGCGTGGTCAGTTCAGTGCGCGGCGGTTGGCACGGGGCTGACGAGGATACAGGCGGGGTCCGATGCCAGGGGTTGGCCCGACACAGCAAAGGCCCGTGAGCGGGACCCGCCGCAGAGTTGTCGGTACGAGCACGTGCCGCACACGCCCAGGAACGCCGCGTCGCGGATCGCGCGCATCAAGTGATTGTCGCGATAGAGCTCGACCAGTGAGGAGTGGCGCAGATTGCCCAGTGCGAGCGGAAGGAACCCCGAGGGGTACACGTCGCCCGTGGCTCCGATGAAAACGATGCCGTTGCCGTCGCGCGTCGCGGCGCTCGGGGCGCAGACGTCGTGCGTTGGTGCGCCGAGGAGCTGTTCAAGGCGCAGGTGCAGTCGATCGTAGAGATCGCTCGTGGCCGGCCCCGGAGTCTTCTCGTGACGCTGTTGGTTCACACGACGCAGGAACGGACCCTCGACCGAGCGGACAGTGAAGCCGTACTGTGACGCGTCGACCAGGAAATGACAGATGTCCTCGTTCTGTTGGGGGGTAGACGCGTTGACGTCGGTGCCGCGTCCGGTGGAGATCAAGAAGAAGACCTCCCAGATGTCGATGTGGTGCGCGTGAAGGATGTGGGCGATATCGGCCATCTGCTCCACGTTGCGGGCCATGACGGTCGTATTGACCTGCACCGTGAATCCCGCCGACTTCAATTGACCCAACGTGGTCATGGTGGCGTCGAAGTGCCCCGGGACGCCGCGCACGGCGTCGTGGGTGGCGGCGTCCATCCCGTCGAGAGAGATCGACACCGTCTTGATGCCGTGCTGGCGCAATTCGTGCATCTTCTCGACGGTCAGCAATGGCGTGACCGACGGGGCCAGCGCGACGGGCACGGCAACGGACTTGGCGTAATCGATCAACTCCATCAGATCCCCACGCTTGAGACAGTCGCCTCCGGTGAGAATCAGAATCGGTCGAGGGCTCGCGAGTTCGGCCAACTCGTCGATCATTCGACGACCCTCGTCGGTCGAGAGTTCGCACGGGCTCGGTTCGCGCTGGGCGTCGGCGCGGCAGTGGAAGCAGGCCAGGTCGCACGCCTTGGTCATTTCCCAGAAGACCAGGAGCGGCCGATCGTTGAATCGCCGCTGCAGCACTTGGCGGCGGTGATCTCCGGCGTGTAACTCCACGGGGCTCACGTCCTGGGCGATTATCGACACGAGTCCAGTCTGGGCGCCCGCGCGCCGACCCCCATAGGGGCGTTAGTCCCCTTTGCCTCACGCGCCGGAGCTGGGTTATCGCCACGCTGGGTGACGGCGCTCGTCTGCGACCAAAGTCCGTGTCGGCGGTCGCCTTATACCCCGTTGGGTATATTACCCCGGGCCGCGTGACGGGCACCCACCGCGTAGAGACGAAGGGTCGTCGAGTGCTTGGACGCTCGCGATCGTCGTTCCCGCCACGGGTGTCACGAGTGATGGACGTCTCGGCCTTCGCGGACCCCTCACCACCACCTCGCCCGGAAAGGACGTAGTGCCTTAATGAACGCTCATGCTCACCGTGGCCGCACTCTTAGGTTCTTCTTATGAGCACATTTATCGGCGGCATTTCGACCTTGTCCCTGGCGCGATGGCAGTTCGGAATCACGACCGTCTTTCATTTCCTGTTCGTGCCGTTGACGATCGGGCTCGGATTGCTGGTGGCGGTGCTCCAGACGGCCTACTACAAGGCCAAGGACCCCGCGTACGACCGGATGACGAGATTCTTCGGAAAGTTGTTCCTGGTCAACTTCGCCATCGGTGTGGTCACCGGTATCGTGCAGGAGTTCCAGTTCGGCATGGACTGGTCGCGGTACTCGACGTTCGTGGGCAACATCTTCGGTGCGCCCCTCGCGATCGAGGCCCTCCTCGCCTTCTTCATGGAGTCGACGTTCCTAGGGATCTGGATCTTCGGCCGCGGCCGCGTCAGCGATCGGATCCATTTGGCCGCGATCTGGCTCGCGAGCCTCGGCACCATCCTCTCGGCGGCGTTCATCGTCGCCGCCAACTCCTGGATGCAGCACCCGGTGGGCTACACGATTGATCCCGTCTCGCACCAGGCGGTCATGACGAACTTCTGGGCCGTGGTGACGAACTCCACGTTCCTCCTGGCCTACGGACACGTCCTGTTCAGCGCCTTCTTGACCGGCGCGGTGTTCATGTTGGCCATCGCGGCCTGGCACCTGCGCAAAGGACACGACCTCGCGGGATTCGGCAAGGCCGCTCGCATCGCCATCGTGGCGACGCTGATCACCGCCGTGGGCACGATGTTCCTGGGTGACTCGCAGGCCAAGCAGATGGAACAGCAGCAGCCGATGAAGATGGCCGCGGCCGAAGCGCTCTACAACAGCGCGAACGGAGCGAGCTTCTCACTGTTGACCATCGGCGACCTCTCGGGCAATCCCGTCTTCCAAGTCCGCGTCCCGCACATCTTGAGCGTCCTGGCGACCAACACCTGGAACGGCAATGTCAAGGGCATCAACCAGTTGCAGAAGGAGGCGACGGCGAAGTACGGCGCGGGCAGTTACGTGCCGGTCATCTGGGTGCTCTACTGGACGTTTCGCATCATGGTCGGTTTGGGCATCCTGCTCTTCGTGCTGGGCGGCGCGGGACTCTGGCTGATGAAGCGCAAGCGTCTGGAGCAATCGAAGCGATTCTTGCGCTTCGCCTCATGGATGCTCCTGGCACCCTTCATCGCCAACTCCGTCGGTTGGATCTTCACCGAGATCGGACGTCAGCCCTGGGTGGTGTACGGACTCTTGAAGACCTCAGACGCCGTGACGCTCATCGCCCCCGGCTACGTGGCGGCCTCGCTGATCGGATTCACCGCGGTGTACACATTGCTGGCCGTCATCGAGATCGGACTGATGATCCGTCTCGCCAAGGTACCCACCCCGATACTCGCCGGCAGCGACGTCGAATCCGTGCCCGAACTCATCTACTAGGAGACGACGATGCTAGGACTACTCACTACTTCCCCCAGCGGCCTCGAGCAACTGTGGTTCGGTCTCATCACGGTGCTCTGGCTCGGGTACTTCTTCCTCGAAGGCTTCGACTTCGGGGTGGGGATCCTGATGCCCTTCGTGAGCAAGGACGATCTCGATCGACGCGTGGCGATCAACACCATCGGGCCCGTCTGGGACGGCAACGAGGTGTGGCTACTCACCGCCGGCGGCGCCACCTTCGCGGCGTTCCCACTGTGGTACGCCACCGTGTTCAGCGGCTTCTACCTCGCCCTCTTCGTCGTGCTCGCGGCCTTGATCTTTCGCGGGATGGCCTTCGAACTGCGACACCGTGGCGGCGCCCGCTCGGCGGCGTGGTGGGACCGGGCCATCTTCTGGGGGTCGGCGTTACCGGCGTTGCTCTGGGGCGTGGCCTTCGCCGACTTCGTGCACGGGGTCCCCTTGGGTGCGAACGCGACGTGGACAGGCACGTTCTTCGACCTCGTCAAGCCCTACGCTCTCGTCGGCGGCTTGAGCACGTTGTCACTGTTCACGCTGCACGGCGCGACCTATCTCGGGCTCAAGACCGACGGCGAGGTTCGTGAGCGCGCGCAGCGAATCGCGCGGTTGTTGGCACCCGTGACCTTCGTCATCGTCACCGCGTTCCTGGGTTGGACGTACCTCACCGCCCACTCCCGCCACGAGGTCGGACTGGTTCCGCCACTGCTGCCCATCGCGGGCGTCGCGGTTCTCGCCGTCGTGGGTTGGTTGGTGCGCGAGCGCCTCGAGGGTTGGGCCTTCATCGGAACGGGAGTGGTCATCGTGGCGTTCTTCACCACGTTGATGCTCAACCTGTACCCCAACGTGCTGGTCTCGTCGATCTCGTCCAGCGACACCCTGACCATCGCCGCGACGGCTTCGCATCGATACACCCTCGAGGTCATGAGCTGGGTGGCCCTGATCTTCACACCGCTCGTCCTTCTCTATCAGAGTTGGACCTATTGGATCTTCAAGAAGCGTGTGACGCGCCCCGCGACGCCCTCTGAACCGGTCGCGACGAATAGCTAGCGTGACGGAACGACCGTCGGATCTCTTGAAGCGCCTCATGCGCGCGTCGCCCGTGGTGCGACGCGCCCTCGGTGCGTCGTTGATCCTGGGGCTCGTGACCACCGTCGCGATCATCGTGCAGGCCACCGCGTTGGCGAGTGCCCTGGGCGCGGTCTTCTACCACCACGATGCGCGAATCACGGCCCCGGTGGTGTGGTTCATGTCGGCCACTGCGGTGCGCGCCGCGGCGGTGGGACTCAGTGAGCCGGTCACCGCGCGAATCGCCGCCCCCGTTCGCCGGGACCTGCGACGACGACTTCTTCGTCACGTCCTTCACCACGGACCGCACCAGAGTGTCGACGCGACGGTGCAACTCGCCACCAAGGGCGTGAGCGCGATCGAGGACTTCGTGGCCAATTACGTTCCGGCCCTGGTGCTCGCGACCCTCGCCCCAGCGGTCCTCCTCGGCTTCCTCGTGTGGCGCGATCCGCTGAGCGGGGTCATCGTCGCGATCAGCGTCGGCCTCTTGCCGATCTTCATGATCCTGCTGGGCCTGGAGGCGAAGGAGAAGATGCAGGAGCGCTGGGACGACCAGCAGCGCCTCGCGGGCTACTTCGGCGACGTCGTGCGCGGCATGGGCGTCTTGAAAGCGCACAACCGATCACGTCACGCCCTCCAACAGCTCGACGGCGTCGGCGCGGCGCTGGGGCGCACCACGATGGCGACGCTCAAGGTGGCCTTCCTCTCGAGTTTCGCCCTCGAACTGCTCTCCTCGCTGGCCACGGCTCTCGTCGCTCTGATTCTGGGCGTTCGTCTGCTGGACGGATCGCTACACCTCAGCGTCGCGCTCGCGGTGTTGCTGGTCACGCCCGAGGTCTTCTTGCCACTTCGTCGTTCCGCCGCGCAATATCACGCAGGGGCTGACGGGATCGCGGCGGCGAGCGTCGTGTTGGACCTCGTGGGCGACGCACGGGTCGACGGACGGATCATGCCACCCGTCACCGCTCCGACCATCGTCTTGCGCGACGTGAGGGTCGCCGCCGGTCCCCGCGGGGACACGCAGCTCGTGAACGGCGTCATCGCGGCGGGCGAACTCACGGTGATCCGTGGTCCGTCGGGTTCGGGCAAGACCACCCTGCTGCGTTCCATCATTGGCCAACGAGACGACGTGGGGGGTGTGATCACGGTCGACGGGACGGACCTGGTCGACCTCGATCGAGCTCGTTGGCAATCGCGGATCGCGTACCTGCCCCAGGATCCGCGTCTGCCGGGAACGAATGCGCGCGAGGTGCTCTCCCTGGGAGAGGAGGGAATCAGTGACGACCAGATGCGAGCAGCCCTGTCGACGCTCGCACTCGACGTCGATCTGGACCGAGAACTCGGCGAAGGAGCGAGCGCCCTGTCAGCGGGTCAGCGCCGTCGCTTGGCGCTGGCGCGCTGCCTCCTGCGTCAACCGCTGCTCCTCGTACTCGACGAGCCCACGGCCCACCTCGACGGGGCCAGTGAGGCGCTCGTGGTGGACGTCATCCGCTCCCTCACCATGACGCGAGTCGTCGCCACGCACCGGGACCTCGCCGGGGACCACGTGATCGACGTCGCGACTCCGAAGGCCGCTCGTGTCTGATGGCCCCGGCATCGTCCGCGACGCCCTGGCCCGTGAACGCGGCGCCGTAGCGCGCGCCCTCGGGGCCGGACTTCTGGTGACCCTGTGCACCGTGGGTCTCTCAGCGACGTCGGCGTGGCTGATCGTCCGATCGGCCCAGCGACCTGGCGTGTTGTCACTCACCGTGGCGATGGGCCTGGTGCAGCTCTTCGCCCTGGCCAAGGCCGCTGGTCGATACCTCGAACGTACCCAGACGCATCGAGCCGCGCTTCACGCCATGGCCCACGTGCGATCTCGGGTGGCGCGCGAGGTCGAGCCGCTGTTACCCGCGGGGCTGGGACCGAGAAGCGCCGACGTCGTCGATTCGGTGATTGGCGACGTCGAACGAGTGCAGGATCTCTTGACCGCGGTCGCGGGACCGCTGCTGACCAGCGTGGCGGCGGGGCTGGTGAGCGCGGTGGTGGTGGGCGTGATGTCGGCGAGCGCGGGAGCCGTCCTCCTGGGCGCTCTGGTGATCGACGCGGTGCTGCTGCCGACGTTCGCCGTGCGTTTCGGGCGCGAAAGCGGTGACGCGCTGGAGGAGGTGCACGCCGAACTGACCGCATTCTTCGATCAGGTCGCTCAGGGCGGCGACGAGTTCATCATGGACGGCGCGAGCGATCGACTCACCGGTCGCCTCGCGGCCCTGGAGCAGCGACACGATGATGCGCAGCGACGACGACGGGGTGTCGCGGGCGTGGTGTCCGCGCTCGGCGTCCTGGTGAATGGACTGGCGGCGCTCGCCGTAGCGGTTCTGAGCATCGGGGAGGTCCGTGGCGGTCAACTGGGCGTCGCATTGGTGGCCGTACCCGCGCTGACGACCATGACCGCCCTTGACATGGTCAGTGCCATGGTGACCAGCGTGGTGAGCGGCGCGCGCGACCGAGCCGCGCTAGCGCGGCTCGACGCGCTGGGTGAGCGCCCGCGCCCCGTTCGTGAGGTCGACGGTGCCGACGAGCCTGGCGACCTCGCGCCCCACGTGCGACTCGTCGACGTGGCGCACTGCTACGGGGATGACCAAGTGTTGATTTCGGCCACTCAGCGCCTGCGTCGTGGTGATGTCGTCGTACTCTCCGGCCCTAGCGGCGGCGGCAAGACGACGTTGGCGCGGTTGTTGGCCAAGTTCCTCGACCCCACGGCTGGTCAGTTGACGCTCGGGGACGTGTCGTACTCGAAATTGCGCGAAGTGACGGTACGGGGCGTCATCGGGCTTGTCGACGACGCCCCGTACGTCTTCGCGGCCACGTTGGCCGAAAATCTGCGCATCGCACGACCCTCGGCCGCTATCGAGGAACTCGAGGCGGCGTGCGAGGCGGCGGGACTTGGTGCATTCCTACGTGCGTCACCACGGGGGCTCGACACCAGACTCGGCGGTGCCAGCGCCGGTATGTCCGGGGGGGAGCAACGTCGACTCGGCGTGGCTCGTGAGTTGCTGAGCGGGCGACCGATCGCGATCTTCGACGAGCCCACCGAAGGCCTTGATGACGGAGCCGCACGCGCACTCGTGGACTCGTTGCGCCAGCACTATTGCGAGGGGGCACTGGTCGTGATCTCGCACGTCGACGCGCCGCGCCTCGTTGGCGCGCGCGAGTGGCGGATCGTCGACGGTCTCCTGGGCGAGGTGACGCGAGAGAAGCCGCCCCTACACGGTACGCGCGACCAGGTGTTGGGACTTAGGTCCTGAGATCGCGTCGGGAGAGGTCGGTAACATCGAGGTGATGGTTCTTCACGTTCGTCCTCGTGCAGTGCTCGAGTGCGGTGCCCCCCAGCCAGCCTTCGCGTGAGCGAAGAAGCCCTCGAACGCGAAGAACGCGCCGGCTCCCTGAAGCCGGTCATCGACGTCATCCCGGCGGCGGCCTACGAGAATCCGACGTGGCGCGGCATGGTCTACTTCGTGCGTGACGTCATCATCTACTTGGTATCGATCGTCGCCCTGGTCGTCGTCGCGAACCCACTCGTCGACGTGGTCCTCGACGTCCTCGCGGTTCTCGCGGTGACGGCGCTCTTCGTGGTCGCTCACGACTGTGCGCACGGGGCTCTCTTCAACACCAAGCGAAAGAACTCGCTCGTCGGGCGCATCGCCATGTTGCCGTCCTGGCACGTGTTCGAGGCGTGGGTCCTCGGGCACAACCGCATCCACCACGCCTTCACGGTGCGCCAGGGATACGACTTCGTCTGGCATCCGGTGACGGCCCGGGAGTACGACGATCTCTCACGCGCGCGCAAGTTGTTGCACCGGGTGGAGTGGTCCTGGTGGGGCACCGGTGTCTATTACCTCAAAGAAGTGTGGTGGCACAAGATGATGGTCTTCACTCCGCCGGCGAGATGGGCGAAGTCGATCCGCCGCGATCGTCTCGTCACCTTGGCCTTCGCGGGCGTGCTGGCGGCGCTGCTGGCGGCGATCGGAGTGGCCCGCACCCATTCACTCGGTGGTGCCGCGTGGCTCGTCCTGCGCGCCGAGGTGGTCCCTTTCCTCGGATTCAGTGCGATGATCGGTTCGGTGGTGCACGTGCACCACGTCGCGCCCGACATCCGCTGGTGGAAGCGAAGCGAATGGAGCAAGTTCAAGGGACAGATGGAGGGCACGACGGTGTTGCGCGTTCCGCGGGGCGTGAACTTCTTCTTCCACTGGATCATGATCCATTCGCCGCATCACGTCGACATGCGAATCCCGATGTACCACCTCGAGATGGCGGCCAGGGCGATCGAGGAGCATTACCCCGACGTCGTGCACGACGCGCCGCTGCGCTTCAGAGATTTTCGCCACAACACCCGAGCGTGCAAGCTCTACGACTTCGACGCGGGCCACTGGCTCACCTACGCGCAAGCGCGAGCGACGCTGTTCACCCCACCCACGAGCGTCTCCTCGATCCTGTGAATCCCGCGCCGCGTCTCGCACGCGAGTAATTACATTGATGCATGATGTGCAAAACCTGATGCTTAACGGTGCATAAGTGCGCTGAAGGGGAGCATTGTGGTGCAAAAGTGATCAAAACCTGGGTAAAACCTCTCGATATCTTCATCAGGGCTTCACGGAAGCATTCGCTGGTGGCATTGTATTTCTCGTAGTCCACGCAGTACCTGCCGACGCAGACCAATCCGAAAGGAGAGGAAGGCGGAAGTGTGAGGGGCCCCGAAAGGGGAACGGATCACTTCAGCGGTAAGCGGAGTTCGGTCCGCTTGGCGATTCGGCGAAGGGTGTGGAGTACCTGCCGTCATTCGGTGGCCCGTCCGACACGGGGTAACGAATGATGTGCCTCGGAAACCCCGAGGGGCGGGTGAGTTTCGACTCACTGGTCACTCGGGGTTTTCGGCTTTCCCGCCTGCTTTCGCGTGGCGATCCACGTGACGTCGTGCCCGAGAAACACGGTAAGAAAGCTGGTAGTAGAGACAGGACGTTGTCATGAGGGCCCAACGAGAGCGCGAGTTTCGCGCGGTTGCCGATGAGGCGACACCCGCCATCGGTGCATACATCAGACGGCGCATCTATCCGTTGAGCCACTCCGATGTCGATGACCTCATTGAAGAAGTGCTCATCATCGCCTGGCGCCGACTCGAGGACATTCCCAAGGGCGCTGAGGTGCCGTGGCTGATCGGCGTGGCGCGCAACGTGCTGCGCAACGCGCATCGCAAGTTTCGTCGAGGTCAAGCCGTCACGTCACACTTGGCGCCGCCCCATCATGACTCCTCGGCAGAAGACCACGTCATCGCTGACGAGGGGGTGCGCGCGGCACTCGCGACCCTGAGCGACGACGATCGTGACATCGTGCTGCTACACGCGTGGGATGGTCGTAGTGCCGACGAAATCGGCCTCATCTTGGGCATCACGACGAACGCGGCGGCCGTGCGGCTCTCGCGCGCCCAGGATCGATTCCGCAAGCACTTCACCGATATCTCCGTCAGTTGAAAGATTCCGCCCCCACCGACATGAACCAGGTAGAGCGAAGGAGAACGCTATGAGATCCATCGACGAGCGGTTAGCCGACAGCAATCCGGTCCGCGAAGGTTTCGTTCCGACCAATTACGAGCAGATGCTGACCCGCGTCATCCGTCAGCCGCGATTCGCCGATAGGGCGTGGCGGACGTTTCGTCTGCGCATGGCGGGGTCCGTGGCCGCCGCGAGCGCACTGACGGTGCTCGGCGTCAGCGTGCTGAACGGTGCGGGTACCGCGTTGCCCGTGCTGGGATTCCAGGCGAGCGCTCACGGCACTGCGGGCCCCGCCCCGGCGAAGACCGGCCCGGGCGCTTCGGGCGTCTCGGACATGATGCCGGTCGTCGTGAACTACACCTTCACGGGTGCAAGTTCGTTCTCGACGGCCCCGGGGTCGGCGCCGGTCTACGCCGTGAGCGCGCCATCGGATTTGAGCGCCACGCTCAGCCAGATCGCCACCGCGTTGGGCGTGGGACTCGCGACCGCACCTTCAGGTGCCACGGGTAATTCGAGTGACTACTACACCGTCAACGGCAAGGGATACTCCGGGTCCATCTACACCAGTAACGGATCAGATTACTGGAGCATCTACGCCACACCCGCCGGTTCCTCTGGTCCTTCGGGGGTATCGGGGGCCTCGGGTACCGCGGGAGTGGCGAGTGGGGTCGGTACCGCAGCGCCGAGCACCAACTTGACCACCGCGGGCGTCTCCGGAGTCACGGGGTCAACGGGCCCAACCGGAGCGACGGGTGTCACGGGGTCAGCCGGGGCAACGGGACCGACCGGCGTGACCGGGGTCACCGGGCCGACCGGCGCGACGGGCGTCTCGGGGGTGTCCGGCGCGACGGGACCGGTCGCGGCGACCGGAGCTTTCGCGACGCAGGCCCTGGGTTACGTGCGGGCTCTCGGGGACTACACGGCCGGCGCGCCAACCCAGACCGTTAGTGCAGGGGTGACGACGATCGACGTTCCGTTGCTGATCAATGGGTCGCCATCGGATATGAACGATACGTTCGATTTTGCGAGCGACGGTACCCTGCAGAACGCGTCGGGCAGTGTCTTCACCCTGAGGGCCAACGCGACGTATCCATTGATCTCTGCATCGGCTGGCGTCAGCCAGATCAGCGTGCAGACTCAGATGTTGCGTCGTATCTTCGCCTACGGCTCGGGTGGACCTATCGCCTTCAACTCAATGGCCACGACCACGACGACCAGTAACTCGGGTGCGGCGGCGCCGACCGGGGTGTCCGGGGTGTCGGGCGCCACGGGTGCCGTCACGACGACGACCAGTAACTCGGGTGCGACGGGGCCGACCGGGCCGACCGGGGTATCGGGCGCCACGGGTGCCGTCACGACGACGACCCTTGCCACGCCGACGACGTTGGTTCGTCTCACCGAGGTGGCCAACGGTTACGCGGCCTACGACATGGTGGGTGGATGGATGGAACTACCGGTGTACAACTACACGGGCACGGTTGTTGACGGCGGTTATCAGGTGAGCTTCAGCGTGGTCCCGCTGGCGCCTCAGTACCTGAACTTCGCAGTCAACACTGACCCGGTCCCCTTGGGCGCGCGTTAGAACAAAGAGCGGGGCTCGGCCGGTTCGATCAGTTCGGGTCCGTCGTTGCGCACGGATCCGATCGCTGGGTCCACGCCGTAATGACGTAGGGTTCCCGCGGGAGCGGGGCGTAGCAAGTGCGAGCGCTCGTGAGGACCCGATTCGCCGACGTCAAGCCAATCGGCCACGTCGGCGAGTTCGATGACGACGGGCATGCGATCATGAATCTCGTTCATGTCTTCGTTGGGTGTCGTCGTGACCACTGTGCAGGTTTGCACCGGTGGGGTGCCGTCGGGGGTCGCCGGATCTCGCCAGAGTTCGTAGAGCCCCGCCAGTAGCAGCGGCTGGGCGTCGATACGGGTGAAGAAATGCGGTTGCTTCTCGTGGCCCGGACGGTGGTCCCATTCGTAGAAACCGTCTACCGGGATGATGCAGGGACGCTTCTTGAAGGCTGCGCGAAACGACGGTTTCTCGGCTACCGTCTCGCCACGTGCGTTGAAGAGACGATTCGATACCGATGGATCCTTGGCCCAACTCGGGAGCAGTCCCCATCGATAGATGTCCATAACTCGTGCGCCTCCCTGCTCGGCGACGCCGAAGAGGCGGCGTTGGGGTCCCACGTTCCAACTGGGGCGTACCTCTTCTTCGAGACCAGCCGCCAGAGTGGCGTCGAGCAGTCGTGCGAAACGGATCGGGGGGCTGAAGAGGGCGATGCGACCACACATGGGGGCTCCTTTCATCAGTGACAATAGGGCCATTGGCGTGTGTGACGGAGAGTGGCTACTCTTACGAACATATGTTCGTTTTTTCGCCCCCACGACCTCGACTCCCGGATGATTTGGTGGCGACGCTACGTCCCGTCACCCTCGCAAAGTCCCGTATCGTCCCCCTTTCTGAACCCTGGGCATCCTTAACGCCCGGCGGCGGCTTGCGGCGGGGCTCTACCGTCGTGGTCCACGCCCAACCGGGGCTTGGTGGGCTCAGCGTGGGCCTGAGTTTGCTGAGTGACGCCAGCGCCAAGGGTCACTGGGCGGCCGTCGTGGGGGTGGATGACCCCGGCGTGGTGGCGATGTCCGACCTAGGGGTTGATCTGCGTCGCGTACTCTTCGTGCCGCGACCGCGTGGCGCGTGGGCCGAGGCGGCGGGCGATCTGCTCGACGGGGTCGATCTTCTGATCGTACGTCCTCCGTCACGCGCCTCTCACGGCGCCGCCCGTAAGTTGATGGACCGGGTCCGCGAACGCGGGATCGTTCTGATCGTCCTCACGGAGCCTCGTGCACCCTGGCCGCTGCCGGCGGATCTCTCCTTTCATCTCGTCAGTTCACGTTGGATCATGTCGTCGCGCCTCGACGCTCGCTACGTGACGCTACGCGTCAGCGGACGCGGCGAGGCGCAGCATCGTGGAGAGCACGTGGTGATGGTGCCTGATGTCCGGGGCCGGGCGGTGGCGAGATAGGTGGAGCGACTTCTCGCGCTCTGGGTGGAGCCGCTGAGCGAGGAGCGGCCTGACGGATCGGTCCTGCGCGACTACCTTCGCGTCCTCGATGCTCTGGAGGTGCTCTGTCCTTTCGTCGAGCCGGTACGACTGGGACTGTGCACCTTGCCGTTGCGCGGACCGAGTCGGTTTTTCGGCGGGGACGAGGCGGTCTTCGCCGCGGTGCGTCAGATCGTGCGTGACGTGCTCGGACTCGACGTCGCACTCGGGGTGGCCGAGGGGCTCTTCTGCGCCGAGTTGGCGGCCCGTCAAGGAGTGGTGCTGCACGCGGGGCAGACGACGGCGTTTCGGCGTGTCCAGCCATTGGCGGCGCTGGGTCATAAGGAGCTCGCCACTACTGGACGCAGTCTCGGAATCTATAGCGTGGGTGATTTCGCCGATCTCGACGCGTCGCGCGTCGCTGAGCGTTTCAATGCCGCAGTACGAGTGCTGCATCGTGTGGCACGCGGGGAATTGGCGGAACTGCCCGGCCAGCGCGACACGCGCCTGAGTGCCCGGTTGCGCGATGCACGTGGTGAGGACATCAAGGGCGATGAGCAGGTGAGCTTCTTCGGCCAGCGCAGTGCCGGTGACGACCGTGCCCGGGCGGCAGCACACCGAGTTCGTCATCGCTTGGGACCCGACGGCGTGCTGGTGGCGCGCTTGCGCGGCGGGCGGGCTCCCGAGGACCGAGCGTCGCTCACTCCTTGGGGATCTCCCTCGTGTGACGAGCGCGACGACGCGCCATGGCCCGGTCGTTTGGCGGGCCCCTCCCCGATCACGTCGCTGCACCAACCCGTGGCGGTGGAGTTGTGCGATGATGCCGATGAGCCAGTACGCATGAGCGCGCGCGGCTCGCTCAGCGCAGCCCCAACGTCATTGGTGTTCGCGCACGGCTCGCGCCGGAGCATCGTGTGGTTCGCTGGCCCTTGGCCGTTGGTGGAGCGCTGGTGGGCGAGTGGGCGCCGCCGTGCGCACGTGCAGGTGCTGCTCGACAGTGGTGAAGCGATGCTGCTCTCCGCCGAGGTCGGACGCTGGTGGCTCGTAGGGATCTACGACTGATGGCTACCTACGCGGAACTGCATGCCCATTCTGGTTTCAGTTTTCTCGACGGAGCGAGCGATCCCGAGGAACTCGTCGCCGAGGCCGTGCGTCTGGGGTTGTCCGGTCTCGCCCTGACTGATCATCACGGGCTCTACGGTGTGGTGCGTTTCGCCGAGGCGGCCCGGGCCCTGGGGCTTCCCACGGTGTTCGGTGCGGAGTTGACGATCGACGCGCGTGACGACCGTGTCGGCGTTCTCGATCCCCAGGGTGATCACCTCGTGGTGCTGGCGCGTTCGCCCGAGGGCTATCGGCGACTCTCAACGATGCTGGGCGAGGCGCACCTCGAGCGCGGAGAGAAGGGGGTGCCGCAGCTCAGTCTGGACCACGTCGCCAGTTGTGCCGATGGGTGGTTGATTCTGACCGGATGTCGCAAGGGGCCACTCTCTCGGGCGTTGCTAGCGAACGGACCACGCGCGGCCGAGCGTGAACTGTTGTGTCTCATCGAACGCTTCGGGCGTGAGAATGTCGCCGTCGAGATCTGGGACCACGGGCACTTCGAGGACGTCGCACGCAATGACGTCTTGGCTGAGTTGGCCGTGCGACATAACGTGAACCTGGTGGCGACGGGCAACGCACACTACGCGCGGCCCGAGGATTTCGCGCGGGCCAACGTCGTGGCGGCGATTCGTGCGCGTCGTGAACTCGAAGAGATGCAGGGGTGGCTCTCGGCGTCTCCACTGGCGCACTTGCGTGGCGACGCCGAACAGCGACGTCGCTTCGCACGCTGGCCCGGGGTGGTGGACCGAGCGGGGGAACTCGGCGCCGAACTGTCCTTCGACCTGCGTTTGGTGGCGCCGAACCTGCCGGCGTTCCTCACCCCGAGAGGAATGGACGAGCAGGAATATCTGACGGTACTAGTGCACGAGGGCGCGACGCGCAAATACGGCCCGCGCGATGACGAGCGCGTTCTCGGGGCGTGGCGCCAGATCGACCACGAGCTCAACGTCATCGGTGGTCTGGGTTTCGCGGGGTACTTCCTCACGGTCTGGGACATCACGGAGTTTTGCCGACGTTCGAATATCTACTGTCAAGGTCGCGGCTCGGCCGCCAACTCCGCGGTGTGCTTCTCACTCGGCATCACCAACGCTGACGCCGTCAAGTTGCAACTCTTCTTCGAACGCTTTCTCTCTCCCGCGCGCGACGGCCCCCCCGATATCGACGTGGACATCGAGTCGGGTCGGCGTGAAGAGGTGATCCAGTACGTGTACCAGCGCTACGGACGACATCACGCCGCGCAGGTGGCGGCCGTCATCACGTATCGACCACGCTCGGCGCTGCGTGACGTGGCGCGGGCCTTCGGTTACTCCGAAGAGGCCGCTAATAAATTACGTGATCAGGTAGATCGTTCGAGCATGACCGCCCTGTCCGACGACGTGCCCGAGTTGATCCTCACGATGGCGACCCAGATGCTGAATCGTCCCCGGCACCTCGGCATCCACTCGGCTGGCATGGTGCTGTGTGATCGTCCGGTGCTCGAGGTGTGCCCGGTCGAGTGGGGCCGCACGCCCGGACGGACCGTCCTGCAGTGGGACAAGGACGACTGCGCGGCGATCGGCCTGGTGAAATTCGACCTGCTGGGACTGGGCATGCTCGACGCGCTACACCGTGCCGTTGACGAGGTGGCGGCCTATCACGGTGTCTCTCTGGACCTGGGCGCGTTGGAACAAGAGGATGCGGTCTACGACCTACTCTGCGAGGCCGACACCGTGGGCGTCTTTCAAGTGGAGTCGCGCGCGCAGATGGCGACCCTGCCGCGCGTGCAACCACGATGCTTTTACGACCTGGTCATTGAAGTGGCCCTGATCCGCCCCGGCCCCATCCAGGGCAATGCCGTCAACCCCTACATTCGCCGACGTCGCGGTGACGAGCCCGTGACGTACCTGCATCCGCGTCTCGAGCCGATCCTCTCGCGCACCCTCGGCGTGCCGCTCTTCCAGGAGCAGTTGATGGAGATGGCGGTCGCCGTCGCGGGATTCTCCCCGGCGGAGGCCGATGAGCTTCGCCAGGCCATGGCCGCCAAACGTTCGGAGCTGCGCATGCTCAAGCTCAAGAGCCGTTTCTACTCGGGCATGGCCGTCAATGGCATCACCGGTGCGGCCGCCGACCAGCTCTTCGACGCTCTGGCGGCCTTTGCCAACTTCGGCTTCCCCGAGTCGCACTCGGTCTCCTTCGCTCACCTCGTCTACTGCTCGGCGTGGATCAAGGTGCATTATCCGGCGGCGTTTCTGGTGGCCCTGCTCAATGCGCAGCCCCTGGGCTTCTGGTCGCCCCAGAGCCTGGTCGCCGATGCGCAACGTCACGGGGTTACGGTGAGGCGACCCGACGTGAACGTCTCGGGTGCCGACGCGACACTCGGAGGCGACGACGACCGCCCCGACGTACGTCTGGGGTTGGTGAGCGTGCGCGGCATCGGGCGCGAGCTGGCGCAGCGCATCGCCGAGGGGGCTCCGTGGCGTGATGCCGAGGACTTGGTGCGCCGCGCCGGATGCCAGCAACAGCACCTCGAGGCGTTGGCGTCGGCGGGTGCACTGGACTGCTTCCAACAAAGTCGTCGGGCGCAGATCTGGACGGCGGGGGCGGCGGCCCAGAGCACGACCGACCGGCTCGAGGGGGTCGTGACGGGGCTGCGCGCACCGCGCCTGACACCACCGAGCGAGATGGAGCGCGTCGCGGACGATCTGTGGTCGATGGGTCTCACGACCGAGGCAACGGCGATCGCCCTCGTGCGCGACTGGCTCGATGCGCAGGGCGTGACGATGGCCGCGCGGCTCATGGGGGCGGAGAGCACGCGCGTGACGGTCGCGGGCGTCGTCACGCACCGTCAACACCCCGAGACGGCGAATGGGGCGGTCTTTCTCAACCTTGAGGACGAGAGCGGACACGTGAACGTGATCTTCTCCAAGGGCGCGTGGGCGCGCTGGCGCGCCGTCGCGCGCAACTCACCGGCCCTGATGATTCGTGGCGCACTCCAGCGCGGACAGGGCACCCTGGCACTGCAGGCGGAGTTCGTCGAGGCCCTCAACCTCGGAGCCACGACGCCCTCGCGCGACTGGCGTTGATCCGCGATCACGGCACCCGGCACGTCTTGACCATGACCGGAAGGCGAACTCGGGCTTCGCGACGCGACGCACGACGAACACGTCGACCGAGTCGGCGTCCGATGCTCCCGATGACCGACACCCCCAGATCTCGGATCTCGCGCCCCGAGAGTGGCGCGAGCTCATCGAGCACGTCGTGACTCTCGAGTCGCGACCGTCGACGGCCTCCGTCGTGGGGCGACGACCCATCGGTCATGGGTCGAGCGGCGTGGACCGGCTCACTGGTTCATCAACACCAGACGCCTGCGAGAGAATGGTGAATAATGACTACTGTGCGTGTCGCCGCCATCCAGATGACGTCGGGAAGTGACGTCGCAGCCAACGAGGCCGCGATCTTTCGTCTCGTCGATCGCGCCAGCGACCTCGGGGCCACGTACGTGCAGTTACCCGAGTACGCCACCTACTGGGGGCCGCGCAGCGGCTACGATGCGGCGGCGAAGACCCTCGACGACGGTTTCATCCGACAGTTGTGCCTCGTCGCCCGGGGCCGCGGCGTCACCGTGCATCTGGGCAGCATGCTCGAGCCCGCGACCGGCGGTCGCTTCTTCAACACGAGCGTGGTGATCGACGCGCGGGGCCAGGTCGTCGCGACCTACCGCAAGATCCACCTCTTCGACGCCCGTCCGCCCGGAGGAGTGACCTATTACGAGTCGGAGTTCATCACCCCCGGCGACGAGATGACGGTCGTGACGGTGGGAGAGATGCGCGTCGGACTGACCATCTGTTTCGACGTCCGCTTCGCCGAACTGTATCGTGCGCTCGCCCTGGCGGGGGCCAACGTGCTGGCGGTGCCCGCCGCGTTCTCCGCGTCGACCGGACCGGCGCACTGGGAAGTCCTCGTGCGCGCGCGGGCGATCGAGAGTCACGCCTTCGTGATCGCCGCCACCCAGGTGGGCACCACCGCGGAGGGGCTGGCCACGCACGGGCACTCGATGATCGTCGACCCCTGGGGAGTGAGCGTCGTCGAATCAACCGTCACCGGCGAGGACGTGTTGATCGCCGACCTCGACCTCGACCAGGTGACGCAGCGACGCTCGCAGATCGACGCGCTGCACCTGCGACGACCCGATGTCTACCAACGCGACGTCACGTGGCGTGGGAACTGAGGCAATCCCTCGAGGGCTCGCCCCCTCGGTGTCAGTGTCGTCTCGCCGCGCGCCGCAGTCCACGAGAATCGAGCGAGGGGACACGACGTCGCCTGTCGGGTGCGTGACGTGGGGCGCCGTTGGGGGCGTCGCGAACGCCGCATGCGGGGCGGGCTCTGCGTGGGACGTTGAGGTACCGTTCAGGGCCCTCGCGGTGCGACCAACTCC
>Ga0307377_10000923_pt1 | contig 38999 bp, 38 predicted proteins | sample TR3MG_FD_202535 | JGI IMG/M metagenome (GOLD analysis project Ga0307377, IMG submission 202535) | Soil microbial communities from Risofladan, Vaasa, Finland - TR-3 | ecosystem: Environmental > Terrestrial > Soil > Coastal area > Acid sulfate soil | place: Finland: Risofladan, Vaasa | collected... | reverse complement strand
GTCCATTGGTCTCGGTGCGCACCTCTTCTCGTTGATGCTGCACATTCGCCACCGCCGACGTAAGGCCGATCTGCATTTGCTCTTCGTGGTCACCGCAGCGGCCTGGTTAGTCGTTGGCGTTGGCCTCGCCCTCGCGGCGCAATTGACGATCGGCCATCACCACCATGTGGGCATAGCCCTGGTGGCGGGATCGATCGTGGCGATCAGTGGATGGCTATTGGTGGCTCTGGTCGGCCACGCGCACAAAGTAGTGCCCTTCATTCTGTGGTCGGCGCTGCGGGGGCGCGGTGTCAAGGAAAAGGCGGACGGCACCCAACTCATGTTCGCCGACCTCTTCGACCACCGTTGGTCCGCCATCGTCTACGGGCTCGTCACCACCGGCGTTGGCGCAGTGTGTCTCGGGTTCGTTGCGTCAATTTCCGTCGCTATCGCCATTGGCGGCGCTCTCTTCATCGCGACCGGACTCAGCGTGGCGGCGAACCTCTCCCTGACGACGCTGCGACTGACATCTGGACCGACCGTCGAGCAATCAGTCGTTGAGGACGCACCGACGGGTACTTGATCCACCGGCGGCCTCGGGAGTCGCGGGGTTGTCCGTTGTCCAGAGAGGACTTGGACCAAAGACGAACCGTATCGGGCGGTTCGTTAACGCCCATTGGTTGCGCGGCCTGGGGGCCAATCTCGCGGTGGGAACGACGCAACGTCCAGCAACCCGTATCCGCCTTGGGGCCAATCCCCGTTCTCAGGCGGAGGTCGAAACGGACGTTCTGCCAACGCGTACCCGCCATATCGTCGGCCCGGACTCCAGGTAGTCCCACGTGAACTCACCGGTGTGTTGGGCTTCGAACTGGTAGCGCAGCGGTTTCGGGTCATGATCGTTGACGATCACGAAACCGCCTCCGGGCATGAGGTGGTCGTAGGTGGAGAAGATGACTTCGTGGCGTTGTCCGTGGGGGAGGATCCGCACGTCGAGTTCTTGAACGTTCGAACCCTCGTTGCCCCCGTGTTGCGCCGAGTCCGTCACGTCGGGGAACGGTCTGGAGATACTCACCCGCCACACTTCGGGTCCGGACTCAATGGCGTCCCAGGTGAATTCGCCAGGGTGTTCGGCCTCGAACTGATAGCGGAGTGGTTTGGGATCGTGGTCGTTGACGAGCACGTAACCGCTCCCCGGGACGAGGGCGTGGTACTCGGCGAAGATCGTCTCGTGGCGCTGGGCTGGCGCCAGATGACGCACGTCAAGTTCACGAAACGGGGCCGTCGCAGCGTCCTTCATCCGCGAACGCAGCGCGATCGGTTCGCTCGCTAGCGTCCGGGCGAGTCGGTGCAGGCTGGCCGTGGTCTTGACCGCGAGCGCGGGCCTCGAGGACCGCAGCGTGGCCCACGCCGAGGCGACCAACGTGCACGCCCGGTCACCGTGGCCGGCATTCGCGAGATCCGTCGCCGCTTCGAGGAGCAACGACAACACGACCGCTTCGGAGTCGGCGATCGGTACGCCTACGGGCGGTGGGCCGTCGGGGGAGGCCTCGGTCAGGTGGTGCATCTGCTCCAACAGCTGCACGAGGTCCACCTCGTCGTCTTCGAGCAGTGCCGGGAGCAGTAACTCGTTCTCTTTGACGACGTGGGTGGTGAAGAACGTGCCAATTTGCGAGGCCTGCGTGAGTGCCGCCGGAGCACTCCTGGCGTTGGCCAGGGATTCGACGGCCGCGGTGAGCACGCGGTGTTCGCCGATCATCTCGGTCACCGTGTCGGCCAGGTTCGCACGGGTTGCGGCAGTACGGTAGATGGAGAGTTCCTCGGCTACCGCGTGGGGAATCACTTCCTCGGCGAGGTAGGCGATCAGTTCGACCGCCGCGGCCTCGTATGCGATGCCCGAGTTGACGGCTTCGCCTAGTGCGGTGACCCGGATGTCGACGTTCCCAACGAGCGTTCGGTGGTGCTGCAGCATCGCTTCGAGGGCTTCGACCTGAGTGATGGTCATGGCATCCAACTCCTTCTTCGGGTCACTGCGCGACCGGAAATACGATCTGGATCACGCCGACCTGATGTTCTAGGCGAAACTAGAATTACCTTATCATCAGCCTCGAGAAGGAGCAAGGGAGTCCCATCGAGGCCGTCGGTCACCGGCTCGCCCGAGGTCGTCGCCGCGGGCCGCGGACGATGGCGCGCCACTCGATGACGGCGGCGTCCGACGCGACCAGTCGGTCCACTCGTCTGCTGGCGAGCAGGCTCCAGTGACGGTTGAACGATTCGCAGACCGCTAGGTTCAGGTCGGGTCTCCGATTCGCCGTTGAATTCGTGCGCTCTTACGCCTGTCTCGATACGAGATCGCGCTCAAGAACGAGACGACAACCTGCCCGGTGCGGCTCTCTGGCGGTGAGACGGTCCACCGTTACGCCGCCGAGACTTTCGGCGAGACCCTCGGCGAGACCGAGGTGGAGTTGGCAGACCGTGTCGGGGTCGTCCGCAGCCACCTCTTCGAACGGACAGCGCCCCAGGACGAAGGCCACCTGTCGGCCTCGCTCGCTCCGGGTCGGGCGAAAGCCATTCTCGGTCAGCTCATGCTCCAGGGCCTCCACGGAATCGCCCTGCTCGGAACGTCGACGTCCTCGTTCGAGGCCGACTTGACGTCCGACCTCGTGTGGACTCAGGTCGTTCTTCAGAGCCCTACTGAGCAGACCGGCCAGCCACGCGTACGGCCCCGGCGTCGTCCACTTCCCGGCTGCCTCGGGGTGCAGGCGGTAGAGGAGACGCGGACGTCCCGCAACATCTCGCTTCTCCATTTCTTCGATGACGAGGTATGCGTCCTTCAGTACGGCGAGATGTTGGCGCACTGCGTTGTGATTCAGCCCCACATATTCGGTGAGTTCCGCGACTCCAACCGGCCGGTCGGCGTCGACGATGTAGCGGAACAGGTGGTAGCGCGTCGGGTCGCCGAGGGCCCGGGCCTCGAGTTGAATATCGTTCGCGTCCACGAATCTCCTCGCCAGGTCACTGGTGCGGCACTTAGAGTTCTAGTCTATACCAGAATTAACAAATCGCGACATCATGCTTCCGCGTGGCCGCTGCGCTATTCGAGCCGGTCCGGCGTCATCACGCCGGGTCCTGGGGCACCTTCCGGCGGCGAGGACGCTACGTAGTCGCGGGTCCGCCAGCGTCCTTCTCGGGGCGTGTCGTAGAGGTTGCCGCCCACCGTCCCAGCAAGTCGGCGGCGCCGTTGGTAAAGCTATGGACGATCTCTTCGGCGCTACGTGTGCTCGAGAGTAGACCCACACCCTGGCCTGCGTCTATCTCTGCGAGATCAAAGTCGCCCTCGTCGCGAGCCCGCGAAAGTGCCGTTCGCGCCCTAACGTCTTCGATCAAGCTCTCTTCATCACCCGACCATTGTTCCGTGAAGCGATTGCGCAGTACCCGCTCGCCGAACTGCGTCGGCCAGGGGAAGCCCATGGCCGCGTCAATGCTGCGGGTGTAGACGGTATCGGTCTCATTGGCGTGAATGATCCGAGAATGGGCCGCCGCTGGAGTGAGCGCTTCGGGACAAAGGAGGAACGCGGTGCCGATCCACGCCCCGGATGCGCCCGCGGCCAAGACTGCGGCTAGGCCTCTCGCGGAGCCGATGCCCCCGGCCGCGAGGACCGGGATCTCCACTTCCTCAAGGACGGCTTGGAGCAGCGGAAGAGTGGCGACGTTGTTGAGTCCGTGACCACCGCCTTCGCCACCACGGGCAACAATCACGTCGACGCCCATGGCCTGGGCATTTCGCGCACCTTCGGCGTCGTAAATCTGGGTGGCGAGAAAGATGCCGGCATCGTGTACACGCTTCACCGAAGGTTCAATGTCGCCAAACCCGAGCGAGATGAGGATTGGACTGGCGTCAATCGCCGCGTCAAGCAGTGCCGGGTCGCGGTCAACGGCCCATCCGAGCAGACCGATGCCGAAGAGTAACCCGGTGCCTCGAGGGATGGCCGATTCGCGCTCGATTAGTTCGACCGAACCCGCGGTGCCGGCCCCGATCATCCCCAGACCGCCCGCGCCTGAGACAGCAGCGGCCAATCGCCCGCCAGCGATTCCGCCCATAGGGGCATTGAGAATGGGGGAGCGAAGATTCAGTGAGGAAGACCACGGAGTTGCCAGCAATTCTTGTCCCCCTCGACGTCTCTGCCTGCTCCATTCGAGGAGATCGCGTAAGACTGTTAGTCAAGTGTCTAGCGCATGACGGAATCGTCGGCCGGGGCCGACGAGCTATTTCCACCGATCTCGCAGGGAACCGACATGAAACGAACTGGCTCATTGCCTCGCCCGGCGGGTTGAATCGCGCCGGTCTTCCATGAGGTCGCTGGGAAAGTTGGAGAGTCTCTCGCAAACCCATCGTGATCCATCCCACACCTTGGTTTGATTGAGGGTTGCATTCGGTTGGCGTGGTCTGGTGACGTCAGTTATGTCTGGAGGCGGAATGGCAACGAGATAGAGCGCGAAATTCCTTCATCGATGATCAAATCTTATGATCGACCTAGCGCTGTAGTCAGGTGAAACTGTGCACGGTCATCGCCGCAGTGACGAGACCGAAGACGATCACGAGATTGGTCAGTCCGTAGGTAATGACTTTACGCGCGCCTCGCATCCGCAGCTCTGGCGGCAGTGCTCGACGTTCGAGGGCGAGCAGAAATCCGAGAATGATTGGTAAAAGGCAGGCGTTCATCACTTCGACATCGATTGACAGGTTGACGAGGTTAGGGATAACCAGCACCAGTACGGCTCCGCTGATGGTCCCCCCGACGGCCAGTGAGTAGAAGCCGACGGCCCGGGCCGGTGAATCGTTGAGGCTATGGCGCCAGCCGAGAACCTCGGAAATTCCCCAGGCGCCAGCGAGGGTCACGACGAGCGCCGCAACAACGGATGCCCCGACTATGCCGAGGCCGAAGAAGATGACCGCATCGCGACGGCCAAGGAACGGTGTCAGGGCAGTCGCGATGTCTCCAATGCTGTTCAGCGCGTGCCCCCGGTTGGTCACCCCCAACGTCGCCGCTGACGCCACGACCACCGCGACCATGACGATCTGGGTGATCACGGCGCCGAAGGCGGTGTCCAACCGGGCCGAACGAAGTGCCGAGCGGAGGTTGAGCCCGTGCCGACCCTTGTCGATTACGGCTTCTTGCTGGTAGAAGATCATCCACGGCATGATCACTGCGCCGACGTTTGCCGCAAGCAGGGTCACGAAGCCGCTGCTGGCGTGGAGTGGATGAGCGAAGTCATGCAGAATCATGCTGACGTGCGGATGAGACATTAGTGCGGCTGGCAAGAAGAGCAATTCGAGCGACCCAACGGCAATCCCCACGTGCTCGACGCGTCGATACCGACCCAGGAGCACGAGCGTGATGAGGGCCAGAGCCGCGGCTCCGGTCGAGATCCATCTCGGGATTCCGATGAGCGTTCCTACTCCCGCGACGCCGGCGAACTCGGTCACCAGCGCCCCAACACAGGCGACGAACAGGGTGCCTGCCGATAAGAGGGCCCAGCGCTGCCCAAAGGTCTGACGGATAAGTGCTCCGTGTCCTAACCGCGTGGTCAGTCCCAGTCGCACCGTCATCTCCTGAACGAGGTAGAGCACCGGAATCAACAGAATCTGGGGGAGTACCAGCGCATAGCGGTACTTCGCCCCGGACTGCGCGGCGGTGATGACGCTGCCGGCGTCGGTGTCCGCGAGCATCACCATTACGCCGGGCCCGACCAATGTCAAGATCGCCGCCGCGGTCACGAATCGCCGACGCCGAGCGCCGCGTTCGGTCCCGGACGTTACATTGACGATATTCTGCGAGTCGGAGATCTCGATCTCCTAACTGGTTGTCGAGTGAGAATTCACGTTGACTTCTGATTTCGGCGAACCCCTCGGCGTCTCGTTGTCACGGTCTGATTCGAGTCAAGTTCGTGCAACGAGAATGAGATCTGTTCCAGCCGATCTCTCGAACGAAGAGACGATTCCGTACCCGAACTTCCTGAAGTGAAGTAATCACCACTGGACTGAGCATGAGTGCAGTCATTGGCGTTCGTCGTCTGGGACATGGACGTGCAAGTCTCCATTAAGGACGGTCCCGCACTCAGGGCAGAGCAAGTGGGCCCAACATACTGGATCGCCGACCTCGTCTGACCAATCACGCGCGGTCTTCGGTTTGTTCTGCATGCCCTCTTCCCATCTGACCGTCTCGATGTCAGGGTTGTGCTGTGGGATTGAAAAATATTCGATCTTGAATTGAACCAGTCCCAACGGCTGTAAGTCGTGATCGACGTCCGGTGGAATCGCTTGAGAGGCATCGGGGCTGACTACGACATTCATGACGGGGTTCGTACGGGCCATAAAGCGCAGCTGGCCTCGCAATACGACGATTCGACCCCACGTCCCTCTCTCGACTCGGTGCTCGACGCGGAGCCCGGTGGGCATCGTGTTCTCGTCCCACTTTGGGCTTGATCGGACTAGGTTCAAGCCGTCGGGGAGTTCAGCTCGGTTGCAGAGCGGACAGTTGAGCAGTGCCCCGTTTCTCGACTGCCGTCCTTTGGCGTCGAGCACCCATGGTCGAAGCTGGAAGGGGGGACGGTGGCGGACGTGTTGGTTATGACCGCAGGTGAGCTCCGCAACCCAGTCACCGTCGTCATCGCAGTGGAAGCCAATGATCGCTCGATTCATGTCATCGGCGAATCATCTGGAGCGCGATGGGAAGTCGGGCCAAGAGCGGGGATTCGTTCTTCCAACATGCAGCGAACTGTTCGTAGGTTGCGCGCTGGCCGTGAGGCGACAGTCATCTCGTCATCATCGCCCAACGCGTGAACGAGAAGAACGATCGGAGTTGGACTTGGGCGACAGTCGGAGCTGGTCCGCATTCACAACCTCCTAATTGACGTTCACGGGACGAAGGACAAGCACGGAGCATCTCCATTCAAACGCCAACCGTTGAATCATTTAGCGTGTCGAGCGCGGTCCCGTTGGATCGATGGAAGAGTCGAATGACGAAGGCGATGGCTACCAATGTCCATACGGCAACCGCCACCCAGATCATGAATCGACTCAGCGGCCCCATGAAACTGAGGTCGGCGACCTTCCCGAACGACAAGGTCGCCACGCTATACATGCCCAGTGGGAAGACCATGCTCCAGAGAGTCGGCTCGTAGGCGAGCGTCCAGTGGCGCCGGATGTGTCGCCAAAAGCCCAGCATCAGTATGAGGGGAATCCACCAGGTACCAAACGCCCACATAGCAAATGTGAATCCCTTGACGAATCCGGCGGTTGCCTGGTAGATGGGTAGCGTGATTGGAAGACTCAGAATGTGGGCACCGGCGAGAACGGTGATTGCCGTTGCTCCCATGAGAATCCAGTATGGCGGCCCTAGGGCGTCAGGCGTCATGGCGACGGTCAACCAGCGCACCATAATCAACGCGATGAGCAATAGGTAGAGCACCAAACCTATGCTCCACATGCCGACCGAAACGGGGGCCAAGAGTCCGTCCTGTGAGGGCCACACCGGGACAAGTGTCGAAGCCGCTATTGAAAGCGACTGCGTGGCGACTACCCAAATGAGCCAACTTCCGTTGACGCCCGCAAGTACCGAATCGCGCTGCCGTGTGAAAAACAGGCTGGTCGGCACGCCGTATGTCAATAAAATCCATACCACAGCAGCACAAGAAGCGAGAGCAGCCGTGGCGAGCGGATGGCCCGCAGCCCCGAGCCTCACCCCGAGTACGTCCATTCCCGCCACGATGGTGAAGAAGCCGAACACGCGCTCGGGCGATCGGACGTCGGTGGTGACACTGGAACGAAAAAAGATGAGTCGAAGGATCAGCGCACCAAGGAGAACAAGAAATCCGGCGCAGGCTAGGACCAATAAGACCCTTGAGAGCCACGAAGGTCCCAGAAGGAAGGTCCCCGTGGAGATGATGCCCGTGGCCATTACGAACGCGAAGTAGCCAGGGTGAAGGTCCCTGATCGCCGCGGCCATCGGATTCAGCGGTTTCGCCGTGCCCTTGGAGTTATCGGGGTTCACTGTCATCGTCGATTACTGCCTTTCTTGGGGAGTTCCGCCGTGTTTCTTTTTTACCATGAATATGAGCAATACTAATGAAGTGCCCGGAAAAAGTACAAACGTCGCCACGCATCGTGCCCTCGCGAGTGAGAGTCGTCAAGCGCTGTTGGCCGCCCTTCGTCGCCGCAAGAGACCGATTGATGCCACCGAGGCAGGGGATGCAGTCGGTCTTCATCGCAATACTGCGCGCGCGCATCTGCACCAACTCGAGTCCAATGGTTTGGTTAAGAGAGTGCTCGAACATCGCACAACTCAAGGTCGACCTCGAGTGCTCTATCAGATAGCGTCGTCGTCTTCGACTGATGTTCATCGTGAATCTGATCACGCCGAGTATCGCGATCTTGCTCGTCTGCTCGCGGACCAACTCGCCGAGGACACCGGAGTCAGGGACAAGGCCTTGCGAGCTGGGCGACGCTGGGCGACCGCTCTTGAAGTGGAACCGTTGCCGCAGCCAGCGTTGTCTCGTCGTGAGGCCATCGAAAGAGCTGTTCATCTTCTCGATGGTTTGGGTTTCGATCCAGAGCCGAGTCCGGCGTCGGATCCCGACTGTATTCGACTCCATCAGTGTCCGTTCGCGGACGTCGCCAGGGAGAATCGTTCGGTCGTGTGTGCGGTTCATCTGGGAATGCTGAAGGCCACCTTCGATCGACTCGATAGTTCGGTCTCCGTAGCCGGTCTTGACCCCTTCGTGACAGATGACCCGCTCCTGTGCGTCGTCCGTCTCGCAAACAAGCCCGCCAAGCGCAAGAGTTTGGTTCAAGTTCAAAAACGATTGGAGAACTCATGAGAGATGCGGCCAGCAAGCGGATCGACGGTGACCTAATAAGCAGCCTCTTAAAGGCGCGACGCCTTGTCCAACCCGAGAGAGTCAGCGTCGATTTGCGCACGGTCACCTATGAGGGTGGACGCGATGCGGACGTGTTCTATCGCGATCGTTGGTCGCACGACCGCATCGTCAGATCGACCCATGGGGTGAATTGCACGGGGTCCTGCTCGTGGAAGGTCTACGTCAAGGACGGGATCATCACGTGGGAGACCCAGGAGACTGACTATCCGTCGGTGGGAGCAAATTCACCCGAGTACGAGCCTCGTGGTTGCCCACGGGGCGCCTCATTCTCTTGGTACACGTACTCACCAACCAGGGTTCGGTTCCCCTACGTCCGAGGCGTGCTCTTGGAGATGTATCGCGAGGCGCGCGGGCGACTCGGTGATCCCGTGCTGGCGTGGGCCGATCTCATGGGTGATCCTGAGCGACGGAGTCGCTATCAGGCGGCACGCGGTAAGGGAGGTCTGGTTCGCACGAGTTGGGACGAGGCGCTTGAGATGGTCGCCGCGGCTCAGGTGCACACGATCAAGGAATGGGGGCCGGACCGCATCGCCGGCTTCTCGCCGATTCCTGCCATGTCGATGGCCTCACACGCGGCCGGAGCGCGCTACACGAGTTTGCTCGGTGGCACCATGATCTCGTTTTACGACTGGTACGCCGATCTGCCGATTGCTTCCCCCCAGGTATTCGGCGACCAGACCGACGTTCCCGAGTCGGCAGATTGGTGGAACGCTTCCTACCTCATCATGTGGGGTTCGAACATCCCAGTCACCCGGACCCCCGACGCGCACTTCATGACCGAAGCCCGGTATCGCGGACAGAAGGTCGTCGCCATTAGTCCCGACTACGCCGTCAACACGAAATTTGCCGACGAGTGGCTGCCGGCCCACCCCGGTACCGATGGCGCCCTCGCGATGGCCATGGGTCACGTCGTGCTCAAGGAGTTCTTCGTGGAACGCACGGTGCCTCGCTTTGAGGACTACGTGAAGCGTTTCACCGACCTTCCCTTCCTCGTGACCCTGCGGCAACGCGAAGGAACAGAGGCGTACCTTCCGGATCGATTCCTTACCGCAGCTGACCTGGCGCAGAGTGGTGGTGGAGAAGATGCAGCCGAGGGTGCGGTGTGGAAGACAGTACTGCTGGACCGGACAACCGGCGAACCTCGAGTGCCCAACGGATCACTGGGCTTTCGACACACGGACTCCGGCGAAGGAAAGTGGAACTTGGATTTAGGTGATATCGATCCAATGCTGTCGTTGGTGGGAGAGGGTTCCGCTGCAGTGGCGGTGGACTTGCCTCGATTCGACGTAGGAGGCGAAGGCGGCGGCGAGATTCGCCGGGGGGTCCCTACTCGGATGGTGGCGGGACACCTCGTGACCACCGTGTTCGATCTGGTCCTCGCGCAGTATGGCGTGAGCCGCCCCGGGCTACCCGGCACATGGCCGTCGGGGTACGACGACCCTGATACGTACACGCCGGCATGGCAAGAGGCGATTACTTCGGTGCCGGCGGCAACGGCCGAGCGTATTGCCCGGGAGTTCGCTGACAATGCCGAGCAGTCGCATGGTCGTTCGATGATCGCGCTCGGCGCCGGCGTGAATCACTGGTTCCACGCAGACGAGGCCTATCGCGCAATCCTTGCGCTCGTGACATTCACCGGCTGCCAGGGCGTCAATGGCGGTGGATGGGCGCACTACGTTGGTCAGGAAAAGGTCAGGCCGTTCACCGGTTGGGCGCAACTCGCCTTCGGACTCGATTGGACGAGACCACCGCGACAGATGGCCGGTACGACCTATTGGTACCTGGCCACCGACCAGTGGCGTTACGACGGCTTCGGGGCGGACGAACTGGCCACCCCGCTCGGACGAGGACTATTTCAGAACCGTTCATTGACCGACTGCATCGTGCAGGCCACCCGACTCGGATGGACTCCTTCCTACCCTACGTTCAACCGGAATCCGCTCGAGTTGGCCGAAACCGCGAAGCAAGAAGGTATGGACCCGGGAGCCTTCGTCACCAGAGAGCTTCAAGAAGGTCGCCTCAAATTCTCATGCACGGATCCCGATGCTCCAGAGAACTGGCCTCGAGTGCTCACCGTGTGGCGAGCGAACCTGCTCGGTTCATCGGGCAAGGGCAATGAGTATTTTCTTCGCCATCTGCTCGGCGCTGACGCCGCGATCAGGGCCGAAGAAACGCCGCCAGAAATGCGCCCCTCTGAGGTGGTCTGGCGCGAGGAGGCGCCGGTGGGAAAACTCGACCTGCTCGTGTCGCTCGACTTTCGCATGACGAGTACGGGGCTGTTCTCGGACATCTTGTTGCCGGCGGCGACCTGGTACGAAAAGTACGACCTCTCCAGTACCGATATGCATCCATTCGTCCACGCGTTCAACGCCGCGATTGCGCCGCCGTGGGAGACGCGATCGGATTATGACACCTTCGTGTCAATGTCCAAGGAGTTCAGTCGCCACGCCGCACGCCACCTAGGGGTTCGCCATGACCTCGTTTCGGTCCCGTTACAGCACGACACACCGGGAGAGACGTCGCAGCCTGGAGGTCGCGTTCTCGACTGGGCGAACGGGGACTGCGAGCCGATTCCGGGTAAGACCATGCCGACTGTTGTAGTGGTCGAGCGCGACTACGCGGCAGTGGGCGACATGATGACAGCGCTAGGGCCGAACGTGGAGCGACTCGGCACGAGCGTCAAGGGCGTGACGCTCAAGCCCGTGGACGAGGTTGACTACCTGCGAAGGGTGAACGGAACGGTCCACGGCGGAGTGGCTGACGGACGTCCGAGCCTTGCCAAGGCGCAGCAGGCGTGCGAGGCGATACTTGCCCTATCGGGCACAACGAATGGACGCATCGCGACCGCCGGATTCAAGGAACTCGAGCGCCGCGTGGGTAAGCAACTCTCCGACCTCGCGAGCGACAATGAGGGAAAGAGGATCACTTTCGCCGATACGCAATCTCGTCCACAACAGGTGATCACTTCACATGAATGGTCGGGTAGTGAGCACGGAGGACGCCGCTATTCGCCCTTCACAATCAATGTCGAGCGCCTCAAGCCGTGGCACACGCTGACTGGTCGCCAGCACTTCTTCCTCGATCACGATTGGATGACCGAACTCGGCGAGCAGTTGCCGACCTATCGACCACCGCTCGACATCCGTCATCTGTTTGGCGATCCGAGACTTGGCGAGGATGGTCGCCTTGAGGTCACGGTCCGTTACCTGACTCCTCATTCGAAGTGGTCGATTCACTCGGAGTATCAGGACAATCTTTTCATGCTCAGTCTTTCGCGAGGCGGTCCGGATCTCTGGATGAGCGTGGAGGACGCGGCACGGATAGGTGTCAAGGACAACGACTGGATCGAGTCCTACAATCGCAATGGCGTGGTCGTGGCGCGCGCGATTGTGAGCAACCGTATGCCCGAGGGAACCGTCTACATGTATCACGCGAAGGATCGCACGATTGACGTTCCACTCAGCGAGGTGAGCGGTAAACGAGGGGGAATCCACAACAGCTTGACTCGCCTCTTGATCAAGCCTTCTCACCTCATCGGTGGCTACGCCCAGTTGTCGTACGGCTTCAACTACTACGGGCCAACCGGTAACCAGAGGGATGAGATCACGGTCATTCGCCGTAGGAGCCAGGAGGTGGAGTACTAATGCGCGTTATGGCTCAAATGGGCATGGTGATGAATTTGGACAAGTGCATCGGGTGCCACACCTGCTCGGTCACTTGCAAGCAGGCGTGGACTAATCGAACGGGCGTTGAGTACGTGTGGTTCAATAACGTCGAAACGCGACCCGGACTTGGGTATCCGCGCACGTACGAGGATCAGGACCACTGGCAGGGTGGTTGGGAACTCAACCGTCGAGGGCGGCTGCGCCTTCGCGCGGGTGGGCGGGCGAAGCGCATGTCGAGAATCTTCTCCAATCCGAAGCTCCCGTCGCTTGCTGAGTACTACGAGCCGTGGACGTACGACTACGACACTCTCATCAGCGCGCCGGCTCAGAAGGACATTCCCGTCGCGAGACCAATTTCGCAAATTGACGGGCGTCCGATGCAGATCAAATGGTCGGCCAACTGGGATGATGATCTCGGTGGATCGCCAGAACATACGATTGACGATCCGATCTTGAAGAAAATTTCGAAGCAGATTCGCCTGGACTATGAGAATGCCTTCATGTTCCACTTACCCCGGATCTGTGAACACTGTCTGAACCCCTCCTGCGTGGCCAGTTGTCCCTCGGGGGCGATGTACAAGCGCTCCGAGGACGGCATAGTGCTCGTCGACCAGGACCGTTGCCGAGGTTGGCGAATGTGTGTTTCGGGTTGTCCGTATAAGAAGGTGTACTTCAATCACAGCACCGGCAAGGCGGAGAAGTGTACGTTTTGCTATCCGCGCATTGAGGCTGGCCAGCCTACGGTATGTGCCGAGACCTGTGTTGGACGACTTCGTTACATCGGATTGTTTCTGTACGACGCTGATGCCGTTTTGGAGGCGGCGTCGGTCGAGGATCCGACTGATCTACTCGAAGCACAGCGCTCAATCCTGCTGGATCCGCACGACCCTGCGGTGCTTACCGCCGCGCGCGCTGCGGGCATTGCTGAGGACTGGCTGGACGCAGCCCGTCGATCGCCGGTGTATGACCTTGCCTGTCGTTACCGGGTTGCGTTGCCCTTGCACCCCGAGTATCGAACGATGCCGATGGTCTGGTACATCCCGCCGCTCTCGCCGGTGGTAGAAGCGCTTCGCGATACGGGATTCGATGGAGAGGACGGCAGGAGCCTCTTTGCCGCCATCGAGGCGCTGCGGATTCCCATCGAATACCTGGCGGAACTCTTCACCGCGGGCGACCCGCAGCCGGTAAAGGGCGTGCTGCGAACGTTGGCGGCGATGCGGGCCCACATGCGTTGCGTCAATCTGGGCGAACCAGTCGATGCGACCATCGCCGAGTCCGTGGGCATGACCGCTGATGAGATAGAGGCGCTGTACCGGCTCCTCGCGATCGCCAAATATGAGGACCGCTACGTCATCCCGTCAGCGCACGTCGAGATCGCGGAGCAATTGGACGATCTTCCCGGGTGCAGCGTCGATTTTGAGTCGTGGTCACCTCACAGTGGCCAGGGATTGGGGGGCGGGGAGCCGGTGCCCGTGGCGATTCAGACGTTCAATCTGGCGCGACGAAGGGCCCGGGCGGATCGCTTTGCGGATCTTGAGGAGGATGAGATGAAGGGCGAATCATGACGATGCGGACAGTACTGCGGGCATTAAGCGTCCGGCTTGATCCCGAAGAGACGAGAGGGGCCTTCGTGGCCGCTTCAATTCTGCTGCGCTACCCCGACGAGCATCTCGTAGAGAGCTTGGATTCGCTCACGATACTCAGCAGTCAACTTCCGCAGAACTTCGGGAAGTCGTACGTGGAAATGTGCAATTATCTGTCGAAGAATTCGCTGTTGGAATTGCAGACCCAGTACGTAGCGACGTTCGACCTCAAGCGGCGCTGTTGCCTGTACTTGAGCTACTACCTGAATGGTGACACACGCCGCAGAGGAATGGCGCTGTGGCGATTCCAGGATGCCTACCGGAGTGCCGGACAGCAGGTGGTCCAAGGTGAGCTGCCCGACTACCTACCCGCATTGTTGGAATTTGCGGCCACGGGAGGAGAGCATGCCGCAATCCAACTGATGAACGAGCACCGCGCCGGAATTCTGGTGCTGCTCGAGGCACTCGATGAATTGGCATCTCCCTACGCAGGAATAGTTCGAGCGGTCGACTCGCTGCTTCCGCCACGCGAGGATCGAGTTATCTCTGACGCCGAACGGCTCGTGTATGAAGGTCCGCCGTCGGAACTCGTAGGGATCGACGACGTCGAGATCTTCGAACCGTACGGCACGCAAAGTTCGTGCGAGGGCTGCGGAACCACCGAAACGTCGGGTACATCATTTTCCAATACTGCGGATCTGGAGCGACCGTGAAAATTTTCCTGTGGATCATATTTCCTTACATCTGCCTCACTTCGTTCGTCTTGGGCCACGTGTGGCGTTACAAGTACGACAAGTTCGGCTGGACCAGCAGATCTTCTGAACTCTACGAGAAGAAGATTCTCTCTTGGGGATCTCCGCTCTTTCACTTTGGCATACTCGGCGTGTTTGCCGGCCACGTAGTTGGCCTGCTCGTGCCCGAAAGCTGGACGAATGACATGGGAATATCGGAGCATACGTATCATCTGGTGGCCGTCATTATGGGTACCGCCGCCGGAATCGCCACCGTGACGGGCTTGGTGCTACTGATCTATCGTCGGCGTACAACCCCATCAGTATTCCGAGTGACGTCGGTGACGGACAAGATCATGTACCCACTGCTGGGAATCGTTATTGCATTGGGGCTCGTGAATACCATCGGCGTGAACCTATTTGGTATGGGTGGGTATTCGGGTGGTTACAACTATCGGAACTCGGTGGCGGTGTGGTTCAGAGATGTTCTGACGTTTCATCCCAGTGCGGCCCCGATGGTGGGTGCACCTTGGAGTTTTCAGGTTCACGCCCTCTTCGCCATGCTGTTGCTGGGTGCTTGGCCGTTCACGCGCCTCGTCCACGTGCTTGCCGCACCGGTCGGCTACATGTTTCGTCCCTACATCGTCTATCGGAGTCGTGAAGCTTTGGGCGCCTCGCGGCCACCCCGGCGGGGCTGGGAGAAATCGGAGTACCGCGTCCATGCAAGTGGTCGTCCTCGTCGATAGTCAGTCGGGATGAATAACGAACCCTTTTCTCGCCAGACTTCAAGGCGACGATGCGTTCGCTCACACTCTGATTGGATGTAACCTTTGGCGTTTATGCGCGAGTCATCATGATGATTCCCACGTGGCGTCAACGCGGGCCGTTGCGTCGGAGAATGTCACTCTATTACGCGAGTCTCAGTAAGTGCTCGGCACGACGGTGAGCGAGTGTCGACCGGCTGCAAGATCGCGGGACTCCTTGCGCGCTGCAAAGATGCTATTCGAATCATCATTTGATTCTTCCTATTCGGTCCCCTTAGTGAAGGATCCCGACGGACCGTCTGTCAGACGGTCACGAGCCAAGTCAGCCCCGCGCCAATCTCGTATTTGTTCCCGCTACTACGACGTATGACCGCGACGACACGTCCATTGCAATCACGATTCTTCTCAAACCCACTGGGAAAAGTTCGTAACGACCTTTACTCACGTTGAGTGGTTTCGATGGCGCTAATTCTGCAAGTACAAAGACCTATGCACAGGCAACGGCACATTCGCACGTTCGTGAACTGCAGGAATCGAAATCTAGCCGGATTCGGATTGGGATTCTTCAATTCTGAGCGCCGCCTCGAGCGCTTGGTTTGGAGAAATCCCAGCGTGACCCACCAGCCAGCAGGCAATAGGGGCGGCGGTCCGTTCTGAGGCGTGGGCCGCTGATCCCGCGAGCGAAAGAAGGACCTCAATCTCTTCCTCGCTTGGAATGTCCACACCGATCTGTCCGCAGAACGAAGCGAACCACTCTTCCTTGGTAAGACTCATAAGCGTGACTCTACTCCTCCGCTGTCTCGACGCAGCAAGTCGCGTTCGAGAATGAGTCCAAGTATCAGGGGGATGTCAATCGCTTTGACCATCGCCCCGCCCTTTGAATTTCTCATTCTCACGCTGGGATTTTTCCGATTGAGTCACGACCCGGACTTGGGACTTACGACTCTAAGGGGTCCGGAATCGGGCCAGTTCATTGTGCGTACTTTGGGAATTACTGGTCGAACAGAGAGCATGAGCAGTTATTAAATGACGTTGGTTGAATTTCCTCTGCCGTGTTCTCGAAGGCCTGTGTGGCTGGAACGCAAAGGAGCACCACTATGGAGTTCTCACGAAGGGCCTTCTTAGGTGGTAGTGCCGCCACGGTTGGGGGAGTCGTACTCGCTGACCAGTTGCGTTTCCTTCAGCCCGTGTCAGTTTCAGCAGCCACGAATGACGCGACTATTACCGGTAAGGCGACCGTATATCGAACTGGACACTCGAATAACTGTGATGGAGCGTGCGGACACCTGATTCACGTGGTCGACGGTCGAGTGACCGAGATCGGCCCCGCGAATTGGGGCACGAAGACGATCTCGGGTGCCGCGGCACCTACGTTTCACCCCCGGATCTGTCTCAGGGGACTGTCGCAGATTTCCAATACGTATAGCCCTAACCGCATCAAATACCCGTACAAGCGGGTAGGCGAACGAGGTTCTGGCCAGTGGCAGCGCATTAGTTGGGATGAGGCAACGAGCCTGATCGCCCAGAACTTTACGGAGATTCAGGCGAAGTATGGCAAGAAGGCAGTTTGGATCGCGCCCTATACGGGTTCTCTCGCGCTGATTGAGGGCGTCGTCGGCGCTGGCTTTCGCTTCGCGAGCGTCATCGGCGCTTCCGCGGGTGACTCGGAAGGCGACAACGAAGGCGACTCGTCGACACCCGCCGGTTGGAACTACGTTCTGGTCGATCCACAGAACCCGGCTAATGGCGGTGGATTCTTCACCGGCCACGAGTCGGTTGACTTCCTTTCAGCGAAAGCCATTGTCTTCTGGGCCAATAACGTTGCCGAGACTTCGATCCCGGACTGGCGAATCATGCTTGATGCCAGGGACCAGAACGGCACCCAACTGATCTCAGTCGATCCACGCTTTACGCCGACGTCGGCGGCTAGCGATCAGTGGCTCCCGATTCGACCTGGCGCTGATACTGCGCTCATTGACGGGATCATGAACTACATCTTTGCGCACAAGCTTTACGCCGCTGACTACATACGCAGTTATACCGTTGGACCGTATCTTGTCGATCCGAAGACGAAGAAATGGCTTCGGGCTAAGGATGTGATCCCGGGCGCTGGTGACGACTACGTCGTGTACGACGAATCAGATGGCACACTGAAGGCGGCCAAGGATCCATCGGTGAAATCACCAGCGATTCTGGGGACCTACAGCGTAGGCGCGAAGAAGGCAGGTACCGCGTTACAGGCCCTCGCCGACATGGTGTCCAAATACACTCCCGAATACACCGAGAAGCTCACCGACGTTCCCCAAGATCAGATTGTGAGGCTCGCCAAACTGTGGGGAACGGTCAAGCCCCTGGCCGTGCGCGTCGGTTTCGGACTTTCGCATTGGTATCACGGGGATCTGCACATGCAAGCACTGCTCACATTGCAGGCGATCACCGGCAACATCGGCGAACACGGTGGCGGCGTCACAACCTTCGCGGGTGGCTTGACGACAACGGCCTTCGATCTCTTTCATTGGTGGAATCCGACGGGCACCGCGTACTCGGTACTCGAGCCGATGGACTTCTGCGATGCCGTGTTGAAGGACAATCCTTATCCCGTTCGCGCCGCGTGGTTCATGATCGACAACTTCGCCCAGCAGATGTCGGACCGCAATCAAGTGGTAAAGGCGATGAAGGCGCTTGACTTCTGCGTCGTCTCCGATTACAACTTGTCCGCCACGGCCGACCTCGCAGATCTGGTTCTGCCCGCGTGCACGTACTTAGAAAAAACTGACTTGCTATCGTCGAACAACTTCTACCTCCAGTACATGCCCAAGATCATCGACCCGCTCTTCGAATCCAAGTCCGACCTCGACGCGATTCGCCTAGTCGCCCGGAAGATGGGTGTTGGCAAGTACTTCAACGAAACTCCCGAAACGTATCTGAAGCAGATTCTGCATTTGGGCAAAGCCGACGCGGATCCCACGGTGCGGGGACTCACTTGGCAGCAGCTCACCACTGATGCAGTCCACCTCAACACCGATCCCATGCCGTACGTGCCGTTCTACAACAAGCAGTTCCCAACGAAGAGCGGCAAGATTGAGTTCTACGTTGAAATGTTGGTGCCGTACGGTCAGGAGTTATGCGACCATCAAGAACCCATTGAGGCCTCACCCACCAACAAGTTGTTCAAGAAGTACCCACTCGTCTTTTTGTCCACGCACACTCGCTTCCGGACACATTCTCAATACGTCAACTTGCCCTGGTTGACGGAGATTAACAATGGAGGCGACGGCTTCCTGGAGATCAATCCGAAAGACGCCGCGTACCGCAGGATCAGCGACGGTGACGTGGTGCGGGTCTTCAACGACCGCGGCCAGATGAAGGTGCGCGCCCGCCTGACCGAGGCCATCAAGCCCGGTGTCGTGAATTGCTATCAGGGTGGTTGGGACACGATCAAGGTCAAGAATTACATTGAGGGCCATCCAAATAATCTGACGCATCAGATCGCCAAGCCGGCCCAGTCCCTCATTCCGAACTTTCCGTCAAATGCTGCCTATTACGACTGCCTTGCGCAGGTTGAGTTAGTGAAGGAGTGAACGAAATGGCCGACAAAAGTTCGCAGTATGTGCCGCATCACGTCATGGTAATTGATACCAATCGGTGTGTCGGCTGCTGGACGTGTGCCGTTGGTTGCAAGGAAATTAACAATGAGCCCCTCGGCTTTTGGTGGAATCGTATTCTGACGACGGCACCGAACGAATCGACCGCTTCAGTACCTCCGGCCAGTGACAACATCGACGTGCCCCGGGGGGTCTTCCCGAACCTTGAGTTGGCGTACCTTCCAGTTGCGTGTCAGCACTGTGAAGATGCGCCTTGCGTCAAGGTCTGCCCCGTCGGAGCGACGTTCCGTCGCGATGACGGGGCGGTGTTGATCGACTACGAACGGTGCATCGGCTGTCGCTATTGCATGGCGGCGTGTCCGTACGGTGTACGGATCTTCAACTGGGGCGACTCCGAATACGCCCCGGGCGGCGTCGTCGGGTACGGAAAGGACTACCGCACCGATGACCGGCTGGTCTTCACACCCGAGCGACCCAAGGGCGTCGTTGAGAAGTGCACGTTCTGCGTAGAGCGAATTGACGTGGGCGAGAAGCCTTTCTGTGTCGAGGTCTGTCCTATCGGCGCGCGGGTCTTTGGTGACCTCAAAGATACCTCGAGTGAGGTCAGTCAATTGATTAATCAAGGCGGCGCGGTGCAATTGCATCCCGAGCTCGGCACCAATCCCAATGTTTATTACGTGCCCGTGCGCCGGCGCATCGCACGCGAGAGTTGAGTGGAGTCCAAAATGGCTATCAATACTGCTTCGATGTCAAGTCCGGTTGAGCACAAGGAGGCTGCGAGTTCTCGTATGCGCTTGTGGTACGGGCTGCTCTTGGTGATTGGCGCGATTGGCTTCGCCGCGTGGATCTACGAGTTGCAGCACGGCCTCGCAGCTACTGGTATGCGCGATGTCGTTTCATGGGGAATGTATATTTTCACCTTCGCTTTCTTCATCGGCCTTTCTGCGGGTGGCTTGATTATGGCGTCGAGCGCTGAAGTCTTTGGAATCACAGCCCTGCGACCACTGGCAAGACTTGGCGTGTTATCCGCCGCTTCATGCGTAGCCGTGGCCGCGCTGATGATTATCCCGGACCTCGGTCAGCCCGCACGGATATTCAATCTCGTGCTCCATCCGAATTGGACTTCGCCGCTTCTCTGGGATGTTCTGATCATCACCGTGTACTTTACGTTTTCGGTGATCGATCTCGGGGTGCTTCAACTACATTCCGGCGAGCCATCGAAGATGCGTCGCACCGTGCGGGTACTCGCCTACGTCGGCCTGCCGACGGCAGTCTTGCTCCACTCGATCACGGCGTGGATCTTTGGCTTGCAAATATCTCGGACGTGGTGGAATACATCACTGATGGCACCGCTCTTCGTGGTATCGGCGATACTTTCCGGCACCGCGCTCGTGACGTTGCTCGCCCTTGGTGCCGAGCGGTGGGGAAGTTTCAATCTGCCGGCAGATACCCGAGAATGGCTACGGAAGTTCATCGCCATGGCCCTGCTGATCGATCTGTTCTTCGTCGGGTGTGACTACATCACGATCTTTTGGGGGAACGTGCCGGCCGATCGATCTGCCCTCAACCTCGTCTTGCCCGGTGGTTCGTTCTCCTGGTTGTTCTGGACGGAGTGGCTCGTCGGTGGGCTTGTGCCACTCTTATTCCTCGTCGTCCCTCGACTGCGACGGGTGGCGGGTTCGCTCGGAATTGCGACGTTCCTGGTCCTCGTCGGTGTGTACGCCTTTCGTATCGAACTCGTCGTCGTTGGTTTCGTGAATCCTTTGACGCAGTTCCCCCCCGGGAACGCACTCGGGACTTACGCCCCGACCTCCAGTTCATTCCAACTGATCGGACGTTATTCGCCGTCGTTGGTGGAGTACGCCATCACGTTCGCCTTCTTCGCGTTGTTCGCCGCCCTATTCACGACCGGTTATCGGCGCCTCCGAATTGCGGAAAGTCGTTCCGTAAGCGGACCAGATCTTGAATAGTCCTCGAGTTCAGCGGACGTCGGGGCAATGTTGCCTGATGTGGGCACTTCTTGGGATTTGACTCGCACCAGAACGCAGTGGAAGGAGCAGGATGACAGCCGATAGGACGCGCATGGGCGAGGAAGTGGGCGTGGTAGGGGCGATATCGGAAATCGACGCTGCCGCCGTCCTCGATGAGAGTACGGTGATCATGGCGCTCGACCTCCTCGCCCATTGGTGGAGTCGGCCAATCAGTGATGAGGTGGACGTGTGGCGTGGTGCCACCGAATCGGAAGGGTACGTCGCAGGCAAGATGATGGTGGGTCCGTGGTACCCGAGCCTGGACATCGCCGGTGTCGATTCACTGCTTGACGAGTACGAGCGCCTATTCGTGGGTCCGGGTCCGGTGCCATGCCCCCCGTATGAGTCATACTGGAGAAACGATGTGTCCATCGACATCCGGCGTTCGCTCATGGGACCCTGCACGGCAGATCTCATCCGCCTCTACGCAGAGATCGGTCTAGAAGTGATTCCTCACGGAGGTGAGCTTCCCGATGAGATTGCCATTGAATTGGAGGCACTGGCGTTCTCACTCTCGATTGGGGACGCCACGGCGGTGAGTCGGACGCTGTTCTTCGATCACTTGGGAAAATGGCTCCCGCAACTTTGCCGCTCAGTTGCGCACGAGGCGGAAATGCCGTTCTACAGGACGCTCGCCGACTTGACGCTCGGCTGGCTCGGGCCGATCAAGTCGTATTTCAAGTCAATGGCGATGAGCGATCTAAGCGCTGACTGAGCAATGGAGCTCTGCAATGACCTTGGTGACCTCGACCAAGGGGCGTTGCCTGTGGTGACAACTGAACTCACGCTGGTACTGATCTGTTCGGATGTTGCGAAGGGTCGGCCGGGTCGTCGCATGGTCGATGCGCTGCGCGATGCTCCAATGGATGCGCGCGTGACGGTGGTGCATAATCTCTGCGCCGTATCGACCAAGGTGCGCGCTGTCGTGGCCGAATCTGGTGCGAGCCGGGTGGTCGTGGTCTGTCGCAATGGATCAGAAGTGCGCGGAGAGATAAGGGCACTCTTGGGAAGAGTCGGACTGCATCCCTCTGGCGTAGTGGTACTCGACATGATGCCAGGCGTGGAGTCAGATCTTGACAGGGTCCTTGCGATGTCAGTCGCGAGAATCCGGGCGGCGGTCACACGAGCATCGGGCGGTGATCTCACGGGACCGGTCCATGAGCGCAGAATACGATCCGCGGCACGCTTCTCACGCCGAGGACTGCTCCATCCAGGCGACATCGAACGGGACCCAATTGCCAATTGGCTGGAGGATCGCTGCGATCGTGGCGGAGCATGTCACGCGTGCGTATATTCGTGCTCGAATGGAGCGTTGTCACACGTTGGCGATCAGATCGTGGTTGAAGAGGACCTGTGCACGGGGTGCGGCGCATGCGTGAGCGCCTGTCGCTCAGGCGCAATGTCGCTGGGTGGAGTTCCAATCGAGGCGCTAGAGGCAGAGACGAACGTACTCATTGAAGAGTCGCGTGGTCTGATATCGCGACCTGGTGTCGCATTAGTCTGCACCAAATCCTCAGCCACAATGCATCTGGGGGGTGACTGGTTGCCCCTCGAAGTGGCGTCAATTGAAATGGTGAGTGTCGGCTGGCCCCTGCAGATTCTTGCGGCGGGTGTGTCGGTTCAACTAGTCGGATGTGATGATGATGGCTGTGTCGCCCGGGCGTGTGAAATTATGAAGCTCTGCAATTCATTGGTCGACGCGGCTGCTCCCGAACTCGGTCGTCCGCCATCCAACTACTTGAACGATGACCCGCCAGACCTTGGCCGGGCGTTGGTGCGCCCGATCTCGCTTGCCAGGGATTCGGAATTCGTTGTTCAGTTTCGTGAGCCCGAGGCGACCCTCTTGGCTCTGTCGACGCTCGGGGTTTCCGATGTGTTCAGTAACGAGCGAGATTCACCAGTCCCGGGGCTGGCGCAATCTCCGGTCTCGAAGTTGAGACGACCCTGGAGCATTGAGTCGTCACTATTGCCGTTAGGTGAGGTTACAGTCGACGAATCGCGCTGCTCGGCGTGCGGCCGCTGTGCGGTCGTTTGTCCGTCCGGGGCACTGGCAGTGGGAGACGTTCCGAATGCTGCATTCGCATTGACGCTCGATTCGGACTCGTGTTCCGCGTGCGGGGTGTGTGTGTTGTCATGTCCGGAGAGTGCCATCACCCTGCGGCACGTCGTCAATGCGGTGCGCCTGACCTCGCGTCACCGAGTCGAGGTCAAGGTCGTGGATCAGTTGAAGTGCGTCGTGTGCGGATCGGCCCTCGCGGGTGGTCTCGCAACGTCGGTCATCAGCGACCGTCTCGCCGCGTCGCACCCGCAACTGGCGAGACGGCTTCGCATGGAAGTCAAGTGTGCCGACTGCATGCTGGTGCAATGAAAGTCGCTCACTGGCGGAACCGGACCTCGTCTGTCGCCACTGTCCAGTGTCGAAAGGCGCCTAGTACTGTAAGTGGCGTGAGGCATATCGATGCAGAACGATGTAGTTGGGTCGCCGGGATGTCGTTAGAATGATGGGTCCCTCGACCCCTGCACGGCGGGTGGTACTTCGAATGAAGCCTCTTGCTGTGTTGGATTCGGACGGAGTGAAGGGCGTTCCACCGGTCATGCCTCTCGACGGACCAATGATTGACCGTTACGGCCGGATTCACTCGGACCTGAGATTGTCAGTGACCGATCGATGCAATTTTCGCTGCGTCTACTGCATGCCAGAAGAAGGCATCACCTTCTTGGCGCGCGACGAAGTGCTCTCATTTGAAGAGATCACCCGAGTGGCTCGGGTGGCTCGTGACCTGGGTGTGAGATCGGTGCGGCTGACGGGTGGGGAGCCCCTCGTTCGCAAGGACATCGTTGAGTTAGTACGACAGGTAGCGGAACTTGGATTCGATGACCTCGCACTCACGACCAATGGCACCGGGTTGGCACGACTGGCTAAGCCTCTGGCAGACGTCGGGTTACAGCGCGTGAATATCAGCTGTGACTCGCTGCGGAGGGATCGCTTCGCCCAGATTCGTCGACGGGGAGATTTAGGACACGTACTTGCGGCCATGGACGCCGCGGAGTCCGCGGGACTTTCTCCCCTCAAAGTGAATGTTGTCGTGATGGCGGGCGTGAATGACGATGAGGTGATCGAGTTTTGCGAATTCGCTCGCGAACATGATCGAATCGTTCGATTCATCGAGTACATGCCCCTTGATGCCGATGCTAAATGGGACCGGTCCCAGGTGGTGGCGGCCGCGGATCTGCTCGATCGAATAAGCGCTAAATGGCGACTCGTTGCGTGCGATCCGAACGGTGACGAACCGGCTCCCGCAGAGCGATTTCGATTCGCGGACGGACGCGGCGAAATTGGCATTGTGGCCAGCGTCACTCGACCATTTTGTGGCACCTGTAACCGCCTGCGACTGACGGCGGACGGCGCCATTCGAAACTGCCTCTTTTCCGATGATGAGCTGTCTGCGCGTGACGTCATGCGCAACGGTGGAACTGACGATGAACTGGGCTTGGTCCTGCGCAGAGCGGTCTGGGGCAAGTTGCCGGGACACGGTATCAATGACCCCGGGTTCTTGCGGCCACTGCGCTCGATGTCGAAGATCGGCGGATGAGCATCTCTCGCGTGTCTTTGGATGCCAAGATCCTCACGGTGTCAGATTCCGTCGATGTCGGGCTGCGAGAGGATTTGGCTGGGCCTCTGATTGCCACCCGTCTCGGAGAAGCGGGGTATGACGTGGTCGATCGACGCGTGGTGCCCGACGGCGTCGAATCAGTCGCGGCTGCCCTGCGTGAACTTGCATTCGACTTCGCGGGTCTGATTGTCACCACCGGGGGAACAGGCTTTTCTCAACGTGACCTGACCCCCGAGGGCACATTGTCGGTACTCGATCGAGAAGCCCCGGGGCTCAGTGAGGCCATGCGATCGGCGAGCCCCTTTGGCCGACTGTCCAGAGCGAGGGCTGGGACCCTGGGGCGTAGCTTGATCCTGAACACGCCGGGATCGCCTTCGGGGGCGATCGAATGCCTCGAGGCAGTCATCGATGTCCTATCTCACGCGTTGGACCTGCTCAGTGATCAACAAGCCCCTCATCCACCAGATATCGGCGGAAGGACTTCGACCTCGTCATCGGGGCCGACCGAGGAGAGTAAGTCGGCGACGTCGCCGTTCACCCAAACCTGACTGACGGCCAGTATCTCCGCGAATGGTTTTCCGTAGCGGGTCACTGCGGCATCGAGGATGTCAGCGACTGTCGCACCCTCGATGACGTCGCTGGTCGTGCCCGCGGCTTCGCGGGCTGGTCCCAGCAAGAGGATTCTGGTCACCCCGTCACCCCGGCGCGGCCGGGATCGAAGTGGCCAAGGTCGAGCATCATCGTTCGTACTGTTGCGCCGCTGGCGAGTCCATCGCCGTCGGGAACCATCGCAATGGCGTTGGCGCCGGCTAGTGCGCTCACCAGATGAGAACCCTGACGCATGACGTTCGTAACGTGCAGTCGACCGTCCTGTTCGATCCGCGCGATGGCGTGCACCAGATGCAACTTGCCGTCGCGTCGTCTCGGCAGCGGAACGTCGAGCACCGCGCCGAATGTTGGACGTTGGAGCACGTGATGCCCCGCCAGTCGGCGTAGGGCAGGGCGCACGAAAAGTTCGAATCCCACGAGAGTCGACACGGGATTTCCAGGGAGGCCAAAGATTGGGGTGCCACGCGCTCCGGCCACTCCGAAGGTGAACGGTTTACCGGGCTTGATCGCGATTTGCATCCATCGGGCGCGGTCACCACACAGGCCATTGATCACGACCTTAACGTGGTCGACATCGCCCACGCTCACGCCTCCCGTCGAAATCAGTGCATCGAATTCGGGAATCGCCGATTGGAAAGCCCCCTCGATCAGTAGCTCGTCATCTCGGACGATACCCAGGTCGATTGCCTTGAATCCGGACTGACGCAGGGCCGCGAGCAGCATCGGGCGGTTGATGTCCCTGATCTTTCCCGCCGGCAATAGAGCGGTCGAATCGACGAGTTCATTGCCGGTGGAGAGCACGCCAACTCGGGGACGCGGATGAACCACTACCGACGCGAATCCTTGACTCGCCAACACGCCGAGTTCGACGGGCCCGAGTTCGACGCCGAGAGTAAGGAGGATCTGGCCCATCGCAATATCTTCGCCGGGATAGCGAACGTTCTCGCCAACCGCCAAGGTCCGATTGATTGTCACCGTGTGTCCGTCCGCGTCGAGCGTCACTTCCTCGATCTTGCAGACGCAGTCGGCGCCATCAGGTATTGGCGCGCCAGTCATCACCCGCATTGCGTCGCCAGCCCCGAGGCGTTGCAGCGGCACGTCACCCGCCATCACGGAACCCAAGACACGCAGCGGCGTTGGGGAGGCCGAGGAGTCGACCGCCCTCAACGCATAGCCATCCATCGCCGAATTCGAGAAGCCGGGCACTCGCTCTCGGGCCGTCAGCTGTTCGGCGGCAACGCAACCCAGCGCATCTTCGAGTGATAGTTGAATTGGCGCGAGCGGGGTGAGGGTCTGGTGAACAAAACCCTGCGCCTCTTCAAGTGAGATCATTTGAATTCTCCTCAACATGCTCGCCCAGTCGGTGCACGAAGGTCACGGCTCTGGGATCTGAGTAATGGACTGAACGTCGGTGCTCCAACTCGCCCCGTCCTTCGATATCTCGCGCTTCCACATGGGGACCGACTTCTTGAGTGTGTCGATGCAGAACTGCGCGGCCGAGAACGCCTCGTGACGATGGGGCGCGGACACCACGACCACTACCGCGGTCTCCGTGATCGACACCTTGCCCGTGCGGTGATGAACGGCAACGGAGCCCAGACGTGGCCAACGAGCTCGGGCAGCCGCGATGAGGTCGTGGATGCTCTCCTCGGCCAACTCGACACTGGTCTCGTATTCCAGCGCCTGTACCTCGTCATGACCGGCGGAGTTGTTGCGTGCGGTGCCGGAGAAGGTGACCACCGCACCGCAGTCAGCGCGGGTGGCCCATTCCATCAAATCTCCCGAGGACAGTGGTGTCGGCGACACGGAGATCCAATCCTGAGTCGGGATCGATTCCATGCTTCTCACCCTAGTTTGACCATGTGTCGGCTAGTCCGAGTCGGAGCAAATCGTTGGGGCTATCGACGTCCGAGAACTGTTCTTCGCTGGCGGTGGGCCCCCAGTCCGATTCATTCAGGTAAACCGCGCCGGGTTGATTCGACAGGTGTTGCAGCGAGCGAACGCCTCGCTCGACCAACTCTTGGGCGTTGCGAAGGTCTGGACGCGACCACCTGGCGCATAGGGGCTGGGCCCTTCCATGTGCCACTGGCACCACCGATCCTTCCGTGTCCCAATCCATGATCAGGCGGAGAAGTGGCTCGCTAATGAATGGCAAGTCGCAGGCGACTACCAACGCCGCTCCATTGTGACCTCGTTCGAGAAGTTCGGCGAAGCCAGCCGCCACCGCGACCAAGGGCCCATCGCCGCGCCGGGACTCGACGACCGAGGGGAGCCCGGACACCCCGGGGCCTACTTCAATGGCGATCTCAGCCACCCGGGCGAGCAATTCACCGGTACGAACAGCGAGGGTTGATCCTTCGACGATGAGTTGGGTTTTGTCCCGACCCATGCGCCTGCTGGCACCCCCGCTGAGCAGGATTGCCGCAATGGTTAGGGAAGGAGCGGGCATGGGTTCATTGTACGGAAGGAGATTCGATCTATCCCGCATCTCGGAGAATTCGTTAACGGCGTAGAAACGTCGCTCGCAGTCTCGAGACGGTACGCCCCAATGACGTTGCTGAGAACATTGTGGCGCGATTGTCCGTCGGGAGTCGCCAACAGCCCCGGAAATGGAGGACATATTAATATGGCACTTGCGGCAAAAATTATGATTAACTATGGCCTAGAGGTACTAATCCGGCGGAAAGTCTCGTATATGCCGTTTGAAAGGTTGGTTGAAGATGTCAATCGTTTCACATCAAGGACGAGGTGTCCGGGGGACGCGAGCGCACCGCTCGGCGGGCTTCACAGCAACTCTGATGGCAGTTCTTGTGGCGGTGACCTTCACAGGAATACTCCGTGCCACCGGTGCGAATGCTGCGGCGTCGGGCTCCGTCAACGTGCTCTACGCAGGCTCCCTATTCGATCTGATGCAACAGCAACTCGGCCCGGCCTTTCACAAGGCCACCGGTTACACCATCATCGGCTACCCGGGCGCTTCAACGGCGCTGGCGAGCCAAATTCGTGGCGGGACAGAAATAGGTGACCTGTTCATAAGCGCGTCGCCCGCGGTGAATGCCACGCTTCACGGGACGGCCAATGGCAATTGGGTGTCGTCGTACGACGAGTTCGGTACATCGCAACTGGTCCTGGGCTACAACCCGAGGTCCAAGTTCGCCGAGCTGCTCACAACTCAGCCTTGGTACAATGTTGTCGACCGCAAAGGTTTCCTGCTCGGACGGACCAGTCCGGCCATCGACCCCAAGGGAGTGCTCGCGGTCAAGGCACTGACCGGCGTCGCAATGAGTCATGATCTGCCCGCGTTAGCCAACCTGGCGGCATCGCCGTCTAACGTCTTCGCTGAGACGTCGCTGGTCGGCGAACTCCAGGCGGGTCAACTTGATGCTGGGTTCTTCTACGCCGTCGAAGCATCAGCGGCGAACCTCAAGACCGTGCCTCTGACGAGCACGAATCTCGCGGCCCGCTTCACGATTGCAATCCTCAAGAATGCGCCTCATAGGGCAGCGGCAAGGGCATTCCTGAAGTTCTTGCTGGGCCCGAGTGGCTTGAAGATCCTGAAGGCGAATGGCATCACGCCTTTCGTTCGATGACGGTGTTCACGGGCACTTCGATCGAGAGTCATAACACGCAAGACGCGAAGTGCCCGTGGCCACCGGAGTAGGCAAGAATTCGCTGGCGTTGCTTGGCGGTTTGATCGTCTTGTATCTTGGCGTGCCCTTGGTCGCCTTTGCGGTTCGATTCATTACCGCCCCGCAACGAGGATTCCACGTTTCAGGTCTGTATCCCGCACTGTGGACCTCGGTGAGTTGCGCCACCATATCTTTGATTCTGATCTCCGTATTCGGAATTCCGTTGGCCTACGTCCTCACTCGTTCAAAGAGCCGCTTCGCTTCCATTGTCGGTCTGATCGTCCAGATCCCTCTCGCTCTTCCGCCGCTCATGAGTGGCATCGTGCTCGTCTACATCATCGGGCCGTACACCTTCGTTGGCCGTCTTTTCGGACAACGCCTCACAAATTCGGATGCCGGAATTGTCATTGCGATGACCTTTGTCGCGGCCCCGTTCTTGATTGTCGCTGCGCGCGCCGCACTCACATCTGTGGAACAGGGTTTGCTGGATGTCGCGGCCACATTGGGACACTCCGAGGTGTCACGTTTCCTGCGTGTCGCTGTGCCGGTGGCCGGTCCCGGAATCCGCGCGGGCATGATCATGGCGTGGCTACGAGCGTTTGGAGAATATGGTGCCGTTATCGTTCTGGCGTACAACCCGACGTCGCTGCCCGTCTACGCCTATAACCAGTTCAGTGGGCGAGGACTCCCCACCACCCTGGCTCCAACCGCGTTGGCCATCGGGGTCGCTGTCATCGCGGTGATGATCAGTCGACTTCGATTCAAGGGTCGTTCGACGGGCGTCCGGACTGCGACGGAGACTCAGACTCCGGTGAACGCGATGACCGAGCCCGTTCGGTTCGAAATTGATCACCACCTGGGTGAATTTCACCTCTCCCTCGCAAACGTTTCCCAGGGGAAACACTTGGCCATTCTGGGCCCTTCGGGTGCCGGCAAGTCAGATCTCCTTCGCTGCCTAGCCGGACTTCACGGGGCTGGTCCTGGGAAGGTTTGGTTTGGCGAACAGTTAGTCCAGGATGTCCCTGTCGAAAAGCGCCACGTGGGGTACGTCGCCCAAGGATTTTCATTGTTTCCCCACCTGACGGTTTGGAAGAATCTCCTCTTCCCCACGAGCTCCACACCGGAGTTGGCGACGTACTGGCTCTCACGTCTTCGTCTGGAAGGTCTACAGGATAGATACCCTTCCGAGATTTCCGGTGGTCAGCGACAACGAGTTGCCTTGGCTCAGGCTCTCTGTAGTTCTCCCCGCGTGCTACTGCTCGACGAACCGTTCTCTTCGCTTGATGTTCCGGTCCGCACCGAACTTCGTCGCGAGCTGCGCCGACTCCAGCACGAAACGGGTCTCGCCACGGTTCTCGTGACTCACGACGCGGAAGAGGCTGCGTTCCTCTCGGACGAAATGATTGTCATCGCGAATGGTCGGACCTTGCAATCGGGATCGAGTCGCCAGGTCTTTGCCCGGCCGGCTTCCCCAGAAGTGGCCAGTCTCCTCGGTATTTCGAATCTTCATAACGCGACCGTGGTCTCGCCGGGCCTGATCGATGCTCAAGGGGCACTCATCACAACGAAGGTCACCGATCTGCCACCCGGGCAATCAGTCCTATGGAGCATCAGACCGGAGCGCGTAAGAGTCTCGCGCACCAATGATCTCTCTCAATCGCGTCAGGATGAGGTGGGAACAACGCTTGTTGGAACGCTGGTCGACGTTGTCGATATCGGTACGGCGTTCGATCTCTTCATTGCCATTGCGCCCGAACTCGAAATACAAGCTCGCACGGCGGACCTCATTGACTACTACGCGGGAGGGCGATGCCGCATCGAATTACCGGTTGACGCCATCTCGCTGTGGCCGACGTCCTTGTCGTTGTCTAATGGTACGGGTAGGAATTCATCATCTGTCCATTGATCAGGACGGTGCCCGGTCTGATCAATGCAGTTCGAGCTCGTAAGTCAGAATTGGGTTGGGATTTCGATGCCGACGTTTGTGGCTTTTACCACGGCATCGACGACGACACCCGGAACCAGTTCGAGTTCGTCGGCGGCTTCGCGGGTGATGAGTGACACAAACCGATGGGGCCCAGATTGAACCTCAACCTGCGCGACGACCTTGTCCTTCACCACTTTCGTCACGATCCCCACGAAGCGATTGCGAGCTGATTGAGCACGAGGATGTTCCGGCGTCTGGTCTCCGGCTATGTCGATGGCGAACTTGGCCAAATCGACTCCGTCGAACAAGCGTCGACCTCCGGGTCCGACACTCGACCGTATGCGACCCGCATCGGCCCATCGTCGCACAGTATCCGAACTGACCCCCAAGAGTTCAGCAGCTTGACCAATGCGGTACTCGACCATGCGCAAAGGATAGCGACAAGACGCGACATGAGCGTTCCGACTGGTGGCGCCGGTCAATCTTGGGGGAAGCGTTTCCAGGGAGTTTGACCATCTTCACTCTTATCGCAAGACGTAACGTTCACCGTGGGTTCGGTATCATGGTGCGGTGAACAACGTGAACGAAGTTGGTGGCACACGCGGCAACGATGTGCTCTCAGACGACGTCCGTGGCTCGAAAGACACCAATCGACGTGCGCTCGCAAGTTGTCGGGTGACGATGCTGGCATCCACGGCGGCGAGCGTGGCGGCGAACACACTCAAGAAGGGCGACGTGCTGGCGACGGCACGTGTTGCCGGCATTCAGGCGGCGAGACAGATGACATCGCTACTGACCTTGTCGCACCCAGTGGCCGTCGACATGGTGTTCGTGGAATTCACCGTCGCCGATACTCACATCGACGTCGAAGTGAGCGCTGACGCGGTTGCTCGCACGGGCGTAGAAATGGGCGCACTCACCGCGGTAACGGCGGCGGCGCTCACCGTATATGACATGTGTAAGTCCGTCGATCGTACGATGACGATTGGCGATGTGGCGCTGCGGGAGAGGTCCGGCGGCGACGTGGCGACATGGCGACGTGCAGAGATTCCCTTTAGGGCCATCGATGATGGGGAAAGAGAGTAGTCCCTCGCGGTCTCACGGGCGTAGGGATCTGGCGACCGTTTCTCGATGATGGCCACGGCGCCGGGATCTTGTCAACCTCGCGGTGGTGATGGAATCCGTTAGAGGGTGCACAATCAAGGGCGGTGTCATGTTCATTCGACGCCTCATGGATCGTACCGCGTTGGCCTTGCTGCGAGGGACGATCGGTCGTGCGATTACTGGATTCGGAGTGACGCGACACTGAGCGGGCGAGGTTGTCCGGCCTGGCGATAGCGAGTGGCTGGTCCGAATGAGTCGAACGGTCCACTGACTAGCCCGCAACCGGTGTGAATCGTCAATGAAGCGATAAGTACTGGCGGCGTCTCGGGAGGCGCGGAATGAGGACTCGACCGGTGGCGATGCGCTGTTGTTGTGCCATACGTATGACGCCGCGGAGCAATGAACCAGAGTGCCGGAACCGGTCGGCACCACGTCCAATCGAGTATTGGTCACGCGAAAACCGACCCGTGTAACCTCTTCAACGTAGGACTGTAACTCGCTGATGTTGGTAATGTCTGCAAATCGAGACCGAGGAGAGCGATGGCGAAAGAGCAGCCATTGTCACATGTTGACAGCGCCGGCAAGTTGCGCATGGTTGATGTCACCGGCAAACGATCGACGCTGAGACGAGCTCAGGCACGATGCATTGTACGCACCGCGGTCGACATCTCGACACTTGGATCCAACGCGAATGGCGTGTACGTCATACACGCATCGCGACTGGTGGGTATCCAGGCGGCTAAGCAAACGGCCAATATCATCCCGCTTTGTCACCCGCTGAATATCAACGACATTGACGTCGAGATCGACGTGAAGGCCGGGTGCGTAGAGATCACGGCGACAGTCACTGCGCAGCACCGGACTGGGGTTGAAATGGAAGCCCTCACCGCCTGTGCGTTCGCGGGCCTCAGCGTCATCAGCGCGCTGGTGGATGTGGATCCGATGGCACAACTCGATGATCTCGTCTTGCTTCGCAAGAGTGGCGGGAAGTCGGGTGAGTGGGGTCAATTGGTGGAAGTCTCTCGATAGAGCGATGGAATGAAAGAACGAAGATTCTGGTAGTGCATGAATCGGTCCTGACGTGGGTCGGGACGCCCAGAGCGTTGCTAGACGAGGCGACGACGGTCGTGGAGAGTCGCGAGCCACGTCGGCACACCGGTTGTCTAGCGACTTTGACTGCGGGGACTGGTCAGAGTGCCTGCCGACTTGGTCCGGAGGTGGAGTGGCCAGCTAAACGTATAGTCTATTAGTATGAGATTAGAGATTACCCGAAGGTCGGATATCGCAACGCGAGCACTCGTGGCGCTGTCGTCCATTGGCTCAAAGTCAAAGTCGTTGGAGTTGGCGGCAATGGTCGGCACGACGCCCGGTTTCTTGTCCCACGCAATGTTGGTGTTGGTCCAGCGGGGTTGGGTTCGATCGGAACCAGGTCCACTCGGCGGTTACACCGCCACGTTTGATCCGGAGGCCATCAGTGTGCTGGACGTGATCGAAGCGATTGAAGGTCCGACCGACTCGGGTCAGTGTGTGCTGGAGAGCCGGGCCTGTGGTGAGACCGGATTATGCGCACTTCATTTACCGTGGTCCAAGGCGCGGATGGATCTATTGACCAGACTCTCGATGACGCCGTTGTCCAGTCTCATGTCAGATGAACCGTCATGATTGGCGAGCGCCGTCGCGGAGTCGAACTGATGATTCCGTCGATGCGGACGAAGGGCTGGAGAGAGCATCGGTTGTTGCATCCGAACCTCGCCGAGTTAGCAGGATCGTCGGTGGAGGGTCCGCGACCGGCGTCACATTCCAGTACTGGGAATGAAGTTGCCGAATGTGAATCCCGGAGACGCAGACTCTTGGTTCAATTCGCGCTGCGAGGATTTGCAACAAGTGGGGATGGTCGTGGCGACGGCGGATTGTCGGCTGTCGCAGAATTGCCCGGATTGGATGACGGCGGGTACTTCGCGGTTGGGCCCGTCTCATGAGCGGTCCGAGAAATGATCAACTTGAGGCCAAGGAGCGCTCACTGTTTCGTGCGGTTACATTGCCTCGGGAACACGGCGGTTGGGGACTCACGTTCGAGCCGGGTCTCCTGGGGTTGCTGGTTGCCTGGGGAGGCGCCGGTTTGTGTCTCGCCCTGGCCGCGTTAGTTGGCTTTCTGATCCGCACGCCGCTTCGTCTGGTGTTGGTGGATCACCACCGGGGTCGATTCTTGGCACGCACGCGAATGGCGCGCAGGGTGATGTTCGTAGAGTTGGCCGCGTTTGCAGCTCTGGTCGTAGCAGCGCTGGTCCTGGCTCAGGGGCAATTCTGGGTGCCGGTACTCGTCGCGGGGCCATTCGTACTCGTCGCATTTTGGTATGAGATGCGCTCGCGAGGTCGGCGACTCATTCCAGAGTTGGCGGGCGGTGTGGGGGTCTGCTCGGTGGCGGCCATGATTGTGCTCGCCGACGGCGCGAGTATGCGGCTCGCGATCGGGGTGTGGCTGGTGCTTGGCGCCAGGGTGACGACGTCGATCCCTCACGTTCGCGAGAGGATTTCGCGCCTCCATGGGCGGCCCCAGAGGGCGGCGCTCAGCGTGACCGCCGATGTAGCTGCCGTCGCTGCTGCCTTCATCGCGGTCGTGTTGGAACGCGCACTCATCGTCGGGTGCGCAGCAGTCGTGCTCGTCGTACTCGTCCAGCGGCTGAGCGGTCGAGGTTCCGTGGTCCGTCCCGCGGTGCTTGGTGCGAGACAGATGATCATGGGGTTTGGTGTGGTGGCAGCAACGGCGATCGGCGTGCTCGTCATGGCCAAGTGAATGAGGAGGAGAGAAAGATGATAGAGGTCACGATGAGTCTGTCGATCGCTGAGATTGCCGAGGCACTCCCGGCGTCGCTTCGCGTGTTGGAGTCGTTTGGAATCGACTACTGCTGTGGTGGTCGTCGCCCATTGGACGCCGTCTGTGGGGAACTCGGCGTAGACCCTCAGGCGGTGATGGCAGCACTGCGAGAGACAGAGAAAGGGCCCGCGCCCGACTGGGCCTCCCTAGGCCTCGCCGAGCTTGTGGACCAGATCGAGGCAACGCACCACGCCTATCTACACACCGAGCTCCCCCGACTCGGGACATTGGCGGAGAAGGTGGTCGCCAAGCACGGTGTCAGCCATCCCGAGCTCAATGAGATGCGCGATGTCTTCACCACCCTGAGCGATGATCTCTCGCCTCATCTGGCGAAGGAGGAGCGGGTGCTGTTCCCCATGATTCGAGAGTTAGCCGAGTCCTCGATCGCGCCGTCGTTCCACTGCGGAACATTGCAGAATCCAATATCGGTGATGATGCTCGAGCACGATCAAGTGGGCGATCTGCTGGCGACTCTTCGCGTTCTGACCAACGGGTACCAAACTCCGATCGACGGGTGCGCGAGCTATCGGGCCCTGTACGAAGGCTTGGCGGAATTGGAGGGCGACACGCATCTACACGTGCACAAGGAGAACAATCTGCTCTTCCCAGCGGTCATCGCACTTGAAGAGAGTTGGTCGACTGACGAGCGATGACGTTTGGCGGAAGAGGGAGGACTTGTCGTAACTCGCGGAATTCGACGGTGGCTGCGCGCTCTTCATACCGTGCCGATCTTCAACTTCAACGAGAGATTGGAATCACTCCTCAATCTCGTGTGAGTCGAAATCATTGGATTAGTTGACGCAGAACCAACTGAACTTTCAGGCGGGCTCGCGCCACCTCTTTGATTTGGGGATGACGCATGCAGCGATTGGTTGATTCAAGCGGGACTTCCTGTTGAGATGTCGTGGTGAGACGGCAACTTCCAAATGACGACGCCAGAGAAGATGAGACTGAGAAACGCTGTCGCTATCAGACCGTATCCCAAAGCGGTCGTATATGCAGCTGCCGCAGAAGAGTGGAGATGCGCTCCCGTCCCCGAAGGTAGGTGCGCTGCTACTGCATTAGCGCCACCGATTGATGCCTCTACGCGACCACGCAGCATGGGGGATAGGTGCGCCGCTACCGAGGAGATATGGCTTGCGTAGATTGTGTCGATCAGTGAACCAATCACGGCGACGCCAAGTGCTCCGCCGACCTGTCTAGTGACATCGTTCATCGCCGACGCGACACCGGCCTTGGCCAGAGGAACTGAGCCCATGACGGAGTCTGTTGCAGGGGCCATCACCGATCCCATTGCCAGCCCAAGCACAAACCACCATATGAGGATCTCTGCGATGGACGGCGCCGTTGTCCACAAAGCCGTTGATGACAAGACCACTGCGAGCAATGCCAGACCGCTAGCCACGACCCACTTGGTACCTAGCATGACCACCAAACGATTGCTGTTGGTGGCGCTCAACATGAGCCCAAACGCCAATGGCAGCATCGTCGCGCCGGCCTGGAGCGCGCTGTAGCCGCGAGCGAATTGGAGATACTGAGTCAGCGCGAAGATACCGGCCATAAGTGAGAAGAAGATGGTGGAGATTGCGAGCGAGCCAATACTGAAACGTGGATTACTAAAGAACGTCAGATTTAGCATTGGCGACACGACTCGACGTTCCCAGAAAATGAATCCACCGGCGAGGATCAGAGAGGCTGCGAAACAAGTGAGGATTGGCGCGCTTGCCCAGCCACGTGACGGAGCCTCAATTACCGCCCATACGAACGTGATCAAGGCGGCGGCCGACAGTATGGCACCTAACAGGTCAAATGAACCGGGCTCGGGGTCGCGACTGTCGGGCACCAAACGCATGCCCGCGAGGAGTGCTACGACCGCGACCGGAACATTTACGAGAAAGACAGAATTCCACGCGAAGACTTGCAGTAGAAGACCACCGGTCAAGGGACCAAGCCCGATGCCGATTGCTGCCGTGCCAGCCCATATCCCAATGGCGCGACCCCGTTCTTCGCGAGGGAAGACGTTCGTGATGATCGAGAGCGTGGCCGGCATAATCAACGCGGCTCCCAGTCCCATCAGGACGCGCAACACGATGAGTTGCGTGACGTTACCAATGAGAACGACAGCCATGCTCGCGCTTGCGAACAGGACGAGCCCTGCCTGGAGCGCCCGTTTGCGTCCGTAACGATCACCAATCGTTCCCATGGTCAGTAGTCCGCTAGCAAAGATCAGTAAGTAGGCGTCAACAATCCACTGTAAATCTGCAGCGGATGCTGCGAATTGGCGCTGCAGCGTAGGCAACGCGACATTGACGATGGTGTTGTCGAGACCAATAATCATCATGCTCAGAGAGAGCACGATGAGCATCTTCCATCGGTTTTCATAGATTGGGAGCGCGGTCATTTCTGATTCCTATTCTCGTCATGGTCACCATTCGCTGCTTCAACAGTCGGTTGGTTCTTCACTGTGTTTCTTTTCACTTGGTTGGAGGCGGGGATTACCTTCGACACCGCGCCCGATGGCGAGAAGAATTGCGCGACGATTCGATCTGCCAGTTGCTCATCAGGGAAACGCCCTGACAGCAGGAGCTGTGATTGCATTAATGCCGGTGGCAGGGAGGCCAGGAGCATCACGTCGGTGTCAGCTGGCAACTCTCCGCGCTCAACGGCCCGCTGCACGATTACGCCAAGGCCGGCGACCATGGGCTTTGCGATATGTGCTCGAAACAGTTCGCCAAACTGGGGATTGCACAAGGCTTCACTACTAATCGCTGAAATTGCCTGGGAGTGAGGCGTGCGATAGCGGAGTAAGGCACGTAAGTAGGTGCGCATATCGCCCCGCAGGCTGCCCGTGTCGGGCACCGCAGGATGCCCCGGATTACGACTCACGACATCGAGAATGAGTGCTACTTTGGTCGGCCAGCGCCGATAAAGACTCGCTTTCCCCACGCCCGCACGGGTCGCTACTCGCTGCATGGTCAGATGGGCGTAGCCCTCTTCGGCGAGAAGTTCGAGAGTGGCGTTCAAGACTGCTCGATCAACCCCTGAATCACGCGGACGCCCCAGCTTGGGTGTCGCTCCTGCATTGTCATCCATAGTGACTCAACTCCGTCTTGTTGTTTCGTGGATTTAGAACTCAGTGCGGCAAAGAATGATTGGTTATTAACGAGACGTTATCGTATCGATATTACCACTTTTGGTGTTTTCGGGTTGTACTCGTTTGCGCGAATCGCATGTTGCGAGGGGACCCTCGTAAATCGTGCGGTCGACGTGGTCGGAATTGACCCCACGACACTTCCCATCCCGAACCTCCTGGGCGCTCTGAAGAATGATTATGCGAGCGAGGAGTATGGCGTCTGGATTGATGTCCGTACCAAAGAGGTGCCTGCCCAGTTGGAATGATGTTCCCGGCGAGGGAACGCTGGTCGTGAGAACTGGCCAGTGTGGACCGTTTCTTGCCTGTTCAACATTCCCTTCATGCACCTACAGACGCAAACTTGCAGCGCCGAGGTGATTGCTGAACCCGTGGCTCTTGAGCGGGCAACAAGGCAGACATCCGCCTCACGAAGTTCGCCAATGTAACAACACGCTCAAGGCATTGGCGGCCAGTATGTGCGACCATGTGCAGGCATCGCAATGATTGACTCTTGCAAGCCATGCCATGCCGTTGGGTTCAGACGTATGTGCGCCGACTCTTCGCTGGTGCGTGATCGGCGAACTCAAGTCGTAACCTGGACCGTAGAAGCATGCGGGGTAACCAGATGAAAACAGCAGCTTGAGCGGAGAAAAGCGCCGCGATTCATCCCTCAAAACATCCCTCACACTGACCCAACGGTGCACGACAGGACCGACAAGGGGCGACGGAAAGCCCAGTAAATATCGACAAAAGCGACCATCGACGACTGACGGCGACGGACCGTTTCCCATTTACACTCAGCAGGTCGGGAGTT
>Ga0307377_10000921_pt1 | contig 39044 bp, 55 predicted proteins | sample TR3MG_FD_202535 | JGI IMG/M metagenome (GOLD analysis project Ga0307377, IMG submission 202535) | Soil microbial communities from Risofladan, Vaasa, Finland - TR-3 | ecosystem: Environmental > Terrestrial > Soil > Coastal area > Acid sulfate soil | place: Finland: Risofladan, Vaasa | collected... | reverse complement strand
GCAAGCCTACCTATACGGTTCGGTTGCTAAAGGTACGGCAACCGAGAAGAGTGACCTGGACATCTATCTGACAGGCCCGGTTGCTGCAAAGGTTGAGGAACGCTTAATGTTCAATCGCCCGAAAGTAATGTTTGCCGGTAAAGTGTATTCACTACATGTCATTGGCCCATTGACTGTTGCACAAGATGTTTTCTTTGCGGCGCAGCCTGAGGCACGTCGAGTCTATTGATATGTTAAAACCGGCAACGATTCAACACACGTCCATTGTGCGGATACTGGCCGGAGAACGATCAGTATCCGCCAATACCGAGCAGCGGTATGACCCGTTTATTGAACTGGTAAAGCCACTGCGCTATCGCTGGAATGGCGCATTTTGGGCCAAGAGTTTCAGGAGCTTTGAATCTCCTACCGACCGCGCCGCTGAACTTACGGCGCATTTACTAGAAGCCGGATTCTGTATTGAGTGCTCAGACGCTATTGCTGATAAAGCGATTCACGGCTACGCTCTGGCTAAGACGCGCATGGTGCTGGCCTTTATTTCAGGAGAGCACACAGGGAAGTTTTCAATCTGGTGGACCTACCCTGAGGATTTCTACAAGCGCGCTTTATTTTTGCCGGGTAGTCAGTACAACCCAGACAGCAAGACCGTGGCCGTCCACGCTGAATTTGCCAATGAGGTACAAGGCTTTGCCGAGTTGCACGGCTTTGAATTCACCGACGCAGCCCGCGAATTGTTGGAGAACGCACCCACGGCTTTGGCAGTGATGACTATCTACACTGCCGATGAACGGGCCGCGTGGAAACGTCCCACGCTGCAAAACGCTACTATCAAAGTCCCTGAACGCTTGCTCGACATGCAGTACGTGGACTTCAATCTCACCACCGATCTGCTCCCCCACCAGGTTCCAGCCGTCGAGAAGATGCTTCCCCTGCGTGTCGGGGGGCTGTTTATGGATATGGGCCTGGGCAAGACCCGCACGGCCATCGAACTCGCCTGGCGCAGACGCCACCGCATCAGCAGCGTTGTATGGTTTTGCCCGTGCAGCCTCAAGGAGACTATCGCCCACGAAATAGCCAAACATACCGACTGCTCAAGCGTGTACACTTTTGATGATAAAACCACACCGGCCAACATTCCGCCGGCGTTCTGGTACATCGTGGGCTTGGAATCCATCGGCAGCAGCGACCGGGCGTTCTTGGCAGCCAATCAGTTGATGGATGAACGCGCCTTCGTGATCGTGGATGAATCCTCGTACATCAAAGGTTACACGGCCAAACGCACGCGCCGTCTGACTGAGGTCTGCCAGCGCACGGCCTACCGGCTACTCCTGACCGGCACGCCGCTCTCGCAGGGGCCGGAAGACCTGTACGCGCAAATGACGTTTCTGGATCAAGAAATTCTAGGTTACAGTTCGTTCTACTCCTTCGCTGCCAACCATCTGGAATACCACCCCGACTATCCTGGTCTGGTCGTCCGGGCGCACAACACTGACTATCTGGCGGGCAAAATTGCGCCATATGTGTACCAGGTCACGAAAGATGAGTGCCTTGATCTACCGGAAAAACTCTTTGACCGGCGTTACTATTCGCTGACCAGCGAACAGCGCGAGTACTACCAGCAGGCCAAAGCTGAAATCCTGCTGAGTGTGCCCGACGCCAACCTGGACAGCTTCGTAATCTTCCAGCTATTCAGCGCGCTGCAACAGATCGTTTCCGGTTTCTGGAACTATCACGGTACACAGATCGAGATTCCGCATTGCCGCCTTGACGTGTTACAAGACGTGCTGGAACGCCTGCCGCCGGAAGAGAAGGTGATCATCTGGTGCAAGTACGTCTACAGCGTCAAGCAGATCGCGGGCGCGCTGCCGGATACATGCCTATACTACGGGGAAATGAACACCGACGAACGTACTGCGTCATTGAAAAAGTGGCGTGACAATGGACGTTATCTGGTCATCACCCTGGGAACCGGCGGGCACGGCCTGACGCTTACTGAATCTGCCTACGCAGTGTATTACGAGCAGGGTTTCAAATATTCGGAGCGTATTCAGTCCGAGGATCGTATTCACCGCATTGGACAGGAACGTTGTCCTACCTACATCGACATCTTCGCCCGCTGCGGGATCGAGGAACGCATTGAGTACGCCTTGAGCCGGAAAGAGGATGTGGTGAAGGCGTTCCGGCGCGAGGTCAACCAGGCAAAAGACAAACACACCAAAGTGGGGGCGCTATGAAAAATCTGCCATTATTCGATTTATTCCAAGATGACGACGAACTCACTGCGCTGGTCAAGCCGGTGCTGGATTATTTGAATGGTCTGCTACTTGAACAACGTGTCGAAGCGCTGAACAAGGTGCGGTCACTGCTGCACCAGGTCAGCCCATTCGACGAACCGGTGGACGTGGTGTACTGGGTACGCAGTGAAACAGTGCATCCCAACGATTACAACCCCAACGTCGTATTTGCCCCGGAGATGAAGTTGCTCAAAACGTCGATGGTGAAACACGTGACACAGCCTGTGGTTACGTCGCAGATCGACGGCGAGTATCTCATCACTGATGGAGAACACCGATACATCACGGTGACGACGAGCAAACGACTATCCGCCAGATTGATGGGGTACATTCCTGTGACCGTTACGAAATCGAAGACGCTGCCTGAGCACATGGCCGATACCATCGAACATAACCGCGCCCGTGGCGTGCATAAGCTCGATTTAATGACCGAGATCGTACTGACGATGTTGCGCGAAGGTTGGACTGACGACCAGATCGCCGAACACCTGGGGATGGATGCCGACGAAATCCTGCGGATGAAGCAGGTCTCCGGCATTGCGAAAGCTTTTGAGCGTCCGGCCTATAACCGGGCGTGGATCAACGATGACGGACAAGAAACCCTGGACTGAATGGTGCGTTTGCGGGATGTTCGCCCCGGATCGCGGCGATGTGCTGCGCGAGGCTGCCGCTGCATTGCTGGCTATTGCCGATTTGCAGAATATCGTTTATCTGCGTTCTAAGCGCACCCGTGGCCCGGCATTGTTTGAGCCGTGCTTCTATCTGGAAGAAATGTCCACACGTCGCACCAACAAATTCCTACAGGTTGCCGCGTTGATCACGCCGCGCACGCTGCTCATCCTGGATGACGCGGAGACTATCCGCAATTACCCGCAATCGATGACGCGCAACATTATCAATCACATCGCGCCCCTGGCACGCTACAAAATCATCGCCGGGAGCGCGCTGGTTGTGAAAGAGTTGGCCGATCTGTACGCGCCGTGGGCCGTGTTGGATAAGCGGATCCTCCATGCAAATCACTACTGGTGCTTCGCGGAAGAGCACCGGGAGGTATCGGTTTTTGATGGTAAGTCCATAGTCGCCAATAAAGATGTAGACTATCTGGCCGCCAAGTTGCGACCATTCGTGTATTTCAATCTTGCTCCTGAAAATGACATCCAGTCCGACTTGTACGCTGCGCTACGCGCAGCACCTTACCTGAACCGGGTTCAGGATGTTTCGATACTGAGGTTATGATGGGAAAAATATATCTGCTCAAAACCGTGTACGAAGCCGCATTGGAGCGGCTTCAGTTCGTCAAGAAAAACTTTGATCGTGTGGTGGTGGCGTTCAGCGGGGGGAAGGACTCTACGCTGACATTGCGCCTGGCAATGGAGGTGTTCTCCGATTTGACGGTCTATTTCTGGGACAAGGAAAGTAACCTCATCAGCACCGCGCGTTTTATCGAGCGCACGTTTGATGCGCTGCCGGGAGGCGTGACACCCTATTGGTTTTGCTTGCCTTTCAGGATGCGGAATGCGCTCAGTATTTATGAGCCGTACTGGTGTTGTTGGGATGAGATATGCCCAGAGAAGTGGATTTATCAGCCGCCGGCACGCCCCTACGTCATTCGTACCGAGAATAATCTTTTGGAGAATTATGACAGAGAACGTCATAATTTGTACAAGTTATTTGCGCAGTACGTGAGTGAAGGTGGGAAATATCGCACGGCAGTTCTGGTGGGGCTGCGCACTGACGAGAGCCTGAATCGTTTCCGGGCTGTGACCAAACATCCACAGTTTGGGCAGGATTGGATCACACGAACCGATGCGGCAAATTGCTATAATGCCTATCCGGTTTATGACTGGAGCTTTGGAGACGTATGGACCTATATCTCGCGAAATAATGTTCCCTACGCACCGGTCTACGACGTGATGTTCAAGGCCGGACTGTACAAGCGCAATATGCGCATTAGCCAGTCCTTTTGTGATGTGAGCAAACAGGGCGTCCCGATCATCCGCCAGATCGAGCCAGAGTCATTTGAGCGCTGGATGAACCGGGTTGCGGGGATGAACTCATTGACACACATCGACATGAGAGAGGTATTACAAAAGGCACGCCAGGTCGATTTCGATTTCCTCTTGCAGCTTTACCCGGAGAAGGTACGCCAACAGATTGAAAAACGTTTAGAACGTAGCGCCTCCCTCGATCCTTACAGCGAGGATGTAAAACGGGCGCTGTTGAACAATGACATTCGTCTAAAGCGGGTCAACCGGCCCGCGCCAAACAAGTTAAAAGAAAAGTGGGGTGAACTATGAGACCGATCAAGGAAAAGAAGCTCGTGGTGATTATTGGGTCACCGGGAAGTGGAAAAACGGCGTTGATGGATACCTATCCCGGCTACATCCGGTTTGACAATGATCGAGTGATTGAGGCCGTGTGGGGAAGTTTGCAATATCACGCGGCTATCAAGCGGATGGCGAAGGGGATGGTCCGCGAGGGGTTGCGGCGTGCGATGGAAGCCGGCCTTGCTGTCATTGTGCCAATCAGCGGGCGCACGCAGCAAGAGCGCGCTCGAATTACAGACATCGGACGTGAGGCCGGGTATCACGTCACGATTGTGCGCGCCGGTGGGACGGTAGAGGAGTGTCTGGCGCGCTGCAATGCCGACCTGACGCGCCCGAAGAGTACGGACTGGAAACCGATCATCGAACGGTGGTTCCGCGTGTTTGAGGATGTCGGAGAAGATGAGTGTGATATATATGTAAAATCAAAGTAATATTTTTGTTACATAGGTGTAAACCACGAGTCCCGCAGCCTGAAAACTGCGGGACTTTTTTTTGTTCTATAGCTAAAGGATCAAAGGGGGTGAAAGTAGCATGTGCATAATTATTTCAGTCGGAAAGTGGGGTGGGATTTATCTATATAAGGGCTTTGGGTTTCGTGTTTGTCTTGGATGGATCGCCATAACGTATTTTCCTACTGATGGAGATAACTTCCTCGAACTGGCAAGACGTGGTTCACTGATTGACCAACTCAAAACTTCCGCCAAAGACCTGTTGGTCGCGCTCAATGAATACGGGAATGGCGAGTGTTCGTTCGCTCACGTCCTCGAATACGCGGACGACCTGAAGGCGGCGCTTGGCAATGAAATGGGCTAACCAGGTTAAGCGGGCTACCTGTCCTAAAGATTGCAAAGCCGCTGATGTGCCGTGCGGGTGCGGGTATCTCCCTCGCTTGCCTTGTGCTCATCCGGTATGGCGTCATCAACAAGTCGAGAAAACCGAAGATGAACAACAACAAGTTTCCGCTGAAGATGCACATCCCGCCGAACCGGGCCAACCAACCCTGTTTGACCTTACCGACCCGGCAATGGCAGTGGTTGCCTGACGGCAGCATCGATGTGATGTTTGACGACCGCGAGCAGTTGAAAGTCTGCGTCGCGGTTACAACGTTTCTGAGAGATTATGAACAAAAAACGAAAGGGGAAAGATAAAGATGGGAAAGACAAAGATAGAATGGACTGACGCGACGTGGAACCCGGTCACGGGTTGTACGTCGGTCTCGCCGGGTTGCGCGCATTGCTATGCCAAGCGGCTGGCGAAACGGCTGGCGGGGCGGTGTGGGTATCCTGAAAGTCCGAACGAGTTTGACGTGACGTTGCACTTGGACAAGCTCAACGAGCCGCTGCGCTGGAAGAAGCCGCGGCAGGTATTTGTATGCTCGATGAGCGATCTGTTTCACGAGGATGTGCCTGATGGGTTCATTGCGGCCGTATTTGAAATAATGAGAAAGGCAACTAGGCACACGTTTCAGGTTCTCACGAAACGCCCTGAGCGGATGAAGGATTTTGTTGATGGATATATTTATCGCAGACGCGTCTGGAGAGTCGGTGGTAGATTATCCGCCAATGTTTGGCTTGGCGTCACCGCCGAGAATCAGGAACAGGCCGACAGGCGTATCCCGATTCTATTGCAGATACCGGCCACTGTGCGATTTGTGAGCGTTGAGCCGATGTTGGAAGAAATCTCGCTTTTGAAATTCCCACTTGGGGAACATGGTTTTTTCAATATTTCTAGTCCTACAGGATGGGAGTTTTGCGAGTGTGGTCAGTGGGGTGGATCAAAAGGGATTTACCTCAATCGTTGTCCCTATTGCGGAAGCATGGATAAATGGAAAACGATTGAGAGAGGGATTGACTGGGTTATCTGTGGCGGCGAATCCGGCAAACAAGCGCGCCCGATGCACCCGGAGTGGGTGCGTAGCGTGCGTGACCAGTGTGTGGATGCGGAAGTGCCTTTCTTCTTTAAGCAGTGGGGGGAATGGTTCCCGCGATCACAATGGGAAGGCAATCCCGACCTGGTTCTACCTGATGACCGTGATGTTGAGCGTGGCCCGCACACTTTCATTTTCGATGACGGCGAAGTGATGCACTACGTAGGTAAAAAGAAAGCCGGTCGCCTACTGGATAGCCAGGAATGGAACGAGTTCCCGGAGTGGACAAGGGGATAAACGTGAAAAAGATCAACGAATTCTGGACACCCATTTTCTACCGTGAGGGAAACCTGCTAGTCTTTATCTCACTCGCATTCCTGGCGGAATCCGAGGAAACCGCCCAGGACATAGGCGGCTTTATTGCCGAGAACGTCCTTCTTTTCTACGGTGCCGAGTACACCGGCGAGGTGTTGCACGTAGATAGGGGGCAATGGTATGTACCCGGACGGCTCGCCGGGCATCCCGTGGCGATCCTCAGCGGCCCGGCGTTTACGAAGGCTACAGCGGTGAAGGCCGCTTGATTACAGTAGGAACTTGCCTATTTACAGTAATAGAGTAAAATAGAAGTAGTCGAGGCTGAGGGCTGGCAACCCGTCGAGGCAACGACTTTCACAGGTCAAGCGGGCAATGAGCAAATGCCTATTCTCAGGGCGGTTTGCGGCTGTTAAGGTCCGTGATTAGGAAGGTGGTCAATATGGTTACGAAGCTAAGACGGCTTTTGTCTGGGCGGCCCTACGGGGCACGCCAAAGCCCCGGAAAACCCACCTTCCGGGTCGCCTGGACAAAAGCCGTCTTCGTTTATGTTCATAAGTTTACAAGGAGTCAACAATGGTAGAAACAACTTTATACCCCAACACTTTCCAGCATCACAACGCCTACATTGACCAGGTATCCCATTTTCTTACCGGCAACGAAGAAAAGGTCCTGAACCATATCGTTCGAGAGATTATCGGTTTCAAAGACAACTCGATCAACCGGCAGGCCAATATCGCTTTGAGTGTATTGACCGATGGCAAGATCAGCAAAAAGACAGGGGAGCGCCTTTCTTGGGGATGCGGTCTTAAAACTGATGGCGTGCGGAGTGCGCTGGCAACCCTCTGTGAGTTCGACTTGATTATCAAAGTCGGAAAACCAACACGCGACGGACAATGTTATGGTCTACAACTGGACTGGGACAAGATCAACTGGCAAGTGATGCAAGCTCGTAAAGAGCAACAGGATGCCAATTACAAACGGCAAATGGATGAAGCCCGTACCAAGAATCCACGTGTGATTACGCTTGTCCCCTCCTGTTCAACAGTACCCCTCCTGTTGAACAGTACCCCTCCTGTTGAACAGGACCCCACCCCTCCTGTTGAACAGGACCCCACCCCTCCTGTTGAACAGGACCCAAAAAACCCATCTTCAAACACATTATCAAACCCACGACTTGATGAATTTTTCGGGCCAAAAGAAGGTGCTCCCGTCTTACTAGAAGAGCGGGTCAATCTCCAAGACGAAGCGGAACGCGAAGCCTACCTTGCCAAGCTGTTGGCGGGGCGGGCTGCGCAAGCGGAAAGCGAACCCTGGCGGCGTACCTTCGACTGGCTCACTCACCCCAGACAGGGCGTCGAACGCGACACTCTGAAGCGTGTTGCCTGGGTGATGGTGCAGGCCGGTATCCCGGAGCCGCAGAGCGACAAGGCGCAGGGTGAATGGAAACCGGCGCTGGTTGCCATATATCAGGAATCCGGTGGTGACTTCGAGATCATCCAGACCGCCGCGCAGGAGATTATCAAGGCCGGGCTGACCTACTGGCCTCCGCATCGCTGGCATCAGCAAGTTAGCACGGTCAAGGCGCAAAAGATTATGAACCAAAAGTCCTACGATGCTCCGCACTACGCGGACGTGGTCGTGGACATCCCCGAACCAGGAAAGCACATCGTATATATCAAAGGAGTGCAATGAATGAAAAAACGAGCCCGCATAACGTAGAGGCAGAGGAAGCCTACCTCGGCGCGTGTCACCTGGAACCGACTATGCTGGAAGTGTACTCAGTTCCAGACGAAGCATTTTATCTGCAAAAAAACCGTTGGATTCACGAGGCCATGAGAGCCACCCATGCAAACGGCGGATTGGATTTTCTCTCGTTGGTGACTGAACTGGAACGTCACAAGCGTCTCGAAGCCGTCGGAGGGGTTGCCTATCTCTCGCAATTGATCAACAGTTGCGAGTCGTACCTCTATGCTGAACGTTACGCCAAGATGATCGTCGAAACGTGGCAAAAACGGCAAATTCTGGATGTAGTTTCAGAGGTGGCCCGCCAGTCCTACAACGGAAAAACGCCAGACGAGATCATCACTTTTGGCTCGAAAAGTCTGACCAACCTGGGACAAGGTAGCACGTCTCTCAAAACCGCCGAGGCCGGGGCCGTCTCGGTACTGACGAAGGCGCAGGCCTACCGCCTCAATCCCCTTAGTCCTGGTGAAGTGCGCGGTATCTCTACCGGCTATCTCGACATGAACAATGCCACGGGCGGGCTATTTCGGGGAAACGTGTATTACCTCTACGCCGCTGAGCATGTCGGAAAGACCTGGACGCTGATCAACATGCTTTCTAAAGTATGTGCCACCGGTAGGCGTGCTTTGTTTTTCAGCCTCGAAATGACTGCCGACACCGATGTCGAGCGAGTGGATAAGACTACCTTGTGGGACCGCTTCGTCTTAAGCCGGGCCGGTATTACCCTGGATGAGTACCGGGCCGGGACGCTGAATGATCGGCAGTACGACGTACTCAATGCTGCTTCCGATGAAGTGGCCGGATGGAACTTGAAAATCGACGATAGTTTGAGTAGCTTCGATCAAATCAGCGCAACTATTCACCGCGAGAACCGTCGCCAGCCGCTCGACGTAGTGGCTATCGACTATCTCGGTTTGATCACTACGACGGTGAAGACCGCGACACGTAACGAACAGTTGGGCGAGATTACCCGCGCCCTCAAATTGTTGGCAAACGCGACCGATACCGTGTTGCTGGTTCCACATCAGGTGAGCAGCAAGGAACTTTTGCGGCGCGATGACAAGCGACCCACCATAGAGAGCGGCTACGAATCCGGTCACATCGCGCAGAACGCCGACGTGGTGTTCTATATCTACCGGGATGAAATCTATCACCCCGCCACTGAGATGTCACGCATCATCGAGTGCAAACTTCTCAAGGATCGTGTATCCGGTCATACCGGGCGCAAGTGGTTCTGGTACTGGGGCAGAAGTTGCGCTTTCGAGCCTGCCACTGTTTCCACCAAAGCTGACGTTTTTTTATAGAAATTCTACAGCAAATCGGTAGGAATCTACCGTAAGACGCTTGACATTTACAGAAATCTAGTATATAATTGATCATGTAGGTAGGGAGCGTTTTTTTGCCCTGGTTTTACAGGGAGACGGTAGAGACAAACAGGGAGGCAGTAAGATGGAGAGTGAACAGATTCTGACAGAGGTTTTCGGAAGCGAGATCGGCAGAAAGCTGTTTGGGGCAGCAGTGAAGTTGTCCGCAGTGCATAATGTTGACCTCGATGACGTGATTCAGGACATGATCATCGAGGCGTTGGAAATAAAGGAACGCTATGGATTTGTTCACATCAACACTGTCGTGTTGCGGACGAAGAACGCCCTCTACGCGGGCAAGTCCGGGTTCCGTTACGGTAACAACAAGTACCATACGGACAAGGGCCAGTCGGAAGTTTGCTTGGCTGACCTGAGTTTGGATGGCAACCGCCGGACACAGGTTACGGACGACAGAGAAGACGAAGATACTTCTTACTCAGCTGAGGAACGGCTGTTCGAGTTCGTTAGCGAACAGGTTGAGTGGGACTTGCGCGAGCAGTTCTACGAAACCCTGAGCAGCCTCGACAACGAAACGCAGATCGTCGCCTACGGTCTGATGGCCGGGTTCTCCCAGGTAGAGATCGCTGAGTCCCTCGGAAAATCTAGCGCCTACGTAACCGGGAAAAAGCAATCATTGCAGGGGGCGTTAGAGTGGGCAGTCGCCTGACCAACCGGATAGTCACCGGGGATGCGCTCAAATTGACTGAGTGCATCCCCGACAGGTCGGTAGACATGATCTTTACCGACCCTATCTACGACGACTTTGATGCCTACCGTTGGCTCGCCCAAGCCGCGCAGCGCATCCTCAAACCAACCGGACTGTGTCTTGTGTGGTTTGGAACTAAATTCTTGAAGTCGGTTTTGGGCGTGATGACTCCGCCGCTGTTTTATCGTTGGCAACTGGTCGAGATTCAGGTCTTTAGCGGGATCAAGGCCGGGACAAGCATTATATCATCTCGTCACAATGATTGTTTGTGGCTTGAGCTTTCACCAGACGCCAGCCGCGCCTACTCACGTATTTGGGACGTGTCCAACGTCTCAAAGAAAGAGCGCCCGGACGTCCCGCTGCCGCGCAATGGCTTCAAGTGGTCGAAGCATCCTAACACAATCAAACGGTGGGTCGATGCGTTCACACGGCCTGGCGATCTGGTATTCGATCCGTTCACCGGACACGGGACAGTTCCGGCGGTTTGCAAGGCTCTGGGTCGGGATTACATCGGCTTTGAGATAGATGCCGCCCGCGCTGTCAAAGCGCAAGATCGGGTCGCTTTCACACAGCCGCCGATGGCGGGTTTTTATGCTGAGTGAAAAAACGGACTGCTTTTTTTGTTCTATGATTGTGAAGGGGCCGACTGGCTGGTAAGTTGGAAATCTGTCCTGGTACGTGACGCTCCTACGGGGGTGGCTATGGCTGACGGCAAGGACGGATAGGCTACGTTGTAAGATGACAGTGGCTAAGGTAGCGCACAGACAAGCCATGCTCGTAGAGCGAATTGGAGGCGCACAACGTAGCCAAGTTATGCAGGTCAAAGGTCGTGGGGTAGTCGCGGCCCACGCTCCTGATAAGCCTAGTGAGCGTACCAGTCCCGTCAATAACGGGATGCTGGCGCAGGCATAAGAGTTGAGATAGCTGTTTTGCCTTTGACCTGTGGACAGGCAATGTACTTTAACTGGCAGCGGCGTGAAAATCGCTGAAAATCTGAAACTGGGCTAATCTCAGTAAGTAGGATTAGAGACCCGCTAAAGGATTATGATGATCTCTCAAGGCGGGTTATCCACATGTGCCCACAAGAGACTTAGCCGGGATTGTTGCGTCCGGCCTGCCAGTTAGAGTAACAATCGGCGACAGGATTGCTGACACGTCAGATAGGCCAACCTCCCCTACCTGACGTCCTCCTTCAAAAGACCGCCGGGCCTCCCTGTCCGGCGGTCTTGTTGTAAAAATTCGCCCTGGTTTTTTTGTTCTATAGGTGTAGACAAAAGGGGGCAAGTATGGCAAAACAATTAAACGTTACGAGGATCGACTTTACGACAGTCGGTGACCAGATCGTGGTCAACAAGATTGACGACCAGACCACGGACCATTCAATCATCGTAGAGAATTCTCAGAAGTCCGCTTCCAGTCTTGAAGATATGCTGACGTGGTGCGAAGGAAATGGGTGGACGGTGCGTCGTTTCGCTCCGTTGGGGGCGCGAGCCTGGAAGGGTGGGCTTCGGCCCGTCCGAACCGCAGCGCAGATAAAGCGCAAGCGGGATGAACTGACGCTTCATCTGGTCGAGGGGCTGAACGTGGTGGCCCTTAACCTGGCTTATGATTGCTAAGGAGGAAACATGGACAAACTTGGATTCAAGATCAAAAATACAATATGCCCTGACTTCATGAGGCATTCAGGGAACTTTATTGCGGTCACTGCGGAAATAACGGCGAAAGAAATTCTTTGCCTGATTGCTCTGGGTAGGATCAAGAATTTCAAGCGTTGGATGATGAACCAGGGATATACTCCGAGACAAATCTTGGAGGTTCAGTCGAGTACAGAAAATCCGTCTGTGTGGTTATCGCAGCATTTAGAAAACGCAGGTATAGGAGGTATGAGATTATGAAACAAATCGTTAAGAGGGAGTTCCCTGTTCGGCGTTGGTCGCTCGAAGGTTTTCCCGAAACTGGGAAATCGACGTTTGCGACTCGGATGCGTGGGCCTCTGGTGGTCGTGGACTCGGATGGTCGCTTCGAGGAAGTTGTCCATCTCGTCGACAAGGCGTTCTCGGCAAGCGATGATGCCCTGGGTAACGTGCAAATCTTGGGTATTGAACGAGGGCTTGCCACGACCGTCCCGAAAGTCAAGCCGGCAACAATCGTCGTGGACAGCGTGACCGAGATTCTTAACCCGGTCATTGCCAAAATGATGATGGGTGACTTTGAAGGCAACGGACAGGTCATCAAGGCCATGCTCATGCGCCGTCTGGCCTCGGCGGTCTGTCAGTTTGGTACAGACGTTCTCTTTGTGTACCACCTGTATGAAGGCCGGGATAACAAGGGCAAAGAAACAGTATCGGCTACCCTGAGCGAAGTTGAGCAAGACCGGCTCGTTCGTAGCCTGAACGTCAAACTTGAAACCGTGTACGATGATGGCGCGAACCGTTATGGGGTCAAGGTACTGTGGGCGCGGAACAGGCGCTGCTTTCCGGACGTGCCGTTGCTGTGGGATGACACCAGAACGTGGGATGGGATGCCAGAGGTGATTGAGAAAGCGATCTACGGTGGTAACGGCAAGCCGTCAACGCTTTCGTTTAAAAGTGTTGACGAGGCTATCGCCTGGTCTGTCAATACCAGCCATGCTTACCTGGACATCGAAACGGCCCATAAGTTCTACGATCAAGTCAAGCTGATGGCAAAGCCAACGTCCTCCGGGGCCATGTGGGAAGCGTGGATTGCTCATTGTCAGGCTAAAGCGGCGGAAGGGAGCACGGAATGAACGAAGGAAAGGCTCTATATGATGTTCAACCTGTCGTTCACTGGTCTGAAACGGACGCCCGGCAGACCTTCGTTCAGGCCGTGGTAGACCTGGGCCTGGACGGACAAAGCGTCCCGGCGATCCTGGGCGTGGATCGCGTCTCTGAGTTCGAGGGGACGGCGCAAGAGGCCCTGGACGTTCTGGTGGACTATGCCACACAGCACCAACTTGAGTTGCGCGAGGAACTGCGCCCACAGGAAGCCCGTCACGGCGAGGCGCAATCTATTGCTTGGGCGAACATTTTTTTGGAAGACGGAACGCAAATCAGCGTGACCGCTCGTCAAGGGGCTGTCCCTGATGACGTGGTTTCAACGGTGCTGGCGCTGACCGATGCGCTGGCGACCTTGAAACAGTTCGGGATTCGCACGACCAAGACGCCTCCCCGCGTGGTTCCGCCGGTGCAGGTTCGGGATGCGCCGGGGCCTACTGAGTTCTGGGGGGCTGTACGGAAGTACATCGGGCCGGGTCGGGCTTTTGAAAATAAAGCTGGTGTCGCCAATTGGCTGTCTCAGTTTGCGACCGGCAAGGGGTACAACTGGATAGAGGCGATCAAGGCCATGCAGCACCTTGATCACCAACATGACAAAGACGAGTTTGTTGGCGGGATAGCACCGCTCGATTAAAAATGGGGTGATGGAATGAAGACGAGTACCGTATATACCTGTAAAATTCTAAGAGTTTAGTAAAATAAGCCTGTAGTTGTAAAAAACTACGGGTCTTTTTTTGTTCTATAGATGTGAGGTAAAATATAAACAGAGGGCGTAAGCCCAAAAAACAATCCGGGTGACCGAACCTGACCCGGCAAGCACAAAGGAGATAGAAGAAATGGCGAAGGGACTGGGCGGAATAATGGCGGCGGGAGAGCTTGCGCAGAAGGCGCAGGCCATTGCCGACCTAGAAGTACCGACCTGCCCGTTGTGCGGCGGGTCGATGGAAAATGACGGCGCTGGTTGGTTTTGCTACAACCAGAAACCGGAAAACGTCTGCCCGGAAATTGGGCGGGCAGACGAAGCATACCGTCACCGTCAGAACGGGGGCGGCTATGCCGATGACTTTCAAGGCCAGACATTGGCCGCTATAGTCATAGGCAACGAGCTAATCGCCCGCCTATCTACTGTTAGGGGTCCTTGTGGCAAAACGAATCTACGCATCTGGAACGATCAGTGTGCAGATGAAGACATTCCAGAGTTAGCCGTCAAATACGGCTGGACTTGGCAGGATTGGCTTGCCGAGTTCGACAAAGGGGAATAGCAAAATGTTTGTCTTGTGTAACGCCTTTTCGATCAATATGCTGACCCGCGCCAATGGCGCGCGGGACTTGACTTTTGTTCCGGTGGCGCGTGAAGCGGCGCGCAATCTGGTCATAAATCACAGCGCCCGTGGCGAGTTCCAGTGTGCCATCGGCCATGCGGACACCGCCCGTGTGGTGGCTTCCGATCTAGGACTGCCTGAGCGCGCTACAGAATGGGCTGCTATCGCTGAGACGCGCCCAAATGTGGTCTTTGATGGTAACAGCCTGGTTGTTGCTCAATATCGTGGTCCTCGACTTCCCGCAGCCGCGACCGAACTGCCAGAAGGGGCGGTTATTGAGTACTGGCAGGTATATCCGGCGCTGCGTTGAAATGTTGGCTGAAACCCATATCGGTTTCGGTGAAAGTGACCGGGGTGTAAAAACCCCGGTCACTTTTTTTGTTCTATAGATGAGAGGAAAAACTAAGCAGGGAGGTTATGAAGAATGAACCATCCGATTGTGATCAAAATCTCTAAGGTCGGCGGGAACGCACTGCTGGTCTATCATCCGAACGATGACGCCGTCGACCGGCTAGCCGATGCGCTCGGCGAGACGGTATCCGACAAGCGGGGGGCTTACGTGTACCCGCTGAAACCGGCGAAGCGTGCCCTGTTCAAGGCTCTGCGCTGCTGGTTCGGTAGCAAAGGCAAGATCGCGGACTGGACTCGGCGCTGGCGGTGCTGGTGGGTCGTGGTGCTGCCCGGCGAGTTCGTCCGGCTGCCGATAGCCTATACTTCCCACGCCGCTGCCGTGCAAGCGGAAGTCGCGTGGATTCTACAACACAAGGCGTGAGGGGGTGCAAGATGAACTATGAGATAATCGACACGTTTGGGGGCGATGCTATTGTCGCCAAAGTTACAGAGCGCCATCTGGCGGTAAAGTTTGCCGCACAGTTTGAGGGCTTTGCAGTACGTGAGGTCAAGCCCTGGCCCTATTTTGCCTTCACCCGTGAAGACATGATCTGTATTGTCGAGGAAGATGACGACTTGCTTGACGTTTTTTCCGCACACGATCTCGCGGTAGATGAGGTCATTACTCTATTCGTTGACGCGCAAGGGAAAACTGCCGATCAAGCCTGCGGTGCAGCGGTGATGGAAGTCTTGTGCGCCGTATTTGATCATTGGCTGAGGGAGATTGGCTATGCTGACTGACTATCCTGTCGTCAAACTCATCCCGTCATCCAGGCGGGTGGACTGGCCCGTCGTTGGCTTCTACTACGAGATCAAAGGCGAGTTCAAGCTCTGCATCTCTGTTGACCTTTCGACCGGGTGGGCCACCTTTTGGGGGTCGGGGTGCCAAAACGAGTATTTTCAACTGGCCGACCTGGGCCTGCTGACCGAGTATCGCTTGGAGGCGTGCCATGAACTGGCGGCTTAGATTCGTTGTCCAGGCGCTTGTAGTCTCTGCGCTTTTGATCGCAATCCCGTGGCTGATCGTGCTGCCGACGTGGTATCCGGCGTTTCGCTCCGGGGTCATACTCGGTGAGGTCTTGTGTTTGGCGGCGTTTCTATGGGCTTTTTCAAAGGGGGAAAACGATGCCATTCGTAAAGGTAAAATTTAGCGGTCAACAGACCTATGGCAGCGTAAGGAAAGTGAAGTGCGACGCCGTAGAGGAAGGGCGCGGGTGGGGCAGCACGGTCTTGGAGTGCTGCAAATATCCTGGCGCAACCGGATACGTGGCCTGGGTGCTGTGGCTCCCTGAACGGACGATCTACGGTGTGACGTGGCGGAAGCTGCCAGGGCGAACGCTGACTCAAAAAAAGACATTGCAAGAGTGCAAGGCCATCGCGCAACGGATTATCCTGGCGGCTGGCAATGACGAGCGCCTCGAAGAACTCCGAACTGCCACCGAAGCCCCGGAGTGGGCGAAGCTGACATAAGCAGTGCGGATGAGGTACAACGAGACAGGAAAGGGCGAAAACCCCACCCTGTTTTTTTGTTCTATAGCTGTACACATTCACTAGCAAGGGGGTTAGAATGAAAATCATACTTGACACTGATCTGCATCTCACCGTCGAGAAACCGGCGAGTTCACCGGAGGTTCGTGACCCGTCTATCTACATCTGGAACATCGAGGAGAACGGGATCGCAGCATGCTTTGGTCGAAACGACTGGCTCATCCTGGCGAAAGGTCGGGGCGGGATGCAGCCTTCGATCAACGTCTATGCGTTCACCACCGAGGAAGCGGCGCTCCACTTTTGGGAAGCGGCAACGCCGAACTTTGAGGAACTGACATGGCTACAGAAACCATAACAGTTACAGACGCAGGCCCATACTACTATCAATTGACCCGGCAACAGTATACTGCCGTGGAATTGAACGCAACTCTCGCCCGCGATATTTTCAAGCAACCTGTTTTCTCTGCGAGCGGTGGGAGTTGGCACTGGCGATCCTATCATCACATTGCCACGGGAACCGACATCAAAGTGGACACCCTGAAAGGCATGGTTCATTTCTTCCTATATGGTTATGTCACCGAAGGTGGGCAGAGGGCTGTCACCATCCCACTGGATGTTTTCTCTGATGAAACGGTTGTCCTAACGAAGTGGAAGCCGCGACCGGAGGGGACAGAATCTCCACAAGATTGCGAACAGTTACAATTCTCTCTGTAAAACGCAAAGTCCGGTAAAAATCCACCGGGCTTTTTTTGTTCTATAGCTGTAAGGTTAAGAACCAAAGTTCAGAGTTAGGAGGGAAGGAATGCAGAACTTACAGACAATTGAGGATCGGAAAAAGAACGTCGCCCTGGCCGCCGGGATTGACCTGGAAAAGGTTCATCGGGTGCGCTTGGACATCAATAAGATGTTGGAAGCTGGCCTGTTGGTCGACGTTGACCTGCACGGTTTTAGCTGTCTGCGGGCCGGGGTTTCGTGGGAAGAACTGGGAATCAACATTGAGGACGACCGGCGCAGCCGGATGTCCACCGGGACGAAGTACCTAGCTCCCGTCAAGTACGTCAAGAAACTGACAAGTTTGGAAGTGCGGTTCCGGCAGTGTCTCGACCGCTACTCATCCGACGTGATGATCTTCCGCCCGTGGCGTTGGTTGCCCTTCTCCGCCTACGACGAGTGGGTGGCGGACTGGAAAACCCTGATCAAGGAACTGGAAATCTTGAAAGCGGAGATCGTTGCCAATTACGACAACATCCAGGACGAGAACCGGCGGTACTTCGAGCAGGTGGCACGCCGGGCGTGGAAAGCTTACCAACTCCCATACGAAGGCAAGGCCGCCGGCGGGCGTGCCTTCGAGGACTACCAGGCTTTCGAGGACCATATCATCGACAGTGCTCTGGCGAAGACGCCTCGGATCGAGTTTATCAAGGAAGGTATCTACCCTGACTACAAGACGGGTTACGCGATCACCCCGCCGGAAGTTTTTGCGCTTTATGCGGAGGAAGAGAAGGTTCAGGCTGAGGCAAGCGCGGCTGATGCAAATGCGCGGTTGGCCTGGGATGCGGAACGGGAGAAAGACCTGGCCCTGACCGAAAAACAAATATTTATGAAAGCGAAGGCCGCCGCCGTTAGCCAGGCAGAACTCGAACACGCCCGCGCACAATTGGCGTCGATGACTAGCCCGCTTCAAGAGGTTCTTTTACAGTTTAGAACCAAAATTTACGAGAGCGTAGTCGGTGCTGCCAAGTCGATTCAAAGCAATGGTCACTTGCGGGGCAAGACCGCCGAAATGCTGGCTGGGATGAAGGGCCTCTATGAAACCCTGGCGAGTGTTACTGAAGACACTGACCTCGAAACTGCCCTAGCAAGCCTGCAAAACGCTCTGGACAAGGCTCCCGCCGACGGCAAGAACAAGTATGACATCGGGGCCGTGGAAAGCGCACTGACCAGCCTGACCAGCCTGACCCAAAGCGCCGCTGATGACCTGGCGCGGGCTGCGGTACAGACGACACGGGCAAGTGTCTTGGAACTCGATTAGGGGGTGCGTGATGTTATCTGGGCAATGGGTTATGAGAAACAACACAAACCGTGACGACGCCGTGTACGTCGTCACGGCCACCCTTAATGATGGGGTGTATACGATCACTGGATCGTGGGGGAAGTGGGATACGTTTCTAACCGGTGGGAAGCTGGGCAACAAGGTGTACTACTCCGGGGTCTTCGAGTATGCCGCACAACGGGCATTCAACGACCTGATATTCAAAAAGATGGACCGGAACTATGAACGGGTTAGGATGTACGACACCGCCCTTCCCTGGGAACAGGCCACACCTATGCAGAAAGCCGTTGCCGAACTCAAGCAAAAACCAAAGCCTGCTCCGGTTCCCACTCCGCGAACTGCGCCGCATCCGATTGTCAATCCGATGCTGACCCGGAAGGACATTCAGGTTACGCGGGCCGGGATTCTGGAACTTGATTAACTATAGACTTTCTATCAAAACCCCGTAGTCGTAAAAAACCACGGGGTTTTTTTTGTTCTATAGTCGTGAGGGAAAAATAAACAGGGAGGTTACGATGTGCAAGCCAGTGATTAAAAAAATAGATATTTTGATGAGGGCCGGCATCCCTATCATCGTGATCAACAGTGACGAGGAAGCTCGCGTCGAGAGCGAGTTGCGCTTGCTGGCGCAAAGCCGGAAAAAGCGACTCGTTACCTGGTCGGCAACCGCCGGATTTGTTCAGGTAGAACCGGATGCGCAGAAGTTGCAGGCCATCCCCGACCCCATCATGGCGGTCAAGCTGGTGATCGACAGTATCCCGGAAAAGGACGGCGAAACAGCGCAACCGACGATTTGGGTTCTCCGGGACATCCACCATTTCTTCAAACAGACGCCCATCATCGTGCGGGCGTTCCGGGATCTCGCAACCCGGTTCTGTGAGAAAAAGGCGAAGGGGTCGTCCGTGGTGATACTGGGCGGAAACATCACCGTCCCGGAGTCGCTCGAAAAGGACGTGGTTTTGATCGAGTTCCCGCTTCCGGCTGCTGACGAACTGACCGAGCAACTGGATGCCTTTGTCGCCAACGTTCCGAGCGGGGTCGAGATCGACCTGAGCGACAACGACCGGACGGCCCTCGTGCGCGCCCTGGCCGGGCTGACGAAGAAAGACACGGATGCAGCCCTATCGCAAGCGGCAGTGACATACCGGGCAATCGACCGGCGGGCGATTGCCTTCGTCGTCGAGGTCAAGAAAGAGATTATCGCCAAGAACCCAAGCACGGAGTACAAGGAAGCCAAGGGGCTTGAGGACTTGGGTGGGTGGGATCAATTTAAGGCATATGCCCGGCGCGTCCGGTTATCCCGGACGCCGCAAGCAAAGGCTCTGGGGATTACCCCTCACAAGGGCATCTTCCTGGCGGGCATCCCCGGCTGCGGCAAGAGCCTGGCGGCGACGATGTTGGCAGACGAAGGTATGCCGGTCGTGACCTTCAACTTCGCGGCCACAAAGTCGAAGTGGGTGGGCGAGAGTGGCCAGAATCTTCGATCGGCTTTTAAACTGTTCGAGGCTATCGCCCCTTGTGTCGTCATCTGGGACGAAGTTGACAAAGTGATGTCCACTTCCGGCGAGGGAGCCAACCTACAGGGTGGGAACGTCGAGCAGTTGGGTGAGGCCCTGACGTGGATGCAGGAACACCGGGACAACGGGGTTTTCATTGTGGCGACCGCTAACTATGTTTCTGGAATCGATCCGGCCTTCGTCAATCGGTTCAACAAGTCGTTCTTCGTTGACTTCCCTGTCGCTGAGGAACGGGCAGAAATCTTCTCAATCCACATTGGCAAAAAGTCCTATGATCCAAAGTCCTTCGACCTGGCAGCCCTGGCGGAAGCCAGCGTCGGATTCACCGGACGTGAGATCGAAATGCTGGTCAATGAGGGGATTATCACTAGTCTGGACGGTGGGCACGAATTCTGCACCGCTGACATCCTCACAGAACTGGCCGACGCGATCCCACTATCCAGCAGCATGGGCAAGCAGTTGGGTGACATGAGGGTCTGGGCAGAGCAAGCAAGCCCCGTAAGCTCGAAGCAGAAGAGCGGCAACAAGGGCACTGCTGCGACCACTAACGCGGCAAGCATGATCGAGTTATGAGGAAATTGAGGGGGCAGATTGCACTGCGTTGGTGTAAAAAACCCCTTCTATTTTTTTGTTCTATATTCGTGAGGAAAAACTTAATCGGGGAGGGGGTAAATGAGTAAGAATCGAGTCATCAAAGCAGTTTACAAATCGGAGTCGGCGCTCCGGCAGGCCCTCGAAGACGCCTGTGCTGAGTTTGGGATCGTTTACGAGTATCACCCGGAAGCCGTAAACCTAAACGGTGATCGTGGTGACGTGCGGGCCGAGAAAGCGAACTACATCATCCGCCGCAAGTATCTGGGAAGTGCCGCGAACGACATGGGCTTCGAGAAACAGGCTGACGGGTCATTCGACATGATTGCCAGCGATTTTGACATGGGTAAGGGCGGCTATGCGGGCGGCAGTAAGAACGCCAAGATCGCCTTCGTCGAGTGGCGTTACCAGTACAACCAGGTGCAAGAGTATGCGTGGCAGAACGGGTTCACCGTTTCGGAAGTTGAGACGGCTGACGGATGTGTTGAACTGGCCCTCGAACGGGCATGGTAGGGGGTACAATATGGTTAAAATCACAGTGAAGATCAACAAGAACGGTGGGGCGGCCGTAGTAGAGGCCCACGGTATTAAGGGGACTGGCTGCGATGCTTTGCTCAACGCCCTTACCCGCGAGTTGGGAACGATTGTCGAGGATACGCCAACGGCGGAGTATTACGAAGCTGAGCCGGGCGAGATGGTGTTGGAAAGTGGGGGATGGTAGGGATGGGCAATTTCAAACTTTACTTGAACAAGCTATCCTATCGACATGCCGGTCGCTTGTGGGCACGTTCTGAGGGTATCAAGGCGACTTGTATGTCGATGTTTTATTTGAACCGGACCGTAAGTCATTACCAGGTACACAGTAAAGCGATCTACGCCCTAAAAAACCGTCTTGTGCAATGGTTGTATCAAAACGGGTACTGCATCAGTGTTAAGCAGCAAACTCAAACGCTTGAGTGCTGGACGTGCGGCGGAACGGGCGAATATTGGACAGGTGTAGAGTGTTGGAAATGTACCGGGTCTGGGGTGTATGCCGTTCATACCCTGTATCGTTTTGTGTTCAATGTGAATGGCAGGCGCTATGTGTGGCACCAGCCGAGATCAACGGTCACATTTGACGTGCAACTCGACACCGACAATCCGATCCTCGAAGACAGCTATACAGGAAAGCGATCTGGTTTTGCCGTAAGGACTCCGGCCCTCGGTGCAATCTACTACTTTACCGTCAAGGCGTTTTTAGAGGAGTGTGGGATCGTGGACTTGCCGGATATTGGCCCGTCGTTCAGTTCGATGTTCTATGCTGTGACGGCAAATTTTCGAGGGAAAGGGAAGTTGTACAGGGCGCGAGTAAGAATCATGGATAAGGTTCGTGCATTCTTGGGTCTGCCAGAGTACGAGGACATCCCGTTCTAATGATAATCCTCGCCCTCGACCAATCTTCTACCCACATCGGATTTTGTGTCGCTGAGGATGCCGATTACATTCTCAGTGGTGTTTACATTCCGAAGGGCGATGCCGATGCCCGGCTTGCTCAGATCGTGGACTGGGCAGGGAATAAAATCACGACTTATGAACCAAAAGTCGTGGTCCTAGAAGAACCGGCAGCCAACAACGCCCACCGTAATGCCAAGACTGACCGACTCCTGGCGCGGGTGGGTGGGGCCATCGAAGCGGTCGCCCTCTGTCACGGTGTCACGGTTGGGCGGGTATGGCCGTCCCAGGTAAAGGGGACGGGATGCAGCAAGGACGGCTTGTGGTTCGCCGCGAGTGTGGCGGGCAAGAAGGCCGTAGGACCTGACGAGGCCGACGCGATAGGTGTCTGGCTGGCATGGATAACGAAAGGATAAACTATGAACATAAACGGATATGATGTCGTTGGGCGGATGCCCCCGTTCAAGTCTGCGCTGCGCGACCTGGTGCGGCGTGGGTTAAAGACCGAGACGCGGCGTGTGATAAAGCCGCAACCGGTAGATTCTGGCAACGGCTGGTTTGAGTGGGGGTATAAGTTTGGTGCACCAAAATCAACGTCGCCACGTTCTGCTTTCTGGCATCAAGAAACTGCTATGGCTGGTATCGGGACTGCGCCGATTGATGAATATTGCCCCTACGGTCATCCGGGTGACATCTGCGTGATGCGGGAACCATTACGTTGTACCACTGGCGGTTATGCAGAATACGTTGATGACGACGCCAAAGAATTCAGGGTAATGAATTTTGTCCTGTGGATATGGGAAACGAAAACACTTCCTTCAATATTTATGCCTACCTGGGCCGGTCGTACCCTAGTTTGCTACACTGATATTCGTGCTGAGCGATTATGTAACATCAGCAGAGACGACGCCTATGCTGAGGGAATCACGCCAGCCGACGTCGAAGTATACGAGGGTGATTCGCGGGAAGCATTTCGTATGTTGTGGAATAGGATCAACGGCAAGACGCATCCCTGGTCAAGCAATCCCTGGGTATGGGTCATCGAGTGGAAACTGCTGAAACCCATATCCGCATAACCGCCATAGACTTTCTATCAAAGCCCGTGGTCGTAAAAAACCACGGATATTTTTTTGTTCTATAGTCATAAGGGCGAGTATCGGATATAATTAGAGCATCATGGCGCTGGTGGGCAGGCGGGATCATAATAGACGAAGGAGATAATACGATGTTTGAAGAAGATCCAGCTGCGCGCGCGAGCAATTTGAGGAAATGGGGATTGTCTTTGGTGAGAAAGTTGACGACCTATTTACCAGCGTGACGTTGCCGGAAGGATGGCACAAAGAAGCCACGGAGCACGCGATGTGGTCAAAGCTGATTGACGACCAGGGACGTGAGCGCGCCAGCATTTTCTACAAGGCTGCGTTTTACGATCGGAGCGCGTTTATGAGCATTACGCCCATTGGGGCGCAAGCCTAATCATTCACCGCCTGCCCCGTGCGTGACGTGTGCGTCTATAAAGGCAAGCCTGCTAAAAACGCACCGCATACATCTCGGCTAGAAGTACCAAGTAGTCCTGGAAAAGGACTTGACGGCAGGGCGGGCGGTCACAATAAGGAGATTATGGAAACCTTTATGCTTGAAGACATTCTAGCGATAGATTATTGTCGCCCGCGCTATGACGTGGCGATTATCACCTCTATTATAGCGATCTCAGAATGACGATGTGATCCAGCAATGTATCAGTTTTTCTATTTGCCTAAGCCACAGTTTATCCTCTGGTTGCTGTGGTTGTTGCGCTGGCGGATCATCGACCAGGTGCAAGCCGCGACGTTGTGGGAAATGTGGCTTGGGCGGGGCCGTGTGTAAAATTCTGTAGAAGATGTGTGATTTTAGCACGCCTTTGGTACATTTTTTACACGGCTTTTATACAATGCCGGACTATCATGGAGATAGTTGGGAAGAGGGTGACAGCGATTCGCAGGGGGGTGAGACCCTGCACAAGCGAGAAAGGAGCAGAGGAATGGACGAGCAGATTGTGAAGCGGTATGAAGAGCTTTTGAGTGACAAGAACGGCGCCGCCACGATGGTCCGCACGCGTGGACAAGACATCCTGCTGGAATGGCAGGATGCGAATGAGGAAAATCATGTTTTGCGCGGGTGGTGCATTGAGGGGCAACTCGATGTGAATTGGCAACCCGAATCCCGCGAGGGGTGGCCAGAAAATCTACGGTAATCAGACAGCCGGGGCTGCGGCCCCGGCCTTCTCCCCAGCGCCCAGCAGAGCACCACCGGACGCTGGGGAGAAGGTGACAGAGATTGCCCCTCACCGGGTGGTAGTAGGCAGGGTAGGAGCGAAAGCCCAAAAAATTCAGTTTAGGGGAGGTGTTAGATGGATACGATTTTTTCGACAGATGAACGAGGGTATGTAGAACCATTGATTTGTCCTGAGTGCGGTTATACAGCCGCTACACAGGAAGAATTATACCAACACGACTGCATTGGACAAGAAGCCGCTGCTGCACATGACGCAGCGCGCCCGGAGTGGTAAAGCTGAAAAACGCAGTCTAACCTTATTCATTCACTTTTAGCTAGGAGGATTTTGCAATGAAACGGAAACTGTTTTCGGTACAGGACATTGTGGACGCGACGGACGGGAGCGTTCGTGAATTGGCGCAATTGGCGGACGATCTGAACGATGGATTATCGCCCGATTATGAGGTAGTGTTACTTCACCTCGACACCGTGGACTACCTGGCATTTACGCTCCTCGACCCAGACACCATCGAGGAGGAGGACGCCACGCCAGAATAGCTTATGACTTTCCGGCTTGCCTATCGGCGCTTGTCGGTAGGCAAGGGGAAGGGCGCAAGCCAAAAAACAGCGGGAGCACAGGCGTACCCGCGCAGATAGATGAGGAGACGAGGAAGATGTACGAAGTGATATGCGACCGAACTCATAAGATTATAGCTTTTGGGTCAGGGGAAATGTACTTTTCGCCATCTCGGTGTGGATGCGGCGCATTAGTAACGACCGTCACCGAGCCGTCCGGTTTGGGATACGGGTGCGAGGCTATGAAGGCCATAGACGCAGCGCGCACGGCTTTGGAATCTTCCGTTTTCGCAACATTACGGCAGTACAATGTCGCGGTGATGGATATTTGGCAAAAGTTTGATTTGTATGATTCAGATGGAAACTGGAATGGAGACGACGAAAACGAATATACTCTCAATGCCCCGTATGCCACGCAAAACATCGACAAAACCGCCAGGTCTATAATTGATATTGTTGAAGGTCTGAAAAACGCAGTCTAACCCTGCCCCGGCCTTCTCCCCAGCGCCCGGCGACGGCGGCGGGCCCTGGGGAGAGGGAGACAGAGATTCGTGGGGGGTGAGACCCTGCACAAGCAAAAAGGAGAAGGGAAATGGACGAGCAACAACTGATAGACGGCCTGGACAGGGCCGGATGGCCGGATAATTACAGCCCAGAGAGCGAGGAGTTACAGTACGCAAAAGAAGCGATTTTGCGGTACGGTAATACTCCGAAAGTGTACCTGGTGATCATCGATACTCTTGCCGCAAAAAAAGCAAAGTCGTGGAAAAACACAACGGCGGACACTATCATCTTCCGCTCCCACATTACTGACGACTACGGTCGACTGCAATATGCAGTTGACAAACATCGCGCTTTTTCCCAGGAGTGTCTCCTGGGGATGGTTGGTAAAATCGCCGAATTTGACGGTTTGTAGGCGCGGGGCGCAAGCCAGGGGACAAAGGCACAAACCCCAACGGTTTAGTATCCACCAAACAAGAACGGACTCGAAATGGACAACCGCGACACGGTATCCCGTAGCAGGACAACGTTACCGAAGCCGAGGCGAAAACGTAAGCGCTCGAAGGGGACGACTAACGACCCCACAGCCAGGTGATTTTCAGCCTAGTCCGGGCATACAAAAAGCCGAGGTTTCGACCCCGGCTTTTTGTTGTTTGGATAATAATCCTATACTTGCTTCCACGTCGAGACGGCACCGCTACTGTCTGGAAGTTCCCCTCGTGGTCGTTTTACCAGATAAGCCGAGATTGCTCCCGGTATATCGGCGACCAGTGGTCCATTACTAAGTGTAGACCGCTTTCGGCTTTCGATTCGCCGTTCCAGTTCGGCGTCCGTGGATTCGTAAAGTGCGAGTTGGTCAAGTAGTTCTTGCACTTCATCAATCGCCAGTTCTACAAAATGCCTGGCCTTCCAGGTTCCCCTATCCGTGATTAGCGGGAAATTCCCTTGCGCCGCGTATAAAAATTCCAATGCTCGGTTTTGGTTCACTGTCTTTTTTCTCCCTTCGGTCACAACAACAACAACAAAACACACTCACAACAGGCTTAAAGGGCGTGTGCTTGTTGTTGTTGTTGTAGAATGTCCCTCACCTTGCCGATGTAATGAGGATTGCCATACTTGAAAACTTCCCTGGCGATTGCGGTATCACTCAGGCCGTCCGCTTTCAGGGCGGTAACCCGCGCCGCCGTATCATCCGCTTGGGCCTCCGGCTTGACGGCTTCCAAGTCAAGCACTCGCTGCGGGCCGCTGCCCTTGACGGCTTCTAAGATCATATTGCTATTGACGAAGGGCGCTTGAAGTTCCAACATCGGCTTGCCCGGTAACACTGCGTAAGCGCGCCCTACAGCATCAAGGTCTTTGGCGTCACCCTCTCCGATAAGTACCCGGCTTTGACTGGCGTTCAATGCCTTAAACTGTACCCGCGTGCTTAACTGATTGCGGATCGCAGTATCTAGGCTTGACGCTTTCCAGTCTTGCCCGGCCAGGACAAGCCACAGGCCATACTTGCGCGCCCGCAAGGTCAGTTCCTTCAAGTGGGTTTCAATGTCCTTGTTGTCTAGCAGGGCCGTGGCTTCGTCAATCACGGTGATAATTGGCTTCAAAGGTTCCCCGGAAACAGCGTTGTAACGGTCAAGCCGGTCTGTACCAGGATAGGCATTGAATAACCCTTTGCGCCGTTCCAGTTCACCGTTTAGGGCCAGCAAGAGGGCCAGCGCCGCTTGTTCACTGTCTGCAATGGGATAAAGCAACCTCTCAGACTGTGCAAAGGCGTTGAGTGTTACCCCTTCCAAGTCAATCATGCACAAGTCGGGTTTTTCAATGGCGGTCACAAGTTGGTAAGCCAGCACTTGAAGAAACACCGACTTACCCCACCCGGAAGACCCACCTACCGCCACGTGTACCAGGCCATCCATTGCACCCTTGATAATCTGTGTTTGTCCGTTTTGGTCAAGTGTGACACCTAACACAAGATCATTTATGCTTGCTTGTCCATCCATCAGGCCGCGCAAAGGTACACGGGAAGGCCAGTTGAAAACAGGTTGCGGTAACGCTGGAAGATCGGCTTCCCGGATCGCGGGCCGGTCGGTCTGTCTGACAAGAATCTTGTCGGCTTTGAGTGCGGCGGTTCTTTGCACTCCGAGGGCCGCCATAGTGATAAGCGGGTGCGCGCCGGCGTTGTCGCGGTTGGGATCGTACAGTACCCCGGCTTGCACTTCGATAACTGGAAACAGGCCGTCACGGGCATGTACCTGTCGGGATCGCAGGTCAAGCCAGTTGCGCCCGATGGCTATCACGTAGAAGACCACGTAACCCGCCATAACCGCCGCGCCGACCTTCGCCACAACCCCAAAGACCACGTAACCCGTAACCCGTGAAGCGATTTTCCACGGCTGCACCGCCGCCGCCTCTTCAAGGGCCAGGGCTTGTTTTTCGGGCGTGCTATTGAGTGACAGGCCAAACAAGAACGCAAAACCCAGGCTTGCCAGGATAACCGCCAGTAAAAGCCGCGTGTTGTCTATCCGGCTTCCATAGCGCCGCGTGTTATTTGTCTGTTTCCGTGCTGTCATGCTTCATCCCCTTTACCAGTGCTACAGCGATACCCGCGCAAACCGCCAAGCCAAGCGCGCCCACGAAGGCCAGCGCCCCGCGCAGATCACCGCGCAGGCTGTACCAGGAAACAAGCCGGCGGTCGGCGTCCACACTCCGGGCCGCCGCTTCGAGTACAGTGCGCACGCCTTTAGCGTTCTCGATCTGCGCCTGGGCTTGGGCAAGATCGAGTTGCACCCGGAGTCGTTCGGCCTCCGCTTCCGCTTGTCGGGCTTGAATTTGTGCGCGCCACACGTCCTCTAATCCCGTTACATTTTGAGCAATGACTACAGCGAAGGTCATGCCGAAGACCACCAAAAGTAAAGTCAAGAATGTTAAAAACCGTCCCTTGTACATTTGATACCCCCGTTATACTAAGAGCCTTGTGCTTTGTCAGGATAGGCCATTTTAAGGCCGTTTTACATCTATACGGTAGAATGTACCTATATCTCTGCAAAAACGCTTAGAATTAAGCCTGCTGTGTGCTTGTGCCCGTAGACGGGGCTATTCGACGGGGCTTTATAAAATACCATACCGCCCCGTCATACCGCCCCGTCGATAGCCCCGTAGCTGGCGACTCGCTCGAATTCGTCGGGTAGCTCGTAGTCGAATCCGAAGCGCATGGAATTGGCTGCTGTGGAGTTTTGAAAATAAGCGTTCAGCTTTCCATCAAGGTACTGGTTCATTGCCACGGTCAGCAGGATTTCTGCAAACTGACTGAAACTTGTGTCGATGTTCTGAGAGCGGGCCGCCTTTTCAATGGCGGTCTTCAGGCGTGGGTCAATATCGTAACGCGCCCGCACACGCGCTCTGTCGTGTTTCTGCTTGGTCGTCAGAGAGTTCGGGTTACGCGCTCCCTGAGACAGCCAGATTTTTGTTTCGGGGTCTGCGCCTTCGACTTTCGCTGCTCCCCCGACGCGCTGTTGCTTTTTCATTTTCCGTTCCCCCGCAATATCTGTAAGGCTCGCGCCCCGATCTCTTCCAGTTGGACAGAGGCCGGGTTTCCAGGTTCATATTCGAAGATCGTCTGTCCCACGGCCTGAGCGTCGGCGATACGGATCGTCTCCGGGATCGGGGGCCATAGCAGGTCGGCCCGTTTCATTCGCTGTAGAACCGCCATCAGTTCCCGGCCTTGCTCGACGTGTTCCCGTACCCGGCGTACCTTGTTTGGAACGATGCCCATAAGCCGGATGCCCATTTCGGCGGATACCTCCATGATCTTGGCAACGCCTTCGATAGACAGGCGCTCCATGATTGTGGGAATGAGCAACCAGTCGGCTGCTGCCAATAGCTGACGAAAGCCCAAGGCCTTTGAGGGGGGCATGTCGAGTAGCATCACATCTGCGTAACCGGAGACGATTTTCAACCGTTCCGTGACCAGATTGAGACGGCTCCCCATTGCCAGCATCCCCATTGCATCCTGATATTCCTCACCTGCCAGCAGGCCGAACTTTTGACCGCCGTAGGTGACGGTCTGAATGAGTGTTTCAATCGGCGGCATTTTCCGGTCAACGAGCATATTGTACATCCCCGCGCTTTCCTGGCCGCCGAGTAACAGACTGGTGAGGTTTGCCTGGGTGTCCACGTCGGCGCAGATCACCCGCAATCCCCGACTGGCGAAATAGACGGCAAGGTGAGCGGTGAGCGTAGTTTTGCCTACGCCGCCTTTGTTGTTCACTGGTGCAATGACGGTCATAGTAGAGTCCTCCTATTCAAAGTCCACATATCCCTGAGCACTCATCATCCCACATCCGCATTTGTCCATGCTCCTCTTGTGAACGAAAATCAATTTCCTCTAATGGAATACGCGCCGGATGAAGGAATAAATCATACGGTGGGCGCAGTTTGCGCAACTTGCGATCTACGGTAACGGCCTCTTGCCAGTCATCGGGTATCTGTTGGATGCGTCGCCATTCTATCGCGCTGTGATACGGGCAAAATGTACATGCCGAACGCGACGGCACTTCAATCCTGTGCGAAGTCAACCAGTTTATGCAATCGTTTCGGCTCATTCCTAATTCAATCAATGGCCAACGGTGGGTGATATATTTCACGTCTGATGGTTTCATCCGCATAAATTCATCGGTGCTGATTCCGATCCACTGTTTAATCTGTGCGCCATCACGGTGCGCTTGTAACCAGCGTCGCATAGGGACGATCTTCCAGCGGTGGGTACAGCTACGGCGCAACTGCCCAGACTTGCCTAACGGCGATAATGTAAATGCGGGAACGTGTGTTTGTCCTGGTCGTTTTACTACTTCCCAAAAGCCGCCAGTTGGGTTTTTAACAGTTACAACCCGCATCTCGTGCGCTTCAAGCCATGTCGTCATTTGCGCTGCATATTCATACGTCAGGCGGCTTTCGTGGAGCGTGTCACTGTGTAGTAACACGTCGGCATGTTCAATCTCACCGAGCGCGCTCATCGCCGCAAGCGTGAAGGATTGCACTCCCCACCCCAATGACAAAACACTCATAGATTTCATAGTTGAATATTCCTATAACCAACATTTGATTATAGAACAAAAAAACACACGGCATTTTTCACAATTCCATCCCTAACTCCCGGAGCATACATCGAGGCAGCAGCCACGCCACCTCACGCTCGTTCCGCGTGATGATATAGGCTTGCCGGTCGTTTTCCGTTTCATCCAAGATGGCGCTCAAGTTGGCCCAAAGGTAACTTGCCGTGATGGTAGTTACCGGAAGGGTAGTAGGAAGATCAACAGGATCGCGGGAAAGCAGGGCGACCAGGCGTCTATGACGGATGACGGCCACCATCCCCTCGCGCATCGCTGCGTCGAGGGTGGCTCCCGGTGTTCGGCTGAACTCTGTCGCGCTTATTTGTTTCATCTGTCTAACTCCCTTCTTTACTTGATTGCTGTAATTATATCACGAATTATGAAAAACTACTATCCAAATTCTGTAAAATACTACATTGACAGTATAGATCATTCGTGCTATGATTTGAATAGAATTCTTGCAGGTGAACATGGACGATATCATTGCTGCTACAGAAAGGCGGGTAGCCCGCGAGTGTGATGTACACGGGATCGTCCCGGAGTACACCGAACGCGAGATCGTTTATCAACGCGGACAGTGTAGTGGCTATGTCCTACGCTGCTTTTTTCAACATCAGTTCGGTGCAGCATTGGCCTTTGGCGAGAGCATCATCCAGGCATTGAGCGGATTCGGCAGTATCCTGCGCCGTCTGAGTCACGACGACCAGGCTGACGAAACCGTTGTAGAGATCAGTTTCAAATTTTAATTTCTGACGGCCTGTCAGAGATGAGAAATTTTCCGGGGCCGCATAGCGTATATGCTATGCGGCCTTTCGTTTTTTTGGAGGGATGGATGATATTAACTGAATGTAAGCCGGGCGAAATCCTGCTCACGGTCGCGCAGGTGGCTGAGGAGTTAGGGGTATCTGGCGTGCAGGTGACGCGCTATCATCGGCAAGAATTGCTTCCCTTCGTACCAAACGGAAAAGCCGGGCGGGGTGAGAAACGTCTCACCCCGCTTTCTGCTGTACGTAGCTTCGTCAGACCCAAGCCCGGCCCAAAGCCGGGGGCGAAGGATGCGGAAAGACAATCTTAGCGTGCTGGCAATTGGCGCACTGTTCATTCTCATTCTGTTGTGCCTGCTGTTGCTACGGTCTGGCGGCCATGCGCCTGTCGTTTTGGCGGTCATCCGCCCGTCAGTTTAATTGTAGGGGGGTAAGCGGTATGAATTTATTGAAGAACTCAAGTTTTGAACTTCCTCTACCACCGAAGCCGGAGCAAAACCGCTGTTTGGTTATGACACCTGATCCGGCGGCGGGACAGCCTTTCTACTACTCGTCACGCGGCGAAATCAACAATCCACAATCCTGGACAAGCTGGTATGTTCACGACGGGCGCGCCCCAGACTACGATCCCGGCAACGGTGATGGGTGGTGCGAACCTGAAACACGTCAGGCCCCACACGCGGGTCGCCAACACGAGGGTCTTTTATCCCACATTATGTTCACGTTCACCCGTATCCATCACGGCGGGTTTTATCAACAAGTGAGTGGGGTGACGGTGGGGGACAGACTACGGGCCGGCTATTGGGCGCATGCCTGGACTGGCAATTCCGATGATCCTACCACATCCGAGGGCGTGGGTAACGCGGACTACTTCGCTCTCGAAGGGGAAGGGCCACACAACCAAGTTGTTTTCTGGGTAGGCATCGATCCCACGGGGGGTACAGACCCGTTTGCGGCATCGGTCGTGTGGGGACAAGGGGCGCACATCTACAACAAGTTCCACGAAATTCCCAACGTTGAGGCCGTGGCCCTGGCAAGCACGGTCACGGTATTCACCAGGGAACGCTTCCGCTGGCGCTTCAAGCACTGCGATGGCTACACAGATTCGGCGTTCCTCGAAGTGGTCGCGGATGTACCTGAGCCACCCGTTATTCCACCATCGGTAGACTACGATTATCCGTGCGTGGAAACCGGGACGAAGTTGACGCTGCACGCCAACGGCGAGGGGGGAACATACGATCTGCTGCGCTATCTGATGGCACATGGGTACATGTTACCGTTCGTCAAAGTGCTGGCTACCAATCCAGACCAAGTTGCAGCGGTGGCGAATCTCAAGGCGCTATCACCTGGTACGCGGTTTGTATGCCGCTTGATGAGCGTGCCGGGCAGTGGGGTCAATATCGAGGGGCCGGATTTTAACAGTGATCCAGCAGCGTATATGGATGCACTGTTGCCGACGATGCTGGCGCATCCTGAAGTGGACTACTGGGAGACGTGGAACGAGCAAGACCCGCCTAACCACTTGCCGATGATGAATTTTGCGTGCGAGTGTATGGATATCGCCGCCGACAACGGCATCAAGTTGGCAATCCCATCCTATTCTAGCGGTGTCCCGGAAAACGACGAATGGCAGATGATCTACGATGAAACGCCATTCTTTGAGTTGGCGCACTATGGCGGGCATATCCTGTCATTGCATGCCTATTGCCACACCGGAAATCCAGAAAGTATCACGTACCATCTTTTGCGTCCTCAATGGCTGTACGAGAACATTCTGCTCCCGCATAATTGCGTGGTGCCGTTCCTGTTCACCGAATATAACATTGACGATAACCCGCAAGGCGCGGGGATCACAAATTGGAATATCGCCGACCTGCTGAACGAGTATCGCGCCGTGGATGAGCTACTCGCCGAAATGTTTTACTGTCTTGGTGCGTGTCTGTTTACGTTTGGACTAGGTGGGGGCACATATACATTGAACAATCTATGGCAGCCCATTGCTGAGATGATGCTCGAAGTGCAGGGACGGCAGAACGCGCTTCCGCCTGAATCTACCGGACCACCTGCGCCGGGCGAGTGTCCTGTACCCCGTGAAGATTTTCATTGCGTTTACGTACTGATTCCACCGGGGCATGGGTGGGAGTGGTTCGCAGTGCTTCGCCCGGCCTGGGAAGTGCATTATTTTACTGTTGGCGGAAGTGCTGACCACGCGGCCTACATCCCTGGCATCTCCAAGCGTACAGTCCTGGCGCTCAATCCCACGGCCTGGCCCGGCGACCTGGCAGCCTTCTTCAACACTTATTATCCAAATACCACAGAAAGTATGCTTGAGTATATCCCCATCGAAGCCGCCACGCCCGCAGACTGGCTGGCGGGGATTCAGGCTTACTACGGGGATGACCCTATTCAGATTCTGGATGTGCGTTCGCAAATGGCGATCAACCCATCTTCGCCCTGGTATCCGTGGAAGCAGCGGACGCTCGCCGAGATCACCCATGTGTTCGTACATCATTCTGCTGGTGTCACATCGAGTAACTTGGAAACCGTTAAGGGTATCGCAGTTTATCATACATCGCCAAATGGTAAGAATCGGCCAGGGGTCTGCTACACTTACATAATAGGTGCCGACGGCACAATCTGGTATGTGAGCAATATCGAGGACGTGGTGTTCTCACAAGGCGTAATCAATGACCTGGGTGATGAGAACCGGTGGGGAGTAGGTGTATGCTTACTCGGCTGCTTCATCAATGGGAACAAACCCACCACCGCACAGCTAGATTCTCTGACTGCTCTGATTAACTGTCTCAATAGTCTGACCGGCAAAATATTGGCAGTATGGGGTCACAAGGACGTGGACTTGACGAACCAGTGCCCTGGCGACTCCTGGCCATTCAAGCCGGAGTGGGGAAGGCTGTGGCCTCCAAGTCCACCCTCACCCTCATTCCCGGCGCTTTTGGGTTTTAACGATCATCCAGGACCAAGCGGCACGGCCTCGGAGTGGATGCGGGCCAATGGGGTACAGGGGCTGGTCGTGCGCCCCATCTTTCTGGGGGGCAGTGGCACAGCGCTCGATTTTGCGCAAGCTGCCGCCGCCGGACAGCGCGTGATCGTTAATCTGCGTTATTCGTGGTCGGTGGATAAGGGCGGGGCGGGGACACTGCCCAAGCCAGGCACGCCAGAATGGACGCAATTCGTCCTGGCGGCGATTTTCACCATCAATGCCAGCACGGTGTGGGGATGGGAAATCGGGAACGAATATAACAATCCACGCGAGTTCCCTCGCGCCGGGGCACTGACACCTGCTGGCGTCGCCCAAACCTACAACGCTATCCGCGCCGGAACGCCGGGGAAATGGCTTGCACCGGGTGCGCTCGATCCGTTTAACGCGCAAGCTGGTGATCCACGCGACTGGCTGACCGGGGTATACGGCGCGATTAGCGGGGCCGAGTTCGTGACGGCGCATGGTTACATCCGTGGGCCGGATGCCAACCTGGTTGGCAGTACTGCCAAGTTTGCGGACGCGCCGCTGCAATGGCAGTTTTTGAATTATCCGGGGTGCGTGACGGCACTCCTGGCAAACTTGCCTACGGCTTACAAGAACCTGCCGGTATACATCACCGAGTTCAATCACCTGTGGAAGACCATTGAGCCGGACTGGGGATGGGTGACAGACGCACGGGCTGCGACGGTCGTGGAAAGGGCGTTTGCTGCTGCGAGTGCTGCCGGGTTCTCCGGTTTGGCGCTCTACCGTTGGGCAGGCGACGAATGGGAAACCTACAACAAGGGGCTGATTCTCGATGCTGTTAAGCGCCTTGTATAATCATAGTTCTGGGAGGGTATGATGAAAAAGTTCAAGTTTTGGTTTGTGATCATTGTGCTGATTCTGTCTTTCGTGGTCGGACAGGTTGTTCGAGCACAATCCGGCGATCTTCCGCCGGTGGATTCGCCGCAATCGTTCCTCGGCTGGCTGTCCCTGGGCGGCGCGTTCTTGGTCGGGGCGTTGACTTCGCTCTTGGAACGCAAAGCCAAGTGGTTTCAAAACTTATCCAGTGACGGCAAATGGTGGGTCAGTTTCGGCTTGGGTGCGGGGCTTCCAGCGTTGGCGGGACTACTACTGTTATATGTCCCGGTGTCATTCTGGGAAGCGATTACACCGGCGTTTTACGTGATCGGTTCTGCCATCATTGGCTACATTGCGAAAGACTTGATTTACTTGCGTTACATCAAGCCGAACAAAGCCAAGACGACAGAATAATGCCAAAGCGCCGATGGGTCGTAGCTTTGGCCGACACACACGCCGGTCACAAGCTAGGACTGTTAAACCCTGACACCGTCCTCTATGACGAAGACGAGAAGGGCGACCTCGTTCCCTGGACGCCTCAACTGTCGAAGTTTCAGGATTATCTATGGCCTTTGTATCAAAAGACTATAGAGAAGGTGAAGACTTTGATCGGGGATGATGAGGCGATTGTGATCCACGACGGGGACGCCACGCAGGGGGATCGTTACCCGCAGCACCTTGTCAGTACGCGGATGTCCGACCAGATTATCATTGCCATCAATAATCTCAAACTCTGGTTGGACATCCCTAACGTGAAGGTTATGCGGATCGTGAAAGGAACTGGAAGCCATACCTTTGACGAGGGGGCCTCCGAGATTTTGATAACCGAACAGTTGAAGGCCGCTTATCCAGAGTGCGACATTACTTGCCCCTATCACGGCCTTATGGATGTAGACGGTTACACCATCGACTACGCGCATCACGGGCCGGGGCCGGGTATCCGCGACTGGACGAATGGGAACATGGTAAGACTCTATTTGAAAGACCTGATCGCCCGCGAGTGGAAGGCGGGGCGGTATCCACCACACTTGACGTTACGGGCCCATTTTCACACCTGGGTCTGGGAAACAGTACGCGAGACGTTGCGTGGGCGGGATTGCCGTTTCGACGCTGTGGTGCTGCCCTCGTGGTGCGGCCTGGGTGAACACGGCGCAAAGGCGACTAAGAGCCAAAGCACGGTGATCAACGGACTGGCCGTCTTCGAGATCGTGAATGGGCAGTTACGCACTGTCCACCCATTCAAAGAAACACTAGACATTCGCACAAAAGAGCGTGTGGGCACAGGAGCGCAGTGAGTGGTAAGATTGACCGATGAGGCGCGGGCGGCGATTGCACGGGAAATCTTCGAGTTGACGCAACCATTGCCCATCGCGCCGGACGAAATCACGGTTCGGCATTACGTGGAAATAGCGCGTCAAAAGGGGATCATTCTCACCGACCGCCAGGCGCGAGTGGCGTTGGAGAACGCCGTTGCTTCCGGGACGTTGACCCGGCGCAACATCGGCAGGAATGTGTACTATAAGAAGGTCAATGAACAAGAAAGCTAAAGCTGCAATGATCCAACGCTTCAAAGACCATACCGGGATCGAGCCGGTGTTGTTGCCATGAGTGAGAAAGACATTGCATGGGCCTGGGATGACCCACTTGCCAAGATACCCGGCGAGACGGCGCGGGGCTTGTCCGCTTTCCATGACTACGTTGCACTTGGCGCTGGTCGCTCTCTGCCATTATTAACAAAAGGTTACAGAAACGAGTTGCTGGAAGATCATGTGCTGTATCCGTTTTTCGAGCGTTTTCGTGTGAGCAATGATGGAAAATCGAGGGAAAAACCACCTTCGCGCCGTCAGCCGACACTTGAATTGTGGTCTACTCACAATCACTGGCAAGATCGCCTGGCGCGTATACTGGAAATCCGTGCTGCGCAACGGGAGACCACCCGGTTACAACGCCTCAAAGAACTGGAAGATAGCGACTGGCAGCAAGGACAAGTTTTGCGCGACAAAGTAGCTGACTTGTTAGCCGAGATGGAAAAGTTCAGCACGACACGGGTACAAGAAACAATCGGGTCGGATGGTGAGCGCCTGAAGATTATCACCCTAAAATTCAAGCCGTCGCTCTCGCAAATGAGCATGGCGGCCAAGATCGCCAGCGAACTGCAACGCCTGAGTGTGGGGGCAGCGACGCAAAACAGCCGCTTGGTAGACAAGAGCGGGGAAGACCGCGATCTTCCGGTGATGGGGATTGAAATTGTTGCGCCGCCGCCGATAGCAAACGAGATTTGACGAATGTGCTCAATTACTATGAAATCACACCCGAACGCAAATTACGTTACAACTTTCACCGGGGACAGTGGCGCGCCTGGAACAGTACGGCACGTTTCATCCTGCTCCTGGCAGGGACGCAGAGTGGTAAGACGGTCTTTGGTCCAACGTGGCTATACCGTGAAATCAAAACCTGTGGGCCGGGCGACTATATGGTGGTCACGCCGACGTTCCAGTTATTGGGGAAAAAGGCATTACCGGCCTTCGTTGAACTATTTGAGGAACACCTACAGGTGGGACACTATGTTGGGTCGCCGATCCGCCGTTTCGAGTTTACCCGCGAGGGCAGTCGGCGCACGTTCGGTAACCATTGGAAGGGTGATAAAACCACCGTTTTCTTTGGACATGCCCAAGACCCGGACAGTCTGGAAAGCGCGACAGCAAAGGCCGCGTGGTTGGATGAAGCCGGGCAGCGCAAATTCCGTCGGGCCTCGTGGGATGCTATCCGCCGCCGTCTCAGTATCAGCGAGGGGCGCGTACTCGTCACCACGACGCCATACGATCTTGGATGGCTCAAGCAAGTGCTATATGATCCGTGGAAAGAAAAGCGCGACGACCGCATTGAAGTCATCAATTTTAAGAGCATTGAAAACCCCGCGTTTCCGCGCACCGAGTATGATGCGGCGCAACGTGATTTGCCACGTTGGAAATTTAACATGTTCTACAATGGGTTGTTCGAGCGACCCGCTGGCCTTATCTACGATTGTTTCGTGGATGCAGGCCCAGGCACGCACGAAATCCCACGCTTCGTTATCCCTGATCACTGGCAGCGTTATTTGGGTCTCGACTTTGGTGGTGTCAATACGTGCGGCGTTTTTTATGCCGAAGAACCCGGCACTGGAAAGCTGTATGTCTACCGCGAATATCTCAAAGGAAGTCTTACAGCCAAAGAGCATGTTGACAAATTGTTGGAGGGCGAGCCGGGTTTACCTATCACGGTTGGTGGATCGTGGTCATCGGAAGAACAATGGCGGCATGAGTTTCGTTCGGCTGGTCTTCCGGTACGTAAGCCCGCCGTTTCTGGTGTAGAAATTGGGATTGACCGAGTATATGGCGCACATAAGCGTAATGAGATTTACGTCTTTGATGATCTCACGGGCTATCTTGAGCAAAAACTAACGTATTCCCGCGAACTTAACGATAACGATGAACCAACTGATGTCATTGCCGACAAACAATATTTTCACTATATGGATGCCGAACGGTATATCGTTGGCTGGCTGAAACGCCCGGTGCGCAAAACACAGCCGAGTGAAGGCCCGGCAGCTGGTGAAGCGCAGTACATCCCGGCAGCCTCGACGAGTTTCCGAGGACGCATATAGCGTCACCGCGTAGGACGCATATAGCGTCACTGCGTAGGACGCATATAGCGTCACTGCGTAGGACGCATATAGCGTCACTGCGTAGGACGCATATAGCGTCACTGCGTAGGACGCATATAGCGTCACTGCGTAGGACGCATATAGCGTCACTGCGTAGG
>Ga0307377_10000917_pt1 | contig 39110 bp, 27 predicted proteins | sample TR3MG_FD_202535 | JGI IMG/M metagenome (GOLD analysis project Ga0307377, IMG submission 202535) | Soil microbial communities from Risofladan, Vaasa, Finland - TR-3 | ecosystem: Environmental > Terrestrial > Soil > Coastal area > Acid sulfate soil | place: Finland: Risofladan, Vaasa | collected... | reverse complement strand
ATTACTTGAAGTATTCGCGTATGTTGCTGAATTAACAGCATATAGGTTTGACCTCGATGCCCATGAGAACTTCATCTCTACGGCGGAGAGAAAGGAATCTATACTAAGATTAGCTAAACTACTATCATATAGTGCCAACCGAAACATACCCGCCCGGGGCTTAGTTAAGATAAGTACCATTAGTACTACCCAGAGAGTATTTGACTCGAACGGCAACGACCTTTCCAACGTCACCATTAAATGGAATGATCCAAACAACAATGATTGGAAAGAACAATTTATATTGGTTATGAATAGGGTATTGGATCAGAAATTTGGTGCGGTTGCCCCAACCGACCGAGTACAGGTTCAGGATGTACTCTTTGAAAGATATCAATTTATCAATAACTCGTTAACAACCAACACCTTACCGTATACAATTACCGTATCAAATGAATCAATGCCAATGGAATTAGTTAGCTCTGATTTGAATGAGTATGGACCACTTGAAACACGACCAGAGAAGAATCTTAATCTTGGTGTATTGTACTTGAATGATGGACAGGGTGATTCTTCCGAGAACACCGGCTTTTTCATGCTAACCAAGCAGGGAACAATACAACGAACGGAAACAAGCTTTGATGGAATAACACCCAACCAAACATTTGATATTTTAATTACCAATAGTAATGAAACAGATGTGTTTGTAAATCAAATAGACCCTGATACTGGTGAAGTTATAACTGACCCAACAGACTTTAGGTCTGATGTTAGGAGTGGTGAGTGGATAGAGGTGGACACTACGGGTGGACAGAATATAGTGTTCACCAACCAAGACAATCGCAACCGCTATGAAATAGAAACACTCGATAATGATCAATTTCGTTTAATTTTTGGTGATGGTAAGTTCGCCAATATACCATCAGGCACATTTGAAGTTTGGTCTCGTATATCAGCTAATAGTGATCTGCCTATACAAACAACCGCACTTCAGAACATTGCAAGTTCTTTCACATATAGTGATCCCGAACTTAAAGAACAGACTTTCAATATCACAGTATCGTTGATGACTCCTATACAGAATGGGGCTGTTTCAGAGGATATAGATCATATTAGACGAACGGCACCGGCAGTATATTACACGCAGGATAGGATGGTTAATGGTCGTGATTATAATGAATTCCCACTTCAAGACAACACAATTTTAAAACTACGTACTGTTAATAGAACATTTGCAGGAGATTCAAAATACATTGCATGGCATGATCCACGTGAATATTATGAAGATGTAAAACTTTTCGGTGATGATGGTGTTGTATTCTTTGATGATAGAGAGGGTACTGAGAAACTATGTGAATCAATTCCAGCATCCCAGCTTCCTGATGAAGATTCCGCCACTGGAAGTGCTACATTAATCGCCGCCTTAATCGACAATTATATAGAACCACTCTTATCATCTGGGGCCTTTTTTACTCGCTTTGTTATTGAAGGTATAGCACCATCGGAAATTAGAGTTGAATTTACTCCCCCCGAAAGAGCAGTTCTAGAGGCAGCATTAAGCGATGCTATTGATAACAAACCAACCACCAAATATTTTGATTTCACATCAGATACTACCGAAGAATGGGTGGAGGACTTATTAGGAAATGATTATTGGTATAGTATTGCGTCACGGGGTGGTAATAATTGGGAACTTTGTTATGAATCAATTCGCATAGTTTTCCATAGTCAGGAAACAAAATTCTGGAACACGAACGCTAACAATGATGTTATAACAGACGATACATTGAATACAAACCTTGATAACATTATCATATTAAAAGCAAACGTTAGTGCCCCCGATGCTACCCCAAACCCGGGCACAGTATTAGGACAAAACTATGATTTTAATGTTTTAGGGCAAGAACTTATTGACATTGGTGAAAATAGTGGATTGTATAGTATTAACGATTTGTATATCATACCGGAAGATGCAGATGATGATGGGTACCCTGATGATGTAAGTTTGAGCTACTTATTTGGTCCCACTGATTATGTGTATTTCGATAGAGAGACAGTAAATAACCCATGGGTATTCCAAACAGCCGACCAAGATACCAACCCTGCTGCTGAATGGGCATTAGACCAATCAGCACACCCCAATCAAGCCGATCAGCTATGGAAGCGATCAAACGGTATGGAAGGTATTAATTTCGCGTGGTTCCATAAAACACCGAGATATCACTTGGTAGATCCATCAGCCTCTAATATAATGGATATGTATATTATTACAACTGGGTATGCTAGAAATCTAAGATTATGGCTAAGAGGGCAGTTGTCCCGAGCCCCACAACCACCGACACCGTTCCAATTACGTGGGGATTATCAGGAATTACTGGAAAGTAAAATGATTTCCGATACAGTGATTTTACACCCGGGTGGTATTAAAGTTGTATTTGGTCCCAAAGCCATTCCGGAATTACAGGCTACTATTAAGGTTATCAAGTCATCTGACCGTAGTCTTAGTAATAATCAGATCAAGACCGCTATTGTAGATGCTGTTGTTTCGTTCTTTGATATAGAGGTGTGGGAGTTTGGTGAAACTTTCTATTTCTCTGAATTGGCCGCATATATACACGCCCTAATACCAACAGCATTAGATTCTGTGGTGTTGGTACCTACTCTGAACACCAATCAATTTGGGGATATGTATCAAATACTAGTACGAGAGGATGAGATTATTCAGGTTGATTTCTCTGTTGATAATGTGGAGATTGTTGAGGCATTAGACCCTCAGACTTTACGACAGTAAAAAACATCATTTTTCGTTCATACACAAACTAGATAAATAGTGTTAACTACTTACTATTGTACATGGGGTTTTCGTGAAAAAACAGAATTTATCAGATTATCATAAACCTAGAACAGATTTAAATAGACTTATGCCTGCATATAATTTGCAGGATGCTAAAATATTAGAGGGGTTTAATCATAATCTATTCAATCGCTTTTTCACTAAAGATGAAGTCAGGCGTATTGTAGGTATTGTTGGCTCTGATGCAGACAGCACAGATGATATACACCAGATAATAGAACCCACTGCATATAGACAGGATAATCAATTACAGCCAGTTGTATCCACAAAGGTGGGTAATATTGATTGGTTCTTATCATTTCAAGATTTTATTAATCGTTTACAGTTATTAGGTGTTGATACCGATAGGTTCGATGAATGGGGAAGCAGCCTACAATTTAATTGGGTTCCGCCCATTGATTTCGATAAGTTGATAAATTACCAAGATTATTTTTGGAACTCAGATGCCATTAATGATCCTCCACAATATATAACGATTAAGAATCAAACCACATGGGTTGAAGGTAGAACGACTGGAATATTACGGTCAATTGGTACTTCTATGCCATCCTACGATATTGTCAGCTTTGATGAGCCCGGTAATATTGTTGAAGTGTTGGGTGACCAAACCTCAACCATCCGAGATGGTACACTTATTGTATTAACTGCTTCCTCCGCTCTTCCTGTAGCCGCAACTGTTTTATCCACACTGTTCAATGTGGTTGCTGGCACCACAGATGTAGCACTTGATTCTAGTGAATATGACATCGTAATTGGTGTAAATGATAATTATACTGTAATGTCTAACACGGAAGTTGAATTTACTGGTATAGATGAAGATGCTCGGCGTATATTCGTTGATGGGGATCTCACTGATTTGTTCACACACGGATATGTTTTCAGTACGGAGAATAGTATATCCGGCAAGCCCATTAAATTATGGATGGTTGAAAGTTCTGAAATTGGTCAGGAGTTTAATACCTTTACAATAATTACTGTAACTGAAGATTTTACCTTCTCTGATTTTGACTGGACACGAATAACAACAAAACCTCTTATCCGTTTAACGGAAGCTGAGTATAATGCAATAGCATCAAATCCGTATGCATTACCTAACCTAACTTTGCCAAGTGGAACACAGGCGTCGGAGGAAGAGGCCGTTGATGATGAAATGGGTAATATCATTTGGGTACAGCGTACTTTACTTTACAGCGGTACAACCGGTGTAGCAGAAGGTACTACACTGGGATCTAAATTATTTACAGACACTAGCGGTGCTAAAAACTTTTTGGATGGTACATACCAAGTAGGAGATATTGTACGTATTAGTGGAACGGGGTTCGATGGGGATCATCCTATTGAAAACATAGTGACCTCTGATATCCTTGGGTTGGACATGGAGTTCTTCACACAAACGGCCATAGATTATACAATTGTGCGGGAACGGTTACTTACGGATATTGAGAGTGCCACCAACCCACCGATAACAGGAGTGGACCAACTATGGTTTGATACTACCAATGATCAGCTAAAAAGTTGGAATGGTGTTGCATGGGAAGTTAGACTAGATAATTACTCATATTTGGTTAATATTACAAACAATGGACATCTTGTTACTGTATCACAGGATAATGATTGGGTAGATCAAAACAAGTGGACGCACATTAAAGAGACAGTTGATTTCTCTGATAAATCTCGCGCCCGGTTGCCTATCATTGAATACTTCCCCTATGTTACATTGTCACAGCAGTCATTCGCAGATAAGCAATGGAAATATCGCAAAACAGCCGCTATTACATACGAGACAACCACAGTAGAGCCGACGTTATTTGAAATCATAGACACCAGAAAAACAGTGGGTGGTAATGAAATATCATTCCAAAATAATGTAACGGTCGTGTTTGATGAGAAGTTTGGTAATTTAACTGAAGAGTTATCAGAGTATACGCCAATTAGATTGGGTGATTTCGGCGCAAATACCGGGGAGTATACTATAGTATCTTCTGAATTTGTTCAACTTGCACCAACCCAGCGATATATTACACGAGCTATTATAAATCCGGCAGTAAGTAACACGGGCACACCCCCAACAGGGGCATTTATAGCACCAGTCACGACATCTATGGGTGACCCATGGTTAACAGCAGAGACATATCAATGGCAGTTTGATGGGTTTGAAGACATTTATGCCTCAAGCATAGAATCAACACCCAACCCCATGTTACAGGGTGCAATTAGCACCGGTATAACTGGTTCGCTTTCAACTATACTTGGATTGGCCTATCAAGAATTTAAGTATATAGCTGGCTCACCATCTGTTGGTGGTGCCACATTCACATTAGATTCATCGTTGCATGATCTATGTCTATATGAGGAATACCAAGAGGGTGATCTTCGTGTATATATAAATGGCGTACGCCAGTATGGTAATTTTACTGATTTAGTTAGTCCCAGTAACCCCATGTATGTCGGTAGTATAATATTTAATGCAAGTGTTATAATAACAGATAATGATATTGTTCGTATTGAAGCGGGTGAATATGCTCTCCGTGATATAGGTAAGCGTGCAGTTACAGTCAATACTGACATTGGACCAGAGCCATTTAATTTAGTTGATAGCAGGCGTATTGAACAACAAAAATCTGACCGTTCACAATACCCGTGGTTTAATGTATATGATATTCACGAAAACGCATTTAAGTTCGCAAGCAATGTATTCAAATACACATATGACGCTGAAGGGGTCTATTCCCCGGAATTAGACCAAAGGATATATTATGATGAAGTAAGTCAAAATTATGAGTTTGAACAAGATTTACTCGACGGGGACACTGGGGAACTGTATGTATATTACGATGCCCGGGAATATGATAATGAGTTCCAGACCATATGGAAGCATGGCACGTATAACGAACAATACATACCCAGTGAGGAAGATGGGTTGTGGGAAATACCAAACCAATTATATTACAATGTAAGCCACGAAAATAGGAAGGTGGTTAAACTGGGTGATATATTTAGACACTTCAGTTCAATCATAAACGCACAGGTACCCCCGGGTATATCAGATGTGGGCTACTACAATTTATACCACGTGGATGGTGTTGTGAATTACGGTCTTGGGGGTCGTATAAAAGAACATAATGATGGGTTTGACACATTGATATCTGCCCTTTTTGTTAACAACAGTAACCCCGTTGATATTATAAATTTTGCTAGTAACCAATATGATAGTTTACAAAAAACCGTGGGCGAAATTTTAGAAACTAACCTAACAGATTATCTAAATCTAGAAGCAAATGGAACGACAATACTTGCCGCTGATGTAGCTGATGTAGAGGCTCTAACTAATTACATCACAAGCAATGTTAAAACATTATTTGAAATAAATGATAGATTAGATCAATGGTTTGGTGATAGCACCACATTTGATGCTTCTACTTCACTTGGGGTAAAGAACTGGATAGCAACCATTCCATTCTTAGGTTTAGCTCCATCCAAAAGGCCGTACATACTGGATGATAGGGAAAATGATTTTTTACAGCTTGTACACCATGACACACACCGTAAGAATATTTCCATTAATCAGGCCGCTCTCTCTGGCATTTATAACGCCATTCTGCGTACCACCACCAGCGTATCCCAAACTATTACCAGTGAGAGTGATCCATTCCCTACCACAATTGACGGACTCCCTCTTAGTACTGGGGACTTAGTACTTAGAATAAACACCATAACTAAAACTAGGGTGTTATACCGATATAGTGCATTGGCTGTTTGGGAAGAGTTGGATATAACCCTACTGCTTGCTGAAGTATTGTTAGGGTTTGAAGAAGATTTGTTTGATATGTTAGGAACTTATACATGGCCGGATAACTTTGTATCTAAGTATAATTTTAATATTACTCGGAGTAATGTGGCATATCCCCAAAATATAAAAACACAATTTTCACAGTATGTGAAAACTAATAACCTTGTTGCGCCGTTTATTAACACGGGTTATATACAAAACGACCCATTTAGTTGGAACTACGCTTTTACCACGATCCATACCGATCCATCAACTGGGGGGACTAATTCAAACGTATTCGCGTCATGGGAGGCTTTATACGAAAGCATATATGGTACACCATATCCTCATATGGAGCCGTGGACGCTACAGGGATACGACTTTAAGCCACTTTGGTGGGATCTTATATACTCCGACCCAACACGCAGATGGCTTACAGTTATGTGGACCAACATACTATCTGGTATAGTACCATTCGGGGTGGACGCCCCAAACGGCGACCCGGGCACTGGTCTCGCCAACCAAATAACAAACCTGTTCAGTTATATACCAGTTAATATGGACGGTACCAACACCTCTGATGGTTATGTACCAGATGATATTTTGCCTCCATATTGGAATAGTAATAACACGGCAAACCCTGCCGTGCGTGGTCTATATGACGCCTCGTTAAATGAATTTATAATAACCCCACACGCTAATTATGATTTTGACCAATTAGGCCCGGATGAGTGGGGGTGGACGATATCATCACGGCGTCTGTATGATGAGCTTGTCGTAGCGTTTAAATTACAGCCACTTAAGTTTTTAAATCAGACCTTTGGATTGGACTTGGTGGATGTTGCATGTTTGCAAGTAACTGATATTGTTAATAAAGTTAGAAGTCACTTGGATATTGAATTTCATGGTGACATGTTAGATGATAACACCGTATTTCAAGTAAATGGCTTTAACCAGTGGTATGTACATTTTAATAGGTACAATGGCTTTGACGGTGTATCATCTGAATTTAGAAGTATGTGGAAAAATTGGATAGCACCACTAACATATCAATTTGCCGCATTCATTGATACACAGAACTTTAAATTAAGTAGTGATTTATTCGATGCAACAAAAAACGATTACGATATAGTTTTCAAAAAGACCACGGGAATACGAAATGTATGGATTGACGCTCTTACAGCAGCCGTAGTATCTATGCCGTCTAGGTTTGCGTCAGAGACAGCAAATGGGCTCGGGTGGACAATTTCATTAAATAACACGTCACCTATAGGTAGACCTATTGAAAGATTTGGTGTTCAAAATTTCCCAGTCCGTGTAATAGCTGGAGATCCAACCATTAAAACATTCAGCTTCCTATTAGATGAAGCCATTACCACAGATAGTTTTGGTTTTGACCTTGTTAACTACGCGGAAATATTAGATAACGACCTTGCCACTGAACTAATAGGGGCAACCACATATACGGCCTCTGTGTTGTTTAATAGTGTAACTGTTGTTAATCTGTCTGTTCTAGGAAGTGATGCACCAACATTTGGGGATTTGATAAATGTACTTAATACCCAATTAGGCACAACTGGAACAGCTTCTATATCCAATGGTAATCTAATGATATCCAGTGATACCATAGGTGGTACCACAAACGCTGTTATTACCGAGATTGATTTGTTCACCACAGCAAGTTCTAATTATTTGGGAACTACCGGAAACCAGTTCAATCCCGTATCGTTTAGTAAAATATTCTATGTTGGAGATGATGTTGTTGAGTACTTCCCAGAAACATCATCCTTTAATATAGTTGATTCTACTAACTTTAATGGGTTATACACGGTATCAGCGGTAACATATAATATATCTGAGCAGCGAACACGAATAGAAGTGCGTGAAGATGTCTTTATTACCAATGTTTTGTCTGATGGTTATTTGGAACCTGTTGGCGCAGTAACACTGCCAGATGAATGGGTTACTGGTAGGGGATTGAGCTGGAGCACCAACGGTGTTACACCACCTCAATATAATACAGTAGACCTGTATTATATGATACGTGATAATGACCGGGAGTTTAGATTAGCAACGACCCGAGAAGACGCGTTCAACGACATTAATAACATTGTACCCGGAAATTCCGGAACAAATCAACAGTACGTAGGGCGTATTAAAAACACCTTCACTGCGTTTGCCGCTAGGTCTGTATCACAATATTGGAAGCAGCATTATGTAGATGAGCGAGTTGTTTATGTTGATCCTACGCCCATCACCATTTCTGGTGTGCAGAATATGATTGATTTTATCAATGGATATAGTGCGTATCTTGATAGTCTTGGTGTGGTATACATTGATACCGATGGTAAGAATCGTGATGTAGATAGTGGGCGTGAAAATAACTGGCAGACCACTACAGAACAATTAATTGAATTCTTATATAGATCGCGTGGTGTTGTTCAAGAGTTACGTGAGAAGCATAAGGTAATCCCAGACTACACAACCTACACGTTTACCAGCCCTGATATAATCTCTTGGGTCACGGGCACACGCGTAACATTGGATTCTATCAATGGTAGTCTACCACCTGAGTTTGAGAACCCTATAGCAAGCTCTATCCCATATTTTGTTATGCGAACTACAACACAAGGTACATTACAGTTAGCTGGATCACGGCTTGACGCACAGAATGGTATTCCACTGAAGTTTACATACACACCAAACGTGGGTGATATAATATTAACTATCTCACCAACAAGAGCAGTACTCCCTGTTATTAATCTAGACCCACATAATTTCGCTATATCTATTGAGCATGAAACTGGTATCGTATCTAATGTCTTAGCTGGATCTAACCTAGACCTTCTCACAGATCAGCGTGTATATGGTGCAGGTGGTAATAATCTATCATCTGATGATATTATAGTAAGTCGTAGAGACAAAAGAACGCAGATCGAGTTATCTAATGCTAGGTACACACTTAATATTGCTAACCCAGCTAACGCCGTATACATGTATGGTATGCACATATTCCTCGATGGATACGAACATATACTTCAATTCCCTAATTATAGTGCATCTGGTATTTTGATATATGATCCATTTTTAGGTATTAACACGCCAAGATTTTTCCTAGAATTTGATAGGCAGGAAACCTTCACACTACGGCCTAATGTTGGTGGTAATGTTGTATTAGGCCAAACACAAATACAAAATATTGAGTCGGCGGCTGAGTCATTACGCAGGGCCTACAGTACGTATCAGTCTAAGGAAAAGGATGAGATAACATTTAAAGTTAGAGAAGCAATCGGGTATGATGGTCCGTATGATTATGCCGATGATATTAGCATTACAGATAAGTCCCAATTTATCTTCTATAGAGGACTCATACAGAAGAAAGGTACTAACTTTGCTGCTGATGCGTGGGCCAATCAAACAACATATGACTCACTTATTGTCGATGAGTTCTGGGCAACCAGATTAGGGTGCTTCGGTGATTCCAAAGAAAAGGTATATCCCGAACTAAATCTTTACACAACGGATGTAATACGAAACGAGTTACGTCTTGAGTTTATAGCCCCCGTATCCGCAGTCCCTGTATCAACGCCTAGTGTATCACCATCACCATCACCACTAATGGTTGTTACTCCTACGCCAACAACCACACCGCCAGCGACCCCGGGCTACACGAACTTCTTTTTCCCTGTTGATTTAACAGATGATTCTCGCTGGTACGAGCAGCCAGATCAAGTTGAAAAGCTTGCACCACGTGATCGTTTTTATATTAATGCTAGGGTTGTTGAACGGTTCGAGGATGTTGTAGCCTCCCCATCATATGCTGTAATTAATGGCGGGTATTATTTGGAGCTATCTAGTCCAGCCGATGGTGCGTATGTAAATTACCTAATACCAGCATCTAGCCCAGTTAAATGGCAGGAACTAACAGAAGGCACGGATTATATATTCGTAACAAATAAGTTAATGGAATTTATAAATCCTCTGTTCTTACCGACCACCAGAGAAATAAATGTAAGCACATTGTCATATAGCTATGATGCCCAAAACCCAGCTACTATTTTAAACCATGAGGCGGGAACGGTTGTTACACCAGTTCCAATATGGAACCCTGCACGACAAGAGTATTACGCTAGATCAATCTACCCGGTTACATTTAGACAAAATTCTGATCCAGCTAAGTATAATAATTATATGGCTACTGCAACCATACCAGACACTAATTTCTGGCACGACAAGCGAGTTAGTGATGTATGGTTCGATATTAATAGCGAAGGTTACCTGCCGTATGACGACACTAATATACAAACAGACCTTAATGATCGTCTTAAAAATTGGGGGGTATTCTCTGATTGGGGTGAAATTAACTTATACCAATGGACAGAATCAGATGTGTTACCATCCGAATGGGATGCTATTGCTCTGACAGAAGAACGAGCCGGTATATTACCAGTAAATGAGCGAAAAACAGGTACCACACGTAAGGTAGTGTATCGTAACGATGGTACGCCAACCGTTCCTGTTTGGGTTGAAGAGCGTGATGTCCACTATGATTTTACCAATGCTATTGTAACCGCCACATCATATTCAAATGCTGGGTTGACAGACGGACAGACACTAGATGTGTACTCTGATGGCGTGTTCGTTGAATCAAAGTTATTTGTTAATAGTGCAGCATTCTCAGCTTATGTTACTGCTTTAACCGTAGCCGGTGGTACTATAACACATCTTATAGCACCATCAACTATACCTACCGAAACACAGTTGGGTGATCTTGATTATAAGTTAGATACACCATATTCAGTCTACAACAATATAAACCCTGATACAGGTAGAGAGGAGTTCACCTACTATTTCTGGGTACAAGATAAACTTAATGATATCCCTGTATTGGGTGGTTCTACTGATAGTATAACACTCAGGGCGGCAGCAGAGGGACTACATGTTATCCCATCACCGTATATGATACCAAACCATCTTGTTGATGTTACAACAACATCTTTCGCTAACCTATTCATAACAAACAGCCCTAGGAAAAATGATACAGTATCATACGAATTCCCATACACATATGATCAACTCATTATCAAGGGATTGGATGATAATGTACGGGCTGATGATTCATACACACTAAGATTTGTTAGGGACTTCACATTACGCGACCGATTAACTAGTAATGACCCAGATATTAGTGACATGCAACGTAAAAATGTTCACTGGGAGTGGGAATTAATACGCGAAAAGCAATTGGCTAAAATTGACCGTGGATTGTGGTGTGCTATAACAGAATCATTGCTAGGTTTTGAATATGATTGTGAACCATTGATAGTGCCTATATCACCAACCCCAACCCCAACCGTGACACCTACATCGTCGGTAACACCTACACAGGGATCATCACCTACGCCTACACCAACATATACTGTGACTCCTAGTGTTACGTCTTCACCTGCCGTCACGGTTACGCCAAGTATTACTCCTAGCAACACACCAGCACCGGGATCATCAGCGACACCAACACCGTCGCCTAGCAACTCCGCAGTTCCGGTCACGGGGCCTGTAACACCGACGCCAACATTAACACCGGATGGCACACCAGCACCGGGTATTACACTATCACCAACCCCCACTGTGACACCAACGATTACAACATCATTGACCCCAGAGGTAACAGAAACGCCAGTGGTAACACCAACACCAACACCACTAGATGCCCCGCTGGGTGGTGAATTTTATAACCTACGTGGTGTTGGATATCAACGGGTAGATATATCCTCACCAATTAGTTTTAACTCAAATGGAACAATTACGACACCAACCTCGGTCTGGGTAAGAAGGTGGGCGTCTAGTATGCCACCATTTTGGAGAAACAGGGCATTTAACCCAACTGATTACTGGTTCTTAGCAACTATTACGTCCCAGAATTATGTGGCTGGTTTCAGGTCAGGGCCCTTTGGTGTATGGACACAGATGCCAGCCAGCGGTAATATAACATATGAAAACCATTGTAGATATGATAACCGCAACGGTGCGGGTGAAGCAGAAACAACATTTACCTTACAGGTAGCATTATCTGCCGGTGGACCTCCTGTTGATGGCTGTACTATATGGCTTTCTTCCACCAGTGTACAAGCCAACCCACCACCTACACCACCTTAATTAAATTGGAAAGATAAACATGACAGATAGAGACAATTTATTACCTACATTAGATAGAGAACCATAATATGAACACTGATATTTCATTAGATAACTATTTTTACAACAATCAATTCCGTAAGCACATTGTGCAATTTATGGCGATTTTCTCTGGATTAAAGGTATCTGTTGGTAAAAATGACTTAGAATCCCAGACTAACCTTATGGAAGTTCCTGTAATATATGGTAGCCGGGACCGGGTAGTTTCCCATATTTTCTCGGAAAACACGCAGAATAAGATGTTGAGGCTCCCAATAATGGGTGCCCAACTCATTGCATTGCAAATAGCATCAGATAGATTATCTGGCCAGAATCAAGAAAGAAAGACTGTGCACCTCAAGCGGGGTGGGTCTATTCCTGATGATTTACAGCAGCACACTATGCTCAAACCAGTGCCATATGAGGTAACCATGGAGCTATCCATAAACACCACTAACACTGATCATCAATTCCAAATGTTGGAACAAATATTATTATTGTTCAACCCATCTTTACAAATTCAGGTATCAGATGCCTATGGTGACCAGCAGAGTATTCTTGAAGTTTTTCTAGGTGGAATTAACCTAGAAGAGAACTACCCAGCGGGAACGGATAGCAGAATCGTGTCATCTACGTTGATATTTACATTCATCATGTACCTCTCGGGCCCAGTAAATCTGCGGAATGAGATAATTAAATCAATAATCGTACGCATTGGAGCATTTAATAATGCCACGGGCTCCCCAGCCTCCATAAATGAGGGGAATGTAGACCCTTTCATAATTTCAGCCGATGGTTGGGACGATAATACTTAATACTTTTCATTTTTACAAACTTCGATGCATCCTACATAAATAGTAATAAGATAACTTATAATTGAGGAGATATCAGATGGCAATATTAGTGAGCCCCGGCGTACAAGTAAACGTAATCGACGAATCGTATTACATTCCGGGCCGACAAGCAACAGTACCTCTTATTTTCGTAGCAACGAAAGAAGAAAAAACACAACCCGGTGGACTCCTACCGGCTCTAGGAACATATGAAAATAACATTGTTCGTACGGTAACAGGATTAGCACAATCGTCACAATTGTATGGTACTCCTATCTTCTTAACAGATGCTGCCGGTCAACCACAACATGGTGATGCACGAAATGAATATGGACTAGACGCCCTTAACAAATTCTTAGAAATTGGCAATAGGGCCTTTGTTGTGCGTACAAACATAAACACCGACGATTCATATGCCAATATGAAAACCATATGGACTGCTAAAGTCGGGGATGCTGGTGATGATTTAAGTGCCATTGTAACAGATTTTATAGCAGAGTATAACTCGGAGAACGGCCTAGTTCCTGCGTCTCCAAGCTATAAAGAGACAGTGACATCCTCTGAATTAAAGGTTCTTATTGATGAAGCTATGTTCCCTGTTTTTTCAGTTTATTCGTTTAGTTCTACTGCATTCGAGCAGGGCTTTATCTACGACCACACAATTGACCGAGCCGGTTATCAAGATGTTGTTTATATTGATACTGGTGGTAATATCACAGGTCTAGATAACACAGGCTTAAACAACGATACTACACTATATGGATTTGAAATAACCGTTTCTGATAACGGTGGAACAAACTCCTTCGTAGTTTCTATTGCTGGTGAAGACGCACAAAACTTCTCAGAGCTTATATCTGAGATGGAATCAGCAATTCAGGGTGTAACTGGTGACGCTGGAACTGTAGTTGAGATTATTTCCGGTAATATTCGTATTACATCCGGTTTATCCGGGGCCACATCATCTGTTGAAATCACATCTGATGGTTCCAGTGGTACATTTGCGTTATTCGCAAGTACAAACTTATATGACTTTATCGCCGTACCTGTACCGGGATTAGGTGCTTCAACACTAGATATCTACAATGATGATTACACAGCAATTGTAGGATCAGGTTTAACTGGTTACTATGGTACTGATGGTATCCTCGATAACTGGACATCAGGTAGTGTAGTCGCTAATGAGTTTACCGCAGCAGAAGCTGAAGGTACTCTTTTAACAGCCGCCGCAGAGTTTGATAACACATTAGAGTTTTATAATGAAACCTCTCTTGGTGCAAACGATGCAGCACGCCGAGCAAAAATTGTAACACAACTACAAGGTTCAATAAACAACCCGAATAGTATTTTCCGTTCTGATCGCTTTGATTATAACTTAGTTCTTACCCCGGGTTACTGGGAAACTACAGATGAGTTAGTTAGACTAGCTGACGATATGCTAGGTGAAGTATTCGTAATTGCCGATACCCCGTTCGATAAGGCCCCAACTGGCCCGGGTGGTATCTTAGAATGGCAGGACGATAATAAAGTATTCAGCTTTTCATGTGCTTATTACTACCCACATGGTATATCATCTAATACAGATGGTGTAGATATAATGTCGTCTGCTGCATCCTCAGCACTACGAACCTACGCAGTTAATGATAGGGACGGCGAGTTGTGGTATGCCCCAGCGGGACCATCTCGTGGTAACCAAGTACAGTTGTCCTCAATTGGTTATGTTTCCGGAACACTCGGAACAGCAACTACCTTTGTCGAAGATGATATTGATAAGGGAACGCAGGATACCTTGTTCCAAGTGGATATTAACTACTTCGCTGATTTCATTGATCGTGGTATTATATTGATGGCACAGAACACAACACAATCTATTGCATCTGCTCTAGACCGTGTAAATGTATCTCGATTGGTTGCGTACATACGCAGAGAACTACGTCGAAGACTCTTCGATTTCTTGTTCCAGCCACACGACACACTAACATGGCAGAATGTAAAAGCAGCCACGGATAGCTTCTTAGGTGAACTGGTTGGACGTAGGGGCCTTTATGACTTCGCAACACAAGTGGATGAGAATAATAATACCCCGGATAGAATCGACCGTAGTGAGCTTTGGGTTGATATTGCTATTAAACCTACCAAGGCGGTCGAGTTCATTTATGTTGATCTTCGAATTGTTAGGACTGGTGCAACTATTAGGTAATATGGAATATTCCTAGAAAGGGGAGCCGGTTGGCTCCCTTTTTGTATGTGGAGCACCATTTTTACCCCCAGCTATAAATAATAACATATTACACGCGTGGAGTAACGCAGTGCCCATAGATTTTACAAAACAATATGATGTGTTTGAAGGTATCACCTTTAATGAGAATGTAGGGATACTATCTGGTACTGAAGACCCTACTGTTGTTGATATCACCGACGGTGGTACACCTATACCTATAACTACCCTTTATCTCAGGACAGGCACACCCAACCCAGAAATTTATATTAAAACGGATACTGGTGTTAATGATTGGGAATTTCTTTCTGCCGCAGCAGGTGGTGGTACTGCTGGAGACGTTCCTGCGGTACTCGCAAGAAGAAGTACGAACCTACCAATTACCAATGCTTTCACTACAATAACGTTTGACACTACTGACTTCGAAAACTACCCCACTATAGTTGACCACGATGATGTAACAAATACTTCCCGTATTACCGTAAAAGAAGACGGGCTGTATGAATTTTACTTTCAAGCTAGTGGTCTGTTGTTTACAGCCAATGGCGAATTGTTTATGCAAATCGAAACACGCTTAATCAAAAACGGTGTACTGGTAGCTATTCCGGGTGTTGCCGTATCCAGTAGTGGTTATAGTGGTGGCCAAGCTAGTCGCTCAGAGGTAAACTCACCTAATACAAACATTATATTAGATTTATTGGCAGACGATTACATAGAAGTTCAAATAAGGTTTCTTATATTGAATGGAGCAACTGGTGTAGTGGGTAGTGCTGTAAACGATTCTATATTCTGGGCAACGAAGCAGTCTGGTGCTAGAGGTACGGATGGTACGGATGGTACGGATGGAGAAGCTGGTCCTCCGGGCTCGGGCAGCAGTATCAATGTATACGATGAAGGTACAGTAGTTCCTAACAGTCCATTTACTGAACTAAACTTTATAGGCGATGCCGTAACAGCAACAGACGCTGGTGGTGGACGAACTGATATTACAATTACAGGTGGACAGGTAGATTTTGATAGACAAAAAGCCCAAACAACTACTACCTTTGTAACAACATCGACCACCCTCGTTGACATAACTAGCACCACATTGACTACAAAAAATCTTGGCGGTACAGGACATTATATAATAACATACTCGTGTGAATTTCAGTCTAATAAGGACGATAAATTCATACAATTTTCGTTAAGTGTAGGTGGCGCTGCTTTATTGTCACAAAGAACAACGGGCGTAGGCGGCAAAAACGTATCTTGGCGAAACTTTTCAATGACACATTTAGCACCAAGTGTCGCTAGTGGGACAATCATCAAGATGCGAGTTTTAACTGAGAACGGAGAAGCTTTGACGGTAGCATCAAGAGAATTAGTAATAGACGGAGTATTGAGTTCTAATGTCCTCCCATAATCTGATAGCATCCTCCGATAATAGTTGTGGTGAATGCACAGCGTGTTGCTCTCGATGGGACATCCCTGAAGTTACGTGGATGGGACCTACAGGTAAACCCCGAATGACATTGTGTGATAAAAATTGTAACGGATGCACCATTTACGAATCTCGACCAAAAGTCTGTGCTGACTTTCAATGTTTTTGGTTAAAAATAAACAGCGTGAACAATAGTTTGCCTGTTGATTTGCGGCCAGATAAGTGTGGCGTTATGGTTTCGGCAGATTCTCAAGATGGCAAGGCTAGTATATTGTTAGATGAGTTAGCGGAGGACACATTTGACATTGCACACATGACGCCAGCTCAAACAAGACTAATAGCAGAAGTCATAACATTGATAGAAAACCAAACAATACCAACCGAACTGTTTCTTCGTAAATATAATTGGGAAACATTACGAATAAATATACAAACGGAGCAAACAATAACATGAGCACAATCGTAAGCAAAACTAAAGACGGCGCATATAAAATAGCCGAACTACAAAGAACAATCAATGCATCACCATTGATTGTTCCATCGTGTATCAGTATTACCGCATCTGACACAGACCTTGATTTAGAATTTGCAATCGCATTAGATGGTGCAGAAGATACGGCACTAGATACAATAATCTTAGACCATGTACCATCAGTGGAAAGTTGGGTAGGAAATGACCTAGTTGAAGTCCACGTAACACAACAATCTGATTCCCAAGGGGATAAGGTTGCAACATACGTATCATCCAAGCCTCTTGTTGCTGGTAAGACTTTTTATGCCACATGGACCGGCGCTGGTGATAACCCCACCACAGGGGAAATAGCCGGGGGTGATCTATTAACTTTTGTTTTTGGCACCGAAGATACCGAACTAAACAAAAGTGCCAGATTCCACCCGGACAACGGGGAGGTGTATCTTCATGATGGATACATCAAGTGGGAGGGTGCCCATATTGGTGATTATATTACAGTAAGAATATGCTCGGATGCCACCCTATTACAACAAGCAGCTAACCTCGATTTAATTTTGGATGGTGAGTGGATTCAATATTCCCCATCGGGCCCCGGAACAGGTACACACGGGTTTGCAGCCACCCCTACGTTGGTCCCTAGATCATACTCATTGGACGGTGATTGGGATTATACTACGGCTGGGGGGTTGGTTCCCAACTTCGATGGAACTGGTAGCTTTAAGATGGCCAATATTAAAAAAGCCGTGCACACATTTGTTAATAAGATGCCCTTAATTGGAGCGTCTGAGTCTTATATGAAATTGTTCTCTGAAGAGTCAACCCTGTTACCAGCCGGTTTTTCTATGGATATCACAGTCTATTGTAGTGATGGCTCTGGAACACTACAGGCATCTACTATCATATACGTGTATAGACAGCAGACAACGTATACACCTTAAGTTATTTATTTAGTAGTGGCTTAATTTTCTGATCGTAGAAGCTATCTAATCTATTGGCTAATTTGTCTTTGTTTTCTTTATTTACGAGTTTAACGTTACCTAATAAACCGAGTGCTATTTTCTTAAATTCTTCGGAATTTTCACCAAATTGTTCCTTCGCAAGGTGGGCCATGGCTCCACGGGCAGTCTCTTGTTTCCCGGCGTCCTCGGTATCCATATCACCTTTAAGTTCTTCGATCATACCCTTAAAATCGACGATACGTGAATTTAACTCTTTCACAAGCCTTTCATATCCATCTTCAATGTTAGTGTTAGTATCGGCTTCCTCTTCATACTTAGTACGAGTTGGTGCCTCTCCACCACCACGGTGATCCTTCAGGTAATCTACAATGCCTTTTTTTATTTTCATGGCTCGACCACGGTCACTACCTAAGAATGAATCTATCTTATCTCGGTCTGGTAGGGCACTACGAGTGTCCACAACTATAGTCAAGGCACCGGTTTCTTTGTTTTTACCTAAACGGACATCATCGTGACCCCCGGGGCGTATAACCATTGAGATGTCGATGTTGCTGTTTTTGATAATCTTCCCTATATGGAATGCAATCTCATCCTCACCGAAATCTATATGGGCGTGATCTAGAGCATCTAGTACCTTTTGGTAGATGAAATCAGCATTGACTTGTAAATTACCCTTTTCATTAAGAATGGCCTCAGCGATGTATTGTTTGAAAGTAAGCATGGTGTAACTCCGTATTGTACATATATTTATTTATCATACCCAGAAAAACATGTAAAAAATAAATGCAGGTAGTATAAATACTTAAAAGAAGACCTTATGGGAGAATAACCGATGGCATTAATTACAGATTTGGGTGTAGACGGCGGTGGTATTGCACAACCACGCTTAAAGCACAAGTGGGCAATAACCTTTCAGAACATGGCGGGCGATGCTGATCCGCTTCGTTTGAATGCAATAAGTGCCGACCGTCCTAAGCTACAGTTTGAAGAAATTGTACTGGATCGTTATAATTCTAAAGCATACGTTGCTGGTAAGCATGTATTTGAACCAGTAAACATAACATTTGAAGACGATTTGAATGGTGGTGTAACAGCAGCTATTCAGGCTCAGATAGAGCTACAGCAGCAAATAATTGGATTGGGTTCAGCACCTAGACTTCCGTCAGCAGCCGCAGGCCAGAATTACAAGTTCGCTATTAAGATGGATTTGTTAGATGGTAATACGACAGTTGTTGAAACTTGGATTCTAGAGGGTGCATTCATTCAGAACGCTGACTTCACAGACTTAGACTATGCGGCATCAGAATCCGTAAAGGCTACCGTTACCTTCCGATTTGACCATGCACGTCAGAACGTTAATCCGGGTGGAGCACGCGGTAATGCAACTGGTGGTGCTGGTTCTACTGGTGCTGGGTTCGTACTATAAGATTCATAGGTAAAGGGCATGGATTGTCCTTGGTGTTGAGAAGGCTCGTTTACGCGGGCCTTCTTCTTTTATAAATACTTTAAAGAATGAGGATTTATTATGGCTAAAGGCAAACTTACATCACAATCATTTCGGGCGGATGCCCCAAATGGTGGTGCCGGGGACACATTTGCAAACAGACCGTACAAGCTTAAATTTAATTTTACGGCCACAATTAAATTCAGGAGTGGTTCTACCGTGGGCCCGCTGAATATGGAAGATGGTGCTACCTTCGGTCTTAAGCAAGCATCCAGACCAAACCCCACTGTAACTTACCAAGATGTAAATGTATACAATTACAGAACCAAAGTAGCAACCAAAATGGAATATGGTACGATGCAAATAACCTTTTTTGATGATTCTGAAAACCTTGCCCATGATGTATATTCAGCATACCTAAAGAGTATCAGCCCTGTGGCTAACATGGAAGGTAAACATGCCAATACTTTATACAGTGGCCGCACCGGCCCCAAGAATAAGAGTTTTAATGGAGTTTCCAGTGCACCAAGTGCTGGGTCTATAGGACCATTACCGCCTACGCCTAATGGGTATGAGTCTAGTATTATAGAACTTATCACAATCAAACATTGGTATATGAAAGGGGAAGCCGTTGAGTCTGTTTCATATGAATTTTTAAACCCGAAGGTCGTTAACATGACACTTGACGAATTGGATATGACACAATCAGATGTAAGTACCATCATGATGAACTTCGTATATGATTCCGTATATATCGACACACCTGAAGGTAATGATGCCGATCTAGCACCCGACTCAATGATCGAACACTTGGGACGAGTTGATAATAAAGCCGATGAAGTATTTGCAGAAGATACAAAAACATTCGACTTATCTGATTTACGAGCTAGGATTTCCGACGTGAAGCGTCTCATAGAAAGGGTTCGTAGATTGGACACAATCCCTGATATTTCAGTGCTTGGGGCGATTGGTGCCGTAGCGAAAGGCATTAATAATATAGCCGAAGGTAAGCCAGCGGTTGATAATCTAGGTATATAAAATACTATGGGCTGGCGGCAGAATTTTTATGAAGTTAAGCACCCGGAGAAGTATTTGGGGGATGTAGAAAATGTATTCTTTCGCTCTTCGTGGGAAATGGAAGCCTTTAAGTTTTGTGATAATAACCCCAATGTACTTAAATGGTCATCTGAAGAAATAGTAATACCATATACAAAGCCAGCGGCGAATGGTGGATTTAGGCCAGCTAAATATACACCAGACCTCTATATGGAGTACGTGAAGAATAATGGGACTCATTGTAAAGACTTGATTGAAATCAAGCCACACAGACAAACGAAGCCGTCCAGATCAAAAAATACAAAGAATAAGATGTTTGAAAACCAAATACACTTCGTAAATCAGTTGAAGTGGGATGCGGCCCGTAACTGGTGTAAAGGAAAAGGTATTACATTCAGGGTGATAACTGAAAAAGATCAGTTCAATTAATCAACAAGATAGGAACAAAATGCTAAATATAGATAAAGAGTTCGAGGATTATTATGCAAAATATTAAAGAAACAGCGGCTGGGGGATCTATAGGGGCACACTCTATAGCAGTAAGACACGACCGTATGGGTGCAATGCAATCGCGTATGTCCTTAAAGGATTTTATGCTAGATTTTTATAGTAGAATTAATAACCGAAATAAATACGGGCCTCTACGTGCCGACCTGAAGGGATCTATATCTAAAATATCTGAATCTGCTGCTCACCCATATCAATTGGATGATGCCACATCCCGATTTAAAAACATGGAAGCACAGGGTATAACGGACGATAATGATACCGTTTCATATGCTGTGCAGGATGATACAGATAATCTCATGATTATTACAGTCCCCCTGCAACAAGGTGAAGACCTCGAACGCCGCGTTGCACAGGCACTAGCTGATGTGCTGGATTTCAAAAAAACGGGCAATGGTGAGAATAAAACTCTAGCAGAGTTGCTATATGAACTAAAAGATGAATTTACAGTTATTGACGCAAGTTTCCCTGTTATCCCACGAGATGCCGTATACAACGCGGATGAAATAACAGAAGCCACGCCCGCTGATGAGCCCGGTGGTGAAGATGGTATGGATGACATGGGTGGTGAACCCGGTATGGACGACATGGGTGGTGAACCTCCTATGGGTGATAAGCCCGGTGAACCCGCAGAACCCGGCATGGACGATTTAGACAGTGAAATCGGTGATGACTTTGGGGATGGGGAAGATAAAGAATCTCTCTTAACATCCGTTCTAGGGATGTTGAAATCTCAGAATGAAAAGGAAACCGCACAAGCAAATGCCGAAATCGAAAAGGCTAAAGCCAAACAAGCCGAGATAGCATTGAAATCATCTACGGGTGAAATGAAAGCACAAGAAGAGAAGATTGTGGTACAGGCTGAGATGGATGCTGCGAAGGATAAAGAAAAGCGTATAAAAGAATTAGCAGACATAGCTAAATTCAACTATAAGAAGAAGCATGGTCTTAGTGAACATTTCTCTCCGTTGTTTAAGTCTGTTATAATGGAGTTTGATATGGCGTTATCACCACAGCAAGTTGCCCGCCAAAAGTCAATGGTTGCTAGGAATTATCAAACAGACCCGGGTGCCGAAGACGAAGAAGTGGTTTTAAATAAAGGACTAGCTCAACTTGAGAGAAAAAGAAAGAATATTGAATTACAGGCGGCTAAAAAAATTGAAATAGCTAAAGCTTCCAAAAGGGCAAGAGAACAATCAGATAAGATAAAACAGGGCCAAGACCCAAGATTCAATCAGAATAATCCAAATAATCCACAGGGTGGTCCCAATGACATTACTTAATACACTGATCGAAAGTATAATTACTGAAGAGGAAAATCAAAACATTGCGGAAGATACTGTATTTGTCATTGAGGAAATAGAATCAATGCTACGGGAAGTACGCCGAATGAAAGCCACTTTAGGTAAAGTTGATATCAGTGAGGAAGATGAGTTTGAAATACATGTAGCCTTGGCCGAGATGGAAGATGCTCTCGACACGGACGATATTAATATTTTAGCTGAAACCGTAGATCGTCAATTCCGTCGCTATGGTGATACCTTCCTACGTCAGTATAGATGCACCTCTGGACCTAAGAAGGGAAGATTGGTAACATCCCCCGAGAAGTGTGGAACACGTAAAGACCCGCGTAAAGTTCGTCAGGGAAAACGATCAGCCAGAATTAAGAAAGGAATACGGGTACGTAAAACATTATTTACCAAGAGAAAAACTCCATCCAAGCGATTGAGTCGTTTAAATAAGATTTTGCGTGGGGACCATATTAAAAAGGGCGAAGATAATTCAGCCGCTAGTAAATCGTCTTCAACAACTAAGTTGAAAACCTTAAATAAAAATTTAGGGAGTCCAAAGTAAATGTATTTTAAAAACCCAGAGGAATTAGTAGAATTCTTTAATAAATTAGATTTAGAACGATCCACGCTTGTAATGTTAAGTGAAGGAAAGAAAAAGAAGCCTAAGTGTGAATGTGTAGGTGAATGTGCATGTGAAGTGGAAACGGAAGAGGAAGAGGATGCCAAGACTGAATCGGTAAGCACTACCCCCGAAAGTATAATAGTAGAATCTCTATCCGGTGACCCATCATTCTCATTGAGTCTCGTTGAGGAAGGTGATAATGTTTTCTATGTGAAAGATTATGATGTTAGCCTTCTGGAAGAAGGTAACAGTGATGGGACTGGTAAAATTGTACTAGAGGACAGAACATCTCACCTCAATATGTCTTCGGAAGATAACGTTGCTACTGTAGATTTAACGGTCGTGGTAGACAGTGTTCGCATTTCAACTATTCCATTTAAGTTAGTGAAGACGGACGAAGCCCCACATATTATATTAAACAAAGCTCACCTACCGTAAAGATTTATACATATCTATTATAGTACTTATTCTAGGAGTTAATATGGCATATAAGTCACCCTTTCTTATAGTCAAAGATCTAATATCACCTTTACAATGTGAAGACACCATACGACGATTAAATCATATCAGCCCCAATATAGATCAGGGTGGGCACCCAACTGTAACATATAAAGGGAATGTTCTTACAGAACTGAGAATTACACCAGAGTTTCTTAAATATATTCCAACCATGGAATCACATTATGGCTTTGAATATAAAACCTTGACACCGTTTGTGTTTGAGTGGTATCCTATGGGATTCCCGGGACAGAAAGCGGGCAGTGAAGGAAACAGGCTTGTTACCAAACGTGGAGAAGCACCAAGGTGGCAACGAACTAAGGATTATGATTTTACTGTTGTTGTGTTTTTAAACGATTACAGCGACAAACAAACATTTGATGAAAGGTTTGAAGCCCGTGGTGGTAAATTAGAATTCCCAACTCACGACTTCGGTTTCAACCCAATAAGAGGAACAGCAATAATGTATCCCTGTTGCCCAAATTTCATCAACGCAGTAGGACCAGTAGATGCTGGGGATTCAACTATTATTCGATTTAATATTGTTGCCAAGGAGGAATATAAGTATGATATGGACAATTTCCCCGGTGGCTACAAGGAATGGTTCGCAGAAAAAGAATAAACCCCTTGCAATTTGTAATTAATCATGGCATAATGCTGTCCACCTCGTATACCGAGCGATAACAATAATGGAGAATAATTATAATGAGCAAGACTAGTGACTTCGTATTACCTACAAACCCCGAAGATATTAAGACTATTAAAAATCGACTTTGTGAAATATCCGCCCAACAGCAGATGATTGCAGATCGACAGGCAAGTATTGCCGACATAAAGAAAGACCTGAAAGATGGGTTTGAAATGCCAGCAGAGCTGATTAACAAACTGGTCAAGGGATTAGATGATGAAAAGTATGTTGAAATGACAACTGAAAACAGCGTCTTTGAACTTGTACGCGAAACGGTTCTTGGTGATGCTGGACTACCGGATGATAATGATTAATCAATGACCTATATTTCCGCACTATTAACTGACAGTAAAAAATATGTCAAAGTCTGGTCTAGGAATGAAAAAGGGGAGCGTACGCTCAAGCGGTTTGATGCCCCCTATTTTTTCTACATACCCGACGAAGAGGGTGCGTATACGGACATATATGGCACCCGGCTTACCCGATTAGACTTCGATGACTCCAAATCCTTCTTCAACACCCGTAAATCATACGAGGGGCGTCGTATCCCTGTGTTTGAGTCTGACATCAGGCCAGAGTATAAAGTCCTCTCAGAGCACTTCTATGGCCTCCCAGTGGGTGATCTTAATATAACGTTTCTGGATATTGAGGTTGATTATGATAAAGAGAGAGGTCACTCCGATCCAACCAACCCATATGCCCCTATAAGTTCCGTAGCACTGTATCACCAGCACACCGACAAGACTGTTTTACTGGTAGTTCCACCTAAAACCCGTAAAGGGTTCATGGTGGAAGATTTACCAGAAGATATTACCGACAGTGCCGATGTAACGATATGTGCAAATGAAAAAGAATTATTAGACTTGTTATTTGATGAGATAGAAGATAGTGATGTCATAAGTGGTTGGTATTCCGACTTCTTCGACGTTCCGTATATCTATGAACGAGCAAATAAAGTATTATACAAAAACGCTGGTAACAAATTATGTTTCAATGGAACCCCGGGCCCGTATTACCGAGAAGTTGAACGATATGGTAACATAGACAAGAAATTATGTTTACATGGTAGAATATCCCTCGACTATCTTGATGTATATAAGAATTTTGAAATGGCGGCTAAACCCAGCTATACATTAGCCAATGTTGCTGAAGATGAACTACCTGATTTACCCAAGCTTGAATATACAGGATCATTGTATGATTTGTATCGTAATGATTTTGAAGAGTTTATGCGATACAACATTAGAGATACCGTTATTCTTAAGGGACTTGAAGAAAAGAAAGGGTATATCAAAACAGCCATTACAATGTCTCATATGGCAACATCACCCGTATCAGATGTATTGGGTACTATTAAGATAGCTGAAATGTCAATTTTAAATCATTGTCATTATGTAGATGGTAAGCAAGTACCCGACACACCCGACAGGGAACGTGGCAAAAAGTATGACGGTGCCACTGTAATAGAACCTAAAATTGGGATGCATGAGATGTTGGGGTCAGTAGACCTTGAGTCACTATATCCCGGCACAATGCGTTCATGTAATATTAGCCCCGAAACTATCGTCGGGCAGTTTGCAGAAGGTAGCCACGCGTTTAAATTGATAATGGAGAAATCAGATACTGTTATCACATTCATGCGAGAGGTTGATGGTAAGACCGGCCCCGGCCCCGCATATGAGTGGCGTGAAGCACTAATTAAACAAAATTGGGTAATTAGTGCTGCTGGTACTGTTTTCCATCAGAAATTTGATGGAATGATACCTGTAATATTATCTACGTGGTTCAAAGAGAGAAAAGAGTTTAAGAAGAAAATGTGGGAAGCTGCTGCCGATGGTGATACTGCCATGAAGGAATATTACGACAGAATGCAATACATTAAGAAAATCCAACTTAATTCAATGTATGGTGCCACCGGTAATCATTACTTTAAATTCTTTGATGTTAGACTTGCCGAGTCCACTACCCTTTCAGGTAGGGAAATTCTTTACCATATGGCACGTACGATTGCCTTAGAGTTGAGTGGGTCTTATGATATGGAAGCAGACTCCATCATATATGGGGACACTGACAGTGTTTACTTTAAGACATACAAAGACAATGTGGGTGATGCGTTAGATGTAGCAAACCATGTTTGTGATACAATCAACAAGTCATTTCCACTGTTCATGAAAGATGCATTCAACTGTGATGAAGCCCATAGTAGCATAACAAATGCCGCACAGGAAATTGTAGCTGACCGTGGTATATTTGCTGCTAAGAAATACTATATGCTGCATTTAGTTGCCGATGACGGTAAACTTGTAGATAAAATGAAGTATATGGGTGTACCCATTAAAAAGACTACATTACCCAAACCAGTAAAAGATAAACTAAGTAGTTTCATTGAACGCTTGCTTAAAGGTGAAGATTGGAATATAATAGGTCCAGAAGTAGTATATTTCAAAGATGAGTTAACTGCCTTAACTGATATCAGGGTGTTGGGGCTACCAATAGGTATTAGGAATCTTGAAAAGTATACTGCACGGTTTAATGCTAATGAACCAGATTTGAATTTACCCGGGCATGTAAGAGCATCTATACTATGGAACAAATGTATCCAAAGTTATAATGACAAAGAAAGTCCGAGAATAATTTCAGGAGATAAGGTGGCAGTCTTTTATTTAACTCAACCGATTGGTAAGTTTAAAAGTATTGCCATACCAAAGGATATAATGGAACTTCCTAGGTGGTTTATAGATCATTTCAATCCTATCATTGATCGTAAAGCACAACTGGTTAGATTGGTTGATAAGCCAATGGCAATTATGGTTTCGGCGGCGGGAATTAAAGTGCCTACGAAAAAGAAACTAAAATTTGAAGAGGGATTATTTGGATGATATTATCTAAACCAACAATAGATATAATACTTGAGGCGGCTAACCTAGCTACCATATTAAAAATCGAAGGTATTATATTTGACAAGGCGGGGATTCGTGGTTATAACGACGATGATGGTATCCTCATTATAGCAACTGATGATTTTAAATTTGAGTTTGAAAGCATGGGGCTTACTCGTCTACCAGCACTGAAGCATAAATTTGGGTTGTTGAAAGCCCTAGAAAAGTACACAGTTGAGGCTATAACTAGACCAACTAATCCCGATATCATTGAGAAGTTGTTTTTTGATGGGGGTAGGGTTAATTTCGAGTTCAGGGCAGCTCATGCCAGCTCTGTTTTGGATTTATCCGACGACTTGTTACAGAAGATGAAATTAACACCACGATTCTATTTCGATGTTACGGATGAAGATGTCAAGACCATTACACAAGGGATGACATCCATGCGTAGTAAGACTATGACACTATCAGGTGATACCTCACAAATACAGTTTAGATTTTCTGATGACACCGGAGATATTTTAAATTTCAATGTGGATTCTAGCTTATCCGCGAATGTGGGGGACGATGAAGATGAAAATATAATGTTAGTCCTCACCTTACAAAAAGTAGTCCCCATATTAAGATTAGCGGCACTAGGTGGAAAATTTAGGCTAAATATACTCAAGAATGATATTATTCACGTAACGATTAATAACATGAATGTATTGATAATGCCAGAGGTGTAATATGGGAATTAAGTGGTGGGAACGTCTAGCAGAGACGGCAGAGAACAAAAAAGCAAGACAATTGAAGGAGCTTGCGTCTACTGATGATTTTAAAACATTAGTCGTAGAGAGTGCGGCTGAGTTAATTCGTAACCAAAAAAGACAAGAGAGAGAACTAACAGTAAAATTAGCCCAAGACCATCAAGATAAGTTAGAGAAAGCTATCGACTATATTGATACCATTGGTACCGAGATGGAAGATAGTAATGAACCGTTTTGTAACGTTCTTAGCATGGGGTTTGACCCCACACAGGGGGTAAAGGTTAAGCTTGATTGGAATGATGCCTTTATTCGATACCTTAATGCCGCTGGTATAAAAGCGGCGAATGACGACGAAACTATTAGAATGTGGTTGGCACACTTGAATCATGATATTGATCAAGAGGCATTAGCTAGTGATTATTTGATGAATGGGGTGGGCGATGATGAGCTACCCGAAATGGGTTACGATGAATTGTTCGACGTTGGTGGTAAGGATGATCCCCCGGGCGTAGAACCCGAAAATGAATGGCCCCCTGAATGAAAACAAATTTGATATTTGATGGAAATAATATCTTATATAGGACATTTTTCGCCAACAATAAAAGCGGGGAGCCCGATGAAGTAGTCGTGGGCCTCTGCATTCACTCCGCACTTACTACAATGAACATGTATTATAGGAAGTACAGCCCCTGTAATATGGTTATGGTGTTTGATACAACCTCGTGGCGTAAGGAATATACGAGTGACCTTTCTAAATGCGTAACTAATAAAAAATACAAAGGTTATCGCAGAGCAGACAAAACTCCTAAAGAATTGCGTATGTTTGAACTACTGGATGAACATATAACTGAGTTTGCTGATATGCTTATAGAAATGACCGGTGTAATGGTTTTACGCCGTAATTTGTTGGAAGGTGATGATTTAATGGCAGCTTATGTACAGATGCACCGTGATGAGGAAAACATAATCATTTCCGGTGATAAGGACATGATGCAATTATTACGTTACGTGAACGTCCAAGTCATAGATCCAGCAAAGGGGAAAGCACGCACATTAGATGAGTGGAATGGTTGTCCAGACGCCTTTATGTTTGAGAAATGTATTCGCGGGGAAACGAAAACGAACGATAATATCCAATCCAGCTATCCACGATTGTTTAGAGTTAAAATACTTAAAGCACTTAGTGACCCGTTTTTATTTGAAAATATTATGAACCATGAGTTCAAACAACTAGAAAAACTATCCGATGGTGAATATGGGGATGTGAAATATAAAACGAGGGAGTTGTTTCACGAAAATGAGGTTTTAATGGATTTACGGAAACAGCCTAGGGTTATTCTAAAAGAAATGGTACGTGCGGTTGTAGCTGCGAAGGCTAGTAAAGGAAGATACAACCATGTAAAATTTTTACAATATTGTACAAGGAATGAGTTGGAAAAAATTCGTGATAAGGCTGATGATTTTGTCCCTATGTTAGCAAACCGGTAGTATTACTTATCACCCCATTTTTTACCGGTTGATACATAGAACGCAAATAAAGGAGTAGCAAGACCTATAATGGTAGTAACAAACGCGGCCTGAGACATTGTAGGACCGCCAACCATATCCACTATGGTACATGCAACGGATTCCGCTTGCAGTAATTTCTCACCATGGTCTAATAAAAGTTGCAGTACAGCGGCATCACATTGTTTTTGTGCAATTGTAGTCATGTCGGTAAGCCAATGATATAAATTGTACATGAGGACCCCGTATATGGTTAAAATTAGACGCGGTATAATACGAAAAGCATCAATCATCTCCGCTATTGCAAGTAATCGCAGTCTTAGCTTTGATGGTGGCTCTGCCTGTACAGCCATGGGGCAGTTAGCAGGGGCACGGGCAACAGTAGGGGATTGTGTAGGTTGTATGTTTTCGCTTTCCATATAGATATTTATATGTTTGTAAAAAAGAACAGGAAAAAGGTAGCTAAGTGGGCCGTAAAAAGAAAATTAAAGATGATACACCCAAAAAAGTGGGTAGACCCCGCGTAAACCTTGAATTACACGAGGCCCGGGAGCTTGTGCGGGGCGAAGGCTTAACATCCGTCGTTCAGTACAAAAAGTGGTGGCAACTTAATACACCAGCTAGAATCCCCAAACGCCCAGACCGTGCATATAAGAATGAATGGATAAGCTGGAATGATTTCTTGGGATCTAATAATGAATTCCATTTCATAAGAAAAACCTTTAGGCCATTCATAGAAGCGAGGAGTTTCGCACAGCAGCTAGGGTTGGGTACTAAGGCGGAGTGGATAGCATATGCAAAGTCAGGTAAAAAGCCAGAAGATATACCATCTAGACCTGATCTTATTTACACCAAGGACTGGTTTACGTGGAAAGACTTCGTAGGGGCGGATATACCAAGCATTAAACGCAACATAAACGCCTCTCCAGCCGTTTTCTTTATCATACAGAACTCAGGTAGGCCCAATAATGTATTCCAGTTTGGCATAACCCTAGAGGGTGTAAAGACGGTTTTACAGTATCAGGCACAACAACAATTTAAGATAGTTGGGTTATATCACTGTGATATTGATTTCGCTTGGCAACGATATGCCGAACACTTTGGTAAACTATACTGGGAATCTGGTAGAAGTGATGAATACGTAATTTCTAATATAAATGATTATATTTTCGAAATTAGTGATAATGTAGTACCGGTTAGGTCCACTTAACCTTATCAGCGAATGCTTTTATTATTGGTTTGTGCAACCCCCGGCCAATATTTAAGAATTTATTTACAGTCATCCACGTGGTAGCTCCTGTTTCATAGGTGGTCTTATCGAAATTATCTTTATTTTTAACTTTGCCATAATATATTGCAGTATACCCCAGAAAATTTCCAAGATATTCGACTGAAACCACATTATCCTTACGAAGCCCCAGTTCTTCATTGGCTTCTCTCATAGCCGCAGTAATATTGTCTTCCCCGGGGTCTACGTGGCCCTTAGCTATCTGAAATTCACCCCCACCATACTTAGGGTCAGATGGTTTCATTAACATGACATAAACTGTTCCGCGTTCAATATAATATGGAATAAAACCAGCTCTGGGTGTATTTTTTCGCTTAACCATGAGAAATCCTCGTCTCCTATAAGTATATAACGGTTCACCTAAAAAAACAACATATAAATAAAGTTACAATTAAATCATATAGGAGATTTACACATGAGCACAAAAGCCGTAGCAGTACACGATACACTACCCCACGTTGAGTGGGTTGACCTTCACAATAATGGAGTAGCAACCGAAGTTATTGTCATAAAGCGTGACCAACGCAGTGGTGATCTTTATTTTATTAAAACCGACGAATTGGACGATATTGACAGACGCCGACTTGTATCTATCTTGAAAAAGAGAGATGCTGGTAAATATGAGTTGTGGGATTTACTTGATAACACAACCCTCGGTAATGGTGAGAACGCCCTTGAGTTTTTCCACCAGCTAGTTAAGGTACTAACAGAGAGTGGACAAATAATCACTCCACGTGCTGGCCAACAGGGTATTTCCCTAAACCCGAAATCACATGCTATTCCTGTGAAACGGGGTCCGGGTAGACCACCAAATAATCAAGAAGGATAAGTTATCCAATTGTAAAATAAAAAGGACGCATTTGCGTCTTTTTTATTTACCTAGAGAAGCACACCTATTCAGCACATATAAATAGAATTATATTTAACAGGAGCAATTTATGGAAGCCAACACTATTTTTGTTCAGATCGCAAGTTATCGTGATCCAGAACTTATCCCCACCTTAGACGACATGATTAAACAAGCCGCATCCCCCGAAAACTTACACATCTGCATCTGCTGGCAGCACGCCGACGATGAAACATCCGACATCTTTTTAGATGCCGGGTTTGTCATGGGTGGGTTTTCCGGTGAAGATGATGGATTCAATATTATCGACATGGAAAAGAGTGGTGCACAATTACAAGTGATAGATGTGCATATCAATGAAACCAACGGTGCGTGTTGGGCTAGGAACCAGATTCAACAGCACTACGCAGATGAGAAGTATACATTTCAACTAGATTCCCACCACCGCTTTGTTGATGGTTGGGATAGCTTATCAATCGAGATGCTAGAAAGCTTGAGGAGTGAAGAAGTACCCAAGCCACTATTGACAGCATACATTCCGTCGTTCGACCCCGAAAATGATCCAGCGGCCCGCATTCATGCTCCATGGAAAATGGATTTCGATAGATTCATACCAGAGGGTGCTGTTTTCTTTCGACCATCCACAATTGATAATTGGGAGCAACGTACCAAGCCAATGTCCTCCCGCTTCTATTCGGCACATTTTTGCTTTGTAGATGGTTCATTCGCGGTAGAGGTACAACACGACCCCGAATACTTCTTCCATGGAGAAGAAATATCTATAGCTGTAAGGGCATACACCCACGGCTATGATCTATTTCATCCGCATAAGGTTATTGCGTGGCATGAATACACCCGTAAGGGTAGAACAAAGATATGGGATGACCATACAACCACTAAGAAAAACGAAGGTGATATTACCCTAGACTGGGTAGAAAGGAATAACATGTGTCACCGCCGAAATAGAATCTTATTTTCTATGGACGGTGAGGACAATAGCACAGTTGATTTCGGTAAGTATGGGTTCGGTACAGAACGAACTGTTCGCCAGTATGAGGAACATGCTGGTATCAGTTTCCAGTACCGTGGAGTTCAACAGGCTACAATAGATAGGCTAGACCCACCCAATCACAACCCGGAGACAGACACAGGATGGGACACTGAGGAAGCATGGAAGGATTCATTTGCACGATCAAATGACGTTCACATATGCTTACATAAAGGGGAGTTTTCCGAGATTGTTGATGACTTTGACTTTTTCTACGTTGGAACGCACGACGAAAATGATGTTGAAATACACCGTAAAGACTTGGTTAAAGATGAAATATACAATTATCTCAACAGTGAAAATGGATTCATTGATTACCGCTTAATCTTCTTGTCAACTCTACGCCCAACAAGTTTTACTGTATGGGCTCATAGTGCAAGTAAAGGCTGGATGGATAAGATAACAAAGCCATTAAATTACTAAGAGGTAATCATGAACGAAGAGCTGATAATCGCGGCATACGGCTCTCACAATGCTGCTGTGGCGATGTACTACAATGGTAAGTATACTGTCATTGAGGTCGAAAGGTGGATAAATAAGAAAAATGCGGGGCTGGTTAACTACCTGCCCTCCGCATATCCACAGATAATTTTTGATGAAATCGCAGAATTTCTATTGGCCCAAACAAATAGAAGTGATGTCGATCTATATTTGACCAATTACTGTGATTTAAATAAGATTAAACCAAAGTTTAAATATACACAGCACCGTTCATTTGATCACCACACGGCCCACGCCGCAACTGCCTTTTATCAATCCCCGTATGAAGATGCACTTACCTTCACTTATGACGGTGGGGGTGATTTGGGATTCTTCAATGTATATCGAACAAGCAGAACAAACGGTATAACGTTACTTGAACGATTCAACCAAGATTTAGGGTTTGCGTATATGATACTCGCTGATCATTTGGATGATATTACCAGAGACCCACTAAACATAGGCAATCTGGTATATGCCGGTAAACTCATGGGATTATGCTCATATGGAACTGTACGTAGTGAGTGGTTAGATGCGTTCACAGAGTTTTATGAAGCATACAGCTATAGTGGTAGTTCCTTTCTGGGCGGTGCAGAAGTATCTGTAGAGGCACTACCCCGTTTAATGAACAAAATAGGCATAGATGATTATAATAAGAGTACACGCATTAAAGACCAAACGGCATGGGATATAGCCGCCACCACACAATTTATGTTTGAACAACAGTTTTTTAAGTATGCTCAACCGTATATTGACCAATACCCCGACTTACCAGTAACAATGTCAGGTGGGTGTGCTCTTAATGTCATACTTAATGCTAAATTACTCGAACAGAAAAATGGTAGGGTGTTCGTTCCTCCAAACACAAGTGATTGTGGTGTAGCGGTTGGTGGTATACTTATGGTAACTAAGCCGGAGACTCAGATTGATCTAACATATTCGGGCACTCCGATTCTAGATGAACACATGTTTTCATCATATATTGAAAATGGTGCATATTCTATCATTGAAAATGTCGGCACTAAAGAGTTGGCAAATTATATTAATCTTGGTAATATTGTTGGTATAATAGATGGCAACTCGGAGCACGGCCCCCGGGCACTGGGCAATAGAAGTATTATATGTAACCCGGTAGGTGATATGAAGGACGTACTGAACGCGAAGGTTAAGAACCGCGAATGGTATAGACCCTTCGCGCCAATTGTTCGGCTAGAAGATGCTGCAACCTATTTTCATTTTCCGAAAAATGCACAATCTAGGCACATGACATATGTGGCAGAGGTTAGGGACGAATACAAAGAAGTAATTCCAGCCGTTACACACGAAGACGGTACCGGTCGAATACAGACGGTTACACACCAACAGAACCCATTAATGTATGAATTGTTGACTGAATTTAGTGCAATCTCGGATCATTCCGTTTTACTTAACACATCATTTAATGTAAATGGTAAACCAATACTTACTAGGCTATCCGACGCGTTGGATATTTTACGCACGTCTGAATTGGATGCTGTATATTACAAACGTAGGCTTATTTTCCGTAAGGGTAGTGAGGAGAGTTATCAGCGTAATATAATTAGTGAAAACATCAAACCATTAGATGAAGACACTACGTTATACCTATTGGCTATTCCAGAGGGTGTAGGGGATATGACCTCTAACCATATACCCAAGATGCAGCAGATAATTGAAGCTCGGGGGAATAACATCGTGATTATAACACCAACTGAGCACATGCATCTACTCAGGGAAACATTCGGTGAATCCATACAATATTATGAAATAGCCAATAACATGCTATATTATCATGAGATGATACAAGATAAAATTCCAGAGGTGGAAATGACCCACCATGCATTTACTAGATATTCCCGTTTACTTTGGATAAAGCCCGTAATGCATAAAAACTTTTATCGAACAAAATACCACATGTTTGTTACGATAGCTGATGTTGTGGATAATGAGGAGATAGAAAGTACCATTAACATAATTATTAATTTGGCATCTGACGAGGATAGGGTTATTGTACGAACTAGCACATATACTGGTAATTTTAGTGAAGATGAAGTCAACTCATATATAAACAGTGAAGTCATTGTCAGTAAAGCCCCCATGTTCGATATAGTGTGGGGCAGCATAGATCAGATTGAATGGCTTTCTAGAAACTACGAAAGTCACCTATTAAGTTTTATGCGGCAGGGTGCTCCCGGTAATGATATAGATTATGGGCTGTTGCTATTCATGCAGCATCCCGATAAGTTTAAGGTGGTTTAATATGAAACACGATGTATCGTTCGTAACGTGTGTGTATGACGATTTAGTTAATACCCAATTTAACGGTAGGTTGAATCGGGGGACTCACTATGTATTTTCGTTGGCTCATATGCATCAGATGGGTGCCCCGATCTACTGTTACAGTGACAAGATTAACATGTATAGAGCATTTCCGGCGTTTCTAAAATATGGATATGAAAACTTTAGATTTATTAACTACAACCTAGAGGATTCCCCGTATCTCGCGGAAATACAACGGATAAAACAAAAGGATGTATTCTATGTAGAGGCAGCATCGTGGAGAACACGTTGTATAGAAATAATGTGGGGTAAGTTCGATTGGATAATTCACACTGCCGAAAAAATGGGACTTGATAGTGGTAAATATTTATATTGGGTCGATGCTGGGTTATCCCACCCGGGAATACTACCAAAGAAGTTTAACACCTTTGATGAAAGCACAGCAGTGACATCATCACATAAGTATGATAATTCATTCAATTTTGATTTAATTTTCAATGAAGATTTACCCGACTTTTTAGTGGAATACGCTGGCGAAGATAACCTATTGCATTTTATGTGTACCCAGAGGCAGCATAGTGACAAATCACATTTACCTAGGTCTGGCCCTAAAGGTACTGATCCTAAAAACGGCACACATGTTGGTACTGTGGTTGGTGGATTATTTGGTGGCCCCGTTAGGCTACTACATGACTGGGCACTTGACGCTAAGGATGTGTGTGCAGATTTATTACAACACGATTTCCTCCTTAAAGAAGAGGACGTACTAACGTATATGCTTAATACCGGTGGGGTGGAAGACCCACGGTTCAAGGATAATATAACCATATATAAGTTTGATACTTGGTATCATGAAGATTGGGATGGGTATGTACCCAAATTGAAAAGCTTTTCTGCCTTTTTCGAAGAATTCGCTGAATACAGAAAAACAAAATAATAGATAATAATAACAGGTGGAAGTATGAAAAGTAATTTAACTCTAGTAACAGCAATGTTTGATCTCAAACGAGGGGATCTAAACGATGGGTTCAGTCGTTCGTTTGATCATTATATTGAAACATTCCGACGGCTGTTAAAGACGGAACTACCCATGGTCATATATTGTGACGTGGATGTAGAGAAAATTGTATGGGAAGAACGAGATAGGGAAAACACTTATGTTATACGCAAGACCCTAGATGACATCCGAACATTTCCATTTTATGAACAAACAAACCGCATTAGACAGCAGAATGAATGGAGAACTAGGAGTGGGTGGATTATAGAAAGCCCACAATCACAATTAGAGTTGTACAACCCACTTGTAATGAGTAAACAGTTCTATTTGAACGACGCATCCCTTTTTAATGTATTCGATACCAAATACTTCTTATGGATCGACGGTGGTATTGCTAATACAATTGGTGACCCATGTAACTATTTTACTTTGGAATTCTCGAAGAAAATCATAAAGCATATGAACAAAATGATGTATGTTTGCTTTCCATATGATGGAACGGTTGAAGTACACGGGTTCGAGAAAGGAGAGTTTAATAAAGTAGCTGGTGAAGAGACTACGCGTGTTGCCCGGGGTGGTATGTTTGGTGGATCTAAATATGCTATCAATGAAATAAATGGCATCTATTATCAACTTCTCAGTAATACATTGAATTCGGGGTTTATGGGCACAGAGGAAAGTATATTCACGCTTATCACATATAAACACCCAGAATTATGCAACGTCTTGGATATAGATGATAATGGACTCATTGTAACTGCATTAGAAAATTTGAAGAATAGTATACAACCCAACAATGCTGAACGGCTTGCGGTGTACGCACTTACGTTCAATATACCAGCCCAGTTTAAACTATGGGTGGAATCATTTAAAAAGGCATTGCCAAATGAATACAGTAGTGTTGCTAAGTATGTTATTAACAATTCCAATGATCCTAGTGTCGATGACGAATTTAAAGAAATGTTTGCGGAGCACGGGTTCATTGAATTTAAAGAAGACAATATAGGAATATGTGGTGGCCGACAGCTTGCGGCAGAGCACTTTGCAGCTAGTGATCACGAATATATGATATTCTTCGAGGATGATATGTTATTCCAACCCGAAGGGGCATCTCCATGTAAATCTGGGTTCACCTCCTACCATGCTGAATTGTTTGATAAAATAATTGACATACTAGAAAACGAGGAACTCGATTATCTCAAATTATGTTTCTCAGAATTTTATGGTGATAATCATGAGAACTGGGCATGGTTTAATGTGCCCGGGGAAAAGAAACCCATATATTTCCCCAACAAAGAAGATGGGACAAATCCAAAAGCAACACGTGTAAAAAGAACCGGTACACACCGTGGGCTACCATATGCCGTAGGTGAATATCATTATTGTAACTGGCCCATTTTATTCACTAAATCAGCTAATCAGAAAGTGTTTATCGACGTAAAATATGAGCACCTATACGAACAAACGTGGATGAGCCATGCCATGAACCTTATTTGGGATGGGGAATTAAACCCGGGGACGCTACTAGCTACTCCTATCAATCATTATAGGAAGTATCACTATGATGGTAAAACTCGCAGAGAAAACGAACACTACACTAATTAACTTATGGTGTAACTGTAAATCGGAATATAACTTCACAACTTTGTACCAAGACGTTTGGGTTTTCCCAAAGAGTAACAAACAGTCTCGTGAAATCACTCTGTGGCGCATCATCCGTCGCTGTCCAAGTATACGACTGGGCAACATTAAGTGGTGCGTGTCCCCCCTCACCTATACCAGAAGTGAAGTTAATAAATGGTTGTCCTGTGAATGGGCCAAGGTATTGCCAAATTAAATAATAATCATTTCCTACACCGGGTGATGCGTTTTGGCTCCACCACTGTTTCGGGATGCCCATTATACCGGGAATCCAATCGAAGTAACCATTGTATGCTTGCCCCGAATTTGTACTTATTATCCATCCCCCATCGGGATAGAAAATCATTGTCATGAAAGGATTTTGTGGTGTTGGTACTACTACATCTAAGCCCGGGTATCTACCCCACTTCTTGTCATACAGGATAGGATACGGCAATCGTGGTGCTGGTGGTGATGGAGGCGGCGGTAGTGTTGCTGCCGGGGTTTGAGCCGGGGTAACTGTAACCGCTGCCGTAACTGACGGTGTTGGTGGTATAGTAGGCGTAACCGTAGGTGTCACGGTATGTGTTGGTGTAACCGTCGGTGTCACGGT
>Ga0307377_10000914_pt1 | contig 39196 bp, 77 predicted proteins | sample TR3MG_FD_202535 | JGI IMG/M metagenome (GOLD analysis project Ga0307377, IMG submission 202535) | Soil microbial communities from Risofladan, Vaasa, Finland - TR-3 | ecosystem: Environmental > Terrestrial > Soil > Coastal area > Acid sulfate soil | place: Finland: Risofladan, Vaasa | collected... | reverse complement strand
GCAGATGCATATTATGCTGCATTTCAAGAGCATGGATTTGAGAGACATAGGGTTTTTGTTTATAATAAACCTGAGTTATATGCCTGGATGCAGTCAAAGGGATTAACTATGGCTCCTTTTATTACTGTTGGAAAACAGTTAAGGGACGAAGGATATTTTATGGGACCAGCGTATAAATCAACATTGGCCAATTTCAAAACAATTGTTGATCCTTATTTTAAAAAATTAATGGGGTCATTTGATTCCATGCGGTCAAGGTGAATAGAGTGCACGAAAAGAAAAATATAAAACAATGGAGGTGCTAAGATGGCACAAGATCAATGGACTGAACTTGCATTAATCGAGATTCAGAGACAAGATGACAGCAGCAATGCTTATCTTTTCGGCTCACTAACCGATACTATCGACCTCGATATGGGAGATAAGCCAATAGAAAGCACAGCCCTACTAAATGGTGGGAGGGTTGTGAAATACACACCGGAAGAAGATACAACTGTTACTATGGAAATTTTTCCAGTTGGTGCAAAAGCGAACCAGGTAAACCCCTCGGGTTTAGCTAATTGGTTCTATGGAGATGTAGATGGAGTTTCACATGGTGCAGGTGAAGGAACATATTACATCAACAAGAATACCCGATATAAATTCAGGGTATGTGTAATGTGGACGGATCAGTTCCCACTACCTTCAAGTGTTAGTGGAACACAAGTGGCAGGAGATTATTTGAGAATCAGTTTCTGGGGATGTTATTTGACAAGCTGTAAGCTTTCATATACAGATGATATTCTAACTGGTGCTATAAATTTCATATGTCCACCATACACAAAACAGGCTGCAGGCGTTATAGCTATTGAAGAAGCAAATAACGAAATACTACCTGCAATGGATGACTATTCAGCCACTGTAACAACGCCAACCTGGGTGTAAAAATGGAAAAAACAATGAAGAGAATTATTTTATTTTTTTCACTTTTATTAATTTTTGTAGGTATGGTTAGCGCAGGATCTGTAGAAGACCTTGATGTCAAATACAAAGATAGGAATCTATTTTGGGATGGGACACGATGGACTGAAGTAAATGACGACGATGTATTCATTGACGCAGATTTGTTAGCTGGAGAAGACCTAACCAGCTATGTCCATGAACAAGAAGCTGCTTGGAGCAAAGACTTAGTTGGTGGATCAGGAATGTCTCACAGAGACTTATGGGGCATCTTTACAGGAAGTAGAGACTTGTATGAAAAATTTGATACCTTAGTTGAATATCTATTTAGTATATTTGCAACTAAGACTGAAGTTGAGAATAGTATCGAGAATGTCCAGGAAAGGATTGATATACTCGAAGCAACAGTAAATGTAATGCATCCAGTTGTTTCTCTTGAAGAACAAGAGATGATTGATCTATTGGCTGCATTGAAAAAAGCTCGAAGAACAGGCGAAACACAGACTGTTGGACAATATAAATGTGTTGCAGATCTTGATGCTTGTGTATTGATGGAATAGAATTGGAGTTGACTCCATATGGGAAATGAACATTTTGAAGAGATAAAGAGGAGAGTATTACATCCAAATGCAACAACGCTTAATATAAAACGAGTCCCTAAGAAAGAGGTTCAGATATTCAAAGATATTGCGAATGAAGAGTTTCTTGGGGATTATGGCATGTTGTTTAAGCAGATGGTGAATGATTGGGTTCGATTCAGAGAGAAACTGTATAACGCTGATGATTATGAATTAATTGTTGTCAACAAGAATAAGGTGGTTGGCAAATGAATTTTTCATTTGAACTTGAAGGAGAAGAAGCTGAAACCTTAACGCGCTTTGCTGAGATCCAGTTTAAAGGAGATTACGGTCTTGCTATCAGAGACCTTGTAAGAGAGAAGATGATTCGAACAGACCATATGATGCCTTTGATTGTTACAATACAAGAATTAGAAGCAAGGATTTCAAAGATTGAGGCAGGCCCTGTGAATCCAAAACCACCAGAAATCTGGAAGGAGAGAAGGATGTGTGATGGAACAATTAAACGCTGGAAACAGAAAGTTCAGAACAAAATAGGAGGAGAATAGAAATGAATAAAACATTAGAACTGTTGGAAAAGAACAAAGATACGATAAAAGATTATGAGAAGTTGAAGAGACATCTTGCGAAAAAGATTGAAGTCAAATTAACAAATGATGATGGTGAAGTGGATATTTTTGAGTTTTATCCTGCAACATACGACATTTATTCAAGATTCATGACAATAGCACCGATGATAGATGATGCAGAAGAGGGTGCAGTTTCTGGAGAGTTTGCAGAAAAACTACTTGAGGTATTCGTTGATATTGTGAAGGAATCGTATCCTGATTGGCCAGATGAGATATGCAAACAATTTGTAGGAAATAACATGGAATCCATGATGGGTATAATTGAGAAGATAATGCCAGAAACACCAAAAGACACAAAACGACTGAAGAAATTTCAGAAACAGCTTGGACATCTTCAAGCAAAGGCAGGCGTAGAGCCAACTCAACAGGAACCATCAAATGACTCTGATGACTCAGAATCCAATCCAGAAGCTGAAGGAACGAGTCCTGAGTAAATCAGGACCTTCTCGTAATATCAATGTATTATTTGACATGCACGAGTTGTTCATCAAGCAATATGGTTGGATTCCACTTGAGGAATTCAGAAAAATTCCAATGGAAACACTATTTAATATTTTTGATTCCATGGAACGGCGTTTAAAGAAACAAAAGAAACGCATGCCTAAAATTAAAAAAGGAAAGAAGGGGAGGAAACGATAAGAATGGCGGGAGGTCCTGGTGTAGGTGGAGGAGTTGCTGATGTAAAAGTTATGCAGATCTGGTTTCAAGCACAAGTTGAGAATGCTAATGCAAGCATAAAGAAGCTTGAAGGTAGAATACGTGGGCTTAAAGGGCATATAACTAAACTTAATAAACACATCGGTGGTCAGAATCAACGAATCAAAGATATGAGTCGTGGCGTTAATAAAGCCAGAGGCGCATATGGTAGATTCCTCGGAACTATGCTTTCATTATTGTTTATCTCTCAAGGTGTTTCTGCTGCACTTGGTCGTATGATGGACCCGATTCTCCAGGCAACTGGATTCTTTGATATATGGAGGGCAACGATGATTTCGTTGTTAGCGCCAGCTATGATCCCTGTTATCCAAGGTCTGATCAAACTTATGACTTGGTTTATAAATCTACCAAAACCTGTAAAGAAAGTTATTGGATGGGTTATCATTCTTGGCTTTGTATTCTTCAAACTATTAGGTATAATGGCACAGTTATTCTTGTTCCTTGGCTCGCTTGGGTTGCCAACACTTATGGCTACCGGTAGTTGGTTGAAAGCAGTAGCTGCTGGTTGGAAATTACTCGTAAGTCCGATAACAAAAGCAACAGGGGCAATATTAGGCTTTTTGAAAGCTTCATGGGCAGCACATGGAATACTCGCCGGAACAGTATCTATCATTGCAGGAGTTGTAGCTGTATTTGTTGGTCTTTGGAGAATAATTACAGGATTCTTCACAAGTAATACTTGGAAAGTTTTTAGTGGAGCTCTGCTTGTAATAGCAGGAGTAATCGCACTTGTTCTTGGGGGTTGGATACCTGCGTTAATAGTTGCCATTGTTGCGTTGTTAGTCTGGCTTGGTGATAAATTCAAGATTGTTCGAACAATATTATACACCTTATCACTACCACTCAAATTTTTGATTGCTGTAATCTTTGGTATAATCAAGGCCCTTAAAACTTGGAGTCTTCAACCACTATTAGACATACCTAAGGCTACTTTGAAAGATACATTTTTAGAACCTGTTGGGAAAGCTATCGGTCTTGCTTCAGGAGGAATTGTAACAAGACCAACTCTGGCAATGATAGGTGAAGGGGGTCCAGAGGCAGTTATTCCTTTGGATGGAAGCGGTTTTAGTAGTGCTGTTATAAATATCAATATAAACGGTTCGTTCCAATCAAGAACTGACATGAATAGTATGATTCAACAAGTTCAAACTGCGCTCCGTGAAGAATTAAGGAGGTTGGCATTAAGATGACTGTAGTAAGAATTACAAACGCAAATGTATCGGGGCTATCTACTCCGATATATATTGAATTATGGGCTACTAAATTAGACCATTCGATGGATAATGATGTGGTAAACTTTTTCCTTCCAACCGCACCAGCGGAATGGCTTACTGCTGGAGTTCCAACAAATTATAAACGATCTTTATTTGATATGAAAAATATAACTGAATCGTATGCTGTAAACGCAGAGCTTGATGTTGATTCAAACAGAGATTCATCTTGGGATCCAGATCCTCTTACTACAGTTAATAGAGTTGCAGCAAACATGAGAACTTTGTTTCAGACTGGTGGAACAATTACTTTTTATTATCTTGATGGAACAGATACATACCAACTTGAAGGTATGATGACTACCCTTAAAATTGGTGAGGATCAACAAGACCAAGGTGAGCTTTCTCCTCCAAGGATTCTTGGATGTCAGTTTACATTCCTTGTAGGACAAAATTTCGAAGAGTGAGGTAGAATAGAATGGCAATAGGAGTTGCAGACAAACATACATTTTACATCGTAAGGTCTGCTGATGATACTGGAGGTCCTTCCAGTCAAGCAGTATTTAGGTCTTATAGAGGATACTTCACTTCTTTTTTAGTTAAAGCAGATTTATCTGGATTGCATTCTTTTGAGGCAGTTGCGATACAAGCCCGTGATGCTTCGACTCTTGCAACACAAAAGACTGATTTTGCATCAAGTAATCTTCTCTATGTCATGTCTGGCACCAAACTTATTTCTAAGATGGTTATTGATAGATCCGAATGGAAGAATGATGGAACCGTTGTATTGAAAGGTTTCCAGAGTTCAGGAACAGAAATTGAAAAGAAAAAGCTACTTTCTGAAACTACAGACAAGGATTCTTGGAATGAAGAAACTCTTAATACAATATTCAATACAGATTCAAACGCAGTTACAAAAGATAAACAGGGTAATGATATAATTTCTATTGATATTCTTGATGGTTCTTCTGATAGATTTTCTATGAAGTTCAATAGATTGAATCGTGTCGAAGCTGTAAAAAAAGGAGCAGTTATTGCTGAGAAAGAATGGTATATTACCCATGGAACAAATGATGCAAGTCCATATAGCGAAGGGGACGAGCTCGTTATTGCTTCAAGAATTGGTAGTTCTTCGTCTACTTATACTTTTTATATCACTGGAAATAATAAAAATTCAACATTTGCTACTGGAGATGATGATGACGATAGCATGGTCAATGAGATATATGTATCTGGAACAGTTCAAAACGGAAAACAGGGAATATCCCACATATACTACAGCACAGGAACTGTTACACATCTCAATGGTGCTCTTGATTCTTGGCTTTATGAACCGATGTCTGGCGGAATCGATGTCATGGAACTTAATAATGTTGCTGTAGAATTGAAGAAAGGCCAAGTTATTTGGGGTGCTGTAAGTTTTGCAAAGGCAGTTATCATACAGAAGGAAGATGGTGGAGATTATTATTCTGTTGGGCCAACATCGGATACTATGCCTTCATCACCACAAGGATATATCTCTGACTTTATTCCAGGAGAGTTTATCTTTGTTGATGACCAGATAGTTACAAATATGACTTTTGTTGACTGGACAGATGGCGTTGGCGCAGTTATGTTTAGAATAAGAAAAGGAAGCAATCTTGATACATATGCTATCCCTTTTATTGTAAAGATTGGCGATGAAATGATTTGGTGCGATGGAAACATAGATACAAGTGATCCTGATTACGATGAAGTCAATGTTTACGGGATGGTTGCGACAAGTGGATCTTCTTTTGGAAGAGGAGTCTATACTACAGCAACTGAGGCAAACCCTCATAATCAAGGGGATGATGTTGTCAATTGGGGTTCTCTAAGTCCATTTGGGTTTCTCCAAATACCTGTTGATAGTATCTCTGGTTTTTCTACTTCAGGCGTTAGATCGCTTAAGATTGGCTCTGAAACTGTCAATTATAATAACCAAGTAGGTAATGCTTTTTGGGTATCAGCTCCATTACAGAGAAATTTTGCAGATTCTTATGCTCATGGAGATAACATGCGTGTTCAACAATATGCTGATGGTTTAGGTAACTTCTTTAGACCAGGAACCCCTGATACAAGCACAGCTAATTCAATTAACGATAACGGAGCTCATTCTCGAAATCAAAGCTCTAATGATGGAGGAACACTTGATGCACTTGACAGGAAAGCAGTAGCTATAATAGAAAATAGGGACGAAGTGTTGAGAATCAAGATTAAGGTAACTGATTACTTCGGAGCTTGGGCAGCTATTGATATTGGAGATACTGTGACTCTTTCAGACACAGGATTAATCAACATAGCTCCTGGAGATTATCGAGTCATGGGATTCGAATACGAATGGAAAGGAGGATTTGTTAATCTTATTTATTATTTGAATGAGAATAGTATCAGGACTTTTGCTATTACAGATTTTAATTTTGTTGGAAGCCAGGAAGAAGCAAATGAATCAAAATTTCAAGAACCGACTCTTGACGTTGATGAGGAAAGACTATCTTCAATAACTTCTATCGGAGAAACTGGCGGATGGCAGGCTGGCGCCAATGAATTAAAGAATGTTGCAGATCCAACAGAAGCCTTTGATGCAGTTAATAAGAAATATGTAGACCAAAACAGAGGACGATTTGAAGTTAGACTATTCAATACTGCAATATCCCCTAATTTAGATAGGAATATTATATTTTCGAATGTTGCTTCTCCAGGACCATTACAAGTAATTGAAGGACTCACATATTTCAATACAACAGATAATCATTTCTATGGATGGAATGGATCTGGGTGGGTGCAACTCGATGGTGGCGGAGGAGGAAGCACATATTGGAGTCGTAATACGGCTGCTCTCCCATTCCTTTTACCTTTGAATGTTGACGACGATGTTTGTCCAAATGGAGTTAACTCATACTTGGGACAATCTGGTGGGAATGAATGGCCAAGGATTTATACTGATGATTTAAGAACTGAGAGCTTAACTGCGAGCTGGAACATTGTCAATGTAGGCGCAGGAACTCATAGAATCAGGAATCTTGGTGGAACTACTACGCTTGAAGTGACAGGAGATATTATCCCAACAACTAACTTAACTTATAATTTAGGAAGGTCTGGATTTTATTGGAATACTGCCAGAGTTGGTATTTATTATTGCGACGACCGGCTTCAGTTTAATGTAACAGACAATCCATATATTACTGCAGCTCCAACATATGGTGTTAGGATATTTGATGCTGGCTCTGCTATTGCAAATTTCAGAAATATTGATATTCAATTTAATCGTTCATTGGATATATCTGGTGGATTAGATGTTTCTGGTGCTGCTTATTTCGATGGAACTGTCCAACTTGGAAATGCATCTGGTGATTTTATTGAAATCTATGGGTGGGTTGATACGGATATTATTCCAAATGGAAACTATGCTTTAGGCGACTCAGTAAATAGATGGGGAGATGTATATGCTCATTTTGCAGACTTTGATCAAGATGTTACTATGGGTAGCAGTTCTACTGACAGACTATATATTGCTTCCCAAGTAGCAGGTCATCTCATACCAAGCACAGATGGAGCGTATAATCTTGGAACATCGCTTTTATTGTGGAATGGTATTTGGGCTTACACTGGCTTTTTTGAAGACGGGATTACAACAGAAAATAATGCTATTAATACATTTCAAAGTGGAGGTTGGTTCTATTGTGACCAGAGTGCCACCTTTTTTGATGCAGTTTATTTTGAAGATGATGTTTATTTAGGAAGTAGTTCCGCAGACAATTTGTATTTTAATTCCAGAGTAATAGGCGATATTGAACCTGATGTCGATGGAACTTATGACCTTGGTTCATCTACATATATGTGGGATGGAATTTGGGCTTACACTGGTTTTTTTGAGGATGGAATAACTACAGAAAATGGAGCTATTAACAATTTCCAAAGTGGTGGTTGGTTCTATTGTGACCAGGATGCTACTTTCGATGGAGATATCTATAATACTGGAATGGCTACTGGATCAGGAACAGATGTTGTTATTTCTGGTGCTGACCAGCTTCTTAGAAAGAGTTCATCCATCAAATATAAAAAAGAAGTAACCCAACTTAAGATTGATTCCAGTAAAGTATTTGAATTAACACCTGTTTCCTTTAAATGGAAGAGCACAGACATGGTAGACTTTGGACTTATTGCAGAGGAGGTTTACAATATTATTCCTGAACTTGTAAATTTAAACAGAGATGAAGCCCCAGAATCGGTCAAATACGATCAGCTTGCAGTTCTTTTATTGCAGGAATTGAAAAAAATCAAAGAGAATCAAGAAAAAATAATGAAGAAAATGGAGGTGGCTTGAATGGCCCTAACACCAGCACAAATAAATAGTTTAAAATTATTGAGAGCAAATATTAGTTATAGTAAGATTATCTTACAAATAGAAACTCTTACTAATGCAAAAACAGACTTGGAAACAAAGGCAAGTAATAAAGGCGTGACGCTTACTGTCATGACCAAAGATGAGTTAAGACAACTCAGGAATCTGGGTGCATAAAAATGGAAGGAGAGAAGAGATTGGGATTTATTAGAAAACTCCTTAGCTTATTGTGTCCACAGAATGACAATTCAAAAAAGATTGAAGAACTTCAGAAACAGAAAGAGACTCTAACAGATAATCTTTCTAAAGCTAATGGTAAAATACTGCTTCTTGAATCTGATATGAATGCTTGTCGGATTGATAGGATACAGCTCGAGGAAGAAAGAGGACAACTCAGAGCACAAATTGATAACCTCGAGAGGAAACTCAAGGCTGTTGAGAAGCAACTTATAAATGCAAATAAACAACTTTTTAAATATGAAGAAATAGAAAAACTTCAGGAGTTTGAAGATTATTGGAACAAACGACACAGCTTGGCTGAAGTCACATATTCCGGCAGAGTTTTTCCAAATTCAACGAGAAAGATGTCAGTCCCGCTCCCATTGTTCGTGACAGCAAATGACCCTGTTATTAATGGAGGCATAAAAAAACATAATCTTGGTGTTGAAGACCCCTTTAAGTGCAACGAAGACATTTATAAGATATACAAATTCACAAGAAAGAATCCACTTAATCCATATCGTTATGCACACGATGATGCAGTTGTGGGGTTCCCTGAATTTTGGATGTTTCCATTCGAGCTGAGGTTTGCTCAGAAAGGGGATTGTGACGATTGGGGTAATGAGCTCGCAAGTTATTTGATTGCTGCAGGAGTTCCAAGATTCAGAGTTCGATGTGTCGCTGGCAATTGTTTTGGTTATGGTGGAGGCGGACACTTGACTGTGTATGTCCTTGCTGATGACATGAAAACTTGGTATCACATCAATTCAACAACGCCAGATTCAATGATTAGTGAAAAGAAACTTGAAGATTTTCCAACATCTGGAGATCCAAGGGATTTGATTGGAATAGAGAAGGTATGGTTCAGTTACAATGATGAACTGTCCTGGTCAGATTTCGAAGGAAAAAGAGCAGATAGACAAATGCTTAAGGAAGCAGGAGTCGAAATAAAAAAGATGAGGAAAGCTAATGGCACTAAGTCCTGAAGACCAAAGGAAGTTGATTGAAGCTCAAATAACTATCTCAGATAGTTTGAAAGGCATCAATAATACTCTTAAGGTTATCAATGACCAGAATATCCTGCATATCACTAAACTTTCTGCAGAACATCAATCTCTTAAAGAAAAAATTATATTGATGACTGCGAAATATTGGTGGTTGATACTTATTTTAGTATTTTCTTTAATTGTTCTGGCAGGAGCAGAGAAGGTGTTTAAATATGTTGGAATATGACAATGACGCATGTATTTTTGATGTTGGCAGAGGCAATAATACTTAGTATTATAACATTCGTGTCTTTTATACTCGGAGCACTCTATCTATATGCTTATAAAGAGATGAAGCCATCTAAGATTATTCTTGGGCTGTCTTTTGTTTTTTTTGCATTTTTCCTTAAATCCCTTAGCTCTATTTTATTAATTTTTCTTATAACAAGTGATGGACATGAGTATGCTTTACATATCAGTGCGACTGTTAATTTTCTTCTCATACTTGCATTAATAAACTTTTTATACCACAGTGTCAAGACAGATGCAAAAAAGGGAAAAGTATTTATATAAACTAACTATATAAAACATATATGATTAGCATAATGATACAGGCTAAGATCGAACCAAAAGAGGCAATTCTGAGATTATTGACGGAGAAGAATAAAGATTGTATGAATATCCAAGAAATTAGTGACAAGCTTGATCTCAGTAGGCCGACAGTCTCAAAGCATTGTTTTGCCTTGAGATGTGAAAAGAAGATAGGTGGACAAAAAAGTGGAAGAGACCAAATCTATTATTCATTGGAAAAGTAAAGCTGATTATGAGAAGAAAGAAGAGATTATTGTAGCTATAAAAGAAAACGAACATTCAACTCAAATCGACCTTGCTCATATACTTGGAGTTGACCCCAAGACATTTCGAAAACACATTCGACAGTTGGTTGCGCAAGGGAAGGTTATTGAGAAGAAGATGGGGCCTGTCTTGACATATATATTAAAATGAAAACAAACGGAAATGTTAATGAAAAATTGAGGAGCCCCGAAGTTCTAACAGAAATTGGTGGTTGCATAGCTTCTGGCATGAACTGGAGTGCATTAGCACGCCATTTAAAAGCCAAGTTTGAGGTTGAGACTTCTATACCAACACTTAAAAAAGTATTTAGCACATATCAAGAAAGACGTGGAGAGGTTATTGGGGCAAGCAGAGCACTTAAAGCAGACATCAAGGATGAAATAGAGAAGACTGTTATTGATAGCAAAGGTGCTTTAGCGAGAATTCATAAATTTGTTGATGTTCTAATGGATAAAGCCAGTGGAAAAGATGATCGTCTTGCACTTGATTGTGCCAGGGAAATTCTTAATCAGCTTTATTATCAAGAGAAAATTCTCAATAGGATGCAATCAGGTATCCATGTTGAAAATATGAATAAGCTTGAGATTACTCAAATTGTGGTAACTAAACTTGATGAGCTTGAAAAGATGGGGAAAATCAAAATAATTGATACTACCCTTAAAGACGGAGGATGAATAGAATGGAACGAGTTAAGACAAACATTGAAAGAAAATCACGGATAGAAGGAGACAGAATCATAATTGATTCTGTGGTTTCTGAGGATATGGCAACAGAGCAATTCTTTGAGACTCATGCACAGAAGCTTCAACAGCTTGGTAATCTACAGCAACAGCTTGTAGGAGTAAAGGCACAGATGAAACAGCGAGAAGGCAAGATTGACACAACAGAAGATGAGATGAAAGAGCTCATGATTCTCAAAGAGAAGATAACAAAAATCAAAGACATGGATAAATATGATACCTTAAAGACTTCTGCTCAAACTCTTGAGATTGACATTAATAGGATTCAGAAAGAGACAATTGTGTTCCAGGAAACCGTTAAACAGCTTGAAGAGATTAAAACTAAAACAGGTGAGGAAAATGGACCTATGGGAAACGATTAAGAACTTAGTTTTGACAACACTCGGACACAGTATATCCGGTGGTGTTATTGCTGCAGCTTATGAGGCAGTCAGACTTGTCCAGAGTGGAGTATCAGACTGGAAAATACTTGGTAGTGGACTTATTCTCGGTGGATGTATTGGCTTCTTTAGAGCGCTTGTAGAATCCCTTGAAGGGATGAAGACTAAGGACACCAAATCTGCAAAAATCTTTGGGAAAACTAAGTCATGGGGTAGATACTTTATATACTAATGTATCTTTTTATTTCTTTTTTCCATTCTTTTAAATCTGAAGTGCCTACGGCCTTGATAATTGCGTTATAAGGCACTATTATTACATCTTTGACCATCGCATCCCTTGTATACTGCGTTAGCTTTAAGAGGGCTTTACTTGGGCGTGAGGAGGGTTCTATTTCATAGGCTATCCCAGATGTCCAATCAAAGACATCTATTACACCAGATCCACAATCCCATTCCATTTGCGCCTTGTGGTTATCCTCGAGAAGTAGCTTCCACACCAGGCATTTAGTGAGGAAATGCGCATCTGTTTCATTCTTATGACTTTTGGTATTTTTAAAGCTTATTTTTATCACCTTTTGATTTTCTAATCCTAACTAATTTTTCTCTTGCTTCTTCAAATGAATCTTGTTTTTCATGCATTTCTTTTTGTCTTCTCAACATCTCTTTCAACCAAAAATGTTCTTCATTGTCTATAGGGAACTCTATACAAAGCATTTTAGAGATCCATTTACTGAACCATTTGGTTCCTTGTTTGTTTTCAAGGAGTCGGTATATTTGTTCTGCTTTCTCTGTTAATACAATTGAATGGACTCTATTGCTCGCTTTATTTACTTTTTTAGGTCTTCCTCTTTTGGCCATTTCTCACCTGATTAAAATTAATAATAAAATTAATAATTTTATTCCAAAGGTGTAGTAGAGGTCTTCAAATAGCTCAAAACCTTAGTTTTATCATTTTATTTTTTAGCCTTCTGATTCTCTAAATCGAAATACATATAAAGAAAGAACATAATACTTCATTTTGCGGATGAGTATCACAGTCAATCTTTTTTATTATTAATTTTATTATTAATTCTTTTTTTAATCTTTAGCTACTATTTAAATCTTTCTGGGTCTGGATTTGTTCCAGTTAGTTTTTGAAGAGTTTTATAATATTCTTTCCAAGTGATCATTTCTATTTCTTCAAACAGTATTTTATTAGTCCAATTAAACTGCAATATGAACTTTTCCCATAGTTCTTTTTTAGATATATTTGGAATCCAATTATATGCAGAAGTAATACTCCACTTTGGAAGGAAGGTTAGGCTATCTCCTTTTGATATGACAATCCATCTATGATGACAGAATCCAGAATATTTATCTGCGCCAGGCCATGTATCAATTCCGTGCGCGAGCTCGGTTATTGGATTAGGCACCAGAATAGTTCCAGACTTAGCTATCCTTGACATTTCTCTACATACGAATGCAGGATCTTTAATATCTTCCAGGACATTAGAGCAATATACGAAGTCGAAGTAATTATCTGGGAAAGGCCATTTGCCTGAACAGATGTCGAATCTGATATATTCCTTGGTCATATCATCTGGTTTAGCTACAATGTCCATGACATGCGTAGCTGGTTCATAGGTCTTCTTTGCACCACCTACATCAAGTATTAGTTTCATCTTTTTCCTCGTATTTTATATTTGTGATATGCTCGTGATAATGGTTTAAAATAGATCTTGGCTTCCTGGTTGTAAACTTAAAACAATCAGGGAATGCTTTTATCTGAGCAACTATCATGAGATTCTTTTCACTTGGAGTTAACTCTGATTTATGCTTCTTCCATACTGACATTGCAAGCTTACAAGTCTTGCAGTATGTAACCCAAACATGCTCGTCTTCATATACTATAGGCATGATAGGTTTTCTGAGACATAGCTTGCAATCTCTTATTGTGCAATCAGAGTGGATAGTAGACTTACATCTATCTTTCTCTCCAAAAAATATCTTGCAAGTTACTTGTTTATCTCTTTGATTTTCTTCTGTGCTTCCTTCTCTTTGTTGTCGTGCCATTTCTTCAATCTTGCTTCTTGAATTTTAATGATGTGCATTACAAGCCAATATATCCCATAAACACCTAATCCAATTATTAATCCAATAAAAATAAAAAAAAGAAAAACCCTAACTAAAACTGCAGGATTCATTGTGGCATCTGTAAGAGCAAACTTGTCTCTTCTCCTCCAAACATATATGTTGGGACTTGACCATTCCAAGAATCAATCCAGTTGTTCTGCACCATCAGTGGAGTTAACTCTGCTTTCTTCAATCTCAGTCCTTCTGCTTCTGCTGTTGCAATCGCAAGTAATGCGTGTGCATCTGCGTCTGCCTTGGCTTTGATCTGATAAGCTTCTGCGTCAGCTTTAAGTTCAGCTTCTCGTTTATTTCCTACTGCGGTTTCAATCTTCATGTTTGCTTCTGCTGTTGCGATAGCTACTTCCTCTGCTTTTGCAAGCGCAAGCTCTGTGTTTGTTTTCTTCTGCTCAATTGCATTTAAGAACTCAGGGTTGAAATCAAGGTCAGGGATATAGACTTTATTCAGAATGAAATACTCTTCTGGAAATGCTCCTGTTATTCTGACGATTGCTTCTTCTTTGACTTTATCTCTGTTCTGCCAGATTTCCTTTGATGTATATTTACTGGTGACTGATTTGAAACCTTCTCGTATCAATCCATCAAGTGCAAGAGTCTTCTCAAGGTCTACATCCATACCAATGTCTGCATACGCTTTCTCAACATTCGCAGGGTTAAGTCGATAATTTACAATTATCTTAGCGTAAACTGCTTGACCTTCCTTGTCGATTGAACTCTCTGCTCCTTGAAGCATTTTTACTTCGACTGTTCTCAGTCTCAAGTTATACTGCTCAACATGCGTGAAAACTCCTGTGTGGTGAAGTCCTGCAATGATTGTTCCTTGCGTTTCACCAAATCTGTTCTTCACTCCGATGTGCGATGCATCGACGGTATCATACGCTGCCAATGCATAGATAACTGCTATTATAGCAATTATTACTACAGCAATCACTCCGATTAGCCATGCCTGTCCTTTCTTATTTTTTCTCATTTTTTCTTCTATTCCTCCTAAATTGTTTTTCGAGCTCGGTAATCAGCTCGTTCTCTTCTTTTGTGTTCTTACCTTTCCAAAACATATTCGATTTCATTTGAAGCCGGAGGAGAGATTTGAACTCTCAACCTGTTGGTCTCCCAAAAGCATCTTGTTTGAGGACAAGAGGGTGGTTTGGTGTGTGTGAGAAAGAATTACTTGGGTGCTTTTTACAGGCCAACTGCTCTCCCGTTAAGCTACTCCGGCTTTTTCTTTTTCTCAATGAATGGCGGTCTGATGTATGGACAATCTGGGTTGTCTGATATAAATCGCTTTGTGTCAAGATCGTAATCATGTCCTGAACCAAACTTACCCCATACTTCTTCTATCTCACTTGATTCTATATCCTGAGCCCATTTAGCGATTATCCTTGCAAGACCAACAATATTATATTTCTCATGAGCATCATGGACTATTTTCCATTTATCATACTTGAATTTGTCTTTTATGAGCTTGAGATTATGAGGGATAAGATTTTCGAATTCTTCGATGAACTGTTCTTTAGTCCCAACGCTATTGATGATATGGATATCATGATTTTCCCAGAATTTAGGAACTCTGTTTAGCATTTCAATAATCCCTTCTGTCTCAACTTTTATTGTATCTTTCGATTGAATAATGGTGGCAGGTTTTTTCAGAACATCATACCACATAAAGTTTTTACAAGCTGCAACTATCTTAGCTCGTTCTTCTTTGGTTGTGTTCTTTTTAAACTTAATCCTTGCAAATTTTCTAAAGAAGCTTGGGCTGTTTATTACAACTGCACCGACTATGAATCCACCTACTGCACTATATCTTGCTGCGCAGTCTATTCCGAGAATTTTCTTACTCATTTTCCTACCTCTTTTATTTCTTCTGAATGGTCATCAGCTTTTGGTCTATTCTTGATACTCTGCTCGATTGTAGCTTTCATAAGTCTTAAGCCATTGCCTATTCTTCGAGTCTTTTTCTCTTTTTCTTCCCAATCGTTTAGGATTTTGTTGATTGCTTCTAATTCTTTTTGTTCTTGTTCCAGTGTTGGTCTGGTCATCATGTTTCATCACCTTTAATTCTATTAAATACCCTGCAATAATACTACTTTTTTCATCAAGTGTAAGCTCAATCCAATCTTTGTGACTGATATTATTAAGCATATGATAGTCATAAGCATCCATCAATAATATCATTTCATACATGAATTGACTTTCTTGTGTTCTTGGTAGTCCCACCATATCACCCGTATCTTATCAATAAATAAAATAATACAATCAATGTCAATGCTAATGCAGTTCCAGCTTGGACTGCTAATAGTTCCATGTATTCATCTATTTTCATCGTATGGCAGATTATGTTGTTTATCTGGCGCAGGGAGTTGGAGTTCTCCGCTTTTATAAACCTCATAAAGTGTTCTTTTACCATCCCACAGATATGGAAGTAATACTTCGTCTGGCATTGCCTGTCCTGATGCAATTATACTGAGCTGAGCATGTATCCAATCCTTGATTATTCTCCAGGCACATCTGTAAGCTTGTTCCATCTTTGATTGTGTCCTATCGGTTGAATAGATGGCACGGAATACTCCTTCGATATTTGCAGGTAGTTTATAGCTTGAGTTATTTATCTTGAATGCAATCCAAATAACTTTTCCGTCCATGTATTCCTTCATTATATGTGAAGCACCGAAGTCAGCGAGTAGTTTTTCAATCTGCTGCAAGGTTCGATCAGCTGGAACACTCGTTGTGTAATTTCTTAGTTTCATCATTTTTCAAATCTCTTTATGTTTTCTTTAATCATCCTATCACATATTCTTCTTAGTTGCTTGCGCTTAGCCTCAGACCATGGATTTCCGTTTGGTTTAAGGTATGGACATTTCATCAATGGATTCTCTAATCGTCCAAAATCCCTGCATACTTGTGGTCTTTCCTCGTAAATCATACATCTATTCTCTTTTCTGTTGAGGAAGATGCATTTGCAATCCTTAGTCATAACATAAGTATCATCATCACCTGCTATGGTTTCCTCGATTAATTCTGTGTCAATATAATCAATATTATTTATATATACTGATGTTGGTATTGGAACAGGCCCGCAACAATCGCATTTGCATTTTCCTTCTTCTATAACTGCTCTGCATGATTTTGCGAATTTAGCAATATCTTCCGTTTGCATCTCTCTCACAAGTCCTTTTTTGGTTCTGGTCGTAAGTCTATAATGTTACCATTTTCATCCTCATAATCTGTTTGGTGTGCATACAACCCATCACGGAGTATCATCTTCTTTGTTTTATTTAACGCTTCTTCTTTGTTTATAGCAGAATCTTCAACGTAAATAAATTCTTTTTCACCTTTTTCGTTTAGCCCATATCTTTTGATGACAAAAGAATTAGATGGTTCGATTGTCAATATATGCTTTCTATATTCCATTTTTTACCTCTTTCTTTTTCGGCACTCTTCTTTGAATTTTTTGTCTGGTCCACATTCCTGTTGCCATTTTTTCGACTGACATGCTTCTTGCTGTTCCATTATTATTCACAATATTATGATGGACTAAACAATACCCGCCGATTCTCGCAATTGTTTTGCATTTGCGTCCGGTCTTCGTGATATATTTGCATTCTTTCATAATGTAAGCAATTGACCACACTTAGGACATTTTCCAATAGTTTCGTATGCAGGATCGTAAATCTCACATTCTTCCTCACAATCAGGACATAGTATTTTAGTTGGTTCCATCTTTTTTCCTCTTAAAATAAGTGTATAGGTAAACTATAATCATGATTGAAACAAGCACACACATGACTATGAAGGCCCCCGTTGCAATATCAGCCTTGTTTGCATATGTCATATAATGCTCGTTAGTCTTGTTTGCATTCTCACAGATGCATTCACAAAACTTGAACACCATTTCTTCTTCTTTTGCCATGGTTCTCCTCCACCTTGTGCTTATAAACAAAATCAAATAACTCTTTGAGTTCTTTTCTTTCAATCGGTTTGACTAATGTGTTTGAAAACAGAGCAAACTCAATATTGTGTTTCTTGCCATATTTACCGAGCATATCTTTAATTTGCATGAAATGTTCAGAATCAATTGGTTCATATGAAAATACGCTTAGAAAGATTACAGGAATCTTTTTTTTCTTTCTTTTATTCCATGCGTCCTTAATTTTTTTAATCATCCTCTAACCTCCCATGAGTCTCCTTGCCATACTCACTCTTTATGAGCCTATAGTTATAACAATCTCTCTCAATGTTTCTTTTCTGATATTCGTCACAAAACTCTTGCTTTTCAAGTTTTCTCTTGATACACACTAAGCACGTTTTGTTAACATTATCTTTCCAATTATCCTTTCTTGGTTTGCCCATTCCTGATCTTGTGGTTTTAAACATTTTCTTATTGCGTAATGCATTACCTCGTGTTCAATTATTTCTATTATCTTTGGAATATTATCTTTGAAATTAAAGTTACATAGGAATATTTTGATAGCTCCGTTATCATGCACACCAAACGTATTTCTTTTGTCTTCTACTGAAAAATCAATCATCATAACCACCTCCATCTGTAAACTGTGAATACTTTTCCCTCATTCAGTATATTATAATTCTGATTAAAATATTCCATCATATCTCTGACACTTTTAAATCCATCCTTGCTTGATAGGATGTTAAGGTCAACAGCAGGGAATATGTTTTCTAAATCAAATGCATTTCCTATAGGATAACTGGCAACACCTTCTCCACTCATAAATATTTGGAATACTTCTGTTATTCTCCCATAGCCTAATATCTTGCTAAATCTATGTTCAAGATCTGCGCTACAGACGTAACATCCATCATTTGGAAACATTGTAACAGGATCTCCTGCGCCACACTTGCTACAGAATTCCTTATTTAGACCTCTCTGTTTCCAATAAAATATAGCTTTGTCACCAACCTTCATTCTTGGTTTTCCTGGGCGAATTGTTTGGTCTTTCTCTTTCTTGAGTAGAGGTTTTAATATCTCCATCGCAGAGAAGCTTATGGCGGGCATTAGTCTTTACCTCCAAGATTTTCCATAAACTCTACAACTTCTTTTAAGCATCCTCTGGACATTATTATGTTCTCAGTTTGTTCCCATGTCCATCTTTTCCAATGTTCGTTGGTTATCAATCCAACTTCTTCTCCTTTACAAGTCACACGATAATAAGTAACATGAGGATCTCCTACATCTTTATCAGCTTTAATCTCTCTCTTCTCAAATTTTAATCTGCTCATTTTTCTACCTTTTTGCATAAATCTTCAAGTTCTTCCATTGCTCTCTTGAGCATATCTTTATACTCTTCGATTATTTCTGGATGGACATTCTTAATCCATCTCAAAAAGGGTTTATTCATTTTTCCTTCACCAAATTAAGTAGCTTCTTAGCAAGCGCAACAGGGCCATCATTAGGGATATGATTGACATAATTCCCATCATCCACCCTATATGTGTTTACTTTGTCGTTTCCTGCCTTTGGACTCATGTTCCAGCATGATCGTGTAATAACTGCATTGCCATTTATGGAGATATTTACAGTAAACATATTATCACCTTCTTCCATCCTCCTTTGTTCCATATCTTGTTCGGATTTCTTCCTGTCCATCTTGGTTTATCCCATAGCCAGAGTTCGAAACTCTCTCCTGGCTTTCCATGTTCATCAGCAAATTTCTTTATTTCTGCTTGGTGTGGCAAATAATAATTAAATTTGCCTAAATGTTTTGAGCTGATATATTTCCTATCCTGTCCTTTGAATGCAACAACATCGAAGAGCTTTGCGAAGTCTATGCAGCCGAAACGCCACCTAATGGACTTGAAGACGATTTGCCATCCTTCTTTGATGAGCTCGTCTCTGATTGCTTTTTCTTTAGTCCATCCTTTACTCGCTGTGTTTGCCAATCTTCTGCCTCGTCTAATAATTTTTCTGTTTGTTTAATTATTCTGTGTCGCTTGATAAGTTCTTTTTTTGCTTTCTTTAATTTGGATTGTTGTTGTTCAAGATATTTGTAGAGGTCTAATCTTAGTTCTACTCTCGATACTTTAATTTCTTCATCTGGTTCGACTGGTCTTATGATTTCAACTTTGTCTTTTTTATACAAGTTATATCTGAAATCATATTCTGCAAGCAGTTGTATCTTATCCTTTTTTGGGTTATATACAAGGAACATTTTAATCCTCTTTTATTTCCTCAGCAAACTTCTTAACCCCACGGATCTTCTCAACTGGCAATGTCCTGAGCATTCCAAGAATCTCTTTTATCAGTTGTCCTTTTTCTGCTCTTGTCTTTTGGTCAGGCTCAGATAGGTCGGTTGTTATATCTCGTATCCTATCCTTGAGTTGTTTGACTGTCCACACATTCTTCTTTGCTTCGCCCTCCAGGTGAGATTTCATGCTTTCATCAATCAGTCCAGGGCGCTTGTATAGTTCGAAATAATGTTCGACTGCCACACTCCCATCTCTCTTTAAGATAGGTTGTTCTTCTCTTGGAAGTTCAAGAAGTTGTTTTGGTGTGTATTCCAGAACAAACTTTGCAATGTCTGGCCTGTTCTCTACAAGTCTCCATCCTTGATAAATCCTATCAACAGAAATTGTTGGCTTGAGGTCTGGGTGGTCCTTTACTTTATCAATAATCTGTTTAGCTGTCTTTTCAGGATATACCTTGAATAGTTCTTTTAGTTGCACTGCAAATTTTATTGTGCTATTCTCGTATGTAGCCACAATCGAATTCCAGTTGACGACTATCTGATCTACGAGCTCGTTTTCATGCTCGCTCCATTTTACTACTTCTGCTTTTTCCATCTATTCTCCCTCCTTTGTTCTGAAGGCGGATAGTGCTGCCTATTCAGTCATATGCCTTTCAACAACTCTATTCCACTTTCTTCATTCATCTCTTCTTTTTTGATTTAGTGCTTACGTTGCTATCGTTTGTAACAATTTCTTGGATTTCTGTAAGTATTGCATGTTTAATCTCTTTTGCTCTTGTTTCATTGAATGACATGAAACCAATCCTGTTTGCTGATTTTTGTGCAATTGTCTCTGCAAATTCTTCAATATCTACATCTTCGTTCTGTAGAAATTTCCATCTACCTGTTTTGCCTTTTTCCATTGCACCTATGTGCATAAATCTTTTTCTCATGTTAATCTACCTCCATTTGAGGCAAGTTAGTCAGTTTGGAAAGTAAACCTTCATAGAAGGAAAACTCTGACTAATCTTGCTTTCTCAATTCAAGCTTGTCGCTAAGTGTCTTGAGTCGATTGTAAAGTGATACAACAAGTTTATCATACAAGTTATTATTAATCATCACGTCAAGCCAACCTTCTGGATCATTCTCTTTGGATAGGGTTGCAGCAGTTAAGATAGCTGCGCTTATTGACGCAATTTCAAAGATTTGTTTTCCCTGTTTAAGAAATAACTCAGGGATTGGAGGAACCTCTGGGGGGGATGGTGGTTCAGTTACCTCCAGAGATTTCACATTCTTATAAGGAGAAGCTGTGTTTTTTGGATTAGGTGTTTCGAAGAATAGTCCTTCTACATAGTCACCTATCTTTAACTCGCATCCTTCTGTGAACCAGTTGTATTGTTTGCCATCAATCATAATCTTGAAAAATGTTTTCTTGTCGCTTGTCTGACCAAGGTTTACACCCTGAACAAATCCAAAGACCTTTTTATAATCTGTATCTGTCATGTTACCTCTCCTCAAAAGATTCCTTTCCTTTTATATCAAGGGATAATATATCGTCGAAGTCGATAACATAAGTATCAACATTACCCTTGATAACAGCTTTTGTGCCTATGATTTCTGATAGGACACCCACTATTGTGTAATTCGGACTGGATTTTTTTCTTACAAGCACTTTTTTTCCAATCTTCTTCTGAAATAATATCGATAAACTCATTTAAAATAAATCCTCGCCAAAGTTCCTGATTCTGTATTTCCAATGTCCACTTTTGTTAAGTTTCCCCTATGATCTGGATTCTCTGCTACGAATTCAATGATTAGTTCTTGTCGTAATGCGTTGATGTATGCGTCTTTTGCATCTGCAAACTCCTTATTCATTTCATTCAGTTTCTCTGAGATTACCTGAATCGAGTTAGGTTTCAACGAGATCTGGTTTGGATAAAGTGATTTTGTGAATTCATCTGGTGTTCGATTAGCCAGGAACTTTACCATCCTTTTTCTAAGATCCTCTATTTGTGCTTGTAGTATCTTGATTTCATTATCAAGGCCCATTAATATCTTTTTGATTTCTTCTGATGTCATATTTTCAAGTTTTTTCTTTACCATCTTCATCCTCCATTCTGAGCTTCTTTACTCTGAACTTTTTAAATATACTTTTTACAGTTATGTCTTTCGGTTGCTCTTGGTTTTCCATAACAACTCCAAACATTTCTTGGAGCTTCATTGCTACTGTCTTATACATCTTCTTCTTTTGCTCCTCCCGGTCACGTTCATACCTTGCAGCACTCTGTCCTCCTTTCCTATGTTTTCCTTGGATATAGAACTCCTTGTCCCATAAAACTTTGATATTTTTACCATGCAGGACCCCTATCGTGCAATGGTTTAGATCCATAGCTACGAGGAGAAATTTGTTAGAATCAAACAGATATGTGAATGGATGCATTATGAGCTCTTTTCCACAATGATAGATCTTTTGCTGTCCATCATATGGAACTACTGCAAAATCAGTCGTATCGACAAAGAAAGCATATCCTTGCTTGTTTTCTATCTCTTGTGGATTCTTACTGACATAACCAAGAATCTTCTTGAGACCAGCTTGGACATCATCTCTCGTCTTTTTAGACTTGATTTTGAATGTGAGAGCTATCTCCTTCTGTAAGAAATCTCGAACATCCTTTGTTCCTGTTGGTAAATATAGGCTTATTTTCATCATTAGCTCACCTTGGATTAAATTAGGAAAAACCCAGGCCCTCAGCCGAAGCTTCATCGGACGCGGGAAAAAGAGGTGATTGTAAAACCCCGAGTGCCCCAGACCCTATTGTTTATATAATCATGGTCATTTATATATTTTTCTATTTCTTTTGGAAACATCCACCCTTCTTTACTTTCTCGTAACTATAATTCATCAATTCCATAATTGTGGTCTTACTTGGCAGGCATGTATCTGGATACTTGCTCTTTTCTTCTATCATATGAGCAACAGCTATATCAAGCTTCGCATGAAACTCTACCCAATCAAAATTACATTTCATTTTATCCTCCAATTGTTTTAATATTTCATCGCAAGTCATTTCTACACCATCAACAAATGTTGGAACGTAATCTTGAAATGATTGTCTTACTTGTTCTATAATTTCTTTAAGTCTCTTTCTTTCCAATTTAATCCTCCTATCACTCTCGGTGAAAAGTTAAACTGCCTTAGAATTGTATTGGACTAAGGCTTACATAAAAGTTTCGATCTTCTTCGCTTACTTTATAAATGTCCTCCATCACAAGCCATTCGGCTACTTTCCTGTCAGCTGTTCTCAGAGAATTGACTATCTCTGCTCTGATTAATAGCTTCTTGAGGTCTAATGTCCTTATAGCTTTGTTGCCAATCAATCCATATAATAATTTCTTGATTCGGCTTTCGTTGTTTCTGAGTTCTGCCATAACTTCTTGTTTCCAATCAAGTTTATTGGCATCAGCCCATTCTCTTGTCCTAATTGATTTCCATTGTGTTCTTAAGTTCAAGAGATCGTATCCAGTGTATCGGTATTCCTGGATAACAAATTCAGTCACTTCTTGTTCTATCTTCGTCTTAGCTATGTCTGTCATTATTTGTTTGATGTCGTCGATTGAGAGATTTGTGTCAATGTAATCTCCTCTTGTCGTCAATGCTTCAAAGTCGTCTCTCAATCCTAATCCATGTAAGGCATTGTAATCAAACACAATCTTACCTGTCCAGATAAATCTGTTTGGTAGATCTGCTTGCGCTCTCGAATAATTCGATTTCGTCAATACCCTTACCTTGTCTGTTTCTGTCGCTGATTTCAACAAGTTAATGCTTTTCAGTCCCATGAGAAGCTTGGCTACATCTTTGAACCAGATTATCTTGCCATTATTCTCAAAGAATAATCTATACAAGAATGCTTCTGTGACATCTCCATTAATCTCAATGAACTCTGCTTTGCTGTTAACCAGAATCTTTCTGATGTTCCAAGATTTTCCTATACCTCCTCTCCCTTTGACAAAGGCGATGTTACTGAATCCTTGGACTATCTTCGAGATTGCTCTGTTGATGTTGCTGTAATAGCTCTCAATACTTTTCACTACTGGAACTTTCTTGCTGTTGTATCTGACTATCTCTGACTCAATGCGTTTGTCTCTTGTTTTCTGGAATTCCATCTCTTGTTGTTTCAACTCTTCTATCTCTGATTTCTTTATCTCTGGCAATTCGGTTTTGATGAATCCTTTTATCTTCTCTCTCATCTCTGTCTTGTTCTCTGAGTATGTCAATGTGCTGTCATATTCAGATTCCAAATCAAACTTGTCGTAGTCGTCCGGTAATAATTTCCGTATCCAGTCCTGTAGTTTCTTGAACTCGAGTTTCTTCTGGGCTTCACTTTTAGGTTGTTGTTTCATGCTTTCTTCACCTCCTTCCTGTTTTTAAAAGTGGAGCTGGAGTTGCCTCCAACTCCATCCAACCAGCTGTTGTTGGTAGGAATATCATTTTTTGATCACCAAACAATGAGTTTCTTTCTTTATGCAATGCTGACAATAAATACCTAACTTAACATTGGAATCATATCCAAGTCTAAGTTTGATTATTTCATTTGGAAATGCCTTGCATTTGTTGCATCTGTCCATTTTTGGTATTTTTCCTGTGACTGCAAGTAATCTTTTTTCTGCAAGTCTTCTGTAACATTCTCTGCAGACTTTCTGTTTGCTTCCTGTTAATAAGATCTCAACAATAGCTTCATAGGTCTTACATTTTTGACATTTCATATTTCACCCCTCACAGTGCTTTTAATTGATTTTCGACTTCTGCATCAACTATATTTCTGTGACCTGCCCAACGAACATCTCCGCATGCTACAAGAGCCCTACAGAATTCATTGAACTTTCCTTCTTTGTGTAGTTTAAATGCATTAGCTACTCTATCTTTCAGTATTCCCATTCTCTTCATCTCTCCTTGTGTATTTTGCAACAAGATACCAAATAATAAATAAGAAAAATATAAACGCCAGTAACACCATTCCTAATTCTCTTTCTGTTATCATGTCTTGGGTGTGTATCATTTTATTCATTTGATATGGCTTGTGCTATGTCAACAACAAAGCTTATTGCTGCAATCAGGAATGCTATTTTCCAATCCCAACTAACGCTTGAAAATAGGCAGACTATTCCATAAATCAAAATTGTTGTTAGTGTAAAGCTCATTTTTCATCACCAATCTTTATATACTACTCTTTATTTATGACCACTATAGCAGTGTAGTTTAACGGCTAAAATGTGTGGCTCATGAGTAATCTACTGAGATACCGCATGATCGGAGGTTCAATTCCTCCCACTGCTACTTCTTTTTACTACTCATCTTGAGCCATTTCTTTGAAGCTTGCATAAGCCTTTTCAAGAGACTAACTCGGACTTCTATCTTGCTCTCTTGAAATTCTCCTTTGACTCGTTTGTCTAATCTCTTGAGCGTGTTGCTCAAGTATCTTCGTTCATGCCTCTCGTTGGAGAGTCTTTTCATATCTTCTTTTCTTCCCATTTTTATTTTTCCTCCTTAAGTTCTAAATAAGCTTTCTTGATTTGCTGCCTATATCTTCTGACAGTTACAGGATGCACGTTCAATTTCTTTGCGATATAACCTGCATTCATTCCCATCGAGAATAGTAATGATATTTTAGCAGTATTCTTTGCTACCTTAATCCAGTTAAGTTCTTCTTTTTTTTCAGTCATTTTTACCCTCCTAATAGTATGTATTGATGTCGTTATCATCGTCATCGAAGTCAGGATCTTTTGGCTTCTTGAGTTTCATAAACCCAATAATTAATGCGATTATCACAAGTATTACCACCAGAACAGCCAGACCAATTTCCAGTCCTTTTGCTATACCAGATTTTGCAACCTTATCACTAACTTCACAGACACACTTACATCCTTCAATTACCATTTCACTCATTCTTCTTTCCTCCTGACAATTCATTTGCCATTTCTTTTTTCATTCTTGTTCCCTCCACTTGGCTTCTTTACAATATATACTTGCTTGTCTTGGATCATCGAAGCTCATCAATATCTTTATGTTTGTTCCAGTCTTCTCACTCCACATGGCTCTGGACTTACCGCAATACACGCATTTGAATGTCTTGTGTGCTTCTGTTGTGCTCACATTCCCGCAATAGGGGCATTGGCAGACTTTGTATTTTTTTACCATTTGTTATCACCGGTTTTACATCGAGTATTCTCTCGATTGCTTTTTCAAATTCTTTGCCCCAAGTTTCTTTTAGAACTTTCTCCATCTCTATGATTCTTGGAACAGATACCTTCTGGCCCCTCATCATGCGCCTGTAATCTTTGATTTTGTTTTTGCATTGAGTTGAACAGCTCTTCTGCATCCTTGGACCTGTTGAAATATATTTAGGAAATTCTTTCTTGCACCATTGACATATTCCTTTGTTTTGTGCTGTAATTCGTTCAACAATACAAGTATGAGCTGATTGGCATATGACACTAAATGGTTCAGATGTTTCAAGATATATGCCTTTGATATTAAGATTAGGAACTACAATTATCTGTTCATTAAATTCTCTTCTGGATACAATTGGTATTCCCATCCCCTTGAGCTTTGTTGATACAGTTCCTTGATCTATCTTGAGCTCACGAGCGATTTGTGCAGCAGTTAGATGTTCATCAACATACATCTTTTTGATTTTATCGAGGAGCTGTCTTGGTGTTATACCACTTCTTGTCTTGAACCATGTGGGGTTAACACAGTGCTGAGGATTCATCTTGATACCCATACTCTTGAGTTTGATGTTAATATTCTGAGAACACATTCTGAACACTTTAGCAATCCAAAGGGTTGATTTACCTTCCCAAAGATACATCTTCTTGATTCTTCTTAGGAATTTCTTTTGTCCAGGATGTTCAGGATCGTGAAGTCCTTTCAATCCAAGCTTTTTTGTTAATCTATAAACAGTCGGCACACTAATGTTGAATTCCTTGGCAATCTTTTGTTGAATGCCATCTCTATATGCATTATTCCACATCTTGATAAACTTCTTTCCTTTAGGAAGTTCTTTATGAAACTCTTTCCAAACAGTTTTGTTTGTCTTCTGTGGTTTTGGTATCCTCTCCTGCACAATATTCCATGCAGCATAGAAAGTTGATTTTCCTTTTCCTGTAATCCTTTTAAACTCAGCAATAGCTTCTGCCTGAGTCTTTCTCTTTCCTATGCTAATGACCGCTTCTACGAGGTCTTCGGTTGGTTTCCACATTTGTGTTCCTCTAACATTGTAAGAAATTCTTTCAAATCGTCAGATCCAAAAGTCTGACCACATTCTGCACAGTATTTGGAGAATGCGCCAACCTTACGCATGTTTTTTCTTATTGCATTAAGTTCTTTCAAGTCTTTCGTTTTCATTTTTTTCCCTGTATGCAATATAATCTTCAATTGCTTCTTTTGTTGCGCATGCAGCACAAATTTCAGTCACGCTATCTTTCCTGCTTGTCGCAGGGTATTCAACTACTGTTTGTTTACAATAATTGCATTTGAATCTTTTATTCATTTTTTTCCTCCAGCACAAAGGTTTTATCACAACCGAGACAGTAGTATTCATGATGGTCAATTATCTTGCCATACTCTTTTGTTTGTCTATATACTTCAACAGTTTCAAGAGAATCGTTGCAGTCTGGACACCAAGCTGTGCTTTCTCTATTCCTCTTCTCAAAACATCCATCACAGATGACCTTTCCACCAATTACTCTATATCCATCTGCGAATAGCTGTCCACAAACTGAGCACTTAACTTCTTCATAATCAAAACACGGCATTTCAATCACCCTTTCTTCTTTAAATCGAATACTTCATCAACACTTTTATTAGATTCTGTTGCTACAGTATCCCATTCTATTGTATAATCAACATCTCTGATAGGTTCTTCTTTTTTCATGATAATGGCTGATGCAAGAACTACCTTGCATTTTTTGCATACTCCATAGATTATATGAGCAAATATGGAATCTGGCTTTGAATCATCTTCTTTCACAGGAGTTATTCTCATATCCATTCTTCTCCCACACTTGTGCTTTCCAGCAATAATATACATCTCAGGTAAACCTCTTGGTGGATCCATTCATATCACCTGTGCTCCTATGTCCAGGTATATGTCTGCGCCACCAACCAATTGACCATCAACCCAAAACATATCATCTCCTTCCTGGATAGAATCTCTGTTTGTCTTGAGCTCGTCATATGTGGATTGTCCCATATGGTCTATCAATTGCTTCTTCCTTTCATCGAAGTCTTTTCTTGCTTCTATCTCTGTTCTGAACAACGATACTTCACTTTCAGACGTGAGCATTGAAGCTTCAAGCACATACCATACTTTTATTTTCAAAGGTTGGCTCCACTCTTCTGGTTCTATTTGTAATGTTGGTTGCATTCTTTTGCCTCCAACATTTTATGATATTTTGCATCCAAAGATAATAAATTTATTGTTGGTATTATTTCTTTGAGTATTCTTTTTCTTACATACTCATTACTATCATCAGCAATACTATTCAAATAACCTATGATTTTATGCACATTATTTATTTTGGACATTTTATTCCTCCTTGGGTGATAAAATAAATTTGTAGCCTCGGCAATAATAACATTTGAAAGAATCTCCTATCAAGAGCAAATCTTTTTCATTGAGTTGTTTGATTACTTTCCCTTCTCTTGATGGGCAATCCATGTTTCCGCACAAGATTCTCATTTTATCCCTCCATTGATACAAAGGTTGGCTGTCTCCATTTACCTGATTTTAGCTTTCCACCAAGCGTTGATATCTTACACATAGTGTGACCTTCTTTGTCAATCTTGATTTTAACAGGTCCACTCTGAGCACCTAAGCAAGCTACACGAATCCCTTGGTCTGAAATTAGAGTCAGTCCTTTGTTATGGATTTCATAAGCCACCATATTTAGGATTGGATACTCTTTCCTCTTGACTTTTATCCAGAACGGACTTCTTGCTTCCTCATAGGTTCCTGTCTTGAGTTTCAATACAATGCCTTCCCAATTGTTCTCATGAGCTTGTTGTAACATTTGCATTATATCATCACTTGATGTAACTGCTTCGAAGTTATCATTTGGTGTTAACTCCAACAGCTTTGCATTTCTCTCTTCCCAAGTCAGCTTTCTTAGGTCTTGACCTTCCAGTTCCAGGATGTCAAAAGCCACAAAGGTTGCTGGATACTTTTTAGATAAGAGTCTTATCTTGAATCTGTCTTTGGTCTTATCTCTGGAAATCATCATATCAAAGTCAGTATTCCCATCAGGCCCAAAGACAACAAGCTCTCCATCTATCAAGAAATTTCCAGGTATCTTCTTGAGTCCTTCTACCAGTTCTGGATATTTCCATGGTTGGATTCCTTCACTTCTCGGAATCATTGTAACTTCTGTTCCTTGTTTTTTAATCTGAACTCTCCTTCCGTCAAGCTTTATCTGTGCTGTATAACCAGATAAGTCCTGCTTTTCAAGTTCAGATTCTTGCATCTCGTTGCATAACATCATTTAGCTCAACTCATGGTCCAGACAAGTTACATAGCAATAACTGGTTGATAGCTTTTCAAATCTTTTCTTCAACTCAGTAAATGCTTCATAGTTTTCTTTCTGGTTTTGCTTTGCTTCTGCAAGTTCTTTCTTCAATCTAACATTCTCTTGTTTCAGATTTTCTCTCATTTGTTCTCACCTCACTTGAGTAATTTTGTATCTCCCCATGTTGGGAGCGATCCCCACTTCTCTACTCCAGCTTTCATTGCTCTTCTCTGCATTAATCGCATTCTCTTGATGTTCTTCTCAAGTATATCGACATAATATTTTGCATCGAATTCATCGTTTATTACAAAGTATCTCCATATACCTTTCTCTCGTTTGCTTGCGATAAAGCATTTGGTTCTTTGTCTGCAAAGATGCATTCCTTTCTTGACAAATTCCCACCTGAGCCAATCTTCAAGTGTGTCGGCTTCTGTTCTGTTGAAGATGTATTTGAACATGGCTCCTCGAGTAATCGATTTGCCTTCTCCGATATGGGCCTTCATCTTCTTCATAACCTTAAGGGCTATGTTTGAAGTGGTTAGTTTCTGTAATTCTGCGCGTGTTGGTTTTGAAATACTAATCAACTGGCGTTTCATCTTTACCACTTCCCATGTGCCTTGAGGTTATAGACCTTTGCTTGCACTTGTTTTACTGTCTGCTCTATGCCTCTGGCCTTGAGTTTCTCAACAATCTTCTTGTATGAGATTTTGTTCTTCACCCATTTCTTGAGCTCTACCAATGCCTCCTCTGAATAGGGGCTATTGTATCTGTTCCCATTCTTACTTTTGTTGTATGTCCGTTTCTGCACTATTGGTATCTCAGCCATATTAAACAACTTAGTTGCCTTGGTCATTAGTGCTTTCAAAGACATAGCATTCAATCGTTTAGGTATCTTGAGCTTTACTTCTAAATACTCATCAACCTCCACGATATGTTCTATTCTTTCGTTCTCTTCCATTTTGTCCTCCTAAAGTTTAAGCATTCCTGCTATCTCTTTTTTCCCTGTCTCTTTGTCAATGCTAACTGCCATCAACACACCATCTTTGATCATGTCGCTCTTGAATGTTTCTGCTTGTCCTTGCTCATTGATAATAAATGGTTTCTCTGAGATTGGATATGGTCTGAATTTATCAGCATGCATTGATTTTGCAAGTTGCCACAATTCCATAAACAGCGGAAGTTCAAATGCAGTCCTCTTTTTTTCATCCTTGATTTCCTTCAACGGCGCCAAGACCATAAAATCTCTGAACGGCATAACAGCCATATGTCTCTTGCCCTTGGAAAACTTGAGCATTTGCTTGGCTGAACACAGAAGTGTTGATATTTGGGTTGCTTCCTTGTGTGCAATAAGAAGCTTAATTGGGTAGTTATCAAGTCGTTGTATCTTGTCATCAACAACCTCAATTGTTAGTTTCTTATTGTCTGTTCCTTCCTGGAGAATTTTATGCACTTCTTCTATCTTCATGTTCTTTACCATCTCTGTTGTCAGAAACATTTGGTATCTGTCGTGGTCAATTGCTCCACACTTGTGAATGTCTACAGCAAGTGGTTTGCTAACTATCTCTTGTGGTTTTGTCTTCGGTGAATTTTCCATTACATGCTTTAGAAAGGTATCATCCTTTGCAAGGTAAATTCCATGTTCTTTTAGAAGTTTCTTTGTGATTCTGGGTGCTTTAGGGTCCATCTTCTTCAAGGCTTTAAAATTCTGCTTGAATACATAAATCCTATTTGCTATTGGGCCTTCTATGTCGCTTCCGGAATTTATCTCATCATACAATGAGTGAAAGTTTGCCACCATTGACAAGCCATCCTTTGATTTCAATTCAAGACCGAAACCTTTCTCTTTGATTTTGATTCCAGGGAATGCTTTAGTAAACTCCCCAATCATTCTCTCAAGCAAAGCGTCTTGACTCATTTTCTCTTTCATTTACATCACCTATGCAGTTGCTTCAAGAAGTTTTTGAAGTCTTTCTATCTCGTCTGTTTCATCTGGCTGTGCTATTTCTTCCCTCTTTATTTCAGGAAGCTCTTTGCCTTCCAGAACCATCTCTATGAGCTCTTGTTCTTTCTCTGCTCTTGTGTTGACGAATGAATCAATGTCAAATGCATCGGCTTTGTTCATGTCCAAGAGTTTGGAAAGAAGTTGTATCTTCTGGTCGTTGACTGGTGCAAAATCAATCTCTGGCTGTGGATCTATTTCTTCTGCAAACTTAAGCAGTCTGAAACAGATGTGGCCTTTGTAATGATAAGCCATTACAGGATATGGTCTTGAATTAAATACCATAACGCCTGTGCCCACCTTATTCGCCATCTTCAAGAGTTCAGCGTATTCCACATACTCTTTCTTCACTTTCTTGTATTGCTTTGAACTGAATACAATGTCTGTGAAAAACAATGGATCTATCTCGCCTGCGTCTCTATAGCTGTCAATCAGAATTACATTACTATCAAGAGACTTCTTGATTGTTTCAAGGTGTTCTGTCGGGACAGCAACAGATTCTTTTCCGAGCTTGAACTCTTTACTCTTTGGTGTTTCTGTTACCTCTGTCGAACAGTTGCTGCAGAATTTCTTCTGAGCAAGCTTTACCCCGCAACAATTAGATAGGTTCGGGTATGACCTGTTCTTTGCACTCTTTGTTATCTTCTTGAGATCTATCTGGAATGATAGATTCTCCAATCCTCTGAGATTCTTGTGTTTAATCACATATTCCATTTCGATTACCTCCATTAAATTCGATTAGATTGTCCTTTTTTGAAAGTCGCTGGACATCACGACTAAAAACTTGAGTTCGATACATTCTAATAGCTGTTTGTTTCCCTAACTTTAGGGCATACAATTAATGCATGTATGTTTTTTAGTTCCATAAACAGCTTCTCGTATCATTTCATTCTGACACTTGAGACATATCTTTGCGTGTTTCTCGACTTCAATTTCATCAATCATCCATTGAATGTTTAAAGTAAACTTATGCCTACAATGTGTGCAGATGTATGTTCTTGGTATAGTAAAATTATACCTACAATGTGTGCATGGTTTTGATTTCATTGTATAAGTATCAACTCCTTTTGTCTACTATAGCAATAATCAATTACAAATTTAGTGCCTTTGCTTTTTCCATCCCAGAAGGCAACAACCTTGTCTGCTTTTGTGAGAATTTCTACATTCCTCAATAAGTAGCTAAACTTTTGAGTTGGGTTGATTGGAGTGATAACTTCGCATTTGACATTGTTCTTCTTTGCCCATTGCTCTGCAATATCATCAACACCAAGAGCACCACCAGTAATAATCTCAAAATCACTTAGACTATCAAGGTATTCTTCAACCCTATGAAGTTCTGGAAATCCTCTACTCCCTATGATTGCTATTTTCATCTTTAATCAACTGTTTTTGAAGTTTATTGAAGTCATTGCATTTCAACTTCCACATAACTGGTTTTCCATCTCTGAATAATACCATTGGTGCAGATCTTACAACAACACCCTCCATAATCATGTCTTTTTCTTTTGCGAATAATGATTTGCGTTGTCTCTTTACAAATTCAATTATTTCGTCAGTTGACATGATTCCAAATGAAGGAACAGATTTTATTCCAAGTCTCTTTGCGATATCAGCTACACTATCTTGTTCAAGCCACCAGCCATCTATCCATACATCAAACAAGACGAATGAATGGTCTTTAGAATAATTCTTTCCTACTGATTGAATCTTAGGGCCAAAGCCTTCTCCGAATAGAATTACCTTTCTTGGTAGCTTAGGTTCTTCTCCATCAAGCTTGACAAAAGCTTTGTGCATATTCTGGACAGTGAATGTCTTTTCAAGAGACTCAAGAAGATATGTGGGTATTATTGCTTTGTCTGTTCGACCACCAAATTCTATTTTATATCCAGTTGTTGCATCTTGTAATTCGAAGTTTACTCTGATGTTTGTTCCATCAATCTTCTCTGTAACTTCCCAATATTTGATAAGACTAAACTCAGGTTTTGAAATATGATCTGGCATTATTACCATATTCCTTTTTTCATCTCTCTTGAAGAGAGTCTGTAGTTTTGGGTATTTCATTCTGATACTCTCATTACAGGTCTATTTGATTGATCTGAACCCATAAGTGCATTTCTAATTATATGGAAATGCTTGTCACAAGCCCCGATTAATACATTTCCTGTATCTACTCTCATATATGCAATTTCCTTCCCCTGTTTGTTTAATTCTTGGATTTTTTCACAAGCTTTGCATGACATTTAAATTACCTCCTTGTCTTTGAACTTCTCATATATCTGCCGGACCTTATCTATTCTCCTTTGGAGTCCTTGCTTCCTTTCATCAAGGCTGTCGGCATAGAACTTGAGCTGATTGGGATGACTTGCATACGCAAACCCTCTTGCAGTAGCTATTATTGGTTCTTCGTCTATCTCAATCAGCTGAGTCACCGCTTTTCTTACTTCTACTTGAGTTCCTCTTGTCGGGAATCCGATCTCCTGAGCTATTTTGGCTGCCTTGTGAAACTTTCCTTTGTCAGCTCTGAGGAAATTGAGCACCTTATGGCGCTCTTCCTCAAAAGTTGAATCGATATTCTCTTCTGGAACAGTAGAGTATATGTAATCCTCATTTAGTGATGCTTGTTGGTCCATCTGGTCTATCCTCCTTGAATAATGCTAATGGGGATGATTTCTTCATGCTTTCAATATCATGAGAGTTCTTAGCTTCGTATCTTTTCCATGCCCTTCCAAGTGCGATTGCTCTGCCGATCTTCCTGTTGAACTCATCTTTCTTGCTGCATTCGGCAAACCCCATATAATACTTGTTAGCTATCTTTATGACAGCAGTTGATTGTTTCCTTCCATCGAATTGTCCAAGGTAGTTGAACTTAAACTTACCACCTAACAACTTGATTCGATTCCTTAGTTTTATTTCATGTGTTATTTTGGTCATTTTACCCCACTCGTTCTTCCACGATTTTCTTATCAGTGTCCTCCTTTTTTTCATCCTCATATACAAAGTTTAAGAATGACTGTGCAAATTCCATAATTTCAGTTGTCTTGATCTTGTCTGCAACTGCAAGGTCTTTTGCATATGCAAGGACCATGGATCTATGGCTTCTCATATCCTTTGCAGCATATACTTTACTCATATCTACTCCTGGCTGGGCTGGTGTTCCTGGACTTGCTGTTGGACTTGCACCGATCTTTTTAACAAAGCTTAGCTTTGAATCTGCACCACACGCAAATTCAACTGTGTCTCCTTTGTTCACTTCAGCTGTGAAGCTTTTTGTTGCTTCAGTAGTGTTATACCATTCACCACCAATCTTGATTCCACCCGTCTTTATACTCTTTGCTTCAACTACTCCTGTCTTTGTCTCCATTTTTTAGTTACCTCCTATTTGATTCGTAACAACAATATGGGTATTATATAGGTATATAAATGTTACGTTTTGTTGTCCAGTGGCTTGTGCTTCTTCTTTTTCTTCTTCAAATCCTTGAGGACTTTCTCATCGTCGGCTTCTTTCTCCTTAACTTGCTTTGTGATGTTTTTGAAGTCATCAGATATACCACTGGAGTTAACTCCGCCTGTTGCTTGAGATGCAGGATAATAGGTATAAGAATTATATGCATCATAATTGCCTCCACCTAAGGCTTGCTGTCCAGTGCCTCTCTCTTTCAGATATGCTTTCTCGTAAGCAAATTCTGCTTCTCTGAAGATCTCCCAAGCATCTGCCCAAGCCCAATCAGTCTGTCTGATGGCTTGTATTATCTTTTCCTTCAATGCTTTTTTTGTGTCTTTTTCTACCATTTTCTTCCTCCTCTTCTTCCTTAATCTGGGCAATCACAGAGTCGAATAACTCATATTCCTCTGGAAACAAAAACCTTTTCGTTAAACCCACTCAAATCACCTCATTGCTTGTAGCTTGTAGAATTCTTGCTTGATGTCTTCAGTTATTGAATGATATGCTGAACCATCAAAGAATTCTCCGAATGACAGAATCATGCCATTCTTCATCAGCTCGTTTACGAATCGTCTAATCAATACTTTAGCTTCTTCGTCATACTCTTCAGCACCTTTCAGTCTTGCTGCAGTCTCGTCTGCAATCTTTCCAAATGTATAATCTGGATTTTTCGAATCACTCAACACATACGATCTGAAGACTGTATTACTCAATGCAGATAGGCTACTTATCATGTCAATTGACCTAAGTAATGTGCTTTTCTTGGTCTTTGTCATGAGCAAGTCCTTGTATTTCTGGTGTGCATCATCTTTCTTGAATTCTCCAGCTGACCGTAGTTTATTCAGCTCATTTTCTACACTATTAGCTAACTGTGTTGGGACTCCATCTGTTACAAGCAGAACAAGTCTTGGTCTGGTTTGTTCTTTCAAGCAAGCATTTGTAATTGCCTGCTGAAAGGCCAATTCATATTGTGTTGCTCCCTCATCGAACAGAACTCCGTTCAACATCTTGTCAACAAACTCATTCTTGTCGTCGAACTCCATGTATTTGCTTCCGTGTCCAAATGTAATTACATAGACTTTGTTTATCTCTGCAAAGAATACATCTGCGATTGCACAGGACAATACTCTAACATGGTTTGGCAATTGATTACTTGCCATTGAACTGCTGTTGTCAATCATCAGTAATATGTCTGGCTTGTCTCTGATAAATCCTGTCTTCTTCCTCTGAAGTATCTCCAGTTTTGTCTTTCGTGCAAAATTGTCTGGAATTCCTTCAAGAAAAAGATGACCTGAGCCATCATAAACACTTACCTGTTCCCTGCCTTTCTTAAACACATCTGTGTTATGTAGCCCGGACAGATAATCTCCGACATATCCAATGGTCTTCAAGAGAACTTCTTCGTGTCCATTCTCCTTTGCAGTTCGATGGTTTCCGCATTTGGGGATATGTAGGTTTGCGTCTGCCTTCTTCGTTCTCTTCAAATCATCTGCTAACCAAGCAAATCCTTCAATCTTGATTTTTGCACCATCCACTCCATCAATGGTATACTCTTTTCCAACCATTGACTTCATGATTCCGTCAGAATCAAGGTCAAATTCATTCTTGGTAGCAGTTGAAGAGGCAATCTTAACCGTATCACCCACTTCGTATTGCATTTCCATCACCTCATAGGGGTTGCTGTTGGTTTACCAAATTCTTTGATTGTTTTCTTCACTCCCGGTATCACCTCATCAAAGATATCCAAGTTCTTTCTCTGGATGAATACGCTGCTCTCATCAGTGAATTGAACTAAGACTCCTCTTATGGCCTGATACGCTGATTCTTCTTCATTCAGACCAAATCTAAGCGAGATCATCAGCCGGTCCACAAACGTTTTAACTGTCCTTACGCTTGCTTCATAGTTCCAACCATTCCTGCCTTCCTTGGCAAACTCTACAGTTTTCTTGTAAAGATTCATTGCCAGCTCGACTTTCATAGCATCTTTATCAAACAAAGTATAGACAATCCTTTTCATCTGTGCTTCGCTGTATTTGACTTCAATGATTGAAGCTCTCTGCTTAAACTCTTGAGCAAGTGCAAATGTTCCCTTGCTTCCCAGATTAGCTGTGCTGAGAATTATTGTTCCATCAGGGATACAAAACTTTATTCCTCGATGGTCTACTTCATTCTCTGAGAATAGTGTCATCATCTTCTGGATGTTCTCAAACGGTGTTCTGTTAATTTCATCCCATAAGATATGATGACCTTGTTGTAGGCACTTACCCATCTCTCCTATAACAAGTCTCTCACCAGACTGACTCATTAACGAATCAGCTGATATTCTCGCCAGCAAACTATCTGTTGATGTATTCTCGTCTGTTGCAATTAGACTGAACTTACTTCCAATCTCAGCTTCAAGCCATTCGAGAATGTGCTTTGCTACCTTTGTCTTTCCTGAACCACCACAACCGGATATGATTGCAAATCCATATCCAAATGATTGCTCTGTCGTTTTTAGACCCACAAGAATATTCTTAATAATATCCTTGGACTCGTAAATACCTTTTTCTTCCAGGTATTTCACTAACTTTGCTGTATTCCGCATGAGAAACTCTATTTGCGTTTCTCCTTGTTTTAACATAGCTGTTGCTGCCATTGTTATTTACCTCCATTGTTGAGAATTCTTCTCAAACGAATCGCTTATTCATAAATTCGTCAAGAATGTCTTTCAGATCTTTCTTTCCAAGAGTCTCAATCGCAATATTGAGCTTAAGGACTTCCTTTCTGAAATCTGCTGTTACTCGTTGTGCTATCGCTGTTGAACCATTGATTTCAGGTAGCATAGATGAATTCCTTGCCGGATGATGGCCTGGTTTCTTCTGCTTCACATCAATCGAATTCATCTTGTAATTTTCTTCAATGAATCCATACTTACTGACTTCAAGAGTTCCGTCTAAACACATTTGTATCTGTTTTCTTTTGAAAATAAGTTTCAATGCTTCGACTTGTGATTTTAGAAGTTTATTTTCTTCTATAACACTGCCTTGCAAATCCATTATTCTCTTCTGAGTTTCTGTAATTGCTTCTTTCAGCTTCTTTACTGACTTAGATTCATTCACAGATTTGAACTCAGCTTCTTCAGCTACAGTCAATTGCTCAATAATTTCATCTGCTTTGTCATTGAGCAAAGTTGTTAAGATTTGTCTACTTATCATTTTATCGTTACCTCCTTCCTGTCGTTAGTGGCGCTTAGGGCGCCAAAGGGATGTGATGGACTCGAACCATCAAGAATGTCCAGAACAGTATGTCTAATAAGAAGCTAATTTGGTTGCTTGTTCATTGGACGCTGACAGGGCAGAACCTCGAGGAATGCACCTGCATTGTCGCTTGACCCTCGAACCGTCAGAAGTTCTGTTTAACATCCATTCTTACATTCATCCCGTAGAATAAGTCACTTCTTTTTTTCAATTGGAAAGGTCTCTACTTCCTTTCCTTTTAATCCATTAAGAATCATGTGTTCGTATGGAACTAAATGAGTTTCATTAGATCCAATCATTGTTACTCTTTTATTTCCATCTTCATCTGGACAATCAATTAATGTCTTTTCAAGGAATTCTGGGAATCCAGGATCAATTTTCTTTCCTCTTTTGTTCCATTCCTTGACGCAATTTTCAACGATCTGTTTAGCTTTTTTCTTGTTCATAGGTCAATCCCCTCCTTTTCCAACATAGGTCTGAGCTTGTTCATAGCTTTATCAAGATTAACGTTATCTATCTCTGGCACATAAACTATTTTCTTGACATACGGAGCAATTTTCATCTGAACAATTTTTCTGTTCTTCTCCTCAGAGATTACGTATGTTGGTAGCTTCAAACTCTTAGCCATATAGAACTGCATCCAGAGTTCATCACAATCTCTGAAAATCATTAGATTAACGTTAGATTCAGCCATGCCTTCTACTATTTTCCTAATTTGGATGAGCTGATCATAATCCTTTGCTCGATCATGTCCAGTCTTATCTAAATCAATAATTCTCTGCATCGAAACTTCATCCATGTAACCTCGTCTAAGAAGTTCCATAACTTGGCTTTTCATTGGAACACTTTTCCTACCTTTGCCAAATCTTTTCGTCAGCAAATCAGATATATCATCTGCTGCTTGTGACATCTCACGTTTGTCTTCTTTTGTGAACTTTTGTGCGATTATATCTACCATTTTGTTTTCAGCAATTGTTTACCATACCCTTCATGTCTTTGACGAATTGTTTTACTTGTTCCTCG